>WNFM01191902.1_pt1 | contig 14276 bp, 14 predicted proteins | sample 5400271 | NCBI WGS metagenome assembly WNFM01 (sample SAMN13153352, study PRJNA577476) | soil metagenome | isolation source: 60 cm saprolite on Douglas fir-dominated hillslope | place: USA:California | collected 2013-09-17 | reverse complement strand
GGCGACAATAAAACCCGAAAACATCGCGCTGATCCGGCTCATCGAATAGACGAGACCCGACGCCCGTGCGCGGATCGAGGTCGGAAACACTTCGGTCTGATAGGCGTGATAGGCGTAGGACATGGTCATGTTCGCAGCCGTCAGCAGCACGCCGCTCGTGATCAACAGCGTGGCTTCCGTGAATTGCGAAAACGCCAAGCCAAATGCGATGATCGCCACGCAGGCGCCGCAGATGATCCATTTCCGCTCGAGCCGGTCGGCAAAGCTCGCGGCGAGCAGCGGCGCGATCGGATAGGCGAACGCGACGATGAAGGAATATTGCAGGCTTTTTGTAACCGTGATGCCTTTTTCGACCAACAGTGTCGGCACCCAATTGGCAAAGCCGTAGAAGCCGAACGCCTGGCAGAAATTGAACACCATGAACAGCACGACGAGGGAGAGGTATGGCGGTCTGAACAGATCCGCAAAACTCGCCTCTCTCACTCGGCGCGCGGGCGATGCATCCGGCATTCTCTCTGGACGCGCAGCAGCGGCACCAGTCGAGGCCTCCAACTTCCTGAGGACTTTGATCGCCTCTTCTGTTCGGCCATGGCGCGCAAGCCAGAGCGGGCTTTCGGGCACCAACAGCCGCAACACCCAGATCATCATGCTGGCGGCGGCGCCAATCAGAACCACCCAGCGCCAGCCATCGACGCCGTAAGGCGACAACGGCACCAGCCACCACGCCAGAAACGCGACGACGGGGACCGAGATGAACATCAAAGATTGATTGACCGCGAACGCGCGGCCACGCATCCGGCTCGGCACGAGCTCGGTGATATAGGCGTCGATGGTGATGATCTCGACGCCAATGCCGATCCCGGCGATGAACCGCCAAAGCAACAGGCCCTCGGAAGTGGTCTGGCAGGCCATCAGCACCGATGCTGCGGAATAGCCGAGCAGGGCATAGGTAAAAATCGCCCGCCGCCCGAACCGGTCGGCGAGAAACCCAAGAAAAAAAGTGCCGACGAACAATCCGGCAAAGGTGGCGGCCACAAAGGCGCCGATCCCCGAAAAGCCGAAAAAGGCCTGTGTCGTAGTGGTCAATAGGCCGCTACGGATGAGGCCCGGCGCGATATAGCCGGTGAAAAACAGGTCGTAGATTTCAAAGCAGCCGCCGAGCGACAGCAGGATCACAAGCCGCCACAGATAGGATGACGCCGGCAGGCTTTCGAGCCGCCGCGATATCTCATCGGCCCCGCCGCCACTAGCTGCAATATCAAGTCCAGCGTCGATGCCGATGGCGCTCATGATGTCCTTCCCTGTATCGTTCTTTCGCGCGCGGGACGCATTGCAGCGTTGCCCCGCGCGCTTTTGGTCGTCGCTTGCTATGTGTATATTTAGCAGATAGCGCTCGGAAGCCTAATTTGCCTTGCAAACCGAAGTTTTGGGGAGCCCCCTGGGAGACGCCAATGAGCACGCCGGACCTGCCATTGACGGGCGTACGGGTCATTGAGATGACCCACATGGTGATGGGACCGACCTGCGGCATGATCCTGGCGCAGCTGGGCGCCGAGGTCATCAAGGTCGAACCATCAGCAGGCGATAAGACGCGCACGCTCGGCGGCATGGGGACGGCGTTCTTCCCGCTGTTCAACCGGGGCAAGCGCAGCGTCGTGCTCGACTTTGCAAAGCCTGAGGACCGCGAGACGATGCATCGGCTGCTCGCCAGCGCCGATGTGTTCCTTGAAAATTTTCGCGATGGGCAACTGGAAAAGCAGGGGCTTGGCGCGGATGAACTGCGCCGCCAGTATCCGCAGCTGATCGTCGTGGGCCACAAAGGCTTTCTGTCCGGCCCCTATGAGCATCGCCCGGCGCTCGACGAGGTCGTGCAGATGATGTCGGGACTGGCCACCATGACCGGGACGGTTGCAAAACCGCAGCGGGTCGGGTCGTCGGCGAACGACATCATGGGCGGCATGTTTGGGGTGATCGGCATCCTGGCCGCGCTCTATCAAAAGCGCGGCGGCGCCAAAGGTGCCGACATCCGCATCGGCCTGTTTGAAAACTGCCTGTTCCTGGTGGCGCAGCACATGGTCGAATATGAGATGACCGGCAACAAACCGCGCTCGATGCCGGAGCGCGAGCACGCCTGGCCGATCTACGATATTTTTGAGACGGCTAGCGGCGAACGCATTTTCATCGGCGTCGTCACTGAAGGCCACTGGCAGAGCTTTTGCCGGGAATTTGGCATGACGGAATTTTTGGATGATCCGGCGCTGCGCACCACGACCGATCGTATTATGGCACGGGGGCGGATTATTCCGCGCGCCGCCGAGGTGATAAAAAAATGGAACGCGGCGGCGCTTTCCGCGGTGCTCGACCGGCTCAACATCTGCTTCTCGCCGATCAACCGCCCCGAAGATCTGTTTAATGACCCGCACGTGCTGCGCCCCGGCGGCCTCGTCAACAACATCAATGTCGATGGCGAGCCGTTCCGCGTGCCCGCGCTTCCGATCGAGTGGAACGGCGCCAGCCTCGGCGAGGGACTAAAAGTGCCGGTTCTCGGCGCCGATACGTCGGCGATCCGCGCCGAGCTCGAGGCCACCGAATTTTCCGCAACCGGCAAAACCGCGGCGAGGCTCGCATGACCCAAGTCAAACACGTCTATCCCGACGATCGCGTCAGCTTGCGTGAGGTAGGCCTGCGCGATGGCCTGCAACTGGTAAAGACGTTTCCCTCGACCGCGGCGAAGCAGCGCTGGGTGCGCGACGAATACGCCGCCGGCGTGCGGCATTTTGAAGTCGGCTCGTTCCTGCCCGCAAAGACATTTCCGCAATTCGCCGATGTGCGCGAGATCGTCAAGACCGTGGCAACGCTGCCGGGTGCGCACGGCGTCGCACTGGCGCTCAACGAGCGTGGCGTCAACGAAGCGCTGGCCTCAGGCGTTGCCGAGATCGCTTCGGTGGTCTCCGCCACCGAGGAGCACAGCCAGGCCAATGCCAACCGCTCGCGCGAGCAGGCCATCGCCAACATAAAGCGGCTTTGCGAGTTGCGCGATGCGAGCGGCCACAAGCCGATTGTCAATGCCGCGATATCGATGGCGCTGGGCTGTTCGATTACGGGTCCGGTGGACCCGCGTGAGGTGATGCGGATCGCCGAAAAATGCCTCGAGGCCGGCGTCGATTTCGTCGCCATCGCCGATACTGTTGGTTACGCCGGGCCCAAGCAGGTGGCAGAACTGACCAAAGCGATTGTGAAAATATCCGGCTCCAAACCGGTCTGTGTTCACTTGCACGACACCAGAGGCATGGGGATCGCCAACGCCTCTGCGGCGCTGGACGCCGGCGCGCGCATCCTCGACGGTTCGCTCGGCGGTTTGGGCGGCTGCCCGTTTGCGCCGGGCGCCACCGGCAATGTGGTGTTTGAGGATTTGGTGTTCCTCTGCGAAAGCAAGGGATTCAATACCGGCATCGATATCGAGAAATTGATCGCGGTGCGCGCGATCCTGCGATCGGAAATGCCCAATGAGACGCTGTATGGCGGCCTCGCCCGCGCCGGGCTGCCCGCCGGGAAAACAAGCGTGGCTGCTTAATCTGGAAGGTGCCCTAAGTCGTCGGCGCCCGCTCGCGCGGCGGGGCGCCGTGCTCCGGACCATGTTCGACGACTATGACATGCTCCGAGATGGAGATGCACTCGACCAGCGTCGTCTCTTGGACAACGAAAGTCACTTGTTCAGCCGGAACCGGCGTTTCTTGGTCAATCTTTTCAGGAACAAGCGGCGGCGCGTCGATCGCTTCTGGAAACGGGCCGAATTCGCCCGCTACCTCCCGGAGCGGCTTTTATGGTGGGTTTGACGATTTCGAAATAGGGCGAGATGTCGAAATCGCGCGGCATGTAGAGCGACGAATCGCGGATGTGCAGGATTTCGCGCCGGGCCTGCTTTGAGCCCGCGCGCGTGATCCTCGGCAGGATCGGATAGCGCACGGCGTCGAAGGCCTGCGCGATCAAGGCCGAGCAGATGATTTTGGTGGGATCGCCGGAGCCGAACGCGATCATCCGCCGCCGCCAGCGCTGCGGGATCGGCAGCGGAATCAGAAACCGCATCAGGTCGAGAATGTTCTTGGTGTCGTAGCCGAAGCCGATCCGGTTGATGGCGTAGCGGCACACCGTGTAGCGGTCCTCGAATGACAGCCCGACTGGCCGGCACAGCCGCGTGTGATAGGGAAAATATTTCGATAGCGGCGCCGACGTCACGCCCTCGCCGATATTGGCCTCGATCAGGACATGCGGCTCGCCGCTGGGCTCTTCCGCGCCCTCGATCGGGCCGACATAAAGCGCGGCGTGCGACCAGGTCGACTGGGTGAGATATTTGATGATGCCGGAAACCCGGTTATTGCCCTCGACCAGCAGCACGTCGCCCTGCTCGATGATGCCGCGCAAATGCTCTGGATCGCTCGGTGTGAACGGCTCATAGCCCGGTACCTCCTTCTCGAGGTACCTCGCGATCAGCTTGCCGACGGTATCGAGCGCGGAGCCCATGACAATCCTTCCCCCCAGCGGACTTTTACGGCCGCTTTTTATGTTTCCTTATCATGATCGAAAGCCGTTGCAATTTAGTTCATGGCTTGGATGGATCAATCATGTTTGATTCACCATGATGGTTGCCGCAGGCTGTGGGATGCGGCAAGTTCGCTAGATGTTCTGTGTCTTTTCAAACTTCCGGAAACCATGACATGACAATGACGCGCCGCGATTTGCTGTTGGCGTCTGCGGCGCTTGCGGCGGCGCCGATGCTGGGCGCCCGCGCGTGGGCGGCGCCGTTGCCGCGCGAAGCTGACATTGTCGTGATCGGCGCGGGTGCTGCCGGTATTGCTGCGGCGCGGCGTATCATCGCGACCAATCGCAAGGTCATTGTGGTGGAAGCGACGGACCGGATCGGCGGCCGCTGCCAGACCGATAGCGCGACGTTCGACGTGCCGTTCGATCGCGGAGCGCGCTGGATGCATAATCCCGACACCAACCCGATAATCAGGCTTGCGCGCAATGTAGGGCTCGAAATCTCAGCGGCGCCGCTCGGTCAGAAAATCCGCATCGGCCGTCGCAACGCACGCGCCGGCGAAACCGAGGAATTCCTGGCGGCCCTGGTGCGCGCCAACCGCGCCATCGACGATGCTTCACGCGGCAGGGCCGATGCCGCTTGCGCCTCTGTGCTGCCAAAAGACCTCGGCGACTGGGCGGGCACGGCAGAATTCGTGCTTGGCGCCAATGGCACGGGAAAGGATTTGAAAGATATCTCGGTCATCGACAAGGCCCGCGCCGGGGATCGCACGGCTGTGATCTCCTGTCGCCAGGGTCTCGGTACGCTGATTGCGAAACTGGGCGAACCGGTGCCGGTTTCACTATCGACCCCCGCAAGCCGCATCACCTGGGGCGGCCGCTATGTCACGGTGGAGACGCCGTCCGGCAAGATCGACGCGCACGCGGGCATCATCACTGTATCAAGCAATGTCTTGACCGCAGGAAACATCAAATTCGTCCCGGACATCCCGAAACGTCAGATCGACGCGGCGGCAAACCTGGGCCTGGGCAGCTACGATCATATTGCCCTGCAAATGCCGGGCAATCCGCTGGGGCTCGGGCGTGACGACATCATCATCGAGCAGAGCAATTCGACGCGCACGGCGCTGCTGTACGCCAACATCGCCGGATCGTCGCTGTGCTCGATCGACGTCGCCGGCTCGTTCGGCCGCGATCTCTCAGGCCAGGGCGAGAGGGCGATGGTGGCGTTTGCTATCGAATGGATCACAAAGCTGTTCGGCAATGAGGCCGCTTCCGCGATCAAGAAGACAAGCGCGACCAGCTGGAATTCCGCTCCGTTCGCGCGCGGCGCGATGTCCGCTGCCGGGCCCGGCGCCCAGCCGTCGCGAAAGATCCTGACTGAGCCAATGGGCCCGCTGTTCCTCGCGGGCGAAGCGACCCACGAAACGCTGTGGGGAACAGTCGACGGTGCCTGGGAAAGCGGCGAGCGCGCCGCCGACGCGGCGCTGCGCAAGATCGGCGCGCTCAAGGACACCGAGCCCGTGGCCGCGCCGACTTCGGGGGCAAAACGCCGGCGCCGATCGGGGTCGGGTGCGCCGATCAATTGAGCTGCGCACTACGCGCTTAAACCGGCAGCGCCAGTTGCATCAGATCCTTGGCGAGGATGATACGGCCGGAAAAATTCTTCTTCACACCCTCGGTCCAGTTGTCGTCGGTCACGAGCGGATCGTCGCCCGGCACGAAATGGCTGAGCACCAGCACTTTCACGTTCGCCGCCGCAGCGATGCGGCCGACGTCTTCGGTCGTGGTGTGGCTATCGAGCAGATGCTTCTTCAGCGTGGCGCCGTTCTTGGTCTTGGCAACGAGGCGGTCGACTGCGGGCAAATAGAGGCATTCATGCACCAGCACGTCGGCTCCCTTCGCGAACTCCGCGAGCTTCGGATTGTAGGCGGTGTCGCTGGAGAACACGATGGTGCCATCCGGCGTCTCGAACTTATAGGCAAAATTGTCTGTTATCGGCGGATGCGGCGTGCGGAACGCCGTTACCTTCACGTCCTCGGTCTGCAGCACCACGCCGTCCTCGGTGATGTCCTTGGCGATTAGCAACTTGCGCGGATCGGGGCGGCCTTCGTCCTCGATCCGGGTCTCGACGTCGAACCTGTTCAGCTCCCAATAGGTTTTTGTCATCGCTTCGATGCCCTTGGGGCCGAATGAATGGATCGGCGTCGACAGGCCGGCAACCCAGGCATTGTAAAACAGGTTGCCGTATTCGAGGTTGTGATCGGAATGGTGATGGCTGATCAGAATATACCTCACCGAAGGTATCGGCACGCCGGCCGCGACCAATTGGCGGCTCACGCCCATGCCGCAATCGATCACGAACGGCGTATCGTTCACCATAACGAGATTGGCAGGGTTGGAGGCGCCGATGCCGATGCGCGGCCCACCCTTGGTACCCAGGAAAACGATTCGCGTGCGCGGCTTTGCCGGCGTCTGCGCAAACGCCGCCGGCGCGGCGATCGCCGCGGCGCTGCCAAGCGCGAGCTTCAGCACATCACGGCGGTCGATCATGGCGCTCTCTCCTTGAAATATCTGCGGCACCCTAGCGCCGCATCCGCGCGCCGCACAAGCATCTCAGCGCAGCACGCCGTCAAGCGCGGGCAGGCCGATGATCACGGCCGCAGCGATCAAAGCGTAGCAGATGGCGCGAAACAGCCTCTCGCTGGCGCGGCCGAACAGGGAAGCGCCGAACCAGACGCCGATCGCGTAGACCGGGCCGACCAGAAACGATAATCGGATGGCGTCTGATGTGATCAGGCCTGTGAGCGAATAGCTTACTGCGGAAAAGAAGTCGGAAGCGCCGAAGAACAACAGGATGTTGGCGCGGGCGATTTTCGAGGCGATCGGCCGGCCGAGCCAATAGCCCACGATCGGCGGCCCGCCGGTCTGCGCGAGGCCACTGCAAAAGCCGGACAAGCCGCCGATGCCGATGGAAAGCGTCGGATGATCTTTCCCCCGATAGCGCCAGCCCGATAACATCAGCAACAAGAGCGCAAACACGAAGGCGGAAATGATCCAGCGCGTCGTCACCGGATCAAGCCGGCTCAGAAAATAGGTGCCGATGGGCACGCCGATCAAGGCGCCCAACACCATCACCGCGGTCGCCTTGCGGTCGGCATGCTTCCACGCATTGGGAACCAGCGGTGCGGCCGCGACAAAATCGATGATGAGCAACAGGGCGGCGACCAGGCGCGGCGCCGCCATGCTGCTTGCGAGCGGCATGAAGATCAGCGCCGAGCCGAAGCCGGAAAATCCGCGCGCGCTTCCCGATACGAAAGCGATCGCGCAGATGGCGAGGGCGGCGTAGATGCTGACATCGGCCGGAATCAGGCCAATAAGGCTCATCCCCGCAGCGTGCCGCCGGTCTTCTTCGTCACTTCAGCCACGATCTTCGCCGCGACCGCCTCGATCTCCTGGTCGGTTAGGGTCTTTTCCCGTGGCTGGATCGTCACGGCAATCGCGATGGATTTCTTATCCTCGTCGATGCCCTTGCCTTCGTAGACGTCGAATACCGTGACGTCCGTGATCAGCTTCCTGTCCGCGCCTTGCGCCGCGCGGACGATATCGCCGGCCTTGACGCTCCGACCGACGATGAACGCAAAGTCGCGCGACACCGGCTGGAACGGCGAGAGCTCGAGCAGCGGCTTGGCGCGGGTCGGCTTTTGCCTGGCGTCGGGAATGCGGTCGAGGATCACCTCGAACGCGATCAGCGGCCCGTCGGCGCGAAGCGCTTCCAATGCGCGCGGATGCAACTCGCCAAAATAGCCCAGCACGTTTTGCGGTCCGATCTGGATGGTGCTGGAGCGCCCCGGATGCAGCCAGTTGGGGCCGCCGGGCACGATCTGCAGTGCCTGCATCGGCGCACCGGCGGCCGACAGCACCGCAAACGCATCGGCCTTGGCGTCGAACGCGTCGGCCGTCGCCGAGCCGGACCAGTGCCGCCCGATGCCCTTCGATGAGGCAAAGCCGTGGCGAACACCCGCCGCCGCTATCAGTTCGCCCTCCGGACTATCGCTAGTGAAGACCTGACCGACTTCGAACAGAGCGAGATCGGAAAAGCCCCGGTCGATATTGGCCTGCCCCGCGGTCACGAGACCGGGCACCAGGCTCGGCCGCATATCGGACATATCGGCCGCGATTGGATTGGCCAGCGACAGCTCGGGATGCCCGCGGCGGTTGGCCTGCGCGTGAAGCGGCGGATCGCGGTCGAACAATTCGGCCTGCGGTTTTGAGATGAACGACCATGTCACCGCCTCGACCATGCCGCGCGCGGCGAGTGCGCGCTTGGCGCGGCGGGTGCGCAGCTGGATCGGGTTAAGCACCGGCTTGCGCGGCGCGTCGCCGCGCTCGAACGGCGTCATCGGCACCTTGTCGACGCCGACGATGCGCACGATCTCCTCGACGATGTCGGCCTTGCCGTGCACATCGGTGCGCCAGGACGGGACTGCGATCTTCACCACCGGCCCATTACCGGCCACCATGAAGCCGAGACGGGTGAGGATCATTTTCACTTCAGGCAGTGGCACATCGATGCCGGCGAGGCGCTTGACCTCAGAAAGCGGAAAATCGATCACGCGATCGTCGCCGAAGGTTTTGCCGACCACGATATTTTCGGATGGCGTGCCGCCGCACATCTCCATCACCAGTTTTGTCGCCATTTCGAGCCCCGGCACCATGAAAGCCGGATCGACGCCGCGCTCGAAGCGATAGCGCGCGTCCGAATTGATGCCGAGCTTGCGGCCGGTCTGGGCGATGTTGATCTCGTTCCACAGCGCCGATTCGATCAGCACGTCGGTGGTCTCTTCCGAACAGCCGGAGGCTTCGCCACCCATGATGCCGGCGAGCGATTCGACGCCGTGATCATCCGCGATCACGCAGACGCTCGGGTCGAGCGTGTAGGTGCGGCCGTCGAGCGCCAGCAGCGTCTCGCCGTCGCGGGCGCGGCGCACGGTCAGATTGCCCTTTACCTTGGCCGCGTCGAACACATGCAGCGGTCGGGCGCGGTCATAGGTCATGAAATTGGTGATATCGACCAGCGCATTGATCGGCCGCAAGCCGATCGAGATCAGACGCTTCTGCAGCCATTCCGGCGAGGGCCCGTTCTTGACGCCGCGCACCAGCCGCAAGGCGAAACCGGGACACAAATGGGCATCCTCGACCGTCACCTTCACCGGACAGGGGAATTCGCCCTTGATCGGGCGGATCACCGGGTCCTTGAATTTGCCCATGTCGGCAGCCGCAAGATCGCGGGCGATGCCGTGGACGCCGGTGCAATCCTGCCGGTTCGGTGTCAGGTTGATTTCCAGCACGGGATCGCCGAGCCCGGCCCACGCGGCGTATGGGGCGCCGATTGGCGCGTCGGCCGGCAGCTCCATGATGCCGTCGTGATCCTCGGAGATTTGCAATTCGGCCGCCGAGCACAGCATGCCGCGGCTCTCGACGCCGCGGATGGTGCCGACGCTGAGCGTGATGTCCTTGCCGGGAATGAAAGTGCCGGGAGGCGAGAACACGCTGACAAGGCCCGCGCGTGCATTTGGCGCGCCGCAGACGACTTGCACCGGTGCGGCACCGTTTCCGGGATCGACCATGCAGACCCGCAAACGATCCGCATTCGGATGCTGCTCGGCCGAAATGACGCGCGCAATGGTGAACGGTTTAAGCGCCGTCGCCCTGTCCTCGATGCTCTCGACCTCGAGTCCAATCATAGTGAGTTTTTCCGCGAGCTTTTCCAACGGCTCGTCGGTGTCGAGATGCTCCTTCAGCCAGGAGAGGGTGAATTTCATGATGACTGTTTCCCCGCGGGCTTCTCTTCTCCCCTCTCCCGCTTGCGGGGGAGGGTCAGGGTGGGGGCTCTCTCCGCAACGGCAGCGGCAATTGTTTCGAGCACGCCCGCGCGATTGGTCATGACGTCGTGATTGCTGAAGCGCAGAACCTTGAAGCCCTGAGCTTCGATCGCAGCCGAACGTGCATCATCTGCCTGCTCGGCCTGATCGGAAAAATGCTGTCCGCCGTCGAGTTCGATCACCAGCTTTGCTGCATGACACGTGAAATCGGCGACGAAGTTTTGAATCGGGACCTGACGGCGGAAGCCGGCGCCGTTGAGCCGGTGATCGCGGAGTTCCGACCAGAGGATTCGTTCGGCGTCGGTGGAATTTTTTCTAAGCGCCCGCGCGTTGGAGCGCAGCCTGGAAGAGACCTTCCATGTCGGCTTCTTTCCCTCCATCGAGACCTCCGATGCGGCGACACCCCCACCCCAACCCTCCCCCGCAAGCGGGAGAGGGGGCTCACCTCGCCGAATGGATGCACTGCTGCTCGCCCCAAACGCGGTCTGTTCCCTCTCCCGCTTGCGGGGGAGGGTCAGGGTGGGGGTTCTCTCCGCAACGGCAGTATCGACGGCGCACACGAACTCAACGGCGACCAAATTCACGAGCTCAATCCTCCCGCTAGCGTCGGGATCTCAAGCGGCTTGAAGCCGTAGTGATTGAGCCAGCGGATGTCGTTGGCGAACAATTGCCGCAGGTCGGAAATGCCATATTTGAGCATCGCGATGCGGTCGATGCCCATGCCCCAGGCAAAACCCTGGTAGACGTCGGGATCGATGCCGCAGGCGCGCAGCACGTTCGGATGCACCATGCCGCAGCCCAAAATCTCCATCCAGTCTTCCCCTTCGCCAAAGCGGATCTCGCCCTTGTCGCGCCGGCACTGGATGTCGACCTCGAGCGACGGCTCGGTGAACGGAAAGAATGAGGGGCGGAAGCGCATGTTGATGTGATCGACCTCGAAGAAGGCCTTGCAGAATTCGTGCAGGATCCATTTGAGGTGGCCGAGATGCGAGCCCTTGTCGATCACGAGGCCCTCGACCTGGTGAAATTGCGGCGTGTGGGTGGCGTCGGAATCGATGCGGTAGGTGCGGCCCGGACAGATGATGCGGATCGGCGGCTTCTGGGTGAGCATGGTGCGCACCTGCACCGGGGAGGTGTGAGTACGCAGCAGCATCCGCGAGCCGTCGGGCTTCGGATTGAAGAAGAACGTATCGTGCATCTCCCGCGCCGGATGACCTTCAGGGAAATTCAGCTTTGTAAAGTTATAATCGTCGGTCTCGATGTCGGGACCTTCGGCGATGGCAAATCCCATATCCGCGAAAATCGCGGTCAGCTCGTCCATCACCTGGCTGAGCGGATGAATGCGCCCCGCTTCGGCTGATGTCTCGCGGAGCGGCAGCGTGACGTCGATGGTCTCCGACGCCAGCCGCGCATCCAATGCGGCGGATTTCAATATTTCGCGCCGCGCGGCCAGCGCCTCCGTCACGGCATCCTTGGCCAGGTTGATCTTGGCGCCTTCGGTCTTGCGCTCGTCAGGCGACATCTTGCCGAGCGTTGCCAGCAGTGCCGAGATCGAGCCCTTCTTGCCGAGCGCCGCGACGCGCACGGCTTCCAGGGCGGCTTCGTCGTTCGCGGCGGCTACGTCGGCGAGGATTTGTGATTCGAGTTTAGCGAGGTCGGACATAGCAATCCCTCTTTGCTAGGATGCTAAGCCAGTGCTCCTAGCTCCATGATACCCGGCCATAGCATGTCTGCTTTACGCAGACTGCGTAAACTTGTCTGCGATGCCGGGCTTCCACGTCTTACAGCGCTCGCATGAAGCGAAGACGTGGATGGCCGGGACAAGCCCGGCCATGACGGCTTCGAAACTTTGCAGAGCGCAAATGGGGCGAAGCCTCAGGCCGCCAACGCCGCCTTGGCCTTTTCGGCGATTGCCTGGAACGCCGCCGGCTCATTGATCGCGAGATCCGACAGCACCTTGCGGTCGACCGTGATGCCGGACTTGGACAGGCCGTTGATAAACACGCTGTAGGTCATGCCGAACGGGCGCACCGCGGCGTTGAGGCGCTGAATCCACAGCGCACGGAACGTGCGCTTCTTGCGCTTGCGGTCGCGGAAGGCGTATTGCCCGGCCTTTTCGACGGCGGCCTTGGCGGCGCGGATGGTGTTCTTGCGACGGCCGTAAAAGCCCTTGGCGGCCTTGTAGACTTTCTTGTGCTTGGCGTGAGAGGTCACACCGCGTTTGACGCGAGACATGACGTGGTTCCTTGAGTTCTAAAATAAATGACGGGATCGCCGCGCGGACGCGGCTCGGCAAGTCAAAACCGCGATCGCTGTCGCGATCAGGCGTTCGGCAAGAAATACTTCTTGATGTTGTCGCCGTCGGTCTTGAACAGCACGCGGGTGCCGCGGAGCTGACGAATCTGTTTCTTCGTCCGCTTGATCATGCCGTGGCGCTTGCCACGCTGGGCGGCCATCACTTTGCCGGTGGCCGTCACCTTGAAGCGCTTTTTGGCGCCTGACTTGGTCTTCAGCTTGGGCATTTGGCTCTCCTATGGCCGCAGAAAAAACGCGCCCAAAGCGGCGCTTTCGCGGCTAAAATGCTCGTTAGAGCGTTGAAAATGCTCGGCTATTTCTTGGAAAGAAACAGCCCGCAGGGTCGTCGCCACGGCAGCCCTTGATCAGCCGGGCGATGAAGGCTGCGCTTATGGCAGAGCCGGACGAGATTGGCAACGATGAACCGCAGAACTGGATCGTCCGACTGATTATCCGACGCCACCAGCGGCGGACCCGAGGATAAGAGCAAAATGACGATTTCAGCCCAATTGTTTGGTTTTTTTGCCGATTTACGGCGCAGCCTGTTTGTCGCCGCCGTTCTCACCGCCGTCGCCGCGCCCGCTACCGCGGACGCCGGCATGGTCAGGGCGGGAGCCTATGACGGCGTCTGGAATGTGGTGTTTGCGACAGAGGCAGGGAATTGCAGCTCGAATAACAGCGTCCCGTTTACCGTGACCGGCACGCGGGTTTCCTAGGCCGGCGGCGGCAAGGTCACCGGCGGTATCACCCGCGGCGGCGCTGTTTCTGTCCAAATCTCCGTCGGCGCATCCAAGGCGAGCGGTCGCGGCCGGCTCTCAGGTAACGCTGGAGCGGGCCGATGGACCGGGATCATCACCGGCGACCAATGCAGCGGCACCTGGCAGGCCACGCGGAGCTAATTTTTTCACGGAGTATGAATGCCTGCCACACGTCGTCCCGGCAAACGCCGGGACCCATAACCATAGGCTTCAGTTGGTAAAAAAGCCGTCTGACTTTGTGCCCGAATGAGGTTTCTGGCGTATGGGTCCCGGCGTTCGCCGAGAATAAAATCAGCGTGGCGCCAGAACCATCACCACCTGACGGCCCTCGAAACGCGCGTCCTGCTCGACCTTGGCGAATTCGGCGACGTCGGCCTTGACCTTGTCCAGCAGTTTGGTGCCGATTTCCTGGTGCGCCATTTCACGGCCCCGGTAGCGCAGGGTGATCTTGACCTTGTCGCCTTCCTCGAAGAACCGCTGCATCGCTCGCATCTTCACGTCGTAATCGTGATCATCGATCATCGGCCGCAGCTTGATCTCCTTGATCTCGACGACCTTCTGCTTCTTGCGGGCCTCGGCGGCTTTCTTCTGCGCGGAATATTTGAACTTCCCGTAGTCCATGATCTTGCAGACGGGAGGATTGGTGTTCGGCGAAATCTCCACAAGATCCATGCCGGCTTCGAGGGCCATCTTGATGGCTGCCACTGTCTCGACGATGCCGTGGTTCGTGCCGTTCTGATCGATCAGCTGAACCTGTGCGTTGCGGATTTCATCATTGGTGCGCGGCCCGTCTTTGGCG
>WNFM01035263.1_pt2 | contig 14277 bp, 10 predicted proteins | sample 5400271 | NCBI WGS metagenome assembly WNFM01 (sample SAMN13153352, study PRJNA577476) | soil metagenome | isolation source: 60 cm saprolite on Douglas fir-dominated hillslope | place: USA:California | collected 2013-09-17 | reverse complement strand
AGCTACGAGCTGATCGCGGTCGACGACGGCTCCCGCGATGGATCTGCCGAGATCCTCGAAGCGGCCGCCCGCCGCGACCCGAGAATCGTGGTTCGACATACGCCCCAGCAGGGCCTCCCGGCCGCACTCAACCTGGCGCTGTCGCTCGCGCGCGCGCCGTGGGTGGCGCGGCACGACGCTGACGACATCTCCCACCGGGAACGGTTTGCCCGCCAACTCGCCCGGCTCGACGTTCACCCCGGCGTGGACGTGCTCGGGACACGGATCCGGCTCTTCCCCGCCGCGGCAACCGGCACCGGGATGCGCCGCTGGGCCGCATGGCACAACGCGCTGCTCGAACACGAGCCCATGCAGCGCGAGTTGCTCATCGACAGTCCGCTCGCGCATGGAACCGCGATGATTCGGCGCGCGACGCTCCAGTCGGCCGGCGGCTGGCACGAGAAGGGATGGGCCGAGGACCTCGACCTCTGGGTCCGATTGTTCCGAGCCGGGGCCCGTTTCTCCAGCTCGGGGAAACACTCTACGGTTGGCGTCAACACCCGGCAAGTTCGACGCGCACGGATCAACGCTATTCCCATGTGAGATTCATGACATTGAAGGTCGCCGCGCTGGACGCCGGCCTCCCCCGGCACGGCCGCCGGGCCACGCTGGCGGGCGTCGGAAGCAGCCTCCAGCGCTGGCGTGTGTCGAGATTCGGCGGCCAGGGCCCGGGCTGGCCCCCCGTTGGGCCACCCCGGTGGTTCTCGCCCTGATGGCTCCCGAGGCGCGTCGGCGCTGGCGCGAGTCGCTCGCCCAGTTGGGCTGGCGCGAACTGCGGGAGTTCATATTCGTGGCCTGACACGGCAAATCGACATTCCCCGGTTGACAGCCGGCGCAAATGCCGTTAACCCTTCGCCTCAGTAGTGCGTTCCCCCTGAACGCACGACCCCCCTGGATCCGGAGGCAGCATGGCGAAACGTCCGCGGAAGACGTACACCCCGCAGAAGCGGGCCGAGATTCTGGCGGCCGCCCAGAAGGAAAATCTGACGGCGAACGACGTGAAGAAGAAGTTCGGCGTCACGCCCGTCACGTACTACTCGTGGCGGAAGAAGGAAGGGCTGGTCGGACGCCGTGGCCGCCGTCCGAGCCTGCTGACGCAGGCCGGCGCTGGGAGCAACATCGCGGTTCAGGTTCGCGCCGGTGTCCAGGCGAAGGTTCGCGCCGTGATGCCGGGCATCGTACGGGAAGAGGTGACGAATTACCTGAACACCCTCTTCACCATGCACCGCAAGCCCGGACGTCCCAAGAAGACCCTGTAACACCCGGCTCCAAGCTCGAGAGGACGCGGTGGCCGCAGCGCGCCGCGTCCTTTCGTTATCACGACTCGCCGAGGCTCACCCTCCCGCCCCGGCGGGACGTGTGGCGGCGGTTTGGATTCGAGAGGACGGATCCGAAGCAGGTGCGCTCGCATGTGCTAGCGTGCGCCCCGTGACTCGCGCCGCCCGCCCCGATCTCTCGCGATGAGCGCCCGCATGCCGCGCTCGGTGTGGTTGGTGCTCGCGGCTTCGCTCGCCGGCTCGATCGTGATCGCCTCCGCCTTCCCGCTCGTGGATCCCGACGAGGGACGGAATGCGCAGGTGGCCTCGGAGATGGCCGCCCAGGGCGACCTCGTGGTCCCGCACCTGGCCGGCGTGCCCTACCTCGACAAGCCGCCGGCGCTGTTCGCGCTCGCCGCGCTCTCGATTCGCGCGTTCGGCCACCGGCCGCTCGCCGTGCGGCTCCCGGCAATCCTCGCCATGCTCGCCACGCTGGCGCTTCTCGCGCGGGCCGCGCTCGCGCTCGACGGCGAGGCCCACGCGTGGCGCGCCGCCGCGCTCACCGCCGCGGCCCCGCTCTGCGCGGTGATCGGCGCCTACGTCATCTTCGACATGCCGCTCGCTGCATGCGTCACCGCCGTCTGGACGCTGCTCGCGCGCGAGCTCGAATCCGGCGCCTCGCGCCCGCGCCGCCTCGCCATGTTCCTCGCCGTCGGGCTCGGCGTGCTCTTCAAGGGCCCCGTCATGCTGGCGTGGGCGCTCGGCGGCTCGGCGGTGGCCGCGCTCCTCCTCCGCGACGCCGCCCCGCTCCGCTGGCTCGGCTTCTGGCCCGGCTGGGTCGTGGGGCTCGGACTGCCTGGTGCGTGGTTCGCGGCGGCGGTAGCGCGCCATCCCGAGTACGTCCACTACGCGTTCCTCGAGGAGTCGTTCGAGCGGCTCACGACGCGCACGTTCCATCGCGACCAGCCGTGGTGGTTCGTGCCGGCTGTGCTCGCCGGCGGCGCGCTCCCGTGGTCGCTCGTCACGCCGTGGCGCGCGCCGCAGTCGCGTGCGTCGCGGATCGCGGCGGCGTTCGCGCTCTTCGGAGCCGGGTTCTTCGCGCTCTCGCACTCGAAGCTCGTCACTTACCTCCTGCCGGCGTTCCCGGCGCTCGCGTGGTGGGCCGCGGAGTGCTGGCGGCGCGCGGCGCGGCCGGGGTGGATGCTCGCCGCAACGCTCGCGTTCACGCCGCTCGTGCTGGTACTCGGCTTCGCGCCGCTCGAGGACGAGGCCACGGCTGCGTCCGGGGCCCCGCTCGCTCGCGCGCTCCGCTCGGCGGGTGCGGCCGCCGTGCGCTACGAGGACTGCTATAGTCCCGGGACCGATTTTCTGCTCGGGCGGCGCTCGGTCGTCGTGTCGGCCTCGGGTGACGTCCTCACCAGCAACTACGCGCTCCGCTACCGGGACACGCTCCGGCGGCGCGGCCTGTGGACGCTGGTGGACTCCGCCGCCTCGGCGCCGCCCGCCGACGCGATCGTTCGCTCGAGCGCGCATGCGGGTGCTGCACCCGAGGGCTTTCACGAGATCTTCCGCGACGCCCGCTTCACCGCCTGGTACCGCCCGGCGGACTGACCGGAGGGACACGCTCGCATGTGCGGCATCGCCGGACTCGTCGCGCCCGACCTTTCCGCCCCCGAGCGGCTCGACCTCGTGCGCGCCATGGTGGCGCGGCTCCGCCACCGCGGCCCCTCGGGCGAGGCGCTCTGGGACGGCGGCGAGTGCGCGCTCGGCATCGCGCGGCTCGCGATCGTCGCCCCGCGCGAGCCGGCGCGCGTGATGGAGAGCGAGACCGGCGACGTCGTCGGCGTGGCAAACGGCGAGATCTACAACCATCGCGACCTGGAGCGCGACCTGCGGAGCCGAGGGCACGACTTCCTGCCCGGCCCAGACACCGCGCTGCTCCCCCACCTCTACGAGGAGCGCGCGGGCGACTTCGCCGAGGCGCTCGACGGCATGTTCGCGGTGGCGCTCTGGGACCGGAGCTCGCGCACGCTCACGCTCGCCCGCGACCGCGCCGGCGAGAAACCGCTGTTCGTGGCCGCGCTCGGCCGCCGCTTCGCGTTCGCCTCGGAGCCGGGCGCCTTGCTCGCGCTGCCGTGGATCTCGCGCAGCCCCTCGCCGGCCTCGCTCGCGCGCTACCTCGTGCACGGCTGCTTCGCCGGCGCGGACTGTGCCTACGAGGCGATCCGGCAGCTGGCTCCCGCGCACGTGCTGGTGGTGAAGGACGCGTTCGAGCGCTCCCGCCGCTACTGGCGGCCATGGGACGCGATCGTCCGCCGCGCCGGGGTCGAACCACTCCCCGAGGCGAGGAGTGACGATGCGATGATCTCCGCCACCGGCGAAGCGCTCTCCCGCGCCGTTGCCTCGCGGGTGCCGGGCGAGGTGCCGTTCGGCGTATTCCTCTCCGGTGGCATCGACTCGGGGCTCGTCGCGGTGCTCGCGGCGCGGGCGTGGGGCCGGCCCTTCCCCACGTTCAGCGTGCGGCTCGACCACCCGGGCTACGACGAGGCGCCGCTCGCGCGGCGCGTCGCGGGGCTCATTGGTTCCGAGCACCACGAGATCGGCATGGGCGCGCGCGAGGGCGAGCTGGCGTTCACGAGCTGGGCGTCGCGCATGGATCAGCCGCTCGGCGATCCGAGCGTGCTGCCCACCTGGCTCCTCGCGCGCGACGCGTCGTACTCCGTGCCGGTCGTCCTCACGGGCGAGGGCGGCGACGAGCTGTTCGCGGGCTATCCCACCTACCTCGGGCACCGACATGCGGCGCTCGCCGGTGCGCTGCCCGCACCCGTCGCCGGGCTCGCGATGTGGCTCGCGCGCCGGTTCCGCCCCCGGCATCACCACGTGACGCTCGCGCACATGCTCGAGCGCTTCCTCGGCGTGCGCGGCCTGCCGCCGTTCGAGCGCCACCTCGCGTGGTTCGGGGCGGCCCGTGCCGGCGAATCCCTGGCGCTCCTCGCCCCAGCGTTGCGAGCCGAAGTCGCGGACGGCGCGCCGCTCCATCACGCGGATCACCTCGAGCGCCAGCTCGCGGACATGGAAGTGCTGCGCGAGGATCGCGTGCCGCCGCTCGTCGCCTACCAGTTGCTCGATTTCGAGACCTACCTGGGGGGCGGCCTGCTCACGAAGGTCGATCGCTGCACCATGGCGCACGGGGTCGAGTCGCGCGCGCCGTTCCTGCAGGCCGCGCTCGTGCGGCACGCGCTCCGGCTGCCCGAGGCGCTGCGGCTGCGCGGCACCGCGGGCAAGTGGGTCTTGAAGCAGGCCGCCGCCCGGCTCCTGCCGAAGGAAATCCTGCATCGGCGAAAGCAGGGCTTCTCGCCGCCGTTTTCGTCGTGGGCGCGCGGTCCCATGCGCGGGCTCGTGCTCGACACGCTGTCGCCGGCCCGGGTGGCGGCGGCCGGCGTGCTCGATGCACACGCGGTGCAGCAGGTCGTGCTCACGCACCTCGACGCCCGTGAGGACCGCGGCCGCACGCTGTGGACGCTGCTGTCGCTCCAGTCGTGGGCGGAGCGCTGGGTGATGGCGCCGCAGGCGGCAACGGCCGGGCCGGGCACGCCGCCGCCGATGGCGGGCGCGTCGCAGAATTAGCGTCGCGCCGCGTTCGGCCCCGTGCGCCCGCGCCGGGTCAGGCGCCCGCGGGCGCGGCGAGTGCGGCCGGGCGGCGGGCGATGCGGGTCGCGCACAGGAGCCCCACCCCGATCAGGCTCGAGAGCAGCATGAGCGCGCGGTCGAGCCCGAAGTGGTCGGCGACCGCGCCGATCGGGTAGATGAGCAGCGCACCGAGCCCCCACGCCGCGCCCATCAGCAGGCTCGAGATGACGCTCGCGTGCCGCGGCGAGAGCTCCTGGCCGAGCACGACGTTGACGGGCATCGAAGCCTGGAGCACGCAATAGCCGGCGACGAGCGCCACGATGCCCGCCGGCTGCGGCAGCGTGAAGAACAGCACGTAACAGGGCGCGGCGAGCGCGAACGACGCGATCACCACGCGCCGGCCGCCGACCCTGTCCGCAAACCAGCCGCCGGCGAAGCCGCCGAGCGCGCCGAGCGTCAGGTACACGGTCGTGAGCCAGCCGCCCTGGGTGACGCTGCCGCCTCGCTCGTGCACCCAGAGCGGCAGGAACGTGGCGAATCCCGAGGAGACCGCCGAGCGCGAGACCACCGTGAAGTAGAGCATCGCGAGCGGGCGCGCCACCGGCCTGAGCTCCGCGAGCGGCGCCCGGTCGCGGCGGACGGCGCTGCGCGGCGCCACGCGCGCGAACCACGTGAAGAGCAGCGCGCACATCACGAGCCCGGGGATCGCGGCGAGCCACGTCCGCGAGAGCCCGAATTGGTGCACGATGGCGGTCGCGTATGCCGGGCCGAGCGCCCAGCCGAGCGTCCCGCCGGTCACCCAGAACGACATCGCCATGCCGCGATGCGGGCTCGAGGCGCCCGCGAGCGAGGCGGTCTGCGGGTGGAACATCGCCACCCCGACGCCGCCCAGCACGAGCAGCGCGACGAGCGCGTCGATCGGCCCGAGGGCGACGAACCAGGGCCGGCGCATCCGGTCCGAGAGCACGCCGAACAGCGGCTGCGAGAACGAAGACGACAGGCTGGCCATCGCGGTGAGCCCGCCGACCATCGCGTAGTTGAGCCCCAGCCGTTGGGCGAGCAGCGGCAGGAGTGGCAGGAAGAAGCTCGAGTAGGCGTCGATCGTGAAGTGACCGGCCGCGAGCACGACGAGGCGGGGTGTGAGGAATGGCGAGGAGGGCGAGCGCATGGCCGCCCCGACTCTAGCACGCGCGCAGGTATCTCAGGCGGCTTCGCGCGCGAGAATCGAGTCGAAGCGACGGATGAACTGCTCGGTGCGATGCACCTCGTCGATCGCCGGCTGGAGCATCACCCGGGCCTCCTCGACGCGCTCCTCGCGGGCCCACTCCTCGATCTCGCCGAACAGCATGGTGCAACCGCCGGCGCCGATCGTCGCGCACATGCCCTTCAATCCGTGCGCCTCGAACTCGACGCGCCGCGGGTCCCCGGTCTCGAACGCGTGCGTGAGCCGCTCGAGCCGGCCCGAGACGTCGCCGAGGAACGTGTGGAGCAGCGACGAGCGGAGCGCGGGCAGGCCCATGCAGGCGGTCTCGAGCTGCTCGAGGTCGATGTTTCCGGCGCACCGTCCCGCGCGAGCCGGAACGGCGGCCGGGGCGCGGCCGGCGCGGCCAGCTGCGGGCCCTCGAATTGCGCCGACACCACGGTCAGGCGCGGCGGCAGCGCGGGGGCGGCGTCCGGATCGGCGACGCGGCCGTCGCGGGAAGTGAACTTCTCGACCGTGCTCGTGAGCAGCTCCAGGTTGATCGGCTTCCCGAGCACGAGGTCCATCCCGGCGGCGAGGCAGCGGTCCCGGTCGGGCTTGTAGTCGGCATTCGCCGTGAGCCCGAGGATGGGCGTGCGCCAGGCGCCGCGCTCGCGCGCGCGGATGGCGGCGGTCGTGCGGCAGCCGTCCAAGTCGGGCATCTGCAGGTCCATGAGGATCAGATCCCAGCGCTGGTCCTCGGTGAGCTCGATGGCGCGCCGGCCATTGTTCGCGACGTCGATGTTGTAGCCCACGCGATGCAGCGCACTGGTGGTGACGAGCTGGTTCACCGGGTCGTCGTCCACGAGGAGCAGCCGCAGCTTGCCGCGCCGCGCCTCGGCGAGCGAGTGCCGCGTGACGAGCGGGCGCGCTTCCACGTTTGCGCCTTGGGCGCCGGGCTGCAAGACCTCGCCCAGCGCGTCGTAGAGCTGCGCGGGATCCAGCGGCTTCATGAGGTAGGCGGCGAAGCCCGCCGCCTTCACGCGGCCGCCATCGCCGGGACGGCCCACGTTCGTGACCATGACCAGCCGCGTCGCGTCGAGCGCGCCGTCCGCGCGCACCGCCTGGCCCAGCTCCTCGCCGTTCATCAGCTCGAGGTGCCGATCGAACACGGCGACTGCGTACGGCGTCCCCGCCGCCGCGGCGTCCCGGACCATGCGCAGCGCCTCGGGTCCGTTCTCGGCCCGCTCCACCTCGCAGCCCCAGGCCTGCAGCAGGCCCACGAGCGGCTCGCGATCTCCCGGGCTGCCGTCCGCGACCAGGACGCGCACGCCACGGAGCGCCACCTCGCTGTTCGGCGTCGCCGGCCCGCCCACCTGCAGCGGCTGCTTCTCGAGCCTCAACCGGAACCAGAACGTGCTGCCCTCGTCGGGCGCGCTCTCCACGCCCAGCTCGCCGCCCATCGCCTCGACGAGGCGCTTGGAGATGGCGAGCCCGAGACCCGAGCCGCCGAACCGGCGCGCGATGGTGGAGTCGGCCTGCGCATAGGGCTCGAACAGCGTCGCCTGCGCCGCGGGGTCGATACCCACTCCCGTGTCCGTGACCTGGAAGAACAGCGTCACCTGGGCGTCGTCCTCGGCCTCGCGCTCGACGCGCAGGCTCACCGAGCCGCTCTCGGTGAACTTGATCGCATTGGATCCGAGGTTCAGGAGCACCTGGCGGACCCGGCCGGGATCGCCCTTGAGCCGCGACGGCACGAGCGCGTTGACGCGGGAGTCGAATGCGAGCGCTTTGGGGCTGGCGAGCGCGTGCAGCACCCCGGCCACCTGGTCGATCGTGACGCGCAGGTCGAAGTCGAGCTGCTCCACCGGCATGCGGCCGGCCTCGAGCCGCGAGAAATCGAGCGAGTCGTTGATCAGGGAGAGCAGCGTCTGCGTGCTCTGCTGGATCAGGTCGACGAGCTGGCGCGCCTCGGCCGGCAGCTCGCCCTGGAGGAGCATGTTGGTCATCCCGATCACGCCGCTCATGGGCGTGCGGATCTCGTGGCTCATGGTGGCGAGGAAGTCGCCCTTCGCCCGCGCCGCCTCGCGCGCCTCGGCGAGGCTCTGCTCGAGCTCGGCCACCCGCGGATCCGGCTCGCTTGCGCTGGGCGCGGAGGGGGGCGCGGGCGCCGGCGCCGGCGTCACGGCCGCGCCCGTGCGCTCGCGCGCGACCCCAACCAGGTAGCGCTCGCCCTCCGCGCTGTTCGCGAAGCGCAGTCGGGCGTCGACCTCGATCACGCTGCCGTCGGGGCGGAGGAGTCCGATCCCCCGGTCGACGGATTCCGCACCCTGGCGCTCGAGCCGCAGGAGCGCCCGCAACACACCGGGCACCTGCGCCGGCACCACCAGGCTCGTGCACGCGGTGCCCACGCAGTCCTTCACTCGCCGGCCGGCGAACGATTCGAACGCGGACGACGCCCAGACCAGTCGTCCCCACGCATCCGTGCTGAACACCAGGTCAGGGGACGCTTCCAGCACATCACGCAGGCCGATCGCGGGCGCGAAGGCGGGTAGGCCCGAGCGCACGGGACGTGAGCGGTCGTTCATGACACCTCTCAAGCAGGTGATCCCCTGGCGGCGGACATACCTGTCCGCAAGAGCGATGAGCCGGGGGATGCTCGGGCGGGTTATCGTCGTGCCCCCGCGCGTTCTTGAGCACGGAGCCGGACACTGTCCGGATTTTGGGACACCTCTCGGGTGCGCACCCGAGCGCGAAAGGACCCACGCCGGTCCGGGCGCGAGCCGAGCGCGGCCGGGGATCGGTCGCGCAGGCGTGCAGCCCGGGGTCGCTATGATCTTCAGCGCACAACCGTTACCGTGCCCGCAGGAAACCGCGCCGCCCGCGCCCCCTCGGACGCTCACTCATTAAGAGCCCGCATCGAGCCCCCATGCCTGCCCCCGATACGGTCCCCGGCTCGCTCGACCTTCGGCCCACCCCCGGCGCCCCCACCCCCGGGGAGGCCGCCCGCCCGCTCTCGCTGCTCGACGTCTCGAGCCGCTGGGCGCCGCTCGCCGGGAGCTGGCTCCTGATGGGGCTCGAGCTCCCGGCGGTGAGCGCGGTGATGGCGCGCCTGCCGCACGCGACGGTGAGCCTCGCGGCTTACGGCGGCGTGGTGTTCCCGCTCGCGCTCCTCATCGAGTCCCCCATCCTGATGCTGCTCGCGGCCTCCACCGCGCTCGCCCGCGACACACACTCGTACGCGATCGTCCGCCGCTTCATGTTCACCGCCGCTTCGCTCCTCACCATGCTCCACGTGCTCGTCGCGTTCACGCCGCTCTTCGACCTCGTGGCCTGCGGATCATGTTGCCGTGGACGCTCTCCATCGCCTATCGCCGCACCCAGCAGGGCGTGCTGATCCGCTTCGACCGCGCGCACGCCGTCACCGGGGGGACGCTGGTGCGGCTCGCGACGCTCGCAACCGTGCTCGCGCTCGGCGTCTGGCACGGCGGCTGGCCGGGGATCGTGGTCGGCACCTGCGCCGTCGCGTGCGGCGTCGTGGCGGAAGCCGTCTTCGCCGGGCTCGCGGTGCGGTCGGTGCGACGCGGCGCGCTCGCCGCCGCCCCCGCGGTCGAGCCGCCGCTCACGATGCGCGCGTTCGTCCATTTCTACACGCCGCTGCTCCTCACGCCCCTCCTCAACTTCATCTCGATGCCGCTCGCGGCAGCCGCGATGAGCCGCATGCCCAACGCGCTCGAATCGCTCGCGGCCTGGCCGGTCCTCTCCGGCAGCACGTTCACGGTCCGCAGCCTGGGCTTCGCCTACAACGAGGTCATGGTGGCGCTGCTCGACCGCTGGCGGCCGGTGCCGGCGCTGCGCCGGTTCGCGTGGGGGCTCGCGCTCATCGCCACCGCCGCGCTCCTCGCAGGGGCCGCGACGCCGCTCGGGCTGTGGTGGTTCGCGCGCGGTTCGGCGCTCCCCGAGACGCTCGCGCGGCTCGCCTGGCGGTCGCTCTGGTGGCTGGTGCCGATGGGGGCCGTGACCGTGTGGCAGAGCTATCACCAGGGGGCACTCGTGCACGCTCACCGCACGCGGGCGGTGACCGAGTCGATGGCGGTGCTGCTCGTCGCCACCGCGACCGTGCTGGGGATCGGCGTCGCGTGGCATTCGCTCCCCGGGCTCGGCTTCGCCGCGCTCGCGCTCACCGTGGGCGGCGTGGCGCAGATCGCGTGGCTCGCGCACCGGTCGCGGCCCGCGCTCGCCGCGCTCGCGGCCCGGGACACCGACTAGCCCGCCTCGGCCGACCCCGTCACGAGCCCGGGCCCACCCGCGGCCACGTAGCGGGCGAAACGCCGGGTTCTGGCCGGGGGCGGCGCGCGACTGACCGGTTCCGGGCCGCCCGAGCCGGCCCATGCGCGGGCATCGCGGCCCGTTCCCGCAACGGCTTGCGGGTGCCGGGTGTCAAGGCACGCCCGATGCTTTACCCACCTCCGGCTGCAATCGGCCACGGGGCCGCGGGATGCGCGCCCCGGGCAGAGAATCCTCACGGAGGAGGTCCGCGATGACGCTCGTGAGCTTGCTGCTGATCACGATCTGGCTGGGTCTCGAGGTGCTGGGCGTGACGCTCTCGGGCTACGTCCACGTGCTCATGTTCGCCGCGACGGCGATCGTGTTCCTGAGCGGGAATCGCGGAGCGCACCGCGTGGCGGACGTCTCCGCGCGCTGAAGCGAGGGCCCCCGCAGGCTGGGACGTCAACTTTCGGCCTGCGCGGCCGATGACTCCCCGCGGGGGCATTGCATCCGCAGCCCCCCTGCGACCGCCTCGCTTTGGGAGGTTCCCCCACGTGGGACTCGTCCGTCCGGGCATCCCCACCATCACCGACATCCTGCTCGAAGCCGGGGTCGTCACCTCCGAGCAGATCGAGGCCGCGCTCGAACACCAGCGCACGGTCGGGGTGCGCGTCGGGGAGGCGCTCGTCGAGCTGGGTGCCGCGAGCGAGCACGACATCGGCTGGGCGCTCGCACGCCAGATGGGCTTCACCTACCTGGACCTGACACCCGCGGCTCTCGATCGCGATCTGGTGCGGAGCTTCCCCGAGGGCCTGCTCCGCCGGCTGCTGGCGGTGCCGCTCCTGCGCTCGGACAACGTGCTGTCCGTGGCGTTCGGCGATCCGACCGATCGCGAGGCCATCGCCGAGCTCGAGCACGTCGCCGGCATGCCGATCGTTCCGAGCGTCGCGGTGCCGTCCATGATCTACCAGGTCCTGGACCAGCTCGCCGGCGGGCGGCAGGAGGGCCAGCCGCGGCCCGCGGCGCCCCAGCACGCACAGCACGCGCAGCACGCGCATCGCGCCACGGTGCTGCGCGAGGGCTCCGGCGCGCATCTCCTCGCCGGCCAGCTGCGCCGCGCCATCTACGCGCACGCGACCGAGATCCATTACCTGCCCGAGGGCGACGAGATCCGCGTCTACCACCGGGTGGGCGGGCAGCTGGTCTTCGCCGGGGCCGGACCTTCGAGCATCGCCTACCTGCTCCTCGCGCGACTCGAAGCACTCGGCGGCCCGGCGTTCGACGGCGAGCAGACGCACTGCCACGGCCGCGCCATCTGCCCCCTCGGCGAGCAGAACGTGCTGCTCGACGTGTCGCTGCTGGGGGGCGAGTCGGGGCTGGCCGTGACGCTCGGCATCCGCGAGGCGGATGGCGCCGTGCCCGCGCTCGGTTCACTCGGCTTCGATCCGGTGGACCTCGCCTGCGTGCGCGGCGTGCTCGATCAGCCGGCCGGGCTCGTGCTCCTCTCCGGCCCGGCGCGCTCCGGGTGCTCCACGACGCTCGCCAGCATGCTCGCCGCCATCTCGCTCGAGACGCGCCGCAGCCTGGCGTTCGAGCGCTCGACCGGGACCCCTCTCCCCTCGCCCACGCGGCTCGCGCTCCCGCCCGAGCAGGTGCGGCGCTGCTGGAGCGAGATCGTGGTGGGGCAGAACGCCGACGTGGTCGCGCTCGACGACGTGTTCACCGGGGAGGACGTGGCGCCGGCTCGTGCTCGCGACCACCGACTGGAGCGACAGCTTCGCGCTCATCGATTTCCTCTCCGCCCGGCCGGGCGGCAGGCTGATCCTCGCCGACCGGCTGCGCCTGGTGATCCAGCAGCGCATGGCGCGGTTCGCGCCCGACGCGGGCGCGGAGGACCCCGGCGCCCCGAGCACACGGCCGGTCTTCGAGGTGCTGCTCGTGAGCGACGTGCTGCGCGACGCGCTCCGCGCCGGCGCCCCGGTCGCGGAGCTGCGCGAGCGGGCCGCGGGCGAGGGCCACAAGAGCCTCGGCGAGCAACTCCACGCGCTCGTCGCCGCGGGCCGGCTCCCGGCCAGCGAAGCCGCACGCATCCTGTCTTAGGAGCCCTCATGGCGTTCGACCTCACCGCACTGCTCGGCTTCGCCCACGACGAGGGCGCCTCGGACCTCCACGTCTCGGCCGGGCTGCCGCCCCTGGTCCGCATTCGCGGCGAGATGGTGCGCCTGGAGATGCCGCCGCTCTCGCGCGACGACGCCCACGCGGCCATCTACGACATCATGCAGGACGATCAGAAGCGCATCTTCGAGGAGACCCGTGACATCGATTTCGCGTTCGAGATCCCGGGCCTGTCGCGGTTCCGGGCCAACGTGCTCATGCAGAACCGCGGCGAGGCTGCCGTGTTCCGGCTCGTGCCCACGAAGATCCGGACGCTCGAGGAGCTGGGCATGCCGGGTGTCCTGAAGACGCTGTCCGAGAAGGAGCGCGGGCTGGTCGTGGTGACCGGTCCGACCGGCTCGGGCAAGTCCACGACGCTCGCCGCCATGGTGAACTACGTGAACGAGACGCTCCGCGGCCACATCATCACCGTGGAAGACCCGATCGAGTTCGTGCACGAATCGAAGCGCTGCCTCGTGAACCAGCGCGAGGTGGGCCCGCACACGAAGAGCTTCTCGGCCGCGCTGCGCGCCTCGCTGCGCGAGGATCCGGACGTGATCCTCGTGGGCGAGCTGCGCGACCTGGAGACGACGCAGCTGGCGATCTCGGCGGCGGAGACCGGCCATCTCGTGTTCGCGACGCTGCACACGAACTCGGCGGCCAAGACGATCGATCGCATCATCGACATCTTCCCGAGCGGGCAGCAGGCGCAGATCCGCACCATGTTGTCGGAGTCGCTCGAGGGGGTCGTGGCCCAGACGCTGCTCCCCGCGAAGGACGGCAAGGGCCGCGTCGCGGCGGTCGAGGTGCTCGTGGGCGTGCCCGCGCTCCGGAACCTGATTCGCGAGGACAAAACCGCGCAGATCCTGTCGGTCATCCAGACCGGCGCGAACCACGGCATGATGAGCCTGGACCAGCACCTGCGCGAGCTCGTCATGCAGGGCCGGCTCTCGCGCACGGACGCGGCGCGCTACGCCTCGAACCCGTCCGTGTTCGAGACACCCCCCGCCGGCACCGTGTTGCGCGCCGCCGGCCCGTCCGTTCCCGGGGCGCAGGTGGCGCGGCCATCGTTCCCGAGCGCCGAGCCCGTGAAGAAGCCCGGCATGTTCGGGCGCTGAGCCCCGCCCCACCGCACGGAGGACGCGCGTGCACCTCGACGAGCTTTTGACGGGCCTCGCCCAGCACAGGGGCTCCGATCTCTACTTCACCGCGGAGTCACCGCCGCTCTACCGCATCGACGGCGTCACGGTGCCCGCGTTCGACCACGTGCTCGAGGCGGGCGACGTGGAAAGCGTGATCCGCGAGGTGCTCTCGAGCGCCGAGCAGGAGGAGTTCGACCGCACCCGCGAGTTGAACGTGGCCCGCATGGTGGCCGGGGTGGGACGGTTCCGGCTCAACGTGTTCCGCCAGCGCGGCCAGGTCGGGCTCGTGGCCCGGCTGATCCCGATCGACTTCCCGACCGCGCAGACGCTGGGGCTTCCCCTCTCCCTCAACGAGCTCATCATGCAGAAGCGCGGGCTCATCCTGGTGACGGGCGCCACGGGCTCGGGCAAGTCCACCACGCTCGCCGCGCTCATCGACCATCGCAACCTCCATTCGCGCGGTCACATCCTCACGATCGAGGATCCGATCGAGTTCGTGCACCCGCACAAGGGCTGTGTCGTGACGCAGCGCGAGGTCGGCATGGACACGGTCTCGTTCGCGGCGGGCTTGAAGAGCGCGCTCCGCCAGGCGCCGGACGTTATCCTG
>WNFM01112382.1_pt1 | contig 14278 bp, 13 predicted proteins | sample 5400271 | NCBI WGS metagenome assembly WNFM01 (sample SAMN13153352, study PRJNA577476) | soil metagenome | isolation source: 60 cm saprolite on Douglas fir-dominated hillslope | place: USA:California | collected 2013-09-17 | reverse complement strand
GTGCCGCTGCGACCGGCGAACGAGATGCCGGCGCTCGAGGCGACCGGACTGCGGAACCGTCGCGCGGCCGCGCGCACCCTCGGCCGCGACTGGCCGGAGCGCTACCTCCCCTCGGTCCTCGAACATTTCGCGTGGATCAATGCTGCGCGAATCGACGATCGGCAGAGCGCCCTCGCGGCGTGGGACGCGTTCTGGCCGCGGATCAACGACATCTGGTTGACCCACATGCTCGTCGTGCCGCCGGTCTATTCACTGCTCGAGGAGCTCGCGCAGCTCTACGCGTCGCTCACCGGCCGGCCCGCGACGGACGTGCCCACGTTCTGGCAGGGCCGCGCCGAGACGCTTCAGCTCATGCAGCAGCGGATGCACGATCTCGCGCTCGATCGGCTCGAGGGCGGACGGGACACCCGCGCGGCGATCGAGGTCTTCCTCGCGCAACACGGTGACGTCGGGCAGGCCGGCTTCGACATCGAGAGCCCGGCGTGGTCAGACGATCCGCGGCTGCTGCTTGTCGAGCTCGCGCGGCTGGTGCAGGCGGACCCGGGGGACCCCGCCACGCGGCGGGCTCGGCTCCTTGCCGATGGCGCGGCGCTCGAGGAGCGGACGCGCGCCGAGCTCCGCGATCGCCCGGCCGATCTCGCGAACTTCGAGGAGACGCTCGCTGCCGCGAAGGCCTGCGGCGCGCTCAGCGAGGAGCACAACTACTGGATCGACCGGCTCTGCCAGGCCCATGGACGGCGGTTCATCCTCCGAGTCGCGGACGTGCTCGTCCGCGCCGGTTCGATCGCGGCGCCCGACGACATCTTCCACGTGCACATCACCGAGATCCGCGACGCGCTCGCGACCGGAGCCGACCGCAGCGCGCTCGTCGCGGAGCGGAAAGCGCGGTTCGAGAAGGATCGCCGGCTCCGCCCGCCGCGTGTCATCGGCGCTCCGCCTCCGGCGAACGTCCCGTCCTCGGCCATCCGCGACCTTAGCTATCGCGTCGAGCAGACCGAGCGCGACCTGCTGCGCGGCGTTGCGGCGTCACCCGGCCGCGGCCGCGGTCCGGTGCGACTGGTGAACGGACTCGCCGATTTCCAGCGCTTCCAGCGCGGCGACGTCCTCGTCTGCCGTGCAACGACAGTGAGCTGGGTGCCGCTCTTCACCATGGCGAGCGCGATCGTCGCGGACGTCGGCGGTGCGCTCTCGCATGCCGCCCTGGTCGCGCGCGAGTTCGGGATCCCCGCGGTCTGCGGGACCGGCACGGCGCTCGAGCTGCTCATCGACGGCGAGATCGTCGAGGTCGACGGATCGGCGGGGACCGTGCGCCGCATCGCCGTGAAGGTCTAACCCGCGGTCGCGACCTCAGCCTCGGGCGCGTGCGCGATGCGCGGCGGGAGCTGCGACCCCGCGATCGCCGCGAGCACGCCGGCCCCGGCGAGGATGAGGAACAGCCGTCCGGCCGCAGCCTCGGGCGCATCGACCAGCATGAGACCCGCGACGAGCGCGCCGATCATCCCGCCGAAGTAGCGGCTCGACGACGTGACGCCCGATGCGAGCGCGGCGTAGCGCGCGGGGACCGCGTCGAGGGCCGAGATCCGCGTCGCGGGGAACGTGAGCGCGACCGCGGCGCGACCGGAGAGCCCGAGAATGAGAAGGCCGGCGGCGATGAGCGCGCCGCCGAGGGCCGTCGGCCAGCGCGCGCCGACGCGATCGACGAGCGCGCCGCTCACCGGTGACAGCACGATCATCGCGATCGACTGCGCGCTGATCGCGATCCCACCGCGGATCGTCGCGTCGGGCCCCGAGCCGGCCAGGATCACCGGCACCGCGAGGAACGTGCCGTACAGCGCGAGGTTCGAGAGCGCGATCGTGAGGTTCGCCGTGGTGAACGCGCGGACCTTGAACAGGAATGGCGGCAGCGCGGGGTCGGCGTGCCGCGACTCGTAGCGCACGAACGCCACCGCGCCCACGGCGACGACCGCGAGCAACGCGCCGGTCGCGACCGCGGCGGACGTGCCGGCCTCCGTGAGGGTCCAGGCCGCGAGCGAGAGCAGGACGCCGAGCGCGACGGCGCCGGCGATATCCGGATGCGCCGTGCGGCGCGGCGGAGCGCGAGCCCGGCGAGCGGCAGGTTCACGAGGAAGATGAGCCGCCAGTCGATGGCCGACAGGAGCCCACCGAGAAGCGGGCCGATGGCCGCGCCGATGCTGGTCGTCGCACCGGAGATGCCGAAGTACGTACCGGCGCGCCCGTCGACGGAGCTTCCGCGCAACAGCGCGAGGCTGTTCGGCACGACGGACGCGGCCGCGATCGCCTGCTGGAGCCGGAACGCGACGAGGACGAGGAGGTTCGGCGCGAGCGCCGCGCCGACCGACGCGACGATGAAGTAGATGAGCGCGCCGAGCATGAACCGCCGCCGGCCGAAGCGATCGCCGAGGCGGCCGGCGATCGGCTGCAGCGAGGCCATCGCGATGAGATACGACGTGACGAGCCACGCGAGGGTGACGCGATCGGCGCCGAGGTCGCGCCCGATGAGCGGGAGCGCGACGACGATCATCGTCGAGTTCAGCGGGACGAGGAGATTGCCGAGCGCGACCGCGAGGACGAACGCGGGGATGCGCCTCACGCGCGGCGCGCCGCGAGGCGGACCTTCCCACCGGTCGCCTGCCGCAGCGGCGTGATGCGTGCGGCGGCATAGAGCGCGACGATCGTGCACGCGACCCCGCCGGCCAGGAGGCCACCGCCGGTGCCGACGATGCTCCCGATGGAGCCCATCACCATCGAGCCGAGCGGCATGAGGCCCATGAACACCATCGTGTAGACGCTCATCACGCGGCCGCGCAGGTGATCGGGCGAGCGCGTCTGCAGCAGGCCATTCGCCATGCCGAGGAACACCATCGTCGAGAAGCCGAGGAGCACGAGCAGCGGCAGCGTCGGGAGCAGCGTCCGCTGCTCGGTGAACGCGACGAGGAGCGCACCGAAGACGATCGACGCGCCGATGAGCACGGCGCCGCGCCTCTGGAGCCCGCCGAGCGCGGCGGTCGCGAGCGCGCCGGCGAGGGAGCCGACGCCCGAGGCCGCGAGCATCCACGAGAGCTCGACCGGGCCGACCTTCAAGAGGTCGTGCGCGACGGCGGGGAGCAGCTGGATGTACGGGCGCGCGAAGAGCGCGGTCGTCGCCGCGAGGATGAGGATCCAACGCACGACGACGTCCTGGCGCACGTACGCGAGCCCCTCGCGGATCGAATCGAGCATGGAGATCTCGCGCCGTCCGCCCGTGACGGGCACCGGATGCATCCGCAGGAGCGCGATGACGACCGCGAGGTACGAGATCGAGTTGATGTAGAAGAGGAGGCCGGCGCCGAACGTCGGCGTATTCGCGAACGGCGCGAAGATGAGGCCGCCGATGACCGGTCCGATGATCTGTGGACCGTTGAACGCGGCGGAGTTGAGGCCGATCGCGCTCATGAGGTCGCGCTCGGGCACCAGGCGCGGGACCATCGATTGCCGCGTCGGCGCGTCGAACGCGAAGATCGTCGAGTTCAGCGCGCCGAGAAGCAGGATCTCGACGATGTTGATCTTGTCGGTGATCGCGAGCGTCGCGAGGATCGCGGCGGTGACCGCGGCGGCCGACTGCGTGACGGTGAGGAGCCGGCGCCGGTCGGTGCGGTCGGCGACCGCGCCGCCGAAGAGGCCGAGGGTGAGGCCCGGGATCGCGCGGGCGAGACCGACGAGGCCCAGGTAGAGCGGTGCGAGCTGCGGGACGCCGTCGCGCACGGCAAGGAGCACGACGAGGTAGCCCTGCCCGAACATCTGCATCCACGTCCCGATGTTCGAGACGAGCAGGCCGAACCAGAAGAGCCGGAAGTCGCGATAGCGGAGCGCGGCGATCGCGGAGGTGCGACCGGGCTCGACGTCCGCGGCCAGGTCGGTCGCGGGCCCTTCGAGCTCCTCGGTGAGCTCGTCGCGCGGGTCCGGTGTCGCGCTCATTGGCCAGGGGCCTCGACCGGCAGGGCATGCGCGAGGAGCGCGGCGGTGAGCTTGCGGTCGTACACCAGGACGGCGTCGACCTGCGCTCTGAGGCGAAGGCATGAGGCGAGGTGGATCGCATCGAGACTGCGCAGGTCCCCCGGCCGCATCCGGGCAGCCTCGCGACGCAGCTCATCGTCAAGTGCCACAAGGCTGAAGCGGCGCAACGCCAACTCCGCGCGGGCGATGCTCTCTTCCTCGCCGGTCGCCAGATACGCGGCGCGGGGCACCTCGACTTCGCAGATCTCACTCGAGACGAGCGCCGCATCACCGACGTAGTCGACGAGCCGATCGGTCTCGCGTTCGCGGATAACGAGCTTCACGATCGCCGAGGCGTCGAGGTACAGGACCCGGGGCGCCCTACTTGCCACGAAGCAGATCGATCGCGCGCTGGCTGGTCATGCGCGAAGGAAGATCGAGCGACGGCGAGATCGGCACGATCCGCGCGACCCGTTGGCCATGGTCGGTCACCTCGAGCACCTGCCCTTTCCGGACGCGGCGGATCGCTTTCGAGAGGTCCTCACGCAGCTCGCGAATGCCAATTTCCTCGGGTTTCATTGTAGTGCCCATGATACTACAACGCGGCGAGCTCGCTTCAGGGCAGCCGCACCGGAAGCCGGACCGTGAAGGTGCTGCCTTCGCCGACGACAGAGGTCACCGCGATCGTCCCGCCCATCATCTCGGCGAAGCGCTTGACCAAGGCGAGCCCGAGGCCGGTCCCTTGCTGGGTGCGCGAATACGTCGACCCGGCGCGCTCGAACTCGTTGAACACGCTCGGCAGCTCCCCCGGCGCGATCCCGACGCCGGTATCAGTCACGGCGATCTCGATCTCGCGATCGCCGTGGGCCTGCACTTTGGTCTCGACGCGTCCGCCTTCCGGCGTGAACTTGACGGCGTTCCCAAGCAGGTTGAACACGATCTGCTTTACGCGGGTCGGGTCCTGGTACATCAGCGGCAGCGTCCCGCCGACCTCGAGATCGAGATGCTGCCCCTTGGTGCTCGCGAGCGCGTTGACGACGGAGTGCACGCCGCGGAGGAGGTCGCCGAGATCGAATTCCTGGGGTGCGAGCTCCATCTTGCCGGACTCGACCTTCGATAGATCCAGGATCTCGTTCACGAGCTCGAGCTGCAGTTTGCCGGACGAGCTGATGTCCGCGACGTACTCCTTCTGTTTCTCATTCAGTGGACCGAAGAGCTCCGCTTGGAGCACATCGGAGAAGCCGATGATCGCGTTGAGCGGAGTTCGCAGGTCGTGGCTCATGCTCGCGAGAAAACGTGACTTTGCCGCAGTCGCGTCGGCGAGCTCCGAGTTGGCGGTCGCGAGCGCGCGCCGCTGTCGCGCCAGCTGTTGGGCACCACGCGCGAGCGCGAACGCCGCGACGAGAGCGACGGCGACCAGGCCGACGCGCAGGGCGAGGAGCTGATTCAAGGTCGCAGCGAGCTCCGTTTCGAACAGGTCGGGAGAGCGCGACGCGATGACCCGCCAATCCGGATCCCGCAATGCGGTGACACCGAGGAAGCGTCGCGAGCCCAGGAGCGGATCGGGTCCTTCGAAGGCCATCCGGTCCGACGCGAGCGCGGTCACGATGGCGGGCAGCCCGGATGCGTCGCGGATGTCCCGCCCCGGTGCCGACGCCTGCGCGATCAATCGCCCGCGATCGTCGACCAGGTAGACGTCCTCGGATTCCGCGAGCGCCGACCCGAGCCACTCGGCGACATCGCGAAGCCGGATCTCGACGACGATCGCGCCGATGAACGGGTCGATCGATCGGCGAACGGGCACTGCGATCGCGATGCGCTGACTACCCCCGGGTGGCGCGTCGACGACGCCGATGCTCGTCCGCTGCCGCTCCTTCGCGGCCTTGAAGTACGCGCTGATCGCCGTCGCCGCCGACGGGGCGCCGTCCAGCGCCCTGCCGGCGGCATCGACGACCGCGACGTCGGCGGCGTCGGCGCCGAGCGCCGCGCGGAGCTCGTTCGCCCTGGATCGGAGGATGCTCAGATCGCGCGCCTGCAGGGCGTTCTGGACATCGAACGCGCCCGCGACGGCGCTCGTGACCTGGGCGGACTTGTCGAGATGGTCGCTGAGGATCGAGGACGCCCGATCCGCCGTCGCGGCTGCGCCGTCGAGCCCGGCCTGTCGGGTGCGCCCGCGCGTGTCCGACGCCGACACCTCGCCGAGAACGAGCACGGGCAGGGCGATCACGATGACGGCCGCGAGGAGCACCCGGCGGGGATCCTCGAGCCATCCGACGAGGCGGTCTTCTAGGCCGCGCGCAGCCATGTGACGGTCACCAAGTATGCGTTCGGTGTGTCTCGCGCCAAGCGAGAAGACGACCAAGCCGGAGTAGCCTTCCCGACATTGGCGAGCGCTGGACGGCTGCTAGCGGCGGTGCTCGTCGCGGCTGCGTGCACGCCGGGGTCGGTGCCATCGGCCTCGCCCTCGGACGCCCCTGTCCGTGGCGGCCGCATCGTCGTGGCACTAACGGTTGACGTCACCAGCCTGGACCCGCTGCTCGTGTCGGACGGCATGCAGTTCGACGCGGCCGGCCCGGTCACGACCCAGCTCTACGACACCCTCGCGATCGCCGACCGGAAGACCGGCGAGATCCTGCCGCGACTCGCTACGTGGACCGCCCCTGCAGATGGCCGCACCTACGAGTTCGAGCTCGCCGCCAATGCGGTGTGGTCCGATGGGCAGCCGATCGTGGCGCAGGACTTCATCACCGCGATGCGGGCACTGGCACGCAGTAAGAAGGCCTCGTTCAAGCGGCCGCGACGATCTCTGGCCTCCGCGCGGATGGAAAGCATCTGACCGTGCGTTTCGCCACCATCCTGTGTCCAGCCCTGAACGTCGCGCTGCAGACGCCGCCGCTCCCGACGCACGTCTTCGGCCGGTACCTCTCGGACGTCGATCCCACGAAGAACGCCGACGACGCCCCCGAACACCTTGCGCCGCCGGTGAGCAGCGGACCATTCGTGTTCAGCGGGTGGCGGCACGGCGAAGAGATCGACCTTCGCGCGAACCCGCGCTATTGGAACGGTGCGCCGCTCGTCGACGAGCTCGCGTTCAGGATCATCGACCGAACAGCGCTCCGCGCCGCGCTTCAGAACGGCTCCGTGAACGTGGCTTCGGTGAATCTCCAGAATATCGAGCTCGCGACCTTGCACGATCTGGATCGCGACACATCGATACGCGTGATCCGATCTCCCACGCCGGGATACACGTACATCGGCTGGAACACCCGCAGCCAGAGCGCGACGGCGCTCCAGGACCGGCAGATCCGACAGGCCCTTGCGTACGGGCTCGACGCCGATCTCGCCGTGAGGCAGCTCCTGCAGGGCGAAGGTGGCCGGAAGAATCAGCACATGGACCCGACGTCGTGGGCCTATACCCAAGGGCTGAACGATTATCCCTACGATCCCGCGAAAGCCGAGTCGCTCATTCGAGCTGCCGGGTACACGAAAGGTGCGGACGGGATCTACCAGAAGGACGGCCGGCCGCTCGCGTTCACCCTCATCACGAACGAGAACAACACGGTCCGCTCTCCGGTCGTCCAGTTCGCGACCGACCAGTACCGCGCGATCGGCGTCCGAGTGAACCCGATGCTCACGAGCTTCAACTCACTTACCGACAGGCTGTACGCGGGTGATCCGACGATCGAGGCGTTCGTCCTGGGCTGGGTCAGCGTCGGCGACCCGAACCCCGCCCCCACGTGGCGCTCGTCTCCGCAGGCGAGTGCGGTCCCACAGAACCTCGCCGGCTACACGAACAGTGACATCGACAAGGCCATCGATGACGGGCGATTCGGGCCCGACTGCAGCGTGGCCGCGCGGAAGCGCGCGTACGACGCGTTCAATCGGATCTTGAACGAGGACCAGCCGTACAACTTCCTCTATTGGCAGAACCAGTTCGTGTTCATGTCCGCGCGCGTACACGGCCTCACGCCAGGAACGTACGTGCCCCTACCGGACGCTCACCTCTGGTGGCTCGCCGCGCGTCGGTAGCTGCGAGAGTGCATGGGAGTCGAACCCACCACGGAACGTGCAACGCCCCGTCAACGGTTTTGAAGACCGCGGCCTGCACCGGCAAACGCGCACTCTCATCGGCATCCGCTGAGAAACACTAGCGCCGCGTGTCGCGGTGACGCCCGAACCACCCCAGGAAGTCCCCGGCCCCGTGCGGAATGATCGATGCCCACAGCGAGCCGGTCGAGATGACCGCGACGCCGAACACGATGCTCACACCGATCACCAGCGCGACTGACCGCCACAGCTGCGGCGGCTTCAGCGCGGTTGCGTAGTACGGGATGTGCCAAACGGCCATCGCGGCAGATGAGCCGAGCAGCGCCATCCAGCCGTCGCCGATCGCGAGCATCAGGGCACCGCGGAAGATCGCTTCCTCGATGAGCGCGACGACAAAGAACGTGTACAGGAAGAACAGCCCGAGGTCGATCCGTTCGTCGCGGCCGCGCGGCCACCGGGATCGCCGGCGCACGAGGCCAAGCGCTTCGGCGATCGCGAGCGCGGCACCGACAGCGAGGCCGACCCCGAGGTTCGCCGTTAGACCGTCGAACACTGGTAAGCCGGTGATCGCGACATAGGCGAGCAGCAACACGAGCCGGACGAGGTAGACGACCGGCACGAGGTAGAAGGTGAGTGGTGAGATCGCGGTGAGCCATCGCTCCATCCGCCGCCGTGGCAGCGCCAGGATGACCCAGTAGACGACTTCGAGCGTCAAGAGAGTCGCGAAGAGCGCGATCGGAGCGAGCAGCTCAGTCGTCGCCACGGTCCCGGCCGAGGGGGACGGTCTTCACGGCCGCGACTCTACGCGGGGCCATCCCCGCACAATGAACGGATGCGACGAGCCGTGGTCACCGTCGCGATCGCGCTTCTTGCGAACGCATGCGCGCCGACCAACGAAGTTTCGCCGTCACCAACGGCCATCCCGACGACGGTCGGCACCGCGAGCCCACCCCCAAGAGTGACGGCAAGCGCGCCACCCAGCCCATTCGTCGCGCCGCCGCGCGCCGCGGCACCCGGCTTCGGCGACGACGCGGTGATCGGCCTGCCCGACCTCGGGCCGTACGCGCCCAACTCCGATTCGGTCGCGTTCGTCCGCGGCCACGAGATCGTGGTCATGTCGCCGGTCGGGTCGCGCTCGCTGTACGACGCGGGGAGTGGCGGCAACCCATACCTCCTGCTGCGTCCGGATGGCTGGAACAACGGCACTTCGGCCGGGCACGCGTCCTCACGCTCGGCGCGCAGGACACGACGCCGACGGTCCTCGATGAGGTGGACTGGGTGCCGGCGGGCGGCGGGCCCTGGCCGGACGAGCCGCGCCCGATGACCGATGGCTTCGAGATCCTCTGGCTGCGCCACGTCGCCGGACCGCCGGACGCCTACTCCCTGATGCGCTCGCGCGGCGGTGAACCGGGCATCGAGCTCCATCGCAGCGCGGAGCCCTTCCTGTTCGCCCGGAACGATCAGGGCGACATCCTGCTCGCCACGACGCCGCGGTCGGCGGACGTGCGGGCGCAGCTCGTCCTGCTGGAGAGGACCGGACGCGTCCGGGTGATCGCCGATCGGCCGTCGGCGGCGGCCGGCGTCCCGCTCGCCGTCGCCGACCAGATCGGCGAAAGCGCGCCCACCACGGTCGTCGACCTCTGGCACCTCTTCACCGGCGAACACACCCGCGTGGATCTCGGATGCCAGTTGATCGGGTCGACCGAGCGGCACCTGGTCGCGCGTTGCGCGGATCGGTTCATCGTCCGCGACCTCGCGCAAGGCCTCGTCGGCGAGCTTCCGCAGCTGCAGCCGATCGCCGTGGTCTCGAAGACCGCGATCCTCCGCCAGGCCGAGCAGTTCTTGCTCACGCCGGTAAGCCCACTCCTCGACCGGTACCCGGCTGTGCCGCCGACGGTGCTCTGGTCGGTGAACCGACCGCCCGGACGGGATCACGTGATCATCTCGGTCTATTTCGCCGGCCGCAGTCCATTCCGGGCTGGCAACGTGCGGTTGGTGGATCCCGCGGGGAACGCTTTCGGCAGTCCGGGGATCGTCATCGGCCACGTCGATCCAGAGAGCTGCACCCCGCGCATCGACGGGTCGCTCGGGGCCATCCTCACCGTCAGCGCGGCGCAGCTCGCGGACCTGCAGGCGCGGCCATCCGCCTACCACTGGGAGCTTCAGGTGGACGGAACGTGGCGCCCGCTGACCGCGATCGACTCTGGCTGCCGGACCGCGCTCGACGAAAATAGGTGACCTGCTTCACGCGGCGCCCGACGAGCGCTGCAGGCGCTTCAGGATCTCGGTCTGGGCCTCGTTGATCGAGTGCACCTCGATCGTGAGCCGGTGGATCGCGGTGAGCGTCTCGTGATCGGCCTCGGCGCGCGCGTCGTTCGCGGCCTGGATCACGTTCTGGCCGACGATGATGATCGGCAGGAGCACGAGCTGGAGGAACGTCTGCGCGATCCAGGACACGATGACGATCACCTCGCCCGAGCCGATGGCGGCGGGCAACGAGATGAGCGCGAGGGCGGCGAACGCGTAGGCGACCCACATCGTGCCAACGGACTTCGTGATCGTGAGCGCGAGCACGGTGTTGAAGCGCGCCAGTGGACCCGTGCCGAGGATCTTGGAGTGCACCTGGCTGCTGAGGACGAGGCGGGGCTGATGCTGTTTGGCGGCGGCGAGCTCCATGGACGTCTCCTTCACGCTGTTCGGGCGGACCTCCGCGAGGCTACGCTCGCAGGGTGACGGACGACCGCCTCCGGTCCGCGATCGAGCAGGCCATCACCGGGAACGAGCTCGTGCTCCAGTACCAGCCACGCGTGCTCGTGAGCACGCTCGAGCTGCGCGGGGTCGAGGCCCTGGTCCGTTGGAAGGACCCGGTCCGCGGGATCGTTCCGGCCACCGAGCTCATCGCCGCCGCTGAGCTCGCCGGCCTGATGGGCAAGGTGGACGCCTGGGTCGGCCGACAGGCGCTCCTTCAGGCGGCGGTCTGGCGCCGCGACGGGATGCGCGTCGGGGTGAGCGTGAACATCGGGCCGGTGCTCCTCGGCGACGAGTCGTTCCTGCGGCTCTTCGAGCGGACGTTGAAGATCCAGGGCGACCCGACCACCCTCACGATCGAGGTCGCCGCGCCGAGCCTCGCCGCGGCGGAGCGGCCGATCGCGGGCCTGACGCGGCTGCGCGCGCACGGCGTTCGCCTCGCGCTCGACGACGTCACGAGCGAGGCACAGCTCGACGCCGCGTCCTGGATCAAGTGGGACTACGTGAAGATCGGCCGGGCCGTCGTCGGCGGCGCGGCGAACGGCGAGGACGGCGAGCGCCGGCTCCGCATGGTGGTGGACGCCACGTCGGCGCTCGGCGTCCGCATCGTCGCGATGGGCGTCGAAGACGACGCGACGCTGGCGATGCTCCGCGCGCTCGGCGTCTTCCTCGCCCAGGGCTACCTGTTCGCGCCGCCGCTCGGAGTGAAAGAGCTCACCGAGTGGTCAGAGGGTCGGGCCCGCGCGGTCTAGACGGCCTCGAGCATCGGTTCGCCGAACTGGCTCTCGTAGAGGTCGGCGTAGAAGCCGTGACGGGCCAGCAGCTCCTCGTGGGTCCCCTGCTCGACGATGCGCCCGTGGTCCATCACGAGGATCACGTCGGCATCGTGGATGGTCGACAGCCGATGGGCGATCACGAAGCTGGTCCGCCCTCGCATGAGGGTCGTCATCGCACGCTGGATGAGCATCTCGGTCCGCGTATCGACGGAGCTCGTCGCCTCGTCGAGGATGAGGATCGGCGGATCGGCCAGGAAGGCGCGCGCGATGGTGAGCAGCTGGCGCTCGCCTTGGGACACGTTGGTCGCATCGTCCTCGAGGACGGTCTGGTAGCCCTCGGGCAACGTGCGCACGAAGTGGTCGACCTGGGCCGCCTGCGCCGCCGCGAGGATGTGATCCTCGGTCGCGACGTCGGCGCCGTAGGCGATGTTGTCGTGGATCGTGCCGTTGAAGAGCCACGCATCCTGCAGGACCATGCCGAAGGTGTGACGCAGGTCGTCGCGCGTCAGGTCGCGGATGTCGATGCCGTCGACGGTGATGCGGCCCGAGGCGACGTCGTAGAACCGCATGAGGAGATTCACGAGCGTCGTCTTCCCCGCCCCGGTCGGGCCGACGATCGCGATCGTCTGGCCGGGCTCGACGTTCAGGCTCATGTCCTCGATGAGGGGCGTCTCCGGCTTGTAGCGGAACGAGACGTTCTCGAAGGCGACCCGGCCGGCGGCCTGGCCCAGCCTCCGCGGCGTCGCCGCGTCCGGGCGCTCCTCGGGCTCGTCGAGGAGCTCGAACACGCGCTCGGCGGAGGCGACCGCGGACTGCATGACGTTGCTGATGCTGGCGGTCTGGATGATCGGCATCGTGAACTGCCGTGAGTACTGGATGAAGGCCAGAACGTCGCCGAGCGACATCGTCCCGGTCGCCACGCGGAGTCCGCCGATCACGGCGATCGCCACGTAGTTGAGATTCGCGATGAACTGCATCGCCGGCTGGATGAGCCCGGAGATGAACTGCGCGCGGAAGCTCGCCTCGTAGAGGCGCCCGTTGTGCGCGTCGAAGGTGTCGATCGCATCCTGTTGGCGGCCGAAGACCTTCACGATGCTGTGACCGGTGTGCATCTCCTCGATGTGGCCGTTCAGCAGTCCGGTGTGCTTCCACTGCGCGGCGAACTGCTTCTGCGAGCGCTTCGCGATGACGACGGTCACGCCGATCGAGAGCGGGACCGCCAATAGCGAGATGCCCGCGAGGAGCGGGCTGATCGTGAACATCATGATCAGGACGCCGATGACGGTCAGGACCGAGGTCATGAGCTGGGTCAGGCTCTGCTGCAGCGTCTGCGCGATGTTGTCGATGTCGTTGGTGATGCGGCTGAGGATGTCTCCGCGCGACTGGCCGTCGAAGTAGGACAGCGGCAGGCGACCCAGCTTCTCGTCGGAGTCACGCCGGAGTCGGTAGACGGTGCGCTGGGTGACGCCGGCCATGAGATACGACTGGCCCCATGCGAAGAGGGCGCTCAGGACGTAGAGGACCACGAGTACCAGGACCGCGGTGCCGAGCGCGCCGAAGTCGACGCCCTGTCCGGGCACCACGTTCGAGCTCGCGAGCACGTCGGCGATCCGGTCTTGGCCCCGCGCCCGTAGCCCGGCGACGGCCTGATCCTTCGTCACGCCGGCCGGGATCTGCTTGCCCAGGACTCCGTCGAAGAGGATGTTCGTCGCGTTCCCGAGCAGCTTCGGTCCGATCACCGCGAACACCACGCTCACCACGCCGAGGACCAGCACGAGCGCGATCAGGCGGCGCTCCGGACGGAGCGTGCGCACGAGGCGGCGCAGCGACGCGCCGAAGTTCTTCGGTTTCACCGCGGCGTTCATCGCGAAGCCGATCATCCCGGGGCCGCCGCCGCCCGGTCCGCCGGGTCGCCCGCCCGGGCCGCCGCGCATCATGCCGCCACCTCGGACCCGCTGAGCTGCGACTCGACGATCTCGCGGTAGGTGGTGCACGTCGCCATCAGCTCGCTGTGCGTACCGGTGCCGACGATGCGCCCGGCATCGAGGACGATGATCCGCTCGGCCTGCATGATCGTCGCGACGCGCTGGGCCACCACGAGCACCGTCGCGTGCGCGACCTCGCGCCGCAGCGCGGCACGGAGCTGGGCGTCGGTCTTGACGTCGAGGGCCGAGAAGCTGTCGTCGAAGATGTAGACCTCGGGCCGCTTCACGAGCGCTCGCGCGATCGCCAGGCGCTGGCGCTGCCCGCCGGAGACGTTCGTGCCGCCCTGGCTGACCGTCGCGTCGAGCGCACCCGACATCTCCCTTACGAAGTCGCCCTGCGCGATGTCGAGGGCCCGCCAGAGCTCGTCGTCGGTCGCGTCCGCGCGGCCGAATCGCAAGTTGCTCGCGATGCTGCCGCTGAACAGGAGCGCGCGCTGCGCGACCACGCCGATGCGCGCCCAGAGGTCGTCGCGACGCAGCTGACGCACATCGACGCCGTCGAGCAGGACGGCGCCGCCGGTCACGTCGTAGAAGCGCGTGAGCAGGTTCACGAGCGTGGACTTTCCGCTCCCGGTGCTGCCCACGATCGCGGTCGTCTCGCCGGGGCGCGCGGTGAACGAGATGCCCCGCAGCACGGGCTCCTCGGCGCCCGGGTACCGGAACTCCACGTCGCGGAACTCGATCACGCCCGCTCCGCGCGGTGGCGCGACGGGGACCGCGGGATCCAGG
>WNFM01067037.1_pt2 | contig 14278 bp, 10 predicted proteins | sample 5400271 | NCBI WGS metagenome assembly WNFM01 (sample SAMN13153352, study PRJNA577476) | soil metagenome | isolation source: 60 cm saprolite on Douglas fir-dominated hillslope | place: USA:California | collected 2013-09-17 | reverse complement strand
CCGCGTGAGCGGAGCGAGCCGCTTCCCTTCGCCGCCCGCCAGGACGATCACCGCCGTGCCGCAGCCGCCGACGATCATGCGCGTCTCCAGACCCCGGGGTCGAGATCGGGGAACAGATTATCGATCGATTCGAGCCGGGCCAGGGCGGGCTCGTCGATCCTGCCCGCATCCAGCTGGCGGGCCAGGCGGTCGAAGCGGTCGAGGTGATCATGCAGGCGCCGGCGCGCGTAATCGACCGAGGTTTTGTTCTTGAGGATGAAAGGCCAGTCGGAGGACTGCGCCAGGAGCAGCTCGCGTCCGAGCTGCGCCAGGGCGCGGCGCTCCGGCGTCCCCGCGGCCGTCTCCCGTCCGGCCAGCGCCATCATGCGGCGGCCGGCGTCGTGCAGCGGCGGCAGGATCCAGTCGTTGGTCTCGTTCAGCCAGACCTCGTAATAGCCGCGCGCCCCCCAGCTCGAGGCGGAGGGTTCCGCGACCTGCCCGACCCGGTTCTCGGCCAGGTAGCGCGGCGGCGCCAGGGCCCGCACTCCGCCCCTCGAACCACCAGTGTCCGAACAGCTCGGCGTCGTACATCGCCACCGCCAGCGGCCGCCGGTCGATCCGCCCGGCCAGCCAGTCGAGCTGGGCCCGGCGGTTCTGGACGAAATCCTCGGCGTGGCGCGCCGCGGTGCGCAGCGCCCGATCGCGGCGGTACGGCTCCTTCCGGTCGCTGCCGCGTCCGGTGATGGCGTGGTACTTGAAACCGGTCATGCCGCGGCGGCCGGACGGGTCGAGGAACGGCGCCACGTAGGCATGCTCGAGATCGAAGCCGATGTCGCGGTAGAAATCGCGGTAGGAAGGATCGCCGGGGTACCCCTGCTCGGCGCTCCAGACCTGCACCGAGCTCTCCTCGTCGCGCCCGAACATCGCCACACCCGCGGGGGTCTGAAGGGGAGCGTGCAGATCGTGACGCGGCCGGCTGGAGGCGTTGCGCAGGGCATGCGCGTCGACGAAGGCATACTCGACCCCGTGGCGCGCCAGGATCCGGTCGAGCCCCTCGAAGTAGGCGCACTCCGGCAGCCAGAGCCCCCGCGGCGGGTGGCCGATCTGACGGCGGTGCTCGGCGACGCCGACGGCGACCTGGGCCGACACCGTCTCGGGATCGATCGCAAGATGCGGCAGAAAGCCGTGTGTGGCGGCGCAGCCGATGATCTCGAGCAGGCCCGCCCGCTCGAAGCGCGCGAACTGCGCCACCAGGTCCCGGCGATACGTCCGGGCGAAGAGATGATGGAGCCGCTCGAGACGGTCGCGGTAGAAGCCGGCCACCGGGCTCATCAGGACGTCGCGGCGCGTCCGGTCCACCTCGCGCGCCGCCAGGTCGCACATCCGCTCGAGATGGCGCTCGTACTTGCCGATCAGGACCGGGTCCCGCAGCATTGCCATCAAGGTCGGCGTGAGCGACATGGTCACCTGAACCGGCACCTCGTCCTGAAGGAGATGCTCGAACATGTCCAGGAGCGGCAGATAGGTCTCGGTGATCCCCTCGAAGAGCCAGTGCTCTTCGAGGAAATAGTCCCGCTCCGGGTGCCGCACGAACGGCAGGTGGGCGTGCAGCACGATCGCGAGGTCGCCCCGGCTATCGGGCGCCTCGCCGGGTCCCCGGCGATCCGCCAAGCCGGCAGGCGCGGCGCTCCAGAGCGCCTGCCCGGCGGGAGAGGAGCCGGCGCCCGTCGACGCCACGGCCGGGGCGCCGGGGCGGCGGAGCTCGGCCCAGGTCTCGGCGCCGCGGCCCGCCCCGGCGCGCGGCACTCGAAGGCTGTTCGAGACCAGAAGCTCGTGAAACCGATCCCCGTCGCGCATGCCGAGCCGGACGCGCACCGTGCAGTCGAGCGCTTCGTTCGGGATGTACCAGTGGGGAGCCCGGAAGTCGAACTCGAGGCGCGCCGTCTCGTGATACAGGACGCCGTCGTCGGATCTCTCGAGCCTGAGCTCCGCCGGCCCCGGCCGGGCCGTCCGCTGCGCCTCGGCGACCTCGTCGATCACCCAGTAAAGGAAGAGGCGCCGGGGGTCGACCATCATCAAGACCGCGCGCGAGGGCCCGCCCGGATGGGGCAGCGCCGGTGGCGCGGCCTGAACCGGGTCCTGCGCCGAATTGAGCATCTCGTCCCCGTTTCGAAGCCGTCATTCTAGTGCATCCGGGCCGCCCGCGGGTCGGCCTCCAGACGTCGTGACCGCCGTGGGCATTCCCGGGCCTCCGGGGCGCCGAAATCGAACCGGCTTGGAAAGATCCGGGAATCGATCGACACTGTGGGGCGACATCCCCTGACAGCAGGCTCCGCTCCACGGCCGAAACGCGGACGGACCCATTTCGAGGAGACGACGATGCGGGCAATCGCGGTGGTTCCGGGCAGGAAAGAGGTCAAGCTGGTCGACCAGCCGGAGCCGCGGATCACCGCGCCGACCGAGGTCAAGCTCCGGACGCTGGAGGTCGGCGTCTGCGGCACCGACCGGGAGATCTGCTCCTTTCAATACGGCACGCCGCCGCCGGGCGCGGACCATCTGGTGATCGGGCATGAGTCGCTGGGCGAGGTGATCGAGGTCGGCCCCGAGGTCGCCCGACTGCGGCGCGGCGATCTGGTGGTGCCGACCGTGCGCCGCCCCTGTCCCCACCCCGAATGCGTCGCCTGCCGTGCGGGACGGCGCGACTTCTGCACGACGGGTGATTTCACCGAGCGGGGGATCAAACAGGCGCATGGCTTCATGACCCAGATGGTGGTCGACGACGAGATCGATATGAACCTGGTGCCGCGCGAGCTGCGCGAGGTCGCCGTTCTGGTCGAGCCGCTGACCATCGCCGAGAAGGCGCTGATCCAGGTGAACCAGATTCAGGAGAGGCTGCCCTGGACCTGTCCCGACCATCCGGGGGAGAAGGCGGCCCACTGCCACCGCGCCCTGGTGCTCGGCGCCGGGCCGGTCGGCCTTCTCGGAGCGATGGCGCTCGTGGTGGCCGGGTACCGGACCTTCGTCTATTCGCGCGAATCGGCCTCGGACGCCAAGGCGAAGCTGGTGCGCTCGTTCGGCGCCGGCTACATCTCGGCGGCCGATACCGAGGTGCCGGATCTTCCCCGGGAGGTGGGCGGAAACATCGACCTGATCTACGAGGCGACCGGCGCCTCCCGGCTCGCCTTCAAGGCGATCGAAGAGCTCGGCACCAACGGCATCTTCGTCTTCACCGGCGTCCCGGGGCGGAAGGGGCCGGTCGGCGTCGACACCGATCTGATCATGCGCAACCTGGTGCTCAAGAACCAGGTGGTGTTCGGGACGGTGAACGCCGGCAAGGAGGCGTTCGAGGCGGCGATCCGCGATCTCGGCACCTTCATGAAGCGGTTCCCGGCGGCGGTCGGCGCTATGATCACCGGCCGCTTCCCGGTCGAGGCGCACCGCGACCTGCTCCTGGGGCCGCCGACGGGGATCAAGAATGTCATCACGCTCCAGTAAGGCGACAGCGCCCCCGCCCGCCGGGAAGGAGAGGGCGCGGCAGGAGGCCGCCTCGAGGGCTGCGGTTCCGTCTCCCGACGCCGAGTGGCTCGAGACCGACGGGCTGGGCGGATTCGCCTCGGGCACCGTGGCGGGGATCCGTACCCGCCGCTACCACCGCCTGCTGCTCGCCGCCACCACCCCGCCCACCGGGCGGGTGATGCTGGTCAACGGTCTCGAGGCGTTCGTCGAGACGCCGGCCGGCCGGTTCGCGCTGAGCGCCGAGCGGTTCGCACCGGATGTCATCCATCCGGACGGCGCGGGCCGGATCGAGAGCTTCACGGCCGACCCTTCGCCGCGCTGGAGGTACGCGCTCGAGGACGGTACGCGCGTCGAGCGCGAGCTGGTGGTGCAGCCGGGGGCGCCCCGGACCCTCGTCCTCTTCCGTCTCCTGGAGCCGCGGCAGGACGTGCGGCTGGTCGTGCGTCCCTTCCTGTCGGGACGCGACTTTCATGCGCTCCACCACGAGAACGACGCCTTCGCGTTCGAGCCGGAGAGACAAGGGGACGAGCTGATCTGGCGCCCCTATCCGGGGATACCGTCGATCGCCTTGAAGACCAACGGCCGGTACGAGCATCGCCCCGAGTGGTATCGAGGTTTCCTTTACAGCGAAGAGCGGGCCCGCGGTCTCGACGATCGGGAAGATCTCGCCTCGCCCGGCAGCTTGACTTTCGACCTCTCCGCCGGCGAGGCGCTTCTCTGGTTCTCGGCCGGGACGGTCCCGGGCCGAAGCGGGTTCGAGCCCGGGACGACGCTGCGTGACGCGGCGCCGCTCGTCGAGAAGGAGCGCCGCCGGCGCGCGTCGCTTCCCGGCCGACTGGAGCGTGCGGCCGAGGCCTACATCGTCCGAAGAGGCGAGGGGCTGACGATCGCCGCCGGGTACCCCTGGTTCGCAGACTGGGGTCGCGACACCTTCATCGCCCTGCGCGGTTTCTGCCTCGCGACCGGCCGGCTCGACGAGGCGCGCGATATCTTGGTCACCTGGGCCGGGAGCGTCTCGGAGGGGATGCTGCCGAACCGCTTCCCGGACCGGGGCGGGACCCCCGAATACAACAGCGTCGACGCCTCGCTCTGGTACATCGTGGCGGTGTCGGAATATCTCGCCGCCGCGCGCCCGGCCGGGCGCGATCGCGATCGGCTGCGGCGCGCGGTCGCGGAGATCCTCGACGGCTATGCGCGCGGCACCCGCTACGGCATCCGGTTCGACGACGACGGCCTGCTCGCTTCCGGCACGCCGGGGGTGCCGCTGACCTGGATGGACGCCAGGGCGGGGGATTGGGTCGTCACGCCGCGCATCGGCAAGCCGGTCGAGGTGCAGGCGCTCTGGTGCAACGCGCTGTCGGTCGGGGCCGGCCTCGCGCCGCGCTACCGGGCGCTTCTCGAGAAGGCGACGGCCAGCTTCCGGGCGCGGTTCTGGAACGAAGCCCGGGGCGCCCTGCACGACGTGGTCGATGTCGATCATGAGCGCGGACGCGTCGACCCGACCTTCCGGCCCAATCAGATCCTGGCCGTCGGCGGTCTGCCGCTGGCGCTCCTTGAAGGGGAAAGAGCGCGCAGCGTGGTGGATGCCGTCGAGGCCTCCCTGCTGACGCCGGTCGGCCTGCGCTCCCTGGCCCCGGACGAGCTTGGATACAGACCGCGGTACGCGGGGGGCCTTCTCGAGCGGGACGGCGCCTATCATCAGGGAACCGTCTGGCCCTGGCTCCTCGGTCCGTTCGTCGAGGCCTGGGTGCGCGTGCGGGGCGGCACCCCCGAGGCGAAGCGCGAGGCGCGCGCCCGGTTCCTCGCCCCGCTCCTTCTGCATCTCGACGAGGCGGGACTGGGGCACGTTTCGGAGATCGCGGATGCCGAGCCGCCGTTCACGCCGCGCGGATGCCCGTTCCAGGCCTGGTCGGTCGGCGAGGCGCTGCGGCTCGATCGCCTGGTGCTCGATGCCGCCCCCTCGGCCATCCCGCCTCCGGCGAGGTCGCGGGCTAGAGGCGCGGCAGCAGCCCCCGCACGCCGTCGGCGACATACTGCACCGCCAGCGCCGCCAGCACGACGCCGAGGACGCGGGTGATGACGTTCACCCCCGTCTGGCCGAGGACCCGGCCAAGCGGCCCGGCGGCCCGGAACGCCAGGTAGCTGAGCGCGGCGATCGCGGCGATCCCGGTCAGAACGATAAGAACGCCGAACCGGACCGGCTCGGCCTCTCCGGCGAGGATCATCACGCTGGCCAGCGCGCCGGGGCCGGCCATCATCGGGATCGCCATCGGGAAGACGCTGATGTCGCGGCGGGTCATCGCCTCCGCCTTCTCTTCCGCGGTCTCGCGCTGCAGCGTGGCGAAGACCATGGCGGCGGCGATCCTGAACAGAAGGATGCCACCGGCGATCCGGAAGGCGTCGAGGCTGATGCCGAAGTGGTGCAGGAGCGGGCCGCCGACCAGGGCAAAGGTCAGCATCACGCCGCCTGCGACCAGCACCGTCCTGCGGGCGAGGTGGCGCTGCTGCTCGGGGTCTCGGTCGCCGGCCAGCGCCATGAAGATCGGGGTCAGGCCGATCGGGTCGACGATCACGAACAGCGTGACGAAGACCCGGATCGCCAGTCCGGTCAGACTGTGCGCTCCCATCTCAGCGCAGCTCCCGGACGACGCGGCAGGGGTTCCCGCCGGCGAGCTTTTTCTCTTTTTCAGTGCGCGCGGCCATGGGATCCGCAGTCTACCATCGAGAGTATGCTGGGGGCTCGACATGGCGAATCAATTCCCGATCGAAAGCTCCGGCGACCCCGAGAGCCTGCGGCTCGACGAGGACACCCGCCGACTGAAGAACTGGAAGCGCTGGGGGCCCTACCTCTCCGAGCGGCAATGGGGCACCGTGCGCGAGGATTACTCGCCGGACGGCTCCTGCTGGGACTACTTCACCCACGATCAGGCGCGCAGCCGCGCCTATCGCTGGGGGGAGGACGGCCTGCTCGGGGTCAGCGACCGCGAGGGGAGGCTCTGCTTCGCGCTGGCGCTCTGGAACGGGCGCGACCCGATCCTCAAGGAGAGACTGTACGGTCTGACAGGACCGGAGGGGAACCACGGCGAGGATGTGAAGGAGTGCTATTACTACCTCGACTCGACGCCGACCCATTCGTACATGAAGGCGCTCTACAAATATCCGCAGAGGGAGTACCCGTACGCCCGGCTGCTGGACGAGAACCGCCGCCGCGGCAAGGAGGCGCCGGAGCTCGAGCTCGTCGACACCGGCGTCTTCGAAGGCGGAAGGTACTTCGACGTTTTCGCCGAATATGCCAAAGGCTCGCCCGACGACCTCTTGATCAAGATCACCATCGCCAATCGCGGCCCCGAACCGGCGCCGATCGATCTTCTGCCGACCCTCTGGTTCCGCAACACATGGTCCTGGGGCCGCAGCGGGGAAGGGTATTGGCCGAAGCCTTCGATCCGCCTCGACGGCTCCGCGCGAAAAGGAGAGGTGGCGGTCGTGACCGGGCATGCCACCCTGGGCCGCTGCCGCATGGCCGCCGAGGCGCGGCCGGGCGGAGCGCCGGAGGTCCTGTTCACCGACAACGAGACGAACGTGGCGCGCCTGTTCGGGTCGGCGAACCCCGGGCCATACGTGAAGGATGCCTTCCACGAATATCTGATCAACGGCCGTCGCGAAGCGGTCAACCCCCAGGGGGTTGGCACCAAGATCGCGTTCCATTACCGGCTCGAGGTGCCGGCGGGGGGCGAGGTGACGGTCAAGCTGCGCCTCGGCGCGTCGGGCGGCTCGGGCGCCGCGGCGGCCTCCGGCAAGACAGCATCGCCCGCTTCGAGCGCCGCTTCGTTCGGGCCGGAGTTCGACCGGATCTTCGCCGACCGGGCGCGCGAAGGGGACCGGTTCTACGAGACGAAGCGGCCGGGCGTCAAGAGGGAAGAATGGAGGGCGGCGCGCCAGGCGATCGCGGGGCTCCTCTGGTCGAAGCAGTTCTATCACTACATCGTCAAGGACTGGCTCGAAGGGGACCCGTCCCAGCCGCCGCCTCCTCCCGAACGCCGTGAAGGGCGCAACGCCGACTGGCAGCATCTGTTCAACCGCGACATCCTGTCGATGCCCGACGCCTGGGAATACCCCTGGTTCGCCGCATGGGATCTCGCTTTCCACACCCTCCCGCTCTCGGCGATCGACCCGCAGTTCGCCAAGGAGCAGTTGGTCTTGATGCTGCGCGAGTGGTACATGCATCCGAACGGACAGATCCCGGCGTACGAGTTCGCCTTCGGCGACGTCAATCCTCCCGTGCATGCCTGGGCCTGCTGGCGTGTCTACAAGATCAGCGGGGCGCGCGGGCAGCGCGATCGCGTCTTCCTGTCGCGCGTCTTCCAGAAGCTGGTGATCAACTTCACCTGGTGGGTGAACCGCAAGGATGTCACCGGAAAGCATATCTTCTCGGGCGGCTTCCTGGGGCTGGACAACATCGGGGTGTTCGATCGCTCCCAGCCGCTGCCGACCGGGGGCTACCTCGAGCAGGCCGACGGCACCGCCTGGATGGCCTTCTACGCCAACACCATGCTGTCGATCGCGCTCGAGCTGTCGAAGGAGAACCCGGCGACCGAGGACATGGCGTCGAAGTTCTTCGAGCACTTCATCGCCATCGCCGATGCCATGAACACCCTCGGCGGCACCGGTCTCTGGGACGAGACCGACGGCTTTTATTACGACCAGCTCCATATGGACGGCACGAACAGTCCGCTCCGGGTCCGGTCGCTGGTGGGGGCGATCCCGCTCCTCGCCGTCGAGGTCCTCGAGAGCGAGGTCTGCGACCGGCTGCCCGGTTTCGTCAAGAGGCTCAACTGGTTTTTGGAGAACCGCCGGGATCTGGCCCGTCACACTTCGTACATGGAAACCGGAGAGGGCACGATGCGGGGCCACCGGCTTCTGGCGATCCCGTCGCGCGAGCGGCTGGTGCGGGTGCTGCGGTACCTGCTCGACGAGAACGAGTTCCTGTCGCCGTACGGGCTGCGCTCGGTGTCGAAGTTCCACAAAGATCATCCGTATCTCTTCTATGCCGACGGCAAGGAGTTCAAGGTCTCCTACGCGCCGGGCGAATCGGACACCGGCCTGTTCGGGGGCAACTCGAACTGGCGCGGGCCGATCTGGTTCCCGCTCAATTACCTTCTCGTCGAAGCGCTGGAGCGGTATCATCACTTCTACGGGGACAGTCTTCGGGTTGAATTCCCCACGGGGTCCGGGACGATGATGAATCTCGCCGAGGTGTCCCACGAGCTCTCCGGCCGGCTGGCGAGGATCTTCCTGCCGGACGCCGACGGGCGGCGCCCCTGTCATGGCGACGATCCGCGCTACGCGAACGACCCTGCCTGGCGCGACCTCGTGTTGTTCCATGAATATTTCCACGGCGAGACCGGCCGGGGGCTCGGCGCGAGCCACCAGACCGGCTGGACCGCCCTCGCCGCGCGGCTGCTGGTCGAGCGCGGCCGCTCGCACGAAGCGATCCACGGTGCCACGGGCCGATGAACCCCTTCAACGATCCGGGAGTCCGGGCGGAGATCGAGTCCTGGGGCCGCGAAGATAAAATCCGGCGGCTCTGGGAAGGCGACACCTCGCTCTGGACCGGCCGCGATGAGGCCCGCTGGCTCGGCTGGCTCGAGATCGTCGAGGCGCAGCGGGCGCGGCTGGCGGCGTTCCTCGCCATCGCGGCCGATGCGCACGAGGGCGGGTTCACCCATGCGCTCCTGCTCGGTATGGGCGGCTCGAGCCTCGGTCCCGAGCTGCTGCAACGAACATTTGGAAGCCGTCCCGGTCAGCCGGCGCTGCACGTCCTCGATTCGACAGACCCGGCCCAGATCCTCTCCTTCGAGAAGCGGGTCGATCCCGCCCGGACCCTGTTCATCGTCTCGAGCAAATCGGGCAGCACCCTCGAACCGAACATCTACAAGCAATACTTCTTCGAGCGGGTTCGCCGGGCGGTCGGCGACGCCGGCGCCGGCGCGCGCTTCATCGCCATCACCGACCCCGGGTCGGCGATGCAGCGGGTCGCCGAGAAGGATCGGTTCCGGAAGATCTTCTTCGGCATGCCGAGCATCGGGGGGCGCTACTCGATCCTGTCCGACTTCGGCATGGTCCCGGCTGCGATCCAGGGGATCGATGTCGCCGCGCTGCTCGATCGCGCCGCCCGCATGATGCGCGCCTGCGCTCCGTCGACCGCGCCGGCCGACAACCCCGGCCTGGGGCTCGGGGCCGTGCTCGGGGTGCTCGGCCGCAAGGGGCGCGACAAGGTGACGCTCGTCGCCTCGCCCGCGATCGGCGACCTGGGGGCCTGGCTCGAGCAGCTTGTGGCCGAATCGACCGGCAAGGAGGGGAAGGGGCTGATCCCTGTCGACCGCGAAGCCCTAGGCCCGCCGGAGGTGTACGGCTCGGACCGTTTGTTCATCTATCTGCGGCTCGAGACGGGGGCCGACGAGGCGCAGGACCGCGCCATCGACGCGCTCGACAAGGCGGGGCAGCCGGTGGTCCGAATCGCGATCGGCGATCCGCTCGACCTGGGAGGGGAATTCTTCCGCTTCGAAATGGCGACCGCCGTCGCCGGGTCGATCCTCGGGATCAATCCGTTCGACCAGCCCGACGTCGAGGCGAGCAAGGTGGCGACACGCGCCCTGACCGACGAATACGAGAAGCGCGGCGCGCTGCCGGCGGAGACGCCGATCCTGACCGACAGCGGGGTGGCGGTTCTCGCCGACCCGAAGAACGCCGAGGCGCTGACGCGCGCCGCCGGCGGCGACCGGACGCTCGCCGGCATTTTGCGGAGCCACCTCGGCAGGCTGAAGGAGGGAGACTATCTGGCGATCCTCGCCTATATCGAGATGAACCCCGCTCACGAGGAAGCGCTGCAGAGGCTCCGTCATGCCGTGCGCGACGCGCGCCGGGTGGCGACCTGTCTCGGGTTCGGCCCCCGCTTCCTGCACTCGACCGGCCAGGCTTACAAGGGGGGGCCGGGGAGCGGTGTTTTTCTTCAACTCACCTGCGACGATGCCGTCGATCTGAAGGTGCCGGGGCAGAGCTATACGTTCGGGATCGTCAAGGCGGCGCAGGCGCGCGGCGACTTCCAGGTTCTGTCCGATCGCGGGCGCCGCGCGCTGCGTCTTCACCTCGGCAAGGATGTCGGCGCCGGCCTCGCGACGCTCGATCGCGCCCTGCGCGAGGCGCTCGGCTGATGGCCCCGATTGAGAATGTCGCCGTCCGGCGGGCCGTGGCGGACGGGTTGGCGACCGCCATCCTGCTGGCGACAATCGTCGGCTCGGGGATCATGGGTCATCGCCTTTCGGGCGGGAACGCGGCGATGACATTGCTCGTCAACAGTCTCGCGACGGGCGCCGTCCTCGCCGTGCTGATCGTGACCTTCGCTCCGCTCTCGGGCGCCCATCTGAATCCGGCCTTCACGCTTCTCGAAGCGGTCGGCCGCCGGATCTCCGCGCGCGACTCGATGCTGTATCTGCTGGGACAGATCCTGGGCGCTTTCGCGGGCGTCGCCGTTGCCCACCTGATGTTCGGCGAGCGGCTCTTTCAACCTTCACATCATGCGCGCGCGGGGGGCCCGCAGCTCTTGAGCGAGTTCGTCGCGACCTTCGGCCTGTTCATGGTTCTGCGAAGCGTGTCGCGCCGCGGCACCGGGATCGTGGCCGCCGCCGTCGGGGGGTACATCATGGCGGCCTACTGGTTCACCGCCTCGACCTCGTTCGCCAACCCGGCTGTGACGCTCGCTCGATCGCTGACCGACAGCTTCGCCGGGATCCGCCCCCGGGACGTACCCGGATTCGTCGTCGCCCAGCTGCTCGGCGCGGCCTCCGCGTCGGGGCTGTTCTCCTGGCTGGAACCGGGGAAGGTGGTGGAGTAGAGTTCGCAGGGGAATGGGGGGCCACGAGGATGATCCTGGCGGGCGACATCGGCGGCACCAAGACCCGCCTGGCGCTCTACCGTCTCGCGGGCCGGCGGCTCGAGCTGCGCAGCGAACGGAGCTACCCCAGCCGCGAGCATGAAAACTTTGACGGCATCGTGGCGGCCTTCCGCGCCGACTTCCCCGGCGAGATCCGCGAGGCCTGCTTCGGAATCGCCGGGCCGGTGCGGGACGGGCGCTCGCAGACCACCAACCTTCCCTGGACCGTCGACGCGCGCGTTCTGGGGCGATCCCTGGGACTTCCTCAGGTTCATCTCATCAACGATCTGGAAGCGAACGCCTACGGCATCGTCGCCCTCGCACCGGGCGACCTGGTCGAGCTGCGCGCCGGAATCCCGGGCGTCGGGAACGCCGCGCTGATCGCCGCCGGCACGGGCTTGGGGGAGGCCGGTCTCTTCTGGGACGGCGCCGCGCACCGGCCGTTCGGGACCGAAGGGGGGCATGCCTCGTTCGCCCCGGCCGACCCCCTCCAGGACGAGCTTCTGGTCTACCTGCGCCGCACGTACGAACATGTCAGCTGGGAGCGCGTGCTCTCAGGTCCGGGGCTTTATAATGTCTACCTCTTCCTGCGCGACACCGGTCGGGGCGAAGAATCTCCGCGCATGGCCGAGAGGCTGGCCCGGGAGGACCCGGCGGCGGTCATTTCCGAGCTCGCGATCGAGGGAAGTGCGCCCCTGGCAGCGCAGGCGCTCGATCTGTTCGTGGCGCTCTATGGCGCCGAGGCGGGGAACCTGGCGTTGAAGGTGATGGCGACGGGCGGTCTGTATGTCGGCGGTGGGATCGCGCCGAAGATCCTGACGGCGATGAAGAGCGCGACGTTCGTGCGGGCCTTCCTGGCCAAGGGGCGGATGAAGCCGCTTCTGGAGAGTATGCCGGTGAAGGTGATCCTGAACGACCGGACGCCGCTGCTCGGGGCGGCATGTTGCGCCGCGCTCCGGGCGGGGTTGCTTCCGGCGGCGGAGAACGCCTGATGATCGACCCATGCCGATCGCGGAAGGAAGCCTGATGCCGCCCATGACCCTGAACGCCCATCTCGAGGAAGAGCGCCGCCGTCACCCGGCGCTCGGACCCGAGCTGGCCCTGATCATCGAACGGCTCGCCGACTGCGGCAAGCGGCTGGCGCGCGAGGTGCGGCGCGCCGCCCTCTCCGGGAGCCTCGGGCTGGTCGCCGGAGGCGAGCATAACGCCACCGGCGATTCCCAGAAGAAGCTCGACATCCTGGCCGACGAAGCGGTGCTGGAGGGGATCGGCGCCACCGGGCTGGTCGCCGCGGTCGTCTCCGAAGAGCTTCAAGAGGCTCGCGTCTTTCCAGGGCGGGAGGCGCGCTACATCCTCTGCACCGACCCGCTCGACGGATCCTCGAACACCGACATCGACGCGTCGATGGGGACGATCTTCGGGCTCTATCAACGCGTGACGACCGGGCCGCTCGACCCCGCGCGCGATCTCGTCCGCAGCGGCTCCGAGCAGGTGGCGGCCGGCTATATTCTGTACGGCCCCGGCACGATCCTGGTCTACACCGCCGGCGCCGGCACCCACGGACTGACGCTCGACGAGGAGCGCGGCGTCTTCGTGCTGACCCACGAGAAAATGAAATGTCCCGAGCGCGGCAAGACCTTCAGCGCCAATCTCGGCAACCTGAGCCGCTGGTCGGCCGGCCTGCGCCGCTATGTCGAGCATGTCACGGCGCAAGACCCGGCGACGCGGCGGCCTTACTCGCAGCGCTATATCGGGGCGCTCGTCGGCGATCTGCACCGCAGCCTGATCGAAGGGGGTCTTTACTTCTATCCTGCCGACACGGAGCACCCCGAAGGGAAGCTGCGGCTGATGTACGAGTGCGCTCCGATGGCGATGATCGTCGAGCAGGCGGGAGGACGCGCCAGCACCGGAGCCGGACGGATCCTCGACATCACCGCGCGCACCATCCACCAGCGCGTGCCTCTGGCGATCGGAAGCTCCGCCGAAGTGGCCCTGTACGAATCGTTCATGAAGTGAGGAGAGTGACGTGACGGAACGAGTCCGAGAGATCCTGAGCTGGTACGGCAGCGACAACCCCGGCACCCTGACCAATCTGTCCCGCCTCCTCAACCACGGGAAGCTGGCCGGCAGCGGCAAGCTGGTGATCCTACCGGTCGACCAGGGGTTCGAGCATGGGCCGGCGCGCAGCTTCGGGCCGAACCCGCCCGCCTACGACCCGCGCTACCATTTCGAGCTGGCGATCGAGGCCGGCTGCAACGCCTACGCCGCGCCGCTCGGCTTCATCGAGGCGGCGGCCCGCGACTTCGCCGGCCAGATCCCGCTGATCCTCAAGGTCAACAACCACGACGCGCTGGGGGACGAGAAAGACCCCGACCAGGCGATGACCGGCAGCGTCGCCGACGCGCTGCGTCTCGGCTGCGTCGCCATCGGCTACACCATCTACCCCGGTTCGTCGCACCGCCTGGAGATGTACGGCCGGATCAGGGCGTACGCCGAGGAGGCGAAGCGGAACGGCCTGGTGGTCGTCGTCTGGTCGTACCCGCGCGGCTCGGGTCTGAGCAAGGAGGGGGAAACCGCGATCGACGTCACCGGGTACGCCGCCCAGATCGCCGCTCAATTGGGGGCGCACATCGTCAAGGTGAAGCTCCCCTCGGCCCATATCGAGCAGGAGGCGGCCCGCAAGGTCTACCTGAAGGAGAAGATCGCCGTCGAGAGTCTCCCCGACCGGGTGCGGCACGTCGTCCAGTGCGCCTTCAACGGCCGCCGGATCGTCATCTTTTCAGGCGGCCCGGCCGAGTCGGACGACACCGTGCTCAACGAGGTCAAGGGGATTCACGCGGGGGGCGGCTTCGG
>WNFM01313276.1_pt1 | contig 14284 bp, 12 predicted proteins | sample 5400271 | NCBI WGS metagenome assembly WNFM01 (sample SAMN13153352, study PRJNA577476) | soil metagenome | isolation source: 60 cm saprolite on Douglas fir-dominated hillslope | place: USA:California | collected 2013-09-17 | reverse complement strand
AGCATGCTGAGCCGGTGGCCGATCCCGCGGAGCTGGCCGCCGATGTCTGGGAGTCGGATGCGGAACTGGAGGCGTTCCTTGCCGACTTGCGGGCGAGCCGGAACGCTTCGCTGGCCTGATCGGCCGTGCGGGACGTCGTAATAGACACCGAAGCCGCGTCGTTGCTTCAGAAGAACCAGGCGCCCGCGTGGGTTCTGCGTCATGTTGACGGTGCCGGGTCTGGCTGACCTTTATCACCGTGGGCGAGCTGGCGAAGTGGGCCGTGGTGCGCCGGTGGGGACAGGACCGGCGCCGGCGCCTGGAAGACTGGACGGCCGCACGTCCGGTTATCCCCTACGACCCGGAGATTGCCCGGGTATGGGGCCAGCTGGCCGGAGCCGCCCAGCTGCGGGGACGGCCCCGGCCGCAGAATGACACCTGGATCGCAGCCTGCTGCCTGCGCTATCAGGTGCCGCTGGTGACGCTCAACACCGCCGACTTCGCCGACTTCGCTGAGCAGCACGGCCTGGCGTTGCTCGACCAGCATTAGCGCCCCTGCTCGCAGCACCGGATGCTGACCGCGGAGAGTTATTACCGGGCGGCCCCGGCGACATAGGCGGCGACAATGTAGGTGGCGTGCCGGTCAAGGGAGGCCCGGGCCCGGTCATGCTCGGCCGCTGCGCCGAGCCCAGCGGCGATCAAGAGCGCACCGAGCTCGTTGCGGTCTAGCCCCATGGCATGAGATTCGTAGTCCAGCCGCGGCCGCCGGACATGAGCTGCCGGAGAATGCTCGAGCAGGTCTTCCTCAACCGCGTAGCGGTAGAACCCGGCAATTGTGCACAGCCGCCGTGTCACGGTGGCCCGGGCCCGGCCCCTGGCCTCCAGGTCGCGGGCGAAACACTAAATGTCGGCCCGACGGACTTGGAACAACCGCAGCTGACGCTGCTGGCACCAGGCACTGAACTGGCGCAGATCCAGGGCGTAGGCCTCGCAGGTCAGGCCGGTGTAACCGGCCAGGAACCCAGCCAGCGCCAGCTGCTCGGCGCTGGTGAACACCGGCTCGGCGACGGCGATCACGGTAGACGGGGACGACGTGGTGGTGATCATGGGGTACCTCCCAGACCCGGCTGAGACCCGGAAGGCTGGGCCTGCCCAAGGCCCCAGCGACGACGATTTACCTCACCGTCAACCCATCCGAAAGATCACGCAAGGTCACCACGACCATCCTGACCGATACGCCGGATCGCCGAGTATGCGCGCTGAATGCAGATACCTTTTGTGCTGGGAGATGTGCACAGATAATCCAATTCTGGACTGCCTTCGCCCGGCCGGGCGATCAGCGATAATTGACATTCGGCTACGCCCGGCCGGGTCACTTGGGCTTTGGTCTTGTAGTGCGAGCTGTTGGTGTCGGCGTATGTGTCGTGTCGCTGGGAAGGTCGAATCGCCGGAGCGTTCTCGCTGGTCTTACCCTTTCAGCTTGTCGAGCGCGACGTCCAGGCTCGCCCAGGTCTGCTGGCCGCAGACGCCGTTAGCCGGTACCCGGCAGATCTTCTGGAAGTGCTGGCACGAGGCCTCGGTTTTCGGGCCGAACTCGCCATCGACGTCAAGTCCGCCACCCAGCACGATGTTGATGCCGCGCTGGAACGCTTTGACCACGTTGCCCTTCGAGCCCCGCTGAATCGCCGGATACCCGGGGAAGCGGCTCACGGCATCGGGCGGCGGCTGAGGACGGCTGTCCCAGTACCGGGGCCAGTCGATCGCGCCCCAGATGTTCGCGGCACCGAGTGCGACAGAATTCTGCAAGACGCCCCGTGGCGGACTCCCGGTATTCCCCTCGATCGTGTGGCCCCCGCCGATATAGAGCCCGGTATGCGTGTCTAGCGGGTCGACGGGCTCGCGGCCATCTCCGTTCTTCCAGTCGTAGCAGATCTGGCAGCCGGGCGTGGCCTTGGTGGACACGATCCATATCCCATGCTGTTGTGCCCAGTGCCCGATGGCGACCACACCCGGAGTGGGGTATGGCTGCTTGTAGCCGGCCGATGCTGACACGAACTGGACGAAGTCCTGGCACCACGCCTCCGCTGGCCGGTCGAGGCCGGCTGAGAACACGGTGGGATTGGCTGGGCCTTCGCGGTAGCCAATCCAGAGGCGTGCTTGTGTCACGACGGATTCCTGGTAAGTCATGGTCGGGTTCCTTTTCTGCCGAGTGGTATCCGGCTTGCTGGCTGTGGGCGAGTTGTGATCGGTGGCGGCCCGGGCCGCCGGCGGATCGGCGTGTGCGTCCGCGCAGGCCGGTGGCCGATGTGGCCAGGGTTCATCGGGCTGGCAGCCCTTGACCTGCTGTGGGTTGTTGTGCCCGCAGCTTCCTGCGCTTGCGCTGGCAGCAGGTCAGACGGCATCCGGAACAGGTGCGGTGCGGCGCATCGCAGTGTCGTGTGTTCGGCGGGGTCGTGCGCTGGCCAGCGGGAAGCGGTCCGTAACCTCGGCCGGGACTACGCCCGAGCCGATGGCCTGGGATCGGCGCGATCTGAGTCCGCGCCCGGTCCTGGCACACCCTGGTCATCTCGGTTGGGGTTCGGGTGAGTCCGCCGCGCCGTTCAGGTGGGGTTGTCTAGCCGAGGAACTCGGCGAGGATGGGGTTGACTTTGTCGGCGGCCAGCAGGGGGGCGCCGTGGCCGAGGCCGGGCAGCTCGACGTACCGGCATCGGGGGATGTGTTTGGCTGCTTCGCGCACGACCCGCGGGGGGCACCAGCAGTCATGCTCGAATGCCATAGCCAGGCACGGGGATCTGATGTGGCCGAGCCGGTCCAGGTGGCTGCTGTCCTGCAGCCACGTGAGGTCGGCCTGGTACTGGCCGAGCCGGCCGGGGTTGGTCCACGGTTCGGCTGCCTCGATCAGGCTAATGGTGATCTTGACCGCGTCGTCGTCGTCTTGGAGCTGGGTCATGGGATGCAGCGACAGCAGCAGGTCGGCGACGTCGAAGCTGGGCGGGAGCGGGTCAAGGGCGCGGGCGAGGTCGACCGCGGCCTGGGAGCGTGCCACCGCGTAGGCCGGCGCTGCGCCGGCCCCGGCCACGAGCACGAGCCGGCGGACCAGGCCGGCGCGGGTCACGGCGAGTTCCTGGGCGATGTAGCCGCCCAGCGAGTAGCCGATGACGTCGCAGGGCCCGAGGCCGAGATGCTCGATCAGGGCCGCGGTGTCGGCGGCCATGTCGTCTACCAGGTAGGGCGCGGGTGGCGCCTCGGAGCGGCCGCAGCCCCTGTTGTCGAAGGTGATGACGGCGTGCCCGGCTGCGGCCAGGTCGGCCACCTGGGCGAACCACAGGTCAGCAGGCTGGCCGGTGCCGCAGATGAGCAGGACCGGCTTGCCCTCGCCGGCAGTGGAGTAGTCGATACTGATTCCGTTGACGATTGCGTTCGGCATGGACAAAGCATCCGGTGGCTGGGCGGGGAGAACATCGCCCGGATGGGGGATCAGATCGCAGCGTGGCTGGAGACGGCGGCGGCGAGCTCAGCCCGGGTGCGCACGCCGAGCTTGCGCAGGGCGCTCGACACGTGATCCTTGATGGTGCCTGCGCTGACCCCGAGCCGGGCCGCGATCTCGAGGTTGGTCAGGCCGCGGGCGACGAGATCGGCGACGCTGCGCTCCGCTGGGGTGAGGCTCGGCCAGCCGAACGCGGGCCGCCGGCGAGGGCCCCGCCCCCGGCGGGCCATCGCAGCGGCCTCCTCGATGCTGAGGCCGGCGCCACGTTCCCACGCGGGCTGAGCCTGCTCGCCGAGATGCTCGCGGCCTCCCGGGCGGCAGTGGCGGCGGCCAGCAGTGGCAGGCCGCGGTGAGCGCTTCCCTCATCGACGAGCACGCCGCCCAGGGTCTCCAGTGTTTCGGCCAGCCCCAGGTGGTCGACGGCCTCGAGTTGCCCGGCCAGCGCCTCGTGGCAGCCGTTGACCGCCGATGCCCGGTCGCCGCTCCTCCAGGCCAGCCGGGCAAGATGGTGGCGGGCGCGGGCGGCGTCTACCGCCAGACCGCAGTCAGCCGCGTGGCTGACGGCCTGCTCATACCAGCTTTGCGCGTCGTCGTAGCGGCCTTCCAGCTCACTGAGCTCGCCCAGTGAGTCAAGCCACCAGGCAACAAGGGGCCGCACCGCGAAAGCGCGGGCCAGTTGCACGGCCTGATCGAGGTGGCGGGCGGCGCCCGGTTCGCCGCGGGCCAGCAGGACGCGGCCCAGGTGCCCGGTGGCGATCATCACGTTGATGGCCGAGTTGGCCCGCCCGGCAACGTCGATGGCCTCGGCCGCATTGCGCTCCGCCGTTTCCAGGCGGCCGCGTGTGCGTTCAATCTCGGCCACGATCGCGAGCGCCACGCTGGTCCAGGTGGCGTCGCCGATCGCCCGCAGCACGCCCAGCGCTTGCTGGGCCGACCCGTCCGCCGTGGCGAGCTGCCCGAGCCCCAGCTCAACCGCAGCGCGGCCAAGGACAGCCATGGCGAACTGCTGCCGCCGCCCCGAGCGGGCAGTCAGCTGGATGGCGTCGCGGAGGGCATCCCCGGCCGCGTCGAAACGTCCGGAGAAGTAGCGGGACCAGCCCAGCCCGGCCAGCCCGGTACTGAGGGTCCAGCCGTCTCCGCCGCGGTGGGCCGCCTGGAGCCCCTCCTCAAAAAGCGCGGCAGAGCGGTCGGGGTCCGGGAACCACCAGATGTACCCCGCGGTGGCGAGGCAGCGGGCCAGGACCACATCGTCACCGCTTAGCCGGGCCGCTGGCAATGCCGACTCGATGGCCGTGAACGAGGCCACGTAGTCGCCAGCAATGAAAGCCAGCTGTGCCAGCCCGACCTCGGTGCGCAGCCGCACCATAGGCCCGGCCTCGCCCTCGGCCGCCAGCGCCGCTCGCAGCCACCGCAACCCGGTCACGAACAGCCCGCGGGTGTACCAGAAGAAGTACAGCGCAGCCGCCAGCCGCTGGGCATCCTCAACCGCCCCCGAGGCCAGAAACCAGCCAAGGGCGGCATCATGATCGGGCCGGTCGAACTCCAGCAGGTCGCAATGCTGTTCGGCCTGTGGCGCGAACAGCATCGGCTCGACTGCCTCGGCCCGGGCCAGGAATACCCAGGCATGCCGCCACCCCGCAAGATCTCCCTCTCCCGCATCGGCCAGACGGGCCGCGGCGTACTGGCGCACCGGCTCATTGAAGCGGAACCGGGTCCTGGTCCCGCTCGTGTCCGCCTCCAGCAGCGAAGCGGTGACCAGCTGACCAACCAGCGCACCAAGCTGACCGTCCTTGACCGGCTGTGTCCCCGCCACCTCCTGGGCCGCGGCAAGGTCGAATCCCCCGGGGAATACGCTCAGCCGCCGGAATACAACCGCAGCGTCAGCCGACAGCAACGCATGACTCCACGTCAGGCACGCGTCCAAGGAGTCATGCCGTCCCCGGCCTGCACTCCTGGCCGGCCATCCCGAAGACCCCAGCCCCACCACGAGTTCGGTCAGCGAGGCGACCCGCAAGCGGTTGGCCACCAGTTCGATCGCGAGCGGCAGCCCGCCCGCCTTACGGCAGATAGTGCTCGCCAGCGCCAGCTCAGCAGGTCCCGCCTGAAGCGTCACCCCCGCCATCGCTGCCCGGGCAAAGAACAGCGTCACCGCCTCTGTCACAACCGGACCGCCGGCCTCACCGGGAACGGCCATCGGGGGCAAACGCCACACGCATTCGGGCTCGATATCAAGCGGGATACGGCTCGTCACCAAAAGCCGCAGGCCCGCGGCCCGCCCCGCCAGCTGCTCGCAAGCGCGACGTACCGATTCCAGCACGTGCTCGCAGTTATCGATCACCAGCAGCGACCGGCAGCCCGACACCGCATCGGCAACAGCGTCAACTCCCGCCGCCGCCTGAGCCCCCCTGATCCCCACCCCCTCAACCAGGGCAGCAATCACCTGGTCGTCGGTGCGACACGGCACCAAGTCGACGTAGCACGCCAGCTCTGCCCGGCCCGCCGATACCTCGATCCAGGCCGCCTCAACCGCCACAGCGGTCTTTCCGACCCCTCCGACGCCGACCAGCGTCACCACCGCATAACGTCCCAGCCTGGCGGCGATCTCCCCGAGCTCCGCAGCTCTCCCGACAAAAGAAGACCGCCTGGGCGGCAGCCGCACCGCCGCCGGGTCCCAGCCCGCATCACCACCACGGCCGGCGCGCTCGCCGAAGACCTCCACCACCAGCCGACCCTACCGCCGTGACCGGGAGACAACCAGGGCACGCAGAAGCGCCTCCGGCAGCAGGCTCCGCCCGGACCAGCCTGGCGGATCATCAGGAAGCAGACCAGAGACCATGCATACCTGCTCCCAACGCGCAGAATGCCTGCTCTGCACGCTTGAACCGCTGGACGCCGAGAATCCGGCGGCCATGCAATCAGGCGGATATCGTGCACCGCTCGTCCGTCGAGCAGTCACCGTCTGTATTGAAACGCTAGTGCCTGGGCAGGTAAGCCAGGTGTCCGGCGAGCCCATCCCGTCCGATCGGAGCTGTCACGGCGACCGTCTCCGCGTCATCGTGAACATCGCCCAGGGATTATGGTCGGGCGCATCCGATTGTTCCGCATCCATGGAGTGGCGTTGGGTGTTCATAACGAACGCGCATCAGTGTCCTGGCGGAGTGCTGCCAGCACGCTGCCGGCGGCCATGACGTTCGCCACGATGCCGCCGGTCGACGGCGGAGTCAGGCAGCAGTGGCGGAGGTGGGCGGCGGCTGGGGCCGGGGTGGCCGAATGTGCAGACCCAGAGCAGCCATGGCGTCGCCGCTAGTGCGTGCCGTCCCGCTGGGTCAGCCCGGTGCGCGCCGCCAAGGCGTCGATGCTGGCCGGCGAATCGGCGAGAGCTTCGAAGATGCCGAGCTCGCCAGCCGATGGCATACAGCACCAATTCAGCTGTCCGGAAAACGCGGGGCGGCCCATTCTTGACGTTCTGGTCATCGACAACCAAGAACGTAACGAGAATGAGCCCCCACGCAATCACCGACACCGACACTCCAGACCAGGCAGCACGCAAGCAACCAAGTCAGCCCGCCTCCCTCCAGCGGGGCCGCACGCTGGCTGGTGATCTGGTCAGGTACCCGATGCCTGGTGCTCGCGCTCGCGGCGTCCGGCGTTCTCCCGGGGGTCGTTGATCGTGGTGACCCCGTCGGGGCCGAGCCCGGTGTGGTGCTGGATGGTGTAGAAGCGGACCTCGTGGCCGTCCGGGTCGTGCAGATGGGGCAGAATCCAGCCGATGCTGGCCCAGTGCACCCCGGCGTGCCGCCCGCCCAGCGCGACCAGCCGGGCAGCGAGCTGGTCGATCGCCTCCGCGCCCTGCCGTCGGTTAGCACACGCGCTCGCATCGCGAGCTGGCTGAGGAGCCGGACTTGGTGCTTCAGCCCGACGGCAGGACGACGGTGCTCATCTGTGCGGAACGCCGCCTGGAGTGCAGGTGCTTCGCCTCAGCCGCCGGTAGCCGCGAACCAAGCGCTGTTCGGAGCCGTGACGAAGATGATCGGGGCGATACACGGCCGCGGAAGCGTCACCTTGGCATCGATCTTCGAGTTACCAGCCATGCTTGCCTTGAAGTTGCCGGTGCTGACGTTGTCAACCGTGGCGGTGTTCCCGGTGCCAATTGCCTGGCAGCTCACGATAGCCCGGAAGTCCGGGATCGGATTCTTGCCCCGCAACGCGGCGGGTACCGACGACGCATTAGCGAGCACGAGACCGCGTACAGTCACCAGGACGTGGCCGTCCTGCTTGAGCGAGCCAGTCGCGGATCTGATCATCCACGGCAGGCCGCCGCCCGCTAGCCCGCGGACTGGATTGGCGGGGCCCACGTAAGGCCCCGTCACTGACGCCATTTTGTCGAAGTGCAGGATCGTGGCCGGACCGGTGCCCCGGGGGGAGGCGGCAACAGCCTGTGCGCCTGCCGCGGTTAGCAGAGCTACGCCGGCCGTGGCTGCCAGTATCCATCCGAACTTTCGCATCTCGCTTCCTCTCTGTCGCCTGCCAGCACCCCCTGTTGCTGGATCACCTTCCTGCAGAAGATACGTCGGGCGCGCGCGTGCGGTTCAAAACCCGCGGCATCAGCGCGGTGGTCGAGCCGGGGATGGTGATGATCCGGCCGGCGCCGGCCAGGTGCTGCCAGGCCAGCTGCAGGCCGTGGAACAGGCCCCTGACGTTGACCGCGAAGCTCAGGTCGAACTCCGCCTCGGTGACCTGGGCGAACGGCTTGGTGATCGCCACCGCGGCGTTGTTCACCGGCACGTCCCACCGGCCCCGGGCGGCGAGCAGCCGGTCGACCATGTCCCGGTACTCGGCCTGGCTGCTGATATCCGCGGCAACCGCCAGCGCGGCACCGCCGCCGACCTCGATATCGGCGACTACCTTGTCGGCCAGCTCGGGCGTGTGCGGGTGATTGATCACCACGCGCGCCCCGCCGGCGGCCAGCGAGGGCGATGGCCTTGCCGATGCCGGTGGCCGCGGCGGTCACCAGGGCGGTCTTGCCGGCGAGAGACGGGGACTGGTTCATGGCGCGCCCTCCATAAGTTCCAGGGGCCGCGGCGGGTACAGCAAGCCGCGGGCGGCCCGGGTCAGCACGGGCATCACCGCGTACTGCATGACCGGAATAACCAGCACCACGGAGAGCAGCGGCCGGGCCCACACCGGAAACCCGGCCAGCTCCGCCTGACCGGCCACCATGGGTGGCGCGCCCCGCGCTGGCTCGGCCGCCTGCTCCCGACGTCCGGTTCAGCCGCTGAGGACGCGCCAGGCCCAGCCGGGCAAGAACGTCAGCTCTTGCCCGGCTGGCACCGCGTTTCAGCTGCCGTTATACGAGAACGGGTACAGCTGCTGGCCGAGCGGGCCGAGGGTGAATGCCTTCGAGGTGGCCGAGCTCGCCTGCACATAATCGCCCATGTCCAGCAGGAAGATGTTGAAGAAGTTGAACTGCTCGAATCTGTGCAGCACGATCCCGCGCTGATCGGTGAGGATGATGCTCGACATCGTGTTGTTGTTCGGTGCGCCGCCGAAGAAGTCCGGGCTCGCGACCTCCTGCACCAGGAAATCGCTGGTCCCGGGCACGGCCGCCGGATGCTCGTAGGTCGAGCCTCCCGGCTGGACAAGCGTCCCGGCGTGCGACGCGAGATCGTAGATGCCAAATCCGCCGAAAGACCCTGCGAGGGCTTCGTTGGCCACCGGGTTAACCGCGAGGCCAGAGAAGAAGTCCGTAGTCACGCCTGGGAACGTTGTCACCTGACCGGAATTCAGGTCCACGTCGGCAATGGTTCCCGGCGCGGATAGGTTGGCGACGTCGGTGACCGCTACGAAGGCCTGGCTGGAGTTCTGCCCGAATCCACCTATGGCGGGGATCGCGAGCGACGCCAGCGCCGGGCTGATATTGATCGGCGTTCGGGTGCTGTTCGTGGCGAAGTCCGCGGGTGTGACTTCAAGCGACGACCCGGTGCTGCTCAGCACGGCGTCCTGCGCACTCGACTGGTTGTCCGCGGCGCAGAAGATCGACCCGAGCGACGCCGGCGGAGACCAGGTACCCCCGGCTGTCCCGGTGGTCACCGGGTTGAGCACCCGGAACGTGTCGGTCTGGTTGGCTGGGTTGAAGTCGTCGTAGACCCCGACATCGTTCGCAAAGATGCCGGCGCAGGCGCCGTTGATCGTCCCGTATAGGTCCGACGGCGACGAGACATCGGTTGATACGGCGCCCGTGGACTGGTTGAACGTCTCCACCGAGGCGAGGGTGGACCCGTTGGCGGTGAGCTGGTCCGAGGTCAGGAGGCCATCGGTGCCGGTAGCGTTGACGCCGAAGCCGTTGTTTACCGATCCGCCGTCGGCCGCCCGAACGCCGTCCATTGTGATCGTGGAGACGCCGCTGGCCTCGCCCACGACGTGACCGTGCGACGTCGCGAGGACACGCACGACGTGATTCACCGTCGGGTCGAGCCCGATCTGCCGGCCATTGAGGGTCGCCGTGCCCTCCGTGCCCGTCAGCTGCACGTACGCCACCGATCCGGTGTCATGGCCGTTGGCGTCGCGCTGGCTGCCATTCGGGTTATTGAAGGTGTTGTAGAGGTTGAACGATGTCGGTCCCGGCGCGCTGAATTCGGCCGCCGTGCCGTCAGCGTGCGGAACGCTGCGCACGTCGTAGTGCAGCTGGAACGAGCCGCGGTACGGAATCTCCAGGAAGTGCCCGGCGGGCGCGCCGCCGGCCGACAGCGTCGGCACCTGGGGCATAGCGTCCCCAGCCGTGGCGACCCGGGTGAAGGCGAACGCCGAGTCGTTGGTGCTGAACCAGCCGCCGGGGCTGTTCTGAATGCCGATTCCATAGATACCCGAGCCAGGCAGCGCTGACACCGGGATGTCCACGGTGCCGGAGGGCGCGGTCAGCGGGACCGTGTACGAAGGCCGAAAGAACAGGCCGGACGCCGACTCGACCCGCCCTGGATGGGACACGACGAGCACGGGCGAACTGGCGCCAGTGAGATTGCTGATGTTGTAGCGCACCGGGATGACCGGCCCGTCCGCGACCGGCGGCACCAGGGGAGCGGGCACGCTCTGCACGGTCCCGTCGGTGGGGCCGAAGGTCAGGGTGACCGATGCCTGGGCCACCACGTTCCCGTCCTGGACGGCCTTATATGTCAGCGGCACACTCTGGCTGCTCGTCGAGACCAGCGGCAGCCCCGCCGCGGCCAGGATCGCCGCTGGCTGCAGCCGGGCCCACGGCGTGTCCGCGAGCAGACCTTGTGGTCCCGCAGTAGCGGCTAGCTGATAGCCGACGCCATGCTGGGGCAGCCCGGTCCAGTCTGGCGCGATCGTGATCCACGCGTTGGCGAGCCGGCCGGTCAGCGCGATGCTGGTCGGGTCGGTCGCGGTCATGATCGTGCCGCCGAGCGCGCTCGCCTGCCGCCGTTGCACGACTGCGACACGCGCAACGCCCGGCGTAGCCGGCTGCCCGCGCTGGGCGAGTAGCAGTTCCACCGCGTGTCCGACATCGATCTGTGGTCCGACGTTGAGCGAGGTATCGGACTGCGGCACGGCTGGCAGGTCGGTTCCGCTGCTGGCAAGGAACGCGCGGACGGCAAGCGGGTTGTTGGTCAGCTGGTGGTCATGCGTGAGCCTGGCGACCTGCAACACGACCGCGGCGGCCGCGGCGGTCTCGGGCGCGGAGGCCGAGGTTCCGCCCTCGTTAACCACACTCACCGCGTTAGCCGATCCGCCGAACGGATGAGAGAAGCTCAGCACGTTGTCGCCGGGAGCGGAGACGTTCACGCGCGAGCCGAACGCGCTCGCGTAGAGCCTGCCCCCGGTGTAGCGGGTGGCCGGGTAGGCCTGCAAGTAGCTCGTATCCGCGTTAACAGGGTTCAGTGGGGGAGCGGCGAAGATGTCGTTGAGGGTACTGCCGCCGACGTCAATGGCCCCGGAATCGGGGACTCGCGAGACTGCGGATGAGAACCCGACGTCGCCCAGGCTGGTGACCTCGCTGGCGGTCCTGGCAACGTCGGTCGCGACCGCACCGCCGGACGGTGGCACCGCCGCGTTGGTGAAGGTGCGCAGGCCGTCGCCGCCCGAGACGCAGACCACGATCCCGCTGCCGACTATGGAGGCGAGTACCGCCTCGGTCATCGGATCTTCTTCCAGGTAGCGGCTGGCGAACCCGAACTGGTCGTATGCGAACCCAAGCGACGCGGTGATCACGTCCGGCCGCGGGGTCTGGTTCGCCGCAGCGGCGAATGCGGCATCGACGATGCTGACCGCCCCTCCTGGGGTGGACGGGACGACCAGCCGGTAGCTCGCCCCGGGAGCAATCCCGAGCAGGTCGGTCAGTCCAGCACCGACAGCGCCGGGTCGCTGCTGGTCATGCGGCAGCGGTGCCATCATCGAGAAGTCGAGGCCGACCTCGGTAAGCGTGGGGTCATCGCCGCAGGTCTCGCCGGTCGGGTTCAGCACACCGCTGGCGCTGGCGGTGTAGGTCGGGATCAGCGGCATCGAGGGCCAGTCAAGATAACGCTGGTTGTTGATCACCTCAGTCGTCGGTCCGTAGACCGCCGCGAAGAAATTGCACGGATCGCTGGGGTTCGCCGCCGCCGAGGCGTCGTCGAGGGTGCCGAGCGAGACGTTGGTGATGATCTCGCCCTGGCCGGGCTGCTGACCGTACTGGGCGAGGGCAGCATAAGCCGGCACGGCGTCGACACCGGGCCGGTTGAGCAGGCTCTGCGCGCTCGAGGTGAGCGCGTAATTGGTCGGTACAGCGCTGGTCGCGGTGTCAGCCGTGCGTGCTGCCCGGCCGGTTCTTCTCGCGGCGAGCGCGGCGCTAGCGGCGCGAGCCTGTCTGAGCACTGCGGGGGGGACTGACAGCGGCGGGGTGTAGGTCGGGCTGACGATCCAGTCGGGCGAGGCGTAGGCCACGCCAGGGTTGGCCCGCAGCCTGCTGACGGCGGTTGCCACCGAGGAGCCGGTGATGTGCAGCACCACGGCGGCCGGGAAGTCGAGCAGTGCCCGGCCGAGGTGGCGCTGCGCGGCGTTGCGCATGCCGACCATCCGGCGCTGCGCCGCGCCGGTGAAGACCTGCCGGGTCCGGTCGACGCGCAGCCGGGAAAGAACGTGGCTGACCAGCGGCGATCTGGCGGTGACCCCCGGCTGGTAGATGACAACCACATCGCCGGCTGCATACGGCGCACCACTTCCATGGATGAGATCGCTGATGAGCTGGCCCTTGTTCGGCAGCTCGAGCGCCCCGTAACCCGCCGGGCTGGTCCCGCCGTCCGGGTTGAGCAGCGGCAGGTGCTCAATCTCGGAAACCGTTCCGCCGGCCCGGTAGACCTCCGCGATCCCGTCGGAATAAACCTGCGCCCACTCGCCACGCGGCAGCGCGAGATGCGGGTAGACGAGGGTCGGCCGCGCGCTGGCCGCCGCGGGGAACGCAGTCGCGTGGTTCGGCGTTGCGGCGCTCGAATGGGTTAATGCGGTCGATGCCGAGGCGGGCGCGACCGCGACGAGGGCTGCCACGGTGCCGCATACGGCGATGACGGAGGACCCGATCGATGGGCGCACGGGGGATTTCCTTTCGTCCTCATTGACGCTCTTCGCACCACCGATCGTTGTACGCCATTCGTGGCAGGGTCAAGCTCCAAATACGAAATTGCAGGTCATTGCGCTTTCGACAGAACGGCAGCCGAGCGCGGCGTTAGGTCAGTCCAGACCCCAGCAGATCCAGCTCGCCGCTGGCGTGTCGGGCGTGAACGCAAGCAGCACCCGGCCCTCTGCGCCAGTACGCGGCCTGGTGCCAGCAGCACCAGGTGCGCCTGTTCGCCGCCCGCCGGGCCGACATCGAGTGCTTCGCCCGCGACCTGGAAGCCCGCGGCCGCGCCCGCGCCACCATCACGCGCCGGCTGTGCACCGTCGCCGGGTTCTACAAGTACGCCGTCGAGGAAGAACTCCTTGACCACCCACCCGCCGCGCGCGTCCGCCGGCCCCGGCTGGACTACGAGCCCACGGCACCGGGCTGGACCGCAACGAGCTCGGCGCGCTGCTCGTCGCGGCCGGGCTCGGCCTGCCCGCCGAGCACGCGCTGATCTCGCTGCTGGGCGCTCAACGGCCTGCGCGTGTCCGAGGCCACCGGTGCCGACATCGAGGCCCTCGGCGTCGAGCGAGGCACCGGACCCTGGTGATCACCCGCAAGGGCGGCACGGTCGTCACCATCCCGCTCACGCCCCGCACCGCCTGCGCGATCGACCTGGCCACCGGCGACCGCGCCGACGGACCGACTTCCTCGCCGCCGGCAGGCGCCGGCTGGACCGGCACGGCGCCGGGCGGATCGTCTGCCCGGTCGCCCGCCGCGCCGGGATTGCCAAGCCCGTCGGGCCCCACACGCTGCGGCACGCATTCATCGCCGCTCACTGCCAGGTTGGACGCCGGGGTGCCGCTGCGCGATGTGCAGGAAGCGGCATCGCACGCAGATCCGCGGACCACCATGCGCTACGACAAGGCTCGGGAATTGCATCAGCCGGGAGAGAAACCGCAGGTCGGCTAGTCAGCCCAGGGCAGTCTGGCGATTTGCGGCCGCATCTGGCAGGCCATCTGACCAGGGACAACACAACCGCAAACCCTTCTGATGCACGAACCCACCATCAGACGGGAAAGATCAACTACAGGCGAGCCTTCCGATAGCCGTCAGGCAGTCGCTAGGCAGTCGTCTTAAAAGCATCAGCAAGGACAGGCAGATACCGGCCGGGGAAGCTGATCAACTGAGGGCATTCAGACAGTTGGAATAGCTGACTCCGCCATTAC
>WNFM01182672.1_pt3 | contig 14284 bp, 12 predicted proteins | sample 5400271 | NCBI WGS metagenome assembly WNFM01 (sample SAMN13153352, study PRJNA577476) | soil metagenome | isolation source: 60 cm saprolite on Douglas fir-dominated hillslope | place: USA:California | collected 2013-09-17 | reverse complement strand
ATTGCGCCAGCTCGGCCGGGCTGATCACCTCGGCATCATCTTCACCCAGCGGCTGGAGGTCCGGCAGGTGTTCGTCCATCCGGCCGCCGACGTTGCCGCGATTCGGGTCGCGATTGCCGTCACGCATGCCGCCGTGACGCGGGCCCTTGTTGGGGCGATTGCGGCCCTGATTGCCGAGGTAGCCTCTCACAGGTGCAGATCCAGGAACGCGGAGAGCTGCGACTTGGACAGCGCACCCACCTTCTGTGCCTCGACGGCGCCATTCTTGAACAGGATCAGCGTCGGAATGCCGCGGATGCCGAACTTGCGCGGCGTCTGCTGGTTCTCGTCGATGTTGAGCTTGGCGATCCGCAACCGGTCCTGGTACTCGACCGCGATCTCACTGAGGATCGGCGCGATCATCTTGCAGGGGCCGCACCATTCGGCCCAGAAATCGACCAGTACCGGGGTATCGGCTTTGAGGATATCCGCATCGAAGCGGGCATCCGAGGTATGAACAATATTTTCGTTACTCACGCGACCTGAGGCCTCCGTAGACGTGATCATGGACGGGAAATTGTGGGTTGGGCGCCGCTTAAGCGGTGCTTCAAGGATTGACAGTGGTTGACAATGGTTTGCTGGTTGATTTTGAGCGTGCTGCGCCAGACAGTGGCGCGTGATTGCCGCTCAGCGGTTACACTTGTGCTTCAGGATTGGTTCGGCAGGCGCGCAGAGGAGCCGCCAATGATGTTATTTGTAGCCTGTTCCGCGGCCCATTGCAAGTACCCCCGCTCCACCGGGCCAAATCCTTCGACCACGACCACTGGCACTTAGACCTGTTTATCCATGAGCGAAGAGCACTTAAGCAATCTGGCATTCACTTCCCTGCCGCTGCATCCGTCGGTGATGCAGGGCATCGTCGATGCGGGCTTCACCTGGTGCACGCCGATCCAGGCGCAGACTCTGCCCGCGGCGCTCACCGGCCGGGACATCGCCGGCCAGGCACAGACCGGCACCGGCAAGACCGCGGCATTCCTGGTGGCGCTCTACCAGTCGCTGCTGGAAAAGCGCGCCGCGCCCAACCGCGCCGTCACCTCGGTACGCGCCCTGGTCGTGGCGCCGACTCGCGAGCTCGCGGTGCAGATTCACAAGGACGCGCTGGGCATCGGCCGTCATACCGGCCTGTCGATCGGCGTCGTCTATGGCGGTGTCGACTACGAAAAGCAACGCCGTCAGCTCGCCGATGGCGTCGAAATTCTGATCGGTACGCCGGGGCGGATCATCGACTACCTGAAGCAGGGCATCTACGACCTGCGCCACGCGCAGGTGCTGGTGCTCGATGAGGCCGACCGGATGTTCGACCTGGGATTTATTGCGGATATCCGTTACATCATGCGCCGGCTGCCGCCGCCGGATCACCGCCAGTCGATGCTGTTCTCGGCCACGCTCTCGCAGCGCGTGCTCGAACTGGCCTATGAACACATGAACAACCCCGAACTGGTGCGCATCGAGCCCGACAAGGTGACGATCGATCGCGTCCGCCAGTCGATTTATTTTCCCTCGATGCCGGAGAAGATTCCGCTGCTGGTGAGCCTGCTGCGCCAGTTCGAGGCGCATCGCACCATGGTGTTCGTCAACACCAAGCGCATGGCGGAACGGCTTGAGGCCTGGCTGCGGGCCAACGGCTTCCATGCGCAGGCGATCTCGGGCGACGTGCCGCAGGTCAAGCGGCTGCGCTTCCTGCGCCAATTCCACGAGGGCGAACTGGCGGTGCTCATCGCCACCGACGTTGCCTCACGCGGCCTGCATATTCCCGACGTCAGCCACGTGTTCAATTACGACCTGCCGCAGGACGCCGCGGACTACGTGCACCGCATCGGCCGCACGGCCCGCGCCGGCGCCGCCGGCGATGCCATCAGCTTCGGCTGCGAGGAATACGCGATATCGCTGCCGGAAATCGAGGCGTTCATCGGCCACAAGATTCCGGTCGAGCACTACGACCACGATGCGCTGCCGAAACTGCACGCCGCACCCCACGTGCCGCGCGATTCCCACGCGCCGCCACGACGCCGCAGCGGTGGCGGTCAGGGTGGCGGGCGGCGGCCTCCACCGCGGCGGCGCTGAGGGCGCCACAGAGCGATCGAAGTCACGGCGCCGCAGGGCCGCCTTGCGTTTCGATCTATTGTGTCGACTTCTCCTGCCACACTGCCATCAAATCTGGTGACCCACGCGCTCTGACGCCATTGTCCGCCAGGATACCTTCCGTGGCCGCCAACATCTCGCTGCGCGGGAACACCATGGATTCGCCGTTCCGATTCGCGAAGGCAATCACAACGAACTGGTCCTTGAGGTCACGTAGGAGCACGACGAGGTGCTTGATACTGCGCACGTGGGTGCCATTGACTGACTCCACAACCCGACCGGTAGGATTGTCGTACCCCTTGGCCAGACTACTTGGAAAGAACGGGGATGCCACGACAACCAGATCGTCGTGCTGGGGGTCCGGCGCCGCGCCCAGACCGGAGATCAGAGGGCTCCCAATGAAACTCAATCCCAGCAGCAACTTGGCGTTCTCGGCGTAGGCCAGCAGGAGCTGCGTCGACGCGCGCGAGAAAACCAGGGGCCCATAAATGAAGTAGGAGGGATATTCGCCATTCAAAGATGGTATCAGCCTGGGACTGACGCTATCAACCGGGAGCTGCACCTGCCGACTGCTACCGCCCCGTACGATCGTCAGCGGCACGCTGCCATTCCTGGCAATCTGCTGCACGCGGTACTGAAACGCGACACTCAGGTCATGGTTCACCTTGACCCTGCCTTGATCGTCGATGGGCCATTCTCCGATGCGGGTGATGACATCCCACTCCTTGAGTGGATAGGAGTTCTCAGTAGACCGGGGCCGGTGGACCACCATGCCGGTGACCGACTTGTCGACGTGAAGGAAATTTCGCAGTGATGTGTTCTCCAGCGTCTGCAGCTCGTCATACATTGCCGGCTTGCCATCGTAGTGACCGTCTGCGATGTCATTCAGGAACAGGCTGATTTCCTCGTTTGGAATGATGTATCCGATGTTCTGTGTATCGCCTCCGGCCCTGCTGAAGACCAACCCGATCATCTTGTCGTCTGCAATGGCGGCTCCTCCACTGTTGCCTGGATTGATGGCCGCATCCACCTGAATGCGCAGCCCACTGACGGGGAAGTTATAGGTCACAAATTCGACGCGTGAAACGATGCCCTTCGTGATGGACAGGGAGGAGCCTCCCGTTGGATAGCCGTATGCCAGGATTGCGTCCTTGATCTGCAGCAGTCCGTCGGCACGCGCAAGCGGCATATGGGTGTCAAAGAAGCTATCGTCATCGAGCTTCAGGACGGCAAGGTCGATGCCGGGCGCGACGGCAACTACCGTGGCGGAGAGCTTGTCTCCGGCCTGATTGGCCTGGATCTGTACCTGGCTGGCGTACATCACCAGGTGGGCATTGGTGAGGATGCGGTGGCCGTCAATCACGACGCCGCTGCCAGAGATGTCCGCAGGTGCCTGCTTGCTCCAGGGCTTAGCCAGATCGGGATTCCGCAGGGTGGCGAAGATCTTGACTACCGAATTGCCGATGACATTCGGGACCGGCTCACCCGGTCCAGTCGGGTTCTCATCAGCGGCCAGCGCGGAAGTCGCCAGCAACCCGATGGCGCAAGCCACCCCTAACCTCTTTGGCATGTTCGATGTCTTTTTCATTGATCGACCCTAGTCTATCCAACCCTGGAATGCTGAGCAGCCGCGTTTCCAATGATATGGGCTGGCCACCAGCAGTTCCACCAGGTTCCCGAGGGTCGCGAATTTCTGTGCGCTCACCTACGCAAGGCGCGCATTCCGCGGTGGCGGAACCGTAGGCCCATTTCGCAGAACCTGGGGTCGCGTGCGCGCCCCGTCGCGTCAGTCTGGGCCAAGCAACTCGGCTAATGCGTCGATCGCCGTGAATTCCTCGTGGAGGTGACCGGCCCCCGCACTGCCCGGCCTGCGAATCGCACGGATGAAGCCGACTCCGGCCGCGCATGCCGCGCGCAGCACCGCGGCGCTGTCGTCGACGAACAGGCTCCGCGCGGGCTGGAAGGGCTCGAGCTGGCGCAGCGCCCGCCAGAAGCGCGCGTCTTCTTTCGGAGCCCCCAACACGTGCGCGCTGTAGCTGGCGTCGACCTGATCGAGCACGCCGGTGCATTCGTGCTTGATGGCAAGTGCCTGCGGGTGGGCATTGGTCAGCAGCACCACGCGCTTGCGCCGCGCGCGCGCCGCCGTCAGAAAGCGCTGCGCGCCGGGCAACCAGCGGATGCGTCCCGCGTCCTGGCGCTTGAGCGCCGCGATGTCGAGTCCGAGCTCGCGACTCCAGTACTCGGTGCTGTACCAGGGGAGCGTCCCCGCGCAGGCGTCAAAACGCGGTTGCAGCAGCGCCTGCGCCGCGGCCAGGTCCAGTCCGCGCGCGGCGCCCCAGGCCTGCGGTACGAGCGATTGCCAGAAATGACTGTCAAAATCCAGGTCGAGCAGCGTGCCGTCCAGATCCAGCAGCACGTGATCGATGATTTCCCATTGGGCTTCCAGGAGCGCGGTGGCAGGCATAGGCTCAGCTATGATGGAACTCATGAACCCTGACCCGCAACGCTATGAGCGGATCGACCTGCATACCCACAGCACCTGGTCCGATGGGGCGCTCTCGCCTGCCGAACTGGTGGCGCTGGCGGCCACCCGGCAGGTGCAGCTGCTGGCGCTCACCGACCACGACACGGTGGCGGGCTGTCCGGAGGCCGCCGCCGCCTGTGCCGACCGCCAGATCGATTTTGTTCCCGGCTGCGAGCTCACCGCCCTGTGGCGCGATCGCGAGATCCACATCGTGGGCCTGGAGCTCGACATCGCCTCTCCGGCGCTCGAGGCTCACCTCGGGAGCCTGCAGGCGCAGCGCCGGGAGCGCATTGCGGCGATCGGCACCAAACTGACGAAATGCGGCCTGGAGGGCGCGGAGCTCAGTGGCCTGGTGCTGGCGCGGGCCGGCACACCGACGCGAGCGCACCTGGCGCGGCTCCTGGTGGCGCGCGGCCATGCCACCGATGTGGACGATGCCTTCAAGCGCTGGCTGGCGCGCGGGCAGCGCGCCGCGGTCAGCGCGCAATGGCCGACCCTGGAGGCGACGGTTGCAGTCATCGTGGCGGCCGGCGGTATCCCGGTGCTCGCCCACCCCCACCGGTACCGGACCTCCGCCGGCACCCTGCGTGAGCTGTGCGCCCTGTTTCGCGCCGCGGGCGGCTTGGGCCTCGAAGTGAGCCTCGCGGGGATGGGCCCGGGTGACGCCAGCCAGGCCGCCTCGCTGGCGCGGCGCAACAGCCTGGCGGGCTCCAGCGGCTCGGATTTTCACCTTCCAGGGCTCCCGTGGCGCCCGCTGGGTCGCTTAGCTAAGCTACCCGAGGGCGTCGTGTCCGTCACCGAGCAGCTGGGACAGAGGTCCCGAAGCCGGGCCCCGCCGGCCTGGTCTGCACCGCAAGCCTCATGAGAGATACGGGCGACAAAGTCGATCGCGAATTATTCCGCAACATGCAGAAGTTGCGGGACTTGCGCATAGAACATCGTGACCTGGACGAGGTCATCTCGCGCCTGTCGCTGGACTTCAACATCGACGAGCTGCAGCTCAAGCGCCTGAAGAAACGCAAACTGGTGCTCAAGGACCAGATCCTGCTGCTCGAAAGCCAGCTCATACCGGATCTCAATGCATAAGGGCGGCGCGCCGTGAAAGAAATGTTCGCGATGCTGGCGCGTGTTTTCCACCAGCTGGACAATCCGCAGGCGCTCGTGCAGCTGGCGGGTGTCGCCGTAGCGCTCGCGCTGGCGTTGGTGGCCGGTCGTGCGGCGCGCGAAGTCTGCCGGCGCCGCGCTCCGCCGACCCTGCCCTGGCAGGCCGCGCTGGTGGAGGCGCTGGTCGTGCTCACGCCGGCCATCAGCGCGCTGCCGCTGCTGCTGCTCGCCCGCGCCCTCTATGCGGGCCTGGCGCTGCCGACGGGGGTGCTGGACACGGGGTTCGATCTGGCCATCGCGTACCTGATGGTGCGCGTCGGTTTCTTCCTGATCGGGAGGCTCCTCGGGCCGCTCTCCTGGCTGCACGGCTGGGAGTCGCGACTGACCTGGCTGGTGTGGGTGGTGATCGCCCTGCAGCTGGTGGGATGGTACACGGCCATCGAGACGGCGCTCGACGCGGTCGACCTGGTGCCCGGCAAGGGGCACTTCTCCCTCTGGTCGCTGTTCAAGAGCGTCGTCGTGGTGACCGGCTTCATGCTGGCGAGCGGCCTGATCGCCCGTGCGGTCGAGCGGCGCGTGATGAAGCTGGCGGGCGTGGCGGCCTCGACACGCCTCGGCATCAGCAAGTTCAGCCATGTTTTCCTGATCAGCCTCGGTGCACTGCTGGGCGTCAATGCGGCCGGTCTCGACCTGACCGCACTCACGCTGCTGACCGGCGCGATCGGCATCGGCCTGGGCTTCGGCCTGCAGGCGATCGCCAGCAACTTCGTCAGCGGCTTCGTGCTGCTGCTCGACAAATCCATCAAACCGGGCGATGTCATCAGCTTCACCGGCCTCACGGGCACCAGCACGGAGAATTTCGGCTGGGTGCAGGAACTGCGCGGCCGCTGCGTCGTGGTGCGCGACCGCGACGGCGTGGACACGCTGGTGCCCAACCAGAACCTGATCACCGGCACGTTCATCAACTGGAGTTACTCGGACCGCAAGGTGCGCCTGAAGCTACCGGTGCGCATCAGCTACCGCGACGATCCGGAAGTCGCGCTGCAGGTGCTGCTCGGCGCCGTGGAGGGCAACAAGCGCGTATTGACCGAGCCCGCGCCGGTCACGCGCCTGATCCAGTTTGCCGACCACGGCATGGACCTGGAGCTGCGTTTCTGGATCGCCGACCCGCAAAACGGCGTCAATAACGTGCGCTCGGATGTCAACCGGCGCATCTGGCGCCTGTTTCGCGACCACGGCATCACGATCCCGGTGACGCAGCACGAAGTGCGGATGCTCGGGGGCGAAAGCCACCCGTGAGCGCCGCCGTGCAGATTCCCGACAGTGACTATTCCCTGAGTTTCGTGCGCGCCACCGGCCCGGGCGGACAGAATGTCAACAAGGTGGCGAGCGCGGCGCAGCTGCGCTTCAACCTGGCGGCCACCCGCCTCCTCGATGAGCGCGCCAAGCTGCGGCTGCGCGCGCTCGCCGGCCGTCGCCTGCTCGACTCGGGCGAGATCCTGATCATGGCGCGCAACCATCGCACCCAGGAAGGCAACCGGCGCGAGGCCCTGGCCCGGCTGCAGGAGCTGATCACGCGCGCCTTGGTCGTGCCGAAGACGCGCCGCGCCACCCGCCCGACACGGGCTGCCAGGGAACGGCGGATTGGGGCTAAACTGCACCAACAGCGCAACAAGCGGCTGCGAGCCGCTGTCCGCCACGACGACTGATACGGAAACTCCGACACCAAATAGGGGGATTTATGATTTCGATTGCTTCACTGTGGCTGCCTATCGTGCTGGCCGCCGTCGCCGTCTTTGCCGTCAGCTCCATCATGCACATGTTTCTGGGCTACCACTGGAACGACCTGCGCCGCCTGCCGCAGCAGGATGCGCTGCTCGACGCCGTACGCGGCCTGAACGTTCCACACGGCGACTACGCCGTACCCAAGTGCGAGAACATGAAGGAGATGCGCAGCCCCGAGTTCAAGCAGAAGATGGCGCGCGGACCCTTCATGATGCTCACGGTAACGAGCGGCGACATGGCGATGGGCAGGAGCCTGGTGCAATGGTTCGTGTACCTGCTGGCGATCGGCGTGTGCTGCGCCTATATCGCCGGGCGCGAACTCGGCGTCGGCGCGCCCTACCTGGCCGTATTTCGCCTCACCGGCTTTGCCGCCTTCATGGGCTACGCGATGGCGCTCCCGCAGGCGTCCATCTGGTACCGCCGCAACTGGCGCATGACCGTGGTCACCATGATCGACGGCCTGGTGTTCGCGCTGCTGACCGGCGGCATGTTCGGGTGGCTCTGGCCGCGCTAGCACCGCCCCCGCGGGCGCTAGCCGTGGGTGACCTGCAGGATTGAATGGCGGATCTGCTCGGAGAGCACGATCTCGGCGTCCTCGGCGACGCGCACCAGCACGGCATCGAACACCAGGTGACCCGCGGCATCGACGCTGAGCACCGCGCGCGCGCGTAGCAGGCTGATGAAATTGCCGAACAGTGCGCGGTCGAAGAATTCCGGCGAGTTGAAGCCGTACAGCAGCGTCATGCGCTGCGCCATGAGCTGGCAGCTCTCTTCCAGCGACTTCTGGGTGATCGCCCCGCTCCCGGCGCGGATCAGCAGCGCGATCGCCAGGTAGTAGCGCTCCACCGTCTGCAGCGTGACCTGAGCCAGGAGCGACAGTTGCATCGCCGCGGCCGAGCTTGGCGCCGGCCGGCGCCAACGTCCGGCGCCGTCGCTTTCCACGAGCCCCCGCTGCGCCAGCGCCGCGAGCACGGCGGACACGACCGCAGGCACTTCCTCCTCGGTCCAGCGCAGGAACAGTTCGGCGGCCACATACGGGTAGATACGGCTCGCAAAGCGCTGGATGTCCTCCTCCGGCAACCCGGCATTGCCCAGAAAACAGCAGGCGACGAGCGAGGGCAGCGCCAGCAGGTGCAGGACGTTGTTGCGGTAGTAGGTGGCCAGCACCGCGTTCCCGGCGCTCATGCGCACGAACTCCCCGGCGCGATGGGTCTCGCGCGTGATCAGCCGCAGCCGGACGCCATAATCGACGATGGCGGAGGCCGGCAGCTCCGTCAGCGTGACCCGATCGCTGTACGGCACCAGGCGCAGCACCGCCAGCAGCGTATCGAGCTGCAGCTGCAGTTCACTGGCCAGTGCCATGTGGCGCGGCGTCGCGAGCAGCGCCAGTGCCAGCAGGTTCACCGGGGTGACCGCGGCCGCGGCGTTGATGTTGCGCATCACATGGCCGGCCAGCTCATCGACCAGTGGCCCGACCCAGCGCGGCCGTTCCTGGCCATTGCCGCCGCCCGTGCGCCAGTCCGGCGCGTACCGCTCGAGCAGTCGGTCAAGATGTATCGGCTCGCCCAGGTTGACGTGCACGCGCCCGAAGCGCTCGCGCAGGCGCGCGAGGCTGCGCATCAGCACGCCGATCGACTCCTTCTCCTTGGGCAGTCCCGACAGCTCATTGATGTAGGTGGCGCCTTCCCAGATGCGTTCGTAGCCGAAGTACACCGGCACGAATACCACGGGACGGCGCGGCTGGCGCAGGAAGCTGCGCACGGTCATCGACAGCATGCCCGTCATGGGCGCCAGCAGCCGGCCGCTCCGGCTCCGTCCGCCTTCGATGAAATATTCGATCGCGTGGCCGCGTGCCATGATTGCGGCCAGGTACTGCATGAAGACCACGGTGTAAAGCGAGCTGCCGCGAAAGCTCCGGCGCATGAAAAATCCGCCACCCTTGCGCAGGTACCGGCCCACCACCGGCAGGTTCAGGTTGACGCCCGCGGCCACGTGCGGTACCGCGTAGCCGCGGCGGTAGATCGCGTAGGAGAGCAGCAGGTAGTCCATGTGGCTGCGGTGGCAGGGCACGTACACCAGCTCGTTCCCGTCCGCCACCTGCTGCAACGTACGCTCGACGTGGGTGAGGTCTACCCCGTCGTACAGCCGGTTCCACAGCCGGGTGAGCAGGAGCGATGCGAAGGTCACGAAGGCGTGCGAGTAGTTGGCGGCGATCTCATCGATGCAGCGCCGCGCCTCGAGCAGCGCCAGACGCCGGCTGTCACCGCTCCGGTCGCGCGCCATCTGTGCGACCGCCTGGCGCACCGCGCGCGAGCGCAGGACCTCAGCGACAATGGTGCGCCGGTGTGACAGGTCGGGCCCGATGCGCGCCGCCCGCGCCCGTGCCAGCTGCGCGCGCAGCACGCGCGCCACGCGGCGTGCCGCCGAAGCCGTGTCGGCCTCACCGCCGAGGAGGCTCCGGAGCGAGACAGGATCGCCCATCTGCACCATCACATTGCGGCCGTTGACCAGCACGGCGAAGGCGCGCCGCAGGCGGCTGCCGATCGCCCAGTCCTCAGCCAGCATCAGGCGGAACAGCGAGGGCTCCTTCTGCGGAGCCCGGCCCCAGAACACCGCGGTGGGCACGAGCGCGACATCCAGCGACCGCTCGTTGCGCAAGGCATCGATGAGCAAGGCGAGTTCCGCCGGCGCGCGCCGATCGAGCCGCGTGCGCCAGAATCCGACCGGCCGCTCCAGGGCAAAAGCGGCGCGGGCGCTGACCGCCGGCGCCGGCAACAGCCGGCGTCGCGGCCGCGGCAGGCGCTGGGCCGTGCAGATCGTACGCAGCACGGCATGATCGACGGCACTGCGCCGCTCCAGCACGTAGCAGACCGGCGCCGCACTGTCGCGCAGGCGCGCGGCGACGTCCGCCGGTTCGAGCCGCGCACGCGTCCAGTACGCAACAAACCGGGCAGGGAGCGAGTCCATCGAATGGCGCGCCAGGGCCGCTAGCGGAAACCCAGGCGTAGATCGATCGCCACCAGGAAGTGCGCGAAGAAATGATTGATCGTCTGCAGTTGATCGTACATGCGGTGATGCGATGCTGTGCGCCGCGGGCACCACCGTATCGCGCCAGCCGTGCACGATGGTCGTCGGACAGTCGATCACGCCCTTGCGGAGCCGGGGCAGGTCATCCATCAGCAACGCCGGGGCAAGCAGGAACACGCCGCGCGCATGCAGGAGCGAGGCGGCGGCCACCGCCACGTAGCCGCCGAGGCTCGAGCCGGCGAGCACCAGTTCACCCGGCAGTTTCTGGCAGTGTTCGACCAGCTTGGTGATCCGGTCGCGCGGTGAATCGATGCCGCGGTAGTCGAGGGAGTCGGCGCGATACCCTTCGTTGCGGGCGATGTCCGCCAGGCCCACGATCTTGCGGCTCCATGGCTCACCTTCGCCGCCATGCGAAAAAATGACGTATCGTTCCGGCATGGCGCCATGATACTCCGGGTCAGTCAGCTCAGGCCGCGCTCACCAGCTGACCCAGGATTGAGGTTTCGATCTCCGCCGCGACGCGTGCGCCCTCCGTCGCCAGGCGATTGCTGCTCACCACGCGCACACTGCTGCCGCCGCGCGCATGCGTCACGAGGCAGGACTGATGCTCGTGCGCGCCACGCGCGGCAAATCCGAACAGCAGGCAACAGCGGCCCTGCGCGACTGACTCCGCGGAATTGAGCCGCTCATCGCAGATCACGAAGTAGCGCTCACGGTCCTGATCATCGCCGAAGGCCCCGGATGCCGCGGCGGAGGCCAGGAAAGCATCGGCCTGCGCACGCACGCGTTGCCACTGTTGCGCTCCGCCGCTGTCCAGGCGCGTCCAGCTCGTACCCTCGAGGATGCAGGCCTGCAGCCATAGCGTGAGCCGGCGCGTGTGCAGATCGCAGGACTCGCCCCTGCCCGAGCTCTCTGGCAGCAGGATGCGTGCGCCGCGCACTGCGGCGAAGCTGGGCCGCAGGTCCTCGAAGCCGTTGACACCGTGCTGCGCCAGCGCCTGGCGCTGCACAGCGTCGAGCGAAAACTGCGGCCGCGTCGGGGCCCGCAGGTACGCCGCGCTCGCGGGCGCTTCGGGCTGCGCGCCGGCCGCGTCACTGCGCGCCAGCAGGCCCGCGATGGCGCCACACGGAGCAAACAGGGCGTTGCGCCCGCGCAGGCGATCGGCGGCTATGAAGCGCGGCACGAACATCAGCGCGTTGGCGCTGTGGAAGGGCCAGCGCGCCGCGCCCGCCAGCGCCGCCTCCGGGCTGTCCCAGCTGCGCGGCGGATCAACGATGAGCATGGCCTGGCGGTCGCGGCACAGCCGCGCCGCCACCAGCCAGGCCGCCAGGCCCACGTCCAGCTCCCGCCCCAGCGGCGGCAGGCACAGCAGCTCGAAGCGCGGGCCGCCGCGCAACGCAAACAGGCCGGTGCCGGATGCCTCATCGCCGATCAGGTCGTAGTCGCTGAGCTCCGTCCCATCGGCGCCGTCCGCGCTGGCGGCCTGGTAACCGACGACACCGCCCGCTCGCGCCGGCGCAGTGCGTTCCGGCCGCAGCTCCGGGAGCGGTCCTGCCACGCGCATCAGATGCGAGGCCGAGAGCACACGATCCACTGCACGCTCCGATCCGGGGCGGATCGACACGCACCGCAGGATCTCCTGCTCCTCGATCCACTCCGAATCGGGCATGCGCAGGCGTTGCAGCACCAGATTGAACTGATCGTCCTCGGCCGCGGGAATGCCGTCGTAATCGATCGAGGCCCGCAGGTATTCGCGCGTGCCGGGCGCGAGCGCGCGCAGCAGCAGGGCACCGCTTGCCGCCGGCAGGCGCAGGCTGGGCGGCCGCGCGCCGTTGGCCACGCGCACGATGATGGCCTGCTGGCCGCCATTGCCGAAGAACTGCTCAACCGCGTAGCTGAGCGGCGCGGGCTGCCACAACCCGCCGAAGTGCTGCTGATAGTCGGCGAAGCTGGCGATCGCGGTGGGTGTGTCGAGAGGTCCCTTGAGGGTGCGGCCGATGAACGCGGTCACCGCCGTCGGGAGCGGCGCGATCGGTGCCGGCGCCGCATCGACGGGCGCGCCGGCCGGCTCAGCCACGGGGCTTGGAGGGTGGAGCATCGTTCACCGGTGGGGGTTTGCTCTCGCGCTCCGACAGCAGCTGCTGGTAGCTCAGCGCGTCGGCATCGACCTCATCGGCGCCATCCCAGGTGGCGCCTGGGGGAATCCGGTTCTGCACCAGCGGCGCGTCGGCCAGCACCGCTTCAAGAGTGCCCGCGGTGGCACTCACGGGCACCGCGATGCCGCGCGGCGCCTGCGCGACGCGCGCCACCGCGTCCCAGTCGATGCTGGTGTCATTGGCCTTCAGGAGCTTTTCCAGGCGCGGGGACATCGACTTCAGGAGCAGTTTTTTCTGCGCCTTGGTCCAGTTGCGCGCATCGTCCTCGAACACAGTATAGGCCTGAAGATACAGGCGGCCCTCGTGCCAGCCGAACAGGAAGGGCTGGTTGACCACCCGCACCGGCGTACCGAGCGGCACCGCTTCGTAGAATTGCTCGATGTCTTCCGGATAGAGGCGGATGCAACCGTGGCTGGAGCGCAGCCCCACGCCGTAGGGCTTGTTGGGGCCGTGGATCAGGTAACTGGGCCAGCCGAGCGTGAACTTGTACCTGCCCAGCGGATTGTCCGGTCCCGGCGGGCCGGCACGGGATCGTCATTGGCCGCGTGCTCCTGGCGCACGCCTGGGCTCGGCCGCCAGGTGGGAAATTCCTCGCGCGAAACGATCTTCGTGACCCCTTCGGGCGTCTGCCAGCCGACTTTGCCCACGCCGATCGGATGGGTGTAGACGAGCGCCGTCTCGCCCTTCTTGTGCTTGGGAAAATAGTAGATGCGCATCGCCGCGAGATTGATGACCACGCCCTCGCGCGGTGCGTTGGGCAGTACGAATTGTGTCGGCACCACGATATGGCGACCGGCTCCCGGAATCCACGGGTCGACGCCCGGATTGGCGCGCACGATTTCTTCGTAGCCGACGTTGAAGCGCCGCGCGATATCCGGGAGCGTGTCATCCTTCGAGGCGATCGTGACCTGGACGGCGCCGAATACGTCCTCATTGTTGACGTCCAGTGGGAACTCATGGGTCGCCACGGGCAGGGGCAGGGCCGGCTCAGCTGGCGCCTCCGCCACCGGTGGGGCAGTCGCTGCCGGCGGCGCCTGGCGGGTCCAGGGCGCTTTGATCAGGGAGCAACCGGCCAGGGCGCACAGGAGCGGCCAGGCGGCCCACCGCAGCGCGGGTGTCGCGAGCTTCATGCCCCCGATTCTAGAGAAGTATCGGCTGATTGGGCAGTTCGTTGCCATCGCCGCCGCGGGCCGGATACAGCCGTGCCAGGCGCTGCCCCACGCTGCGCACCGCCATGCAGCATGCGGCCGCGAGCTCGCCGCGCCCGCAGTGGGCCGCGATTTCGGCGCACAGGGAGGCCCACTCCGCCTCGGCTATGCGTTGCGCGATGGCGCGGTCGGCGATGATTTCCACGCTCCGGTCGGCCAGCAGGATGTAGATCAGCACCCCATTGTTGTGCTCGGTGTCCCACACGCCCAGTGAGGCGAACAGCTGCAGCGCCCGGGCGCGTGCCGGCAATCCCTGGTGCAGTTGCGACAGCGACAGGGAAGTCTCGATCACGACGCGGATCTCGCCCTCGTGCGCCTCCTCCGCCGCGCGGATCTCCGCCTCGATCTGCGCCAGCGCG
>WNFM01290897.1_pt1 | contig 14294 bp, 9 predicted proteins | sample 5400271 | NCBI WGS metagenome assembly WNFM01 (sample SAMN13153352, study PRJNA577476) | soil metagenome | isolation source: 60 cm saprolite on Douglas fir-dominated hillslope | place: USA:California | collected 2013-09-17 | reverse complement strand
ACATCATGGTAAACGCGTTTGATGTGGTGGTGAAGTACGCCGAGACCCACAAGGTCAACAACCGTATCGCGGCATATATGGTGGCGATCGACCGAGTGGCAAAAGCACTGAAAATGCGCGGAATCTACGCGTAGCCAGATCGTTCACCGGGCCAGGCGGCCCCGGCAAAAATAATCAGTTGCAAAATCGTTCCTTCAGTGGATAATGCCGCGCTGGGAAGGTGGCCGCCCCGTGCGCCAGAATTCAGCGTCGGCTAGTAATCACAAGAGCGAAAAGCAACACCGGCGAGAGCTATGCCTGGTGGGCCGGTGGATGTACGAGCGCGAATACATCGTCGCGTGCGAGGGGAATCTGTCGGTGCGCCTCAGCGCCGAGCGCATTTTGACCACGCCAACCTGCATGAACAAGGGAATGCTGGAGCCCGAGGACCTGGTGGTTGTGGATCTGGAGGGCCGGCACCTGGAAGGCGCGAGAAGTATGTCCTCCGAAGTGCTGATGCACTTGTTGTTCTACCGCATACGAGCTGACGTGAGTGCGGTCTGCCACGCGCACCCGGTTACGGCAACAGGATTTGCGACTGCTGGACGAGCGCTGGACCAGGCGCTGTTGCCGGAAGTGGTGATTGGGCTCGGAAAAGTGCCGCTGGTGCGTTACGGCACGCCGGGCACGCCGGATTTGAGCGCGGCAATTGAGCCCTACGTCCGGCACTACGATGCACTGCTGCTGGCGAATCACGGAGCGGTGACCTGCGGAGCGGATCTGCTGACCGCGTTTTATCGAATGGAGACGGTCGAGCACACTGCGAAGATAACGCTGGCGGCGGAGAATGCTGGAACGCCAAAACTTTTCTCGAGCCGGGAAGTGGCAAAGCTTATGGCGGCACGGGCGCGGTACGGAGTGCAATCGCCGCCAGGGGGCGGAGCGGAACTCCCGGTGACCAGCGACGAAGAAGAAAATGTGACGGACGAAATTACCCTCAAGCGCGAGGAACTGGACGCGCTGATCGAAGACGCGGTACGGAAAGACCGAGCTCGGCGTTAAGAAGAGTTAAGACTCTCGGACTCTCGATCCATCCAAAATTTCGCGACTACCGCGGACCAAAGTCAGTGGTGCGAATGACTTCTGAGGGGAATGGAACATCAGTCTGCTGGATTCCCTGGCGCACTATATCGTCGCCGATACATCCGGACAGAAACAGGACCCTTATCCGTGGATTTTCACCGAAAGGCGTTTGGCAAGTTCAGCGCCGCTGGCGGAGACGAGGTGTATTTTAGGATGCCGAATAAAATGGACGCAGAGTCAGTATAGGGTGTCCAATGCCGGTGCGAGGGCGGAGGATGTTGATTTGGGTGCCGGCTGGGAGGACTGAGTGAACAACGCGGCGGATCTATTTGCATCGTTAAGGTCGGGCGATACGGCAGCAGTGGCCCGCATGCTGGAGATGGAACCGACGCTGGTGCAGGCGCGCAACGAACAAGGCATTTCCGCAGTGCTGATGGCGTGTTACATGGGTCGAGCCGAAATTCGCGACCTGCTGATCGAAAAGGGAGCACGTCTGGAGTTACACGAAGCCGCAGCCGCGGGGAACTTGCCGCGCGTGAAAGAGTTGGTTGAAGAAAATCCGCAGCTTGCCAAGAGCTACTCTCCGGATGGATTCCCTGTGATGGCGCTGGCGGCGGCATTTGGGCATGAAGATGTGGCACGGTATCTGCACGGCGAAGGTGCGGAGATCAATTCGGCGGCGAACAATGGAACTGGCTATACAGCGTTGAGCGGCGCGGTTGCGGGAGGGCACGTCGCGCTGGCGAAATGGCTTGCGGAGAACGGCGCGGACGTTAATTACCGCTATGCGAAGGGCCATTCGCCATTGCTCGAGGCGGCCGCTAACGGGAAACTGGAAATTGTCCAATCGCTGGTGGCGCACGGAGCGGATATGCACGTGCGCACGGACGACGGTAAGAACGCCTTGAACTTCGCACAGGAGCGCGGCCACAAGGAAGTGGCAGAATACCTGCGCGGACTTGGATTGACCGCGTAAATTCGCAAAGGCATCCGTAGGTCACCCGGCGCAAGCCAGAAATCGCCCCTTTTTTTGGAGCTATCGGAATACCGGCCTGTAACCTTTGCTGCTTGCGGATTCGATTGACATGTCTGCACGGTGCTAGTACTCTCCATGGGTCGTCGAACTGCTTCCCCAGTCTGGTGGAACGGCGAGGAGCTCTAACCTGCCTTTACGCGGTCGGTTTGATGCCGTCCATTCGCACTCCCCGCGATGTCGCCTCCCTGGATTGGAAGATGGCTTATAAAATTTGCTTCGCATCATGAATTTCGTCTTCATGCCTAACAATTGCGGTTCGAGATTGCGGCAGTGCCTGAGCTGGTGCCGAAGCGCGCCGGGCCAAATTTCTTCGTGAGAAAGGTTCATTATGCGGACTAACATTTCGTCACCAAGCATCGTTTCCCGGATTCGTCGACGGCTGCCTGTCTCATCGGCCCTGTTAATTCTGTCGATGTTCGCATCTGCACAAGTGGGGATGGCGCAAAATCAACTGGTTTTGGCAGACAACTATTTCGTTACGGGCGACTACGTGGTGGGCGGTGTGGGCCTGCGCGGACTGGGCGGAGCAAACGGCCTGGCCAGCGGGCAGATCAAAATTCCCGACGTGAATTCCGTGCCGTCAACGGGCGTTCCCGAGGGCGCGGACATCGTGGCAGCGTTCCTGTATTGGGAAACCGTTGCATCGAATCAGCCCGGTGCACAAACTGGCCAGCAGGGTTTCTTCAATGGCTATCCAATCACGGGCACCATTCGTGGCAATCCGAACGCGCCGACTTCTTGGAGCACCGGCGGATGCGCGGGCTCATCGCAGGGTTCAAAGACCATGGTCGTATACCGCGCTGATGTGCGCCCCTATCTGAATGTGGATTCCGATGGAATTCCCGTTGGAAACGGAACGTACACGGTGAGTTTGCCTGATAGCGGAAGCAACGGCGGGGGCGTGCCACTCACACTCGGCGCCAGCTTGGTCATTGTTTATCGCGTCCACTCGCTCCAGGTTCCACTGAATTCCGTGGTCATATACGATGGCGCTCTTGCACCGAGCAACGCTGGCTCCTCAATGATATTGCCGATTTCCGGCTTTTACCAGGCTGGCGCCGCACCAAATAGCCTAGCACCGGCTGTGAAGATCACGCACATTGTGGGGAATGGCCAGCCCAACAAATTGCAGAGTACCTTCTTAAACTCGCTGACGCTAGAGTCTCTCTACAAGCCCCTTCCGCCATTTCCCGGCGTATACAACCAGAATACGATTTCGACAGCCACGGGCGGTGGCAGCTGGGACAACCCGACCTGGCAAGCGAATGCGGCCGTGCCCGCAGGCAGTACTTTGCCGGCGACCGCCACGGTGGTGCCATCGGGTTCCAATAGTGGATGTGTGAACTGGGGCGCAGTAGTTTTCAGTACCACTGTGCAGAACAGAAACAACGACGGCATTCTGGATGTATGGAAGCAGAACCAGGGATACACGCAGGTCAATCCGAACGGGCCGGATTTCGGCGACTGGGTCGCTCTGCCCGGAGCGACGTTGGGACAGAAGGATCTGTTTGTCGAAGTGGATTACCTCAGCAATCTGGACGCTCCCCTGGTGGGAGCTTATAAACACTCGCATCTGCCGAAAGAGAATGCGCTCTTCCAGGTGAGTCAGGCACTGTCGAAACTCGGGATTCACGCGCATTTCGATTTGGGCCCCGTGCCTTATAAAGACGATTTTGTGATTCAGTATCCGGTAGTGACCCCTGCAGGCCAGACTGCCTATCCGGGCGCAGGAGGAAAAGCGCTCTCTGAAAGCTCGCTGCTATGCAACGGACCAGCACTTTGCGCTTACCCCGGCGAAGTAACGGTCGGCTGGAAGGGCGGCCTGGAGTACGTGGAAAACCAGAGCACGCTGGGAAATTTCCAGTTTGGGCGAAAAGACAGCTATCACTATCTGCTGATGGGGCACACGCTTGGCTCTCCGCGCACGTACTGGACCGCGACAGGTATGGCCACTAAAGTTGCGGGGACCGGAATCGCGACGCTGGTATCGCTCAAAGTGAGCGGCGGGTTAGGGACGGTGATGCTAAGCAGTCCCGCGTACGTCACGAGACCTGGCGACGCGGCATGCACCGAGGCGAGTTGCGATCGTGTATCCATTGAAGGCGCTTTGCTCCCCTCCAACAGTCTGCTGAATGGCACTTTTGCGATGCAAACGGCATCTTCGAGCACTGTGGACAACACGGCACCATCCACGAGCACGGTTACGATCGGGATGCCTGGAGTGCCGGATGGCTTTTACGACTACACGACCGAACCGCAACTTGGAATGACCTATGGCGGGCCGACCAGCGATTCCGGTTTCTCGGACATCGGCGGCGGAGATTCGACGGTAACGTTCGGCTCCTGGAGAGCCGACGATGCGGTCGGGTGCCAGCCTGATCCGTCAACCGCTGTAATCTATTGCACCGATCAGGTGGGAACCACCACCGCGCAGGCCGGAACGATTCTGCACGAGCTTGGACATACCTTCTTTTTCACGCACGGCGGAACTTACTTCACGAGTCCGCAGCCATACCTACAGAGCTTTGGCCTGAATTGCAATCCGGCCTATGAAAGCTCGATGAACTATCTCTTTCAGATCCGCGGATTCCCGGACGGCGGAATTGACTATTCCGGCCAGACGCTCCAGGCGCCCCAGACGCTGCAGGCGTTGGACGAAACAAATCTGAACGAGATGACGGGGTTGGGCCTGGATCTCATTACCGGAAAAACGGCTGCGCATTTCACGCGTTGGTACGCACCGCCCGATGCGCTCGACACGCAATTACAGAAGTCCGTCGGGGGCGTTTTCGCGGGTTTCCATTGCGACGGATCGCCCGTTACGGACGGAGCGAAGATGGTCCGCGTGGACGGAACGTTGTTTCCCGGCGCTACGGCCTCGGCCGCCATCGATTGGAATCACGACTTCATGTTCCAGGGGACAAACCTTACAGCGCAGGACATCAACTTCAGCGGAACGTCCGATAGCGCGCTGCCTGGTTTCAACGATTGGACGGCCGTGGACCTCCGCCAGATTGGTGCCCGCACCGATGCGTTTGGGTTCTCAGATGGTAGCGGAGGTAACCGAGTCGGTGGCGGTGGCAACCGCGTGGGCGGCGGCGGCAATCGAGTCGGCGGCGGTGGAAATCGTGTGGGTGGTGGCGGAAATCGCGTCGGAGGAGGCGGCAGTGAACAGGACACCGACACTGCGAACTCCACCGCCGATGCCGTTTCCGGTCTGAGTGCGGCAATGAGCGGCCACAGCGTATTGCTGAATTGGACAGCGCCGGAGTTCGGGCAAATCCGGACGTATAGTGTGTGGCGCGCGGTGGGAAGCTTCAAAACCGCCGCGAGCATCTATGCGAATCGAGCTCTGTTCACCAGCATTGCCACGGTGACCGGCGGCACACCGCCGAAGCCAACGTATCCGGATAGCACGGTGAAAAACAACACGACATATACCTATTTCATCGTGGATATGAACAAGCAGGGAGCGCAGGGTACTGCGTCGATCCCGACAACTATAACCGTGAAATTCTAAGAAGGAAGCAAGCATCTGCTGGAGCGAGGCATGGCCGTCAGGTGGCTTTCCGGAAGCGTTATTCGCGGACGTGTTTGCGGATTTCCGGCAGCAGCGAGTCTTCGCCTGCTTTTGTACGGATGCTTAAGTACGTTTTATAGGAATCGGCGGCGCCGGGACTGTTGAGTCCGGCGCGAGCCCGGCCCTGATAGTAATAGACCGGCGGAAGATAGCTGTAGGTTGGCATGTCGTCCAGGAAAAGCTCGAGGGCTTCGCCGCGCCGCTTGATGCAGCGGTCAAATTCGCCATCGGCTTCAGTAAACGCCCCGGCCTCCAGATAGGCGCGACCAAGATCAAAGTGGACGATCCAGAAATCCTTCAAGGTTTGCGCTTCGGTCAGCAACTGGACGGCGTGCTTGGGGTCGTGTTCTTTCAAAGCGGCTTCGCCCAAAATCAATTTGGAGTAGGCCTGAGCGTCGGACTGAAGCTCAGAGCCGAGCGCGGTGGCCAGTTCCTTGGCCCTAGCGATTTCTCCGGCCTCGACGAAGGTCCGGGCGGCTAGGAATTTTATTTTTTCGGTTTGGCTGTTGGTCATGGCTTTGTTAGCGGCGGCAATGGCCACCTGCTTTTCACCGCGGAGTATGGCGGCATCAGAGAGCATGACAAGATTGTCGGCGGCGCGGTCGGGCTGCTTGGTGGCCAGGTCGGCAGCTATTCCGCTTTCTAGAATTTGCTGGGCCTGGCGGTAACGACCTTCGTAGAGCGCGATGTTGGCCAGGGCAGATGCGGCCAGGAACGCGCCTCGCGCGCCGAGCTTCTGGAGTTCCTGATAGGTTTCTGTGGCCTGAGCTAACTGGCCTTGCCCCAACTGAGCGTACCCGAGTTTTGAAGTTCGCGGGCTTCCCGCTCGCAAGTGGCGAAGTCTCCCGCATAACAGGCGTAGAGCCCAAAGTTGTTGCGGGCGATCAGATCCTTGGGCGCGATCTGAACCGCGAGGCGCGCCTCCTCCATGGCCTTTGGCACGTTGTGCGAAGACGCGAAGCAAGCCGCCAGGTTCTCGTGCCCGATATTGTCTACGGGGTATTGCTTTAGGAGTTCGCTGTATTCCTCGATGCACTTCTGCCAATTCTCGGTCCTGATGTAGTACATGCCTCGGATACGGAAGCGCTCGCGCTCGGTCATCCGATCCACATGTTCCATCGCAAGTTTGGCGTATTTCTCCGCGTCCTGATATTGACCGAGGTTACCGGCCACGGCGGCTTCGCCGGCGTAGGCGCGAGCGAAGCTCGGATCTAGCTCCGCAGCTTTTGAAAAAGACCTGAGCGCCGCGTCAAAATTGCCGGCGAATTGTTGGTTCATCGCAATGCCGTATTGGTGCACGGCCTCCAGTGATCCGGCCGTAAATGCTCCGCCGGCGGCTTGCAATTGAACCGACTCCGGTGTGGTGTCACCGAGCGCCTTGCGGATTGGAGCGACAAGTTTCGGGATAGTGAGGAGTACCTCGTCCTTGTTCGCGGCGGAGGCCTCCGCCTTAGCGATCACGTTTCCGCTTACCGCGTCCAGGGCTGTGACTGAAAGGCTATATTTGTCGCCACGTTGGCTGAGCTCGCCAGTGATGACTGCTCCGATGCCCTGGCTGACCGCCACCAGGCGCGCTGGCTGCTCGTCGAGCCGGTCGCTGGGGTGGGGAAGTTGTGCAGCTAGTTTGCGCGCGGCCCCTCGGTTGAAGGCGTTGATAAAACTGGCCCCTTCCAGCGCAACGTTGAACATCGGCTCGACGGTGTCGTCGAAAATTGGATCGCCGGTATGGTTGGTAAAGTCCGCGACCAGGACACTGACCGGCTGGTGGGCAACCTTTGCTGAAGAACCTGGTAAAAACTTCTTCGGAAATCCGACAACGGCGACGGCCAGCAGCACCACAATGGCGCCGATCGCCGTGTATTTCCAGATCGGCTTCTGCACCCGCAACGGCGCCAGCGCTTGATCGGTGATTGAGCCGATCATGGATGGAGAAATTCCCAGCCACACTTCGAGGTGTTGCGCAAATTCGCCGGCGTTCGCAAAACGATTTTCCGGCTCGATCTCTAGCGCCTTGGCGACAATGTCGCTCAGCGGCTTTGGGATTGTGGCATCGACTTCCGACAGCGACTTCGCTTTTTCCTGAATGCGTTTCCATAGGGTGGCGAGCGGAGTTTCGGAGTAGTACGGCGATTGTCCGATCATCAGTTCGTACAGAATTACGCCGAGCGAAAAAAGATCGGAGCGTTCGTCGATCTTTTCGCCCTTGGCTTGTTCCGGCGACATGTATTCCGGAGTGCCAACCAGCGCTCCGGTCTGTGTCATGCCCGGCAGGTATGCCGAGCGCGCGATGCCGAAATCCATGACGTACGCACGGCCGCTGGCGTCCAGCATAATGTTCTGCGGCTTTAAATCCCTGTGAATCACCCCTTCGCCGTGCGCCGCTTCCAACGCACGGCAAATCTGCAGGATTATTTTCGCCGCCTCTTCCGGTGTTAACTTGCCCTTCTCACGGAGGACTCCGCGAAGATCCGTGCCCTCCAGGTATTCCATGGTGATGAATTTGAAGCCGTCGGCTTGTCCCAGATCGAAGATTCGGATGACGTTGCGATGGGTCACCTGCCGGGCCAGGATCAGCTCCTGTTTGAAGCGCCTGAGCATTTCCGGATTGCTGGTGAGTTCGGGGCGAATGATTTTCAGCGCGACCAGGCGATCTAGTTCGTTATCATGAGCTTTGTAGACCGCGCCCATTCCGCCTTGCCCGAGCAGCGCGATAATTTGGTAGCGCTCGCCGACAACGGTGCCCGCCGCGATCTCTCCGGGCGGTAACTCTGGCGCCGGCTCGCGTGTGCCGCCAATTGACCAGCCTCCGGGAGTTCCCGGGGTTCCCGGCGTTTTGTCTGGTGTAGGAGATGGGTTGCTATGTTCGTCGTTGCCGACGAATGTCGCTTCCGAAACGGGCATGGCTTTTCCACATTTCGCGCATGCCGCAGCGTTTGGGGGGGTCTCCGCTTTGCAGTAGGGACATCGCATCATCAGCGAGGCAGTCTATTCGAACTCCTCATAGAGTCTTGTATCGCAACGACTTGATGAACTGACCGTAGCTCATCTTATTCAATGCGCATATCTTAGTCCATTCGCATCCGCAGCCGATGTTTTTTCACGTTTCGGTGTGTTGGCCGGCGCGTGAACCAGTTAAAAGAACTCGCGGCCGAGCTCTGCCGCGGACTCTAACCCCCGGGACTACGAAGCGTGCCCCAATTAGATCGGTTAGGATGAAACCTTCACATGACACCTGCGAACACTAGATTGATGCGACTGATCGCATTGTTCAAACTGCTCAAAGCGGTTCTGCTGATCGTTGTCGGCTTCGCAGCGCTGAAGCTGATCCATGTGGATATCGGCAGGGTCGTTGAGGAGTGGGTTGCAAGGACGGGCCTGGATCCGGGCAGCCGTTACGTTGGTAGGCTACTTCTGACTGCGGTTTCGCTTACTCCGACCAAGATCAGGGATCTTGCGGTCGGCAGCTTTATTTATGCGGCACTATTTTTGACGGAGGGAATTGGGCTGTGGTTGCTGAAGCGTTGGGCCGAGTGGTTCACAGTAATCAGCACCAGTTCGCTGGTTCCGGTGGAAGTGTACGAGATCTTCCGGCACCCGAGTTCGGCAAAAATTCTGGTGCTCATAATCAATATTGCTGTGGTGGGATATCTTGTTTATCAAATTCGGGTTGGACGCCACGAGCCGGTGTGAGATTCGGCACGGACGCTATCCACTCTAACTTGTTATTTGAAAGGAGCTCCGATTTCTGTTTGAATAGCGCCACTGGGAGCCATCATGAAAATATACAATGTCACCGGCTATTTGATTATTTTTGCCTACATGCTGGCTTGTATGTATTCCGCTCCAACTCATTTGGGGCCGTGGATTGGAATGCTGATAGGCGGAGCGTATTTTATTTTTTGTTGGTTTTTTGGCGGGCTGTATTTGGCCGATGTTCTGCATTTGGGAATCGCGCATCGTTCGCTCGACTATAGGGAATGGTTCATGAAAGCCGTCACCATCGTGAACAACACCTTCGCGATTTATGTCGATCCGATCGCCTGGGTCAATCGCCATCGATTGCATCATAAACATTCCGACCATCCCGGGGATCCCAATAAACTTTCCGAGGATGCCTTTTGGCGAACGCTGTATCTCTGCCTGATGCCGTATCAATGTCAAGAGAACTTGGCCGGCGACAAGATCTTAAAGTCCCGGACTTTCCGGATCGTTGCGAATCCGGTTTTTGCAATACTTGCCCAAGCCCTCAGTTTTTATCTCCTATGGAAGCTCGTTGCAAGTCTGAAGTTTGCTCTGGTGATGTGGCTTGGAATACGAATTTTTTCATTGTGGGTAAATATGATTCAAAACTATTGGACCCACACTCGAACATTTGGATACCGGCGGTATCACGATGAAGACGACAACGCCATGAATATTGGGGAGTGGCTGCCGGTCACGGCAACCTTTAGCGCATGCCTGCAAAATAATCACCACCACTATGAGGGTCTTTTGCGGCTAAGCCACGACAACTCCGAATACGACTTTGGGTTCTTAACCGTCAGACTCATGAAACATTTGGGTTTGGTGAAGGCAACGAGAAAGGGTGAAGAGTTACCCAAAGACGTTCGCTTAGACGCACTGGGTTTTTAGGGCGTCCTTTTTCTTTTTGTAAAAGGTTCAATCGTCTGGCCCAAGAAGCTAGGCGAAATTTCTTGGCCGTCCAGACCGTAGCGTTCCGGCCAGACATCGGGGTAGTAATAAGTCCCAAAAATCCTATCGATCCACGGAAAATGAATAGCAAAGTTCTTGTCGATGCCCTCTTTTTGAGAGGTATGGTGCCAGTGATGATATCTGGGCATAACCAGGAACTTTTCCATCCATCTCGCATTGGGGCTGAAATTACAGTGAGTCCAGGTAGCGTGGAGGGTCACAAAAATCAGATACGCCAGGATGATCGATTGCGAGAAGCCAAGCATCAGCGGAACAAGGATAAATCCGCGCACCAGTGTGTCGTCCACAAAGTGCGAGCGTGAGCCGGCAATCCAGTCAAGCGCCTTCGAAGAATGGTGAATGGCATGAAAACGCCATAGAAAAGGGACTTTGTGCAAAGCCAGATGAATAAAATATTCAGCAATGTCCGCAACCACCACGGCCAAGAAAAATTGCAACAGCCAGGGCATACGAGCGATCAATTCTTGAAGAACCGGAACACCCAAATACTTAGTGGCCTGGGTCGCCGGCAATAAAACCAGAAAAGATAAGATTTGCAGAGGGAGATGGGTGGACATGAAATAAACCATGTCCTGCGTCCAATCTTTCCGGAATGTTCCTTGTTTTGGATACTGCGGCCAGATTCTTTCCAGCGGCACGTAGATCAGTGCCATTAAAAACAAATCAAGCAAAAACCAGTCCAGGCCGATTCCAATCCCGCCGCGCGGGTTTTCGTTGATCGGTACGCTTGATCCGCCCAAAGCCGTCGCCCCGATGGCCAGCAACATTCCAGTCAATGCCAAAATCTTTTTCCTGCGCAGAATCGAAGAAATGACTCCGAATAAAATTGCCCCCACGATCAGGCACTGGATTAACACCCGCATAATGTGCATCGGATAATGTGGGCGAAGGTCGGGAGTGCTTAGTAGCTGAGGAAAATGCAGGCACAAAACTCCTCCGAACGAAAGAAACCCGAAAAAGGCCGACAATATCCCGCTCCACCAACCCGTTCCAAAGCCGGTAGATTCGGCATCACCAAAGAATTCGTTGATCTTTTGCTCGATCACGATGCCTCCTAGTTTACGTTCCTTGATTCGCGCATGCCAGTACCAAGAGTGCGACATGACGCGACTTCGCTACACCAGGAGACACCATTGCTGAGGTCGGCTCGATACGGCCACAGGGCAGGCAATAATTATGCTCATCCGAAGGTAGCAGTACGCTTCATTCTCAGAGCGGGTGTATCACTTTTCCCCCGCTCTGTAACCTAACCCAGGTCTGCGTTGACGGGGTATTACGCATTGAGGGAATTTTGCTACACCCCTGCAGAAAGGCTAGATCGGGTTCGTCCTTGGATCGAGTGGTAATTTGGGTTTTCCCGAGGGAAACCCTGCAATACAGGATTAGCGAGCACGGCGCTGCGCGGTTGATGAGAGAAAGTTGGTCGGGCACTAGTGCGGAATCGTCCCAACAATGCAATCAAACCGCACATTTCTTCTTTGGTTATTGCAGTTTCGCGTATTCCGCTTTGGCTGCGATGAGGATGGGAATATTTGGGTCGGCGTCTTTCCAGAGCGTAAGAAAATCCTGATATGCAGTGCGGCTCTTTACAGTGGCGCCCTCTAACGCGTAGGCGCGGGCCAGTCCCAAGCGCGCCAGTGGACCCACCACAGCTTCCTCAGTCTTTACAATCCCAGGGTGATCAATGATCTTCCGGAACTCCACTGCTGCGGCGTTGCCGTTGTGCTGCAAGAGGTGGGCTTGCCCGCGCAAGTAGATCGGTACCAGCGGGATGCCTGGCGCTGCGCTTAGCTCATAGAGACTCGTCACTCGTAGCAGCTCGATCGCTAGTTCTGGATTCTTGCGCTCCAGCGCGATGGCGGCACGGATTGTCGGCAGCCGGTAGCGCTGCACCATGGTGTGTTGTGGATAGCCCTCGTTCAATTCCTCGGCCAGCTTCTCCGCCAATGCTGAATCGCCCGCCAAAGCCAGAGCAAGGGCAATCCTGCTCCTATTGCTGTTCTCCTCTAACGTCGCTGCTTTTAGCGCCTCATTGGCATCGATCTGCGCTTGGTGCTTAACGCCAAAATGTGCCTCGATTAGGCTCAGTCTCGCGCAAACATCGCAACTATCCCGCTTGTCTGGCCGTAGTAGGTCTCGACCCTCCCTCAGCCTTCCGTGGTAAATCTTCGCCCACGCTTCGAGAGAACGGAAGTAGTCCGCGGCCCGCCTGTCTGTGGAGGCGGCCACCAGCCGCTCAATTTCTCCCTTATCGCCCTTCAGGAAGGCCAGCTCGTAGCGATGCTCGAGCAGACTCTCGCTCTCCAGCTTGCGCTGCTCCGCCTGCTTCAGCACCGCCTCCGCCTCATCCAAACGATTGAGCCAGCGAAAGGAATAACAAAGGTTCGAATAGTTCTCCTCGTTGTCTGGCTCCAAGCGCACAGCCTCGCGCGCCTCGTTCAGCGCCGCTTCATACTCGCCGAAGAGACGGCCGTAAAGGAATGCCAGCTCATGGTACGGCTCCACGTCCTGCGGATAGGTCTGCTGCCAAACCTCGTCAAACTGGGCTACCTTCTCCAGCTCGCCTGTCACGCACTTATAATAGACTTCCTCGATGTACAGACGCTCCCGCTCGCTCACCTTCGCCCGCAGTTCGTATGCTTTGCGCGTGTTCTGGGTCGACAATTCTGATTTGCTAAGATAGCAGTACGTCGTCCCCATGCGAGCGTATGCCATGGCGAACTTAGGATCGAGCTCCACCGCCCGCTGGAAGTACGGAAGGACGGTAGCGATCCCCGTTCCCGTTGCACGCAAGGTCTTCATCCCCAGGCTGTAAGCCTTCAAAGCCTCCAGCGATGGCGTAGTCGCTTGCTCGATGGGCGCGTCGTACTTCTGGATTGTGGCCAGCGACTCGCCCAGTCTCCTTCGCGTCTTTGTGGCTGATTCGCCAAGAGCTCTGAGCACGTGCTCCTGGTTGTCCGCCTCAACCTGCTCACTGCCCAGCGTGTCTCCGGTGTCGCATCTCGACACACTTAATCCGATTACATAGTGCGTGCCCAAGCGGGAGATTGACCCCTTCAAAACGGCCTTACTGCCGGCACGTTGACATAGATCCCGTGCCAAACCTGGAGTTAGCCGTTCTCCTGCCGAGCGCCCCATCAGCTTCAACTGTTCATCCACTCTCTGGTCCGAAAGGATGTTCAGGAAGGGCGACTGTTCCAGTTGCACGCGGAGCCCCTGCTTCAGCGTGTCGTCGAAGACGGAATCTCCGGTGGTATTCACGAAGTCCGTCAGAACGATGGTGTCCCTGCCGGCCAGCTTTGGCGCCCTGGGAAAGTAGAAATAGCCGACTACGGCCAGCGCCAGAACTGCCACACCGGCCGGGGCCACCGACTTCCAGTGTCCACCGTCCATCACAGTTCCAGCACGCTGGAATATTCCTTGTCCTTGTGCATCGGTGGAGAGATTTGTCTCAATTGAATCCGGCCGGGTCTCAAGCGGTGCGATAAAACGGTATCCACGCCGAGCCATCGTTTCAATGAACACCGGCGCGTCTGCCGATTCGCCCAGCGCATCACGAAGTCTCTTGATGGCAGCATTCAGGCTGTGATCGAAGTCGACGAAAGTGTCCGCCGGCCAGAGTCGATTACGAAGCTCTTCCCGAGTAACCAACTCGCCGCGATGTTCAAGAAGCGTGCAGAGAATTTGAAAAGGCTGTTCCTGGAGTTTGATGCGCACGCCTTGCTTGCGCAACTCCCCGGCACGCACGTCGACCTCAAACACTCCGAAGCGCAGGATTGCGGGCGATTGCTTCTCCAAGGGCATTGATGCGACAGTTTTCCCCACTATTACACGAAGTCTAGCATGCCCCAGCGCGCATACCGGACATCTCTAACGCTGTACCGGAAGGCGCTGCGCATTTAC
>WNFM01032769.1_pt1 | contig 14295 bp, 9 predicted proteins | sample 5400271 | NCBI WGS metagenome assembly WNFM01 (sample SAMN13153352, study PRJNA577476) | soil metagenome | isolation source: 60 cm saprolite on Douglas fir-dominated hillslope | place: USA:California | collected 2013-09-17 | reverse complement strand
GTTCCCGCTCTCGCTCGTTCCCGCGTTGCCGTATAGCCGCGCGTGGATCATCGCGACACTGCTCGCGCTGGCGATTGGCAACGCGGCGCTGTTGCGCACGCCGGAGGTGCGCGCGACGCTGCGTCGTCTGCTGACGCTGGAGCGGGGCTATCTGCTGCTCAGCGAGGGGGTCTTCACTGGCGCGTTCGCGCTGATGGGCTGGCTGCGGTCGTTCACGCCCGCCGTGGTCGATACCGAGAAGTTCATGGACGTCGCCTTCCTCTCGGCGATCTGGCGCGCCCCGCACCTGCCGCCACCTGACCCCTGGCTGGCCGGGCAACCCATCAATTATTACTACTTTGGCCACTTCCTGGTGGCCACTCTGGCGAAGCTGCTCGCCACGCCCCCCGCCATCGCCTTCAACACCAGTATCGCGCTCATCTTTGCCTTGACGGCGGCGGCGGTCTGCGCCGTTGCCACCAACATCGTCGCCGCCGCGCGCGGGGGCGCGCGCCCTCTGCTGCGGAGCGCGCCCTTTGGGGTGGTGTCGGCCTTGCTCGTCCTGGTCGCGGGCAACCTGGATGGCGCGCGACGCTGGTGGCAGGCCGCGACGGCGCTCGCCGCGCAGCATCCCGCCGAGCTGAGCACGCCATGGGCGTGGTGGACGCATCGCGACTTGTGGCTGCAGTACGACTGGTGGGGCCCATCGCGGGTGATCGTGACGCCCTCAAATACGATCAACGAGTTCCCCGCGTTCAGCTTCATTCTGGCCGATCTGCACGCGCACGTGCTGGCGCTGCCCTTCGCGGCGCTAGCCATAGGGGTCGCACTCAATCTGCTGCTCGCACGCGGCGTGGGCCTACGCGTCTTTGGCGTGCGCGCGGCGGGCGTGCTCTCCCTGGTCACGGCGGCGGTCGTCTTCGGCGGACTTTACGCCATCAACGGATGGGACCTGCCGACCTACCTCGGGCTTGCCGTGCTGGCGCTGGCGGTGCAGCAGTGGGTCGCGCACGATCGCCGATGGAGCGGTCAGTTCCTTCTGGATCTCGTCGCCGCAGCCGTCATGGTGGGGGCGCTCGCCGTGCTCGCCTATGTTCCGTTTTTTCGCAACTTCACGTCGCCCGCGCAAGGGATCGGCCTCGTGCCCCCGGCGGCGCGCACACGCGTCGGCGACGAGTTCGCCATCTTTGGCCTGCCACTCCTCCTGCTCGGATCGTTGCTGATCGTGCGCCTGGTCGCGCTGTTTACCGCCGTCTTCAGCCCCGAGCGCGCGCAAGGTGACACGCTGGCCATCGACACGGGCCACCGTGTGCCGTCCCCAACGCGCCAGCTCGTGGTGCTGTGCATCGGGGGAATCGTTGCCGTCTTCGTGCTGTTCGCGCTGCGCTTCCCGGGATCGCAGGGCCTGACGCTCGCCTGGGTGGCGCTGGCGCTGGTGGGTTGCGGTCTCGTGGTCCTGGTTTACCTGATGCCTGGCGCCCACTGGCGCAGCTGGTCCGCCGATCTCCAGCCGCCGGAGATCTTCATGTGGTGTCTGGTCGGAGTAGCGGTGGCTCTGGTCGGCACCAGCGAGCTGATCTATTTGCGCGACGTGTTTGACGGTGGCAATTATTTCCGCATGAACACGGTCTTCAAGCTCTACTACCAGGCCTGGCTGCTCCTCGGCGTGGCCAGTGGACCCGCTGTGGCGTGGCTGCTCGCCCGGCTGGCGCCATCCCAGCTGCTAGCGACCGTCTTTGCGCCCCGCTCGCCCTTCCTCGCTCCAGGGGCCGCACCCACGGCGCCCGCTTATCGGGCTATCGCCGTGACAGCAGCGCGGGCATCCGGTGAGGCCCTGCTGCCTGAGGGAAAGGCGCACGGCACGGGGATGCAGCCGCCGCTCCAGGCGCCGCATCCGCTCGCCGAGGGAGCGAGCGGACCCGCGAGACCAACGGACCGCCGTACCAGCAAGCGGTCCCCCATACAGGCGAGTATATTGCGCTGGTCTGCCTTGAGTGGTACGCTGGTATGGGTCGCGATGGTGCTCGTCCTGTTGGGCGCGGCAGCCATCTATCCTGTGCAGGCGTCGGCCGCGCGGACTGCCAACTTCAGCTTGCCGCGCTCGCTGGACGGCACGGCGTTCATGGCGACCGATCCGGTGGATCACGGAGACGCCGCCGCGATCGCATGGCTCAACGTTCCGGCCAACGTGCCAGGCAATCCGGTGATCGTGGAGGCGAGCGGGAACGAGTACTCGCATTTCGACCGCATCTCCGCATTCACCGGCCTGCCGACAGTGCTCGGCTGGCTAGGCCATGAGGTGCAGTGGCGCATCAACTGGCTTGCCAATCCTGCGCGTGCGGGCGAGCTGGAGCGGCGTAAGGCCGATGTGGATCAGATGTATACGAGCGCTGATCCACAGGTAGTGCGGGCGCTCCTCAACCGGTACCACGTCCGCTATGTGTATGTCGGAGCGGCCGAGCGTCAGCAGTATCCGGCGGTCAATATGAGCCGATTCGACGCCTTCTTGGCCGTGGCGTACCAGCATGCCGATGTGACGATCTATCGAGTGCGCTGACGAGGAGTGGGAGATGGGGCGGAAAACCGTACCGCGAGGGACCCGTACGCGCCGAGAGGGGGGTGCGGCCCCGCCAAGCTCGTTACGCAATGCTACCAATGGGGCACGCAGTCGCCAAACCGGGACAGCGCGTTCGGCGCTTGCTGCAAACGGCGAGGCATCTGGCTCGCCCGCAAATGGGCTGTCGCTGGCGTCAGCGGCGCGGCCGGAGATCTCGACAAGTAACGGGCATGCCGCAGACCCCGCAGCGTCGGCTGTGCCAGTACCGAGCGCCGCCTCACCAGAGGCCCTCCCGGATACGACGTCCACGTCCACGGCCTCGCCGGCGGATGATGCTGCCGCGGACGGCGCGCTCGACGTGGGCGCGAGGGTGCCTGAGCCAGGTGCCACGTCGGCTGAGGCATCCGCCAGTCCAGACGCCCCAGCGCTGGATGCGCTGGAGGGCCGAAGCGCCTGGCGGGCAATCGCTGCCGCGCCCACCGGGTCCACGGTTGTCGAGCCGCCATCCCGCCCCGAACGACTCTACCCAGCCCCGCCAGCGGACAGGGAGGATGGGCCTGGCCTGTTCGCCACGCTGGGGGTATGGCTGAGTGGCCGCGTGCGTGAGTTCGTCCCGTGGGTGCGCGGGCTGTCGCGCGAGAGCTGGGCCTGGATCGGGATTATCGTGCTGGCGACTGTGCTGCGGTTCTGGGGCCTGGGCGACAAGCCGCTCCACCATGACGAGAGCATGCACGCCTACTACTCGCTGTATTTCGCGCTCCATCCGGAGAGTTATTGGTACGATCCCTTGCTCCACGGCCCCTTCCAGTTTCATGCTGAGGCGTTCGTCCTTAACGTGATCCTCCGGTTCGCGAGCCTCCTCCATGTCGCCACCGCGTCCGGCGATCCGTGGATCAACGACACGACGGCGCGGATCCTGCCAGCGACGACCGGCGTGGTGCTGGTGGGGCTGACCTACGGCCTGCGCCGTGATCTCGGGCGCATCGGCGCCCTGGTGGCTGCGTTCCTGCTGGCGGTCTCGCCCTCCTTCGTCTATTTCTCCCGGTTCCTGCGCGAGGATATCTATTTCACGTGTTTCAGCTACGCCACCGTGGTCTTCGCGATTCAGTTCGCTCGCAGGCGCACCACCCCTTGGCTCGTCGCCACCGTGGCCGCCTTCATCCTCGCCTATGCGACCAAGGAAGCGATCTATCTCAACACCATCGTGTGGGTGTCGTTCCTCGTGCTCCTGGCCGTGTGGGAGCTTGGCCACTGGGTCAGCGCGCGCCTGCCGCGTCTCTTGACCGCGCGCGAGCGGGCCTTTTTCGGCCACGCGGCCCCAGTGCTGCTGCTTGGCGCCGTCGGCTCAGCGGTGGCGGGGATCGGCCTCCACAAGGTGAATCAGCTGAGCGCGCAGATCAACAGCCACACCGCTCAGACCGACATCCAGGTGGCGCGCCTGGAGAACACGACCGTCACAATTGTGCTGTGGGGTAGCATCGTTCTGGCGTTGCTCGTCATCGGCGTGCTGGTGAAGCAGATCTACTTCGGCGGCGATGACTCCGCGCTGATGACCTCGCACCATATCGACGACGCGGAATCGGGCGTTGACGACGTGCGGTACCTGCGGCTGCGCGGCGGGCTCGCTGGCCTGGCCGAGCGTCTCAATCCGGAGCGCCAGCCCTTCCTGCGCCTCATGCTGAGCATCTCGTGGGTCTCATGGTTCGTGGCGTTCGTGGTGGGCTGGGTGCTGTTCGCCGCGTTGTATTGGATCGTGCCGAGCGCAAATTCCCCGTACGGGGTGACGAATATCGCCCAGGGCTTCCAGGTCGGCGTGGGACGCGGCATCTGGCAGGGGCTGTACTACTGGCTGCAACAGCAGCAGGTGGCGCGGGGCGGTCAGCCGTGGTACTACTATCTGCTGCTGATCCCGCTCTACGAACAGCTGGCCGTCGTCTTCGGCCTGGCGGGCGTCGTGCTCGCGCTGGCCCGGCCTACACGCTTCCGGCTCTTTCTCGTCTACTGGTTCGTGGTCTCGCTCGCGCTCTATTCCTGGGCGAGCGAGAAGATGCCCTGGCTCTCGATCCACATCGTCCTGCCGCTCATGCTGCTGGCGGCGGTCACGCTGGAGGCGTTGATCCGCAACGCCGTCGTCATGTACCGGCGGCGCGCCGCGGAAGGCTGGACGCCACGCGATCCGCTCGACGCCGCGCGGCGGGTTGCCGCAGAGAGTTGGGCGACCGTACGTAGTGGCTGGCCGGGGGTACGAGCGGCGGGCGTCGTGGTGGGGCTCATGGGCGCGGTAGTCCTCCTCATCCCGATGCTGTATGGCATGTTGGTGCTCACCCACCCGGATGCCGCCAATGGCCCGCACGAGATGATGGTATACGTGCAAACTACGCCAGACGTACAGCGGGTGATGGATAAGCTCGCGCAGGCCGACGCCAAGCTCTACGGCGGGCAGCACCGACTGAAGATCATGGTGGGGCAGGGCGAGGAGTGGCCATTCCGATCACCAGTGCCGCCGCGGCGCAAGAAGACGTCCTGTTGCTCACGCCGGATGACGCCGCCAGTTTCATGGCGGCCCACCCACACGCCTATACTTCCAAGACCTATCAGCTGCGCTCGTGGTGGGACGAAGGCTATAAGCCACCGCCGTGCATACCCAGCGCCAGGGTCACCTGCCCGAGTACGGCGACGTTTTGGACTGGCGTCGGCGTAGGGCTCTGGCTTTCGTATGGGGATACGCCGCCCGCGCACGCGCAGTTCAGCCTGAGCCGCGCGACAAGCCGCTTGTGGAGCTGGCTCTGGCAGCGCAAGCCGCTGGGCTACGACCAGGGGTCCTATGACTTCACGCTGGTCGTCCGCAACGGCGTACCCATCCAACCATAGTGCGCGAGCCAGGGGAAAGCCAGACCGTGTCGCATGTGCAAGCCGTAACGTCCACCGCCGGTGGGGACGCGCTCGACGCGCTGCAAGAGCGTCTGGGAACGCATCTGGCCGACCGCGCCCTGCTGCTGCGCGCGCTCACGCATCACTCGTGGTGCCCGGAGACGTCGCAGCGCGACGCGTACGACACGCTGGAGTTTCTGGGCGATGCGCTGATCGGCGTGCAGGTGGTCGAGCATCTCTTCCACGCCTATCCGGACGCCGACGAAGGCCAGCTGACGGCGCTGAAGTCCGAGGTGGTCAGTCGGCGGGTGCTCGCGCGGATTGGCCAGCGACTGGGGTTGATGGACGTCATCCGCGTGGATGCCGCCAATCTGCGCACCTTCAACGACCGCTCGCGGGAGTCGCTGTGCGCCGATGTGCTTGAAGCCCTGGTCGGCGCGATCCACCTCGATCAAGGGCGCGAGGCGGCCGCGAGCTTCGTGGCACGCGCAATCCTGCCGATCATTCCAGAGGTCAAGGCGAGCCTGGGGCATGAGAACCCCAAAGGCATCCTGCAGCAGCATCTGCTCCGACAGACTGGCGCCTTGCCGCGTTACCAGGTGCTCGCGACCGGCGGCCTGAACAACGATCGCGTCTTCAGCGTCGGCGTGTACGTGGGCGATCGGCTGATCGCGACGGGCCAGGGATCCAGCATCAAAGAAGCGGGGCGTGCCGCGGCCCGGGCCGCGCTGCGTGGCGAGTTGGCGTCGGACACGCCATCGGCGTCGGTCCCATGATGCCTCGCGGCCCCACTACCGCGGCCAGTCTCGTGTCACCGCGCGCAGCCCGCCGAGCACCTCAGACCACGGCACGCCGAGCAGGTCGTCGTCCTTATACACCGTCCGGCCGCCCACAATGACCTCGCGGATGGCGTGGGGCGTCATCGAGTAGACGACGTTCTTCGCGTACGACCACGGTGGCTGGAGCGAGGGGTCTTCCCGGTCGAGCACCACGAAATCCGCATAGTGGCCAGGGGCGATGCGCCCGGCGGGGAGGTCCAGCGCGTCGGCGCTGCCGGCGGTGCCCATCGCGAAGGCGGTCTCCGCGGGCACGACCTCCGAACTGAGCTGCGTCACCTTTTGCAGCAAGGCGCACATGCGCATCTCATCGAAGACCGAGACGCGATTGTTGGAGCAGCCGCCGTCGCTGCCCAGGCCGATCTTGACGCCCGCGCGCAGCATGTCCACGATGCGCGTCACGCCGTCGCCCAGGAACATGTTGCTGGCCGGATTGTAGACCAGGCGCACGTCGCGGTCGGCCATCAGCTGAATGTCGTCGTCCTCCAGCCAGACGCAGTGGATGGCCGTCATACGCTCCAGCGCCAGCCCCAGCGATTCCAGCCAGCGCATCGGCGAGAGACTGTGCTTCTCCCGAATCGCGTCGCGCTCGTAGCGCCCCTCCGCCACATGAATGTGGTAGCGGGTCCCGAGCTCCTCGGCCAGCTGCGAGCCGGCCTGGATCATGGCGGGGCTGGCGGCGTGCTCCTGCGCCAGCTCGCGCGTGCGGGCCACCGCGTCGGGGATCGTCTCGCGGTACGCGCTGGGCGCCCCCTCCCAGTCGTACATCGTGCGGGCCAGCACCAGTCGTATTCCCAGATCTTGCGCCGCGCGGATGACGGCGCGATCGTTCTCATTGCCGCCGCGGTGAATGTAGAAGAAGTCGCACACCGTCGTCACGCCCGCCCGCAGCATCTCCGCGAACGCGAAACGCGCCCCGTGGTAGACTGCTTCGGCGTCCATGCGCGGCGTGTAGGCGTAGAGCGCGCGGTCGCGCCAGGTGAAGAAATCGCAGTCATCGGCCACGCCGCGCAGCATGGACTGGAATGAGTGATTGTGCGCGTTGAGCGTGCCCGGCACAAGGAGTCTGCCCACCAGCCGCTCCACCGGCGCGTCCGGCGCCAGCGCGCTCGCTGGGCCAACAGCCGTGATGAGCCCGCCGTCCACCTGGACGGCGATCTCCGGCCGAAAACGGCCCTCCACCAGCGTTTGATCGGCGACGAGGACGCGTGGCGCAAGCGGCGACATGCTGTGTCCTTCCTATGCCAGAGGAGACCGATAGGTGGTGAGCAGCGCCACCGTCGCTTCGACCAGCTCCGCCAGCGGCGCCAGCGCGATGGACTCGCCGACGGTGTGCTCGTCTTCCACCCCCGTCGAGACGGTGAAGACGCGCAGGTGGCGGCGCAGCGCGTTGGCGTCGCTGCCGATGAACGTGGCGAGCGGCGCGCAGGCGTGGCCGCGCGCTGCCCAGCTGGTGCGCCAGGCGCGCAGCAGCGGTTCTTCCGGGTCCACGGTGTAGCCCGCGCCGTGCGGCTCAAAGACACACTCCGCGCTGCCGCCGAGCGCCTGGGCCGCGTCGGTGAAGTCGCGCTCGATGGACGCGAGCAGGCGCCGCAGTGGCTCGCCTTCCAGCGTTGTGCGCACTTCGCCGGCCAGCCGCACCTCAGCGGCAATGGCGTTGCGCGCCGTGCCGCCCTCGATCGTCCCCAGTGAGATGCGTGTCGTGTCGCCGTCGAGGCTCCCCAACGGCAGCGTCGCACGCCGGAATAGCTCGATGGCGCTGACGGTGCCGGCGAGCGCTTTGCCGGGGTGGCCGCCGCGGCCCCGCAGCGTCACCTCGAAGGCGACATAGGCTGCGCCGCGCGTGACCACGTCGCCAGCGCTGCCGGCGTTGTCGAAGACGATGCCTTCGCTCACCTGCCAGGGCGCCGGGTCAAAAGCGCTCGCGCCCTTCAACCCCACCTCTTCGCCCACTGTGAAGAGCAGCACCAGCGGCACATGCGTGCCGCCGCGCCGTAACACCTCCTCTACCGTCAACACTACGATCGTCAGCCCTGCCGTGTCGTCGGCACCCAGATTGGTGGTGCCGTCGCTGCGCATGCGTCCGCCGGCGACCACCGGCGCATGCCCGCGCCCCGGTGGGACGCGATCCATGTGGGCGTTGAGCAGGAGCGGCGGACCCTCACCTGGCACCCGCGCGATGAGGTTGCCGACGCTATCCACCATGCACGCCAGGCGCTGGCCTTCGAGCCGAGCGCGCAGGTAGCGGCGCATCGCGTCTTCCTGACCGGAGACGGCCGAGATGCCGGCGAGCGTGGTCATCGTCTCGCGCACCCGCGCCGCCAGGTGCGATGACTGCGCGGCTCGTGCCATGTCCCCTCCCCGCTCGACGTGATGGATGACCGTGCGGCGCGTCCGCCCGATGGTCCGCTGCCCTATCCTACGTCTTGAGGGCGCGCTTGGCAACGGCCCGCGAGGCGCGTCACCCGCCGCGCAAGAGGTTCTCGTCGCGGGCGTCCTGGGGTGGGTCAGCATGTCGCGCGATGCCGGAGGGCCGCGGTGGCGGTGCGTCCTCCTGGGGTGGCGGAGACGAGGCGCCCAGCGTCTCGGCGAGTTGGCGGAGGTTGCGCGCGGCGGCGTCCGGATTCATGTCCACGTTGGCAGGGAGATCGCCGGTGGAGGCGAGTCGTGCGAATGTATCGGCGATGTGGAGCACCGTGGCGGGGTCGGCGATGCGACCCTCGCGTACCGCTTCATACGCGGCGGCCAGCACGCGCGGCGAGGGGAGTTGTGGGCCGATGGGCGCTGACGCGGCGTCGCCGGAAGGCGCCTCGTCGCCACCTGAGCCCTCACCGTGCGATTCCGTAGAAGGCTCGTCCGGGGACGGAGCGCCCCCAGAGCGCTGGCTCGCCGTACGGCCTGCCTGCGCCAAGCGGCCCACCGCGCTGCTCACTGCGGAGAACGTCTGGCGCGAGCGACTCAGCCAGATGGGCGGCCGGCGTGGGGTCGCCGCGGCCGCAGCGTCACGCCCCGTCGGCGTAGCCCCAAGCGCCACCGGCAAGACCGCATCCACCGCATCATCCTCGGACGGCGGGGGCGGCAGCGCGGGCGCGGCGGCTCCTTGAGGGGTCGCGCCCGGCGTGACTGTGGGCACCAGCGAGCCCTCCACGACGCGTGGCCGCTCGCGTTCGGACGTGGGGGCGGGCCTCAGCTCTGGCGCCGACGGCGGCTCCGACGGCGGCGAGACAACGCCTTCGAGCTGGACCCACGCCACGCGCATACCACGGGCCAGCGCCTGCGCTTGCATCGACCGCTCGATCTGCTGGCGCAGCCACGTGACGTCAAGCTCAGTGCCGTCTGGCGCAGCCTCCCACTCACGCTCGCCGTCGGCCCAGCGAGCTAGCTCCTGGCGCAGCGTCGTGACGAGCAGGCGGTGGAAATCACGCTGCCAGTCGCCGCCGGCCGGCGCCACGCGCTGCGCCTCCTGGGGGATGAGCTGATAACGCATCTTGGCGCACGCCTGCGCGCCGTTGCTGGCGCGCTGTGGCAGCGTTGCATGCTCTCGTGGGCTCGTCGGCAGCGTCGCCTGCACCGCCTCACCTGGCACTAGCATGCTCAACCCGGGCAGGAGCGTACGGCAATGGGTGCCAAAGAGCGTGGTAACCTGCACCGTGTCCGCGGCGACTCGCTGAAAGCGGTCACCGACGAGGACGCCGGCCGCGACCGCGAGCAACAGCGCCACGACGCCACCCGCCTGCAGCCCGAACAGGACCAGCGTGGTGAGCGTGAGATAGACGTAGACGCCGCCTGCCAGGAGACTCATCCATGCCGTGTCCGTCGCCGCGGCCTTGAGGGCGACACCGAACCCCACACCCACCGCCAGCAGCAGCGCCGCCAGCAGCCACACGTGGTCCCAGGGGATGACTACATGACCCATAGGATGGCGAGCGAGCAGGACGGAAAGCACGATCAGCACGAGCTCGCAGACGGCGGGCGCGAGCAGCGGTGACCAGGCGCGCGCGGCGGAGAACGATGCGCCCCGCTCGCCGAGCGCACGCGCATAGCTCACCTGGCCCGTCGCGCGCCACACCTCGACGAGCGTCGCCCGCGCGCGCCACGGCTGACCTGGAGCGTGCGACGTCGGCGGAGCAGCCTGCGCCGAGTCGTGCGGCCCGCGCGGATGCGGCCGCGGCGTGGCATGGCTGAGAGCCCATCGAGGCGCTGCCGCGAAGCGCTCGCCCTGAACGAGGATGGCCGCCCGCGTGAGGCGTTGGCGGAGGGGTGGCCTCCCGCTCGGCCTGGACTCCGTGCCTGGGCTGTCGTGCGGCTCTGAGATCGGTGTGGCGTCACTGGGACGCTCCGTCGTAGTCATAGCAGAGCGCCAGAGAGTGCACATTTCGCGCCAGCAGATCGCCAAACTGGTCTTTGCCTGAAAGCCATCGAGGACGGTGCGCGTATAGCGCTGGGGAGCGCGAGCTAATCGCCGCGATTGGAGCGGGATGACTGCTCAGTGGAGGCGCCCGCGCCGGCCTTGCGCGATTGGCAGCGCTCGCAGCTGCCGTTGCCACCACCACAGGCGTGGTGTTCTCGGGCCTTGGTGGGCTCGGGCCGGCCCTTCCAATCCAGCTCTTTCACCGGCGCTTGCACCGTGGCGCCGCTCTCCAGCATCACGTCGACCGAAAACTTCGGCACGTTGATGCCCACCACGCGGCCTGGGCCGCTTGAGGTGCCTACGATCTCGCCATAGGCCGGCATCTCCTGCTTGGTCTCGACGTACTCGTCGTTTTCGTAGGCCAGGCAGCACATCAGGCGCCCGCACACGCCGGAAATCTTGCCGGGGTTCAGCGGCAGCCCTTGCTCCTTGGCCATCTTGATGGACACGACGCCGAAGTCGGTGAGCCACGAGCTACAGCACAGCGTCTTGCCGCAGGGGCCCACTCCGCTGAGCAGCTTGGCGTGATCGCGTGCGGAGATTTGGCGCAGCTCGATGCGCGTGTGGAAGCTCGACGCCAGGTCGCGCACCAGCCCGCGGAAGTCCACGCGCTGCTCGGACGCGAAGTAGAAGGTGAGGCGGCTTCGCCTTGAAGGCGAGCATTTGGCGTAAGTCGTCTTCCTCGGCCAAGCGAACGATGGGCTTGAGGCCTTCAGGACCGAGCTCCGACGACTCGACGTCTTTGGGCGCGATGACGACGCGTGCCGCCTCCAGGCCCTTGGGGGTCTGCGCGATCACCCAGGTGCCCGTCTTGAGCGAGTGGCCTGCCGGATCGTAGTAGTAGATGCGCCCAGCGGGGCGGAAGCGTACGCCGACGACGTTGATCATGGCTCCTAGAGATCACCTATTTCGTTGGTGAGCAGAATCGCCTCGGCAACCTCGCGCATGGACTTGCGGTTATTCATGCTGAGCTTCTGGATGCGCCGGAACGCCTCCTGCTCGGTAAGCCCTTGCTTCTGCATCAGCAAGCCCTTGGCCTGCTCCACCACTTTGCGTGTGGCGAGGCGCTCTTCGAGGTCCTTGACCTTGCTCTCCATCTCGCGATATTCCTGGAAGCGCGTGAGCGCCACCTCAATGGCGGGCTTGAGATCGCTCTGCTTCCACGGCTTCGTGACGTAATGCACCACACCCGCCTCTTTGGCGCGGTCGATCAACTCCTGATCGCTGAAAGCCGTCAGCAAGACGACAGGGGCGACGCTCTCACGCGTCATGATCTCGGCAGCGCTGATGCCGTCCATCTGCGGCATGCGGATATCCATCACCACAAGATCCGGCCGCAGCTCGCGCGCCAGATTGACGGCGCTCTCTCCGTCGCCCACATCCCCAACTACCAGATACCCCTGGCGCTGGAGCTCTTCCTTCAAATCCATGCGGATGAGTGTATCGTCTTCCGCGACAATGATGCGTGTCGGCATGATCAACCCCTTGTTCGTGGCATCCATGCACCCTGGAGTGGCACATCACCCCCTGGCGCTCGCGCTCAGCCTCGTCGCTCGTGCGAATGCCCTCTGTGCGCCTGGGATGGCTTTCGAGCGCCAGTATAGCACATTCGCAGGATCCGCTGGAGACGGGCACCGCCTGCTCTGTCGCCCGCGACTTGCGCGCCGACAGACGAAATCCCGCCCGCTTTCCTTCGCGGGCGGGTACACACAGGGATGGGATGATGCGCCGAGCGTCAGCGCGAGGACACAGGCTGGCCGTTCGCGCCATACGCGATGTATACCACATCGCGGACGTATGGGTGGTGCTTGAGCTGCTCGCCCACGTCAGATTCCTGTCCTGGTTGTACCAGCGCCAGGAAGCCGTGGCGGCGCGGGATCAGGCGCATTGGGCGCGCTTGATTGGTCATCAGCAAGCGCTGCGCTTGGCCTACGGTGACGCCTTGCTCGAAGAAGACCGCCAGGCGGCCAGGCCCAAGCAGCGGCGCCTGTTGGCGCACAGGGGATCCCTCGATCTTCTCGACCAGCGCTTGAGCGGCATGCTCCGCGCGCTCATGCAAGCGATTGAGCGCCGGGCTAGCCAGCGCCTGAGCACGGCCTCCAAACCCGCGGACCACTCCCGCCAGCCGGCCGAAAGCGTCGCCCAAGCCTGACGCGGGCGTTTGCACGTGCGCGGGGATCGGGTAGACGCCGCTGGCGCGTGCTTCGTGCTGGTGATCGAGCGCGGTTTGCAGGCCCGGCAGCAAGTCGCTCCACCATTGGCGGACCATCTGGGCCACGGGCAGGTTGTCGTTGGGCGCGCGGTGACCCTGTGTGTGCGCTCCACGCTGCAGACGCAGCTCCATCAGGCGGCGCATGCGTGGGTTGGAGAAGGCCGCGGGGTTCCCGGCCAGCGGCTGCCGACCCGTCGGAGACGGGATACGCTCCGGATCGTGCAGCGGTCGGGAGACCGGGCGCGGAATCGGGCTCGGGGTATGACGTGTCTGGGGTATTGGGGTGGCCTGCGCCTGCGGCGCAGGGCGGGACGGCCAGATATCCTGCTCGCCCGTCTCCAGGAATGCTGGACGCGCCGGACGTGTCAGAGTGGGCATCCGGCGCGCGGCGGGCGGCATCACTTGCGCCATGATCTGCGGCGCCATCTGAACGGTAGGTTGGTCGGCCAGCGACCATTCAGGATCGATCTCGTCGAGAATGGCGCTCGCTGCGCCGCCGGGCGCAGCGGCCTGCACGACCGCGAGCTGATTGGTCGCCGCCGGGTCTTTCGTCGCGTCCTTATCTGCCTCGGCAGATTCCAGGGCGGCGGGAAGGGCTGTCGGCACGCTGGGGGCGCTCTCGGCGCTCTGCGCCGCGATGGTGGGCAGCACGCGAGTGGAGCTGTCATCCGCGCTGGCCGCGGCGAGTGTAGACTGCTCAAGCACGACCGTCGCGCCGTCGCTGGAGGGCGCGTCGTCTGCGGGCTCAGGCGTGGCGTCCGCCAGCAGCGTCTCGCTGTCTAGCACGATCGTTGCGTCGTCATCCGGCGGTTGAGACGGTTGCGCTGGTTTTCCTTTGGTTGCCATGAGTAGACCCTCCGCGTCGCCAGAAGGACGGCCTTGTGGCAGTCTGGCTCGCTCTGGTTGTCGAGATGTGCGCCGCGCACCGGTAGTCTTTCCGCGGTGGGGGATCGCGGCGCCTGAGGTAAGTGTCGCGTACTAGCATACCGCTAACGCCTTGTGCAAGGCAGGGCACGTCACACCTGCACTGGAGCGGGCCCATAGCATATTGTGCGCGATAAAGTGCGCGCCGGTGTGGGAGAAATATCCTAGCCCGCCAGCTATGCCGCGGCGGTGGCGGGCGCGCTCACTTGGACGCGAGACGGTCCTTGACCGCAGGCGCGCGGGACGCTATAATCGCCAGAGCGACATGGTCGTGGCCCGGCGCGACCATCCCATCTCTTTACCACACCCGAAAGTGAGAGCCCTCGCCATGATTGATCAGCCACAGACTCGGGCCGCAGTGTCCGAGGAGGACTATTTCGAGAGCCTGCTGCAGGGCGGCGGCACAGCCTGCGACGCCCCCCTGCTCACCCTGACCGCCAGCGCCGCCGAGAAGGTGCGCACCCTGCTGGAGCAGGAGCACGACGCCCCCCTGGGCCTGCGCGTC
>WNFM01017172.1_pt5 | contig 14295 bp, 11 predicted proteins | sample 5400271 | NCBI WGS metagenome assembly WNFM01 (sample SAMN13153352, study PRJNA577476) | soil metagenome | isolation source: 60 cm saprolite on Douglas fir-dominated hillslope | place: USA:California | collected 2013-09-17 | reverse complement strand
CCAGCATCTCGCTCGCCCGCTCCTCGACCTCGGCCGCGGCCATGCCGTAGAGGCCACCGTGGAAGCGCAGGAATTCGCGCGCGGTCAGCTTCTCGTAGATGAACGGGCGGTCCGGGATGAAGCCGAGGGAAGCCTTCGCCGCTTCCGGCGCCTGGGCGAGATCGTGGCCGTTGATGGTGATCCGTCCGCTGGAGGGCTTGAGCAGCCCGGCGATGATGCGGATGGTGGTGGTCTTGCCCGCCCCGTTCGGACCGAGGAACCCGTGGATCTCGCCCGGCTCGACGGAGAGGCTCACGCCGTTCACGGCGGTGAAGGAGCCGTACGTCTTGACCAGGGCCTCGACTGCGATCATGGCGTCAGGACGGCTGCGACCAGCAATGGGTCTCGTGGTCGCGCTTGGGGAGGGGGAGGTCGAGGGGGCGCAGGTCCTGGGCCGGCCGCCCGACCAGGAGCGGCGTGGAGCCCGGCTTCACGTTCACTTCGAGGACGCGCATCTTGGCGTGCCCGATGGCGGGCAGGATGGCGACCTGGCGATCCAGGCCGCCGCGGGCGAGCCGGATATGGGTGGCGTCGGCCGGGAACTGGTTGAGGGTGGGATCGACGGGCAGCCACAGTCCCCGCCCGCGTCCTTCCTGCACGTAGACCTCGGGCCAGGCGTGGTAGTAGAAGCCGCCGCGCACGTACACGAGCCCGACCGCGATCCGCGCCGGGAGACCCAGCGCGCGCGCCATGGCCACGTACAGCGCGGTGTGCTCGTTGCAGTCGCCCACCCGTGTCCGCAGCACTTCGAGCGCGGAGGGTAGGCTCACCGTCGGCTTCTTCTCCACGAGCGCGTTCACGTACCGGGTCAGCCGCTCCGCGATCAGGCGGGGGGCGGCGGCGCCCGCGGCCGCCTTGTTCGCTTCGGCCACGATCTCGGGCGCGTCGCTCTCGAGGAAGAGCTCCGGGCGGAGCCAGGCGGACAGGTCGGGCGCGGCCTCTTCCGCCTTCAGCGTCTCCGTGTCACGCACCTCGACGACGTCGCCGCGGACCGTTTGGCCGGCGCCCTGCACGTCGGGGCCGGACAGGTCGACGCCTTCGAGGCGGACCACCAGCTTCTCGACCGCGGACGGGTCGTCGATCCGGCGCGGCGGGCTCGGCACGACCGCCGCCGCCTCGAGCATGTCCGCCTGCACGTCGCCGGGCACGGAGAGCGCGGTCGCGGTCTCGGGCGTCTCCTTCACGACGAGGAAGCCGAGCGGGCTCTCCTCGCGCACCACCTCACCCGTGTCCGTGACCCACGAGGTCGAGGTGATGCCGGCGTAGCGCGTCAGGACCTTGAAGGCGGGGACGGGACGGTTCGCCGCCCGCACCACCTCGCGCGCCTTCACGTCGATGACCATGGTCTCGTTGCGCAAGGTGGCGGGATCGAACACCGAGGTCTCGATGTGCTTGCCCGGCTCGAGCCCCTCCGCGGCCAGCCGCCGCGAAAGGTTCAGGGAGAGCGCGGGCCGCTCCGGGAGCTCGCGCGTCTCCGTGCGCCTGCCGCTCGGGGTCTTGACCGTGAGCTGCAGGCGCCGCCCGTCCACGATGCCGCCGATCTCGATGGGGCCCGTGCCCGGGTCCATGGAGAACTGGAACGATCGCACCTCGAAGGCCTTGTCCACCTGCACCGCCGTATGCAGGCGCGCGGCGCTGGTCGCTCCGAGCAGCGCCATCTGGATGCGCCCATCCTCCTGGATGTCGTAGCCGTCCGCCGTCGGCACCGTCTGGCCGACCATGAAGCCGATCTTGTCGCCGCGCGAGTACACGCCACGCCACTGAGCGGACGAGCCGTAGCGGCTCAGGTCGCTCGCGAGGTTGGTGGTCGAGGCCTGGATGGAGCGGTACAGCAGTCCCATCTGCCCCAGCCAGGCCAGGACGACCAGGGCGGACAGGGAGCGCGACAGGCCGCGAGGAAGAGGCCGGAGGAATCTCATCGAAGGAAGATACGCGGAGCGAGGCGGGACATTCCCGCGTAAGTATAAACGTTACACTGGCAGCCCCATGGACCTCGACCGCGTCGACGTGGTGCTCGTGCGGCCGGCGCGGGCGGCCAACGTGGCCGCGGCGTGCCGCGCCCTGAAGAACATGGGCCTTCGCTCCCTGGCCCTCGTGGGTCCGCCGGACGGCCTCGATCAGCCCGAGGCGCGGGCCCTGGCCTACGGAGCCTGGGACGTGCTCGACGCCGCCGTCCCCCGGGCCAGCCTGCGCGAAGCGGTCGCGGCCTGCACCGTCGTCGTGGGCACGTCCGGCCGCGCCCACCGGGAGGCCTGGACGCCGCGACGGCTGGCCGGCGCCGCGGCCGACCTTGCCGGCCCGGGCCGGCTGGCCCTCGTCTTCGGCCCCGAGGCCAGCGGCTTGACCGACGAAGAGCTGGCCTTGTGCCACATCCGTATGCACATCCCCTCCGACCCCGCGCACCCCTCGCTCAACCTGGCCCAGGCCGTCCTGGTCGTCGCCTACGAGCTGCGCCTGGCCGCGGTCGGGGCGGAGCCGGCCCCAGCGGGGCCGGAAAACGGGGCCCGGCGCGCGACGGCCGGCGACGTCGAAGCCGCGCTCGACGACCTGCGCCGGGCGCTCGTGGGAATCGGGTACCTCAGCCGTGACAACCCCGAGCCCATCCTCTCCGAGTGGCGCGCCCTGATCGCGCGGGCGGGGCCGACGCCCCGCGAGGTGAGCCTGCTGAGAGGCCTGGCGCGCCAGGTCCTGTGGGCGGCCGGACGAATTGCGCCAACGTCGGGGGGAGAACGATAATCCCCCCTTCCAGCGAGGAGGACGGCTTGAGCGAGCTGCGCGTGCCCACGATCGCCTTCGACGTGGAGATCGTCTACGGGGACGGCACGTGGCTGGTCGGACGGATCTTCCTGCCCGCGGCGTCGTCGCATCATACCGGTCCGATGCGGCCCGACGAATGGATGAACGACACGACCCCCTTCTTCCCGTTCCTGCCTGCGGAGGCGTCCTCTCCCGTCATCTTGAACAAGGCCGAGGTGGTCGTGCTGAGCGTGGTGGTGGAGGGAGAGCTCGAAGAGCCGGGCGTCGAGAGCCCCCATCGCCGCGTGCAGGTGGAATGCCGCGAGCGGGTCGTCGCCGGCACCCTGGTCATCGACATGCCGGAAGGGCACCAGCGCGTGCTGGACTACCTGAACCGGCCCGACTCGTTCCTCATCGTGCGTGACGGGGACCGGGAGCACCTCGTACGCAAGGAACGCATCACGCGCGTCACCGAGCCCCGGGAGGCCTAGTGTCCATCGAGAGATTGCTTCAGGCGACGATGAAGGCCGGGGGACAGGAGCTGCGCCTCATCCCGGGCCGCCGCATGGTGATCGTGACGCCGGCGGGCGAGCGTGAGGTCCAGGGGCCGGAGCAGACGCCGGTCATGATCGACCAGCTCCTGGCGCCGCTCATGACGCCGGACGCGCGTCAGGCGCTGGCCGCGGCGGGCATCGGGGCCGTGCGGGCGCGGGCAGAGGTGAGGCAGGGCGCGACGCATGTCGGCTTCGCGGTCGGCGAGACGGCCGCGCCGGCGCCGGGAGCCACCGCCGCCGCCGCCACTCCCGCCGCGCCTCCGGCGGCGGTCGGTGCCGGACGGGCCGGCGTCCTGGACGGGACGACCGCGGCCATGGAGGAGCTCCTGCGCACGCTCGTCGCCATGAAGGGCTCGGACCTGCACATCTCCGCGGGCTCGCCCCCGATGGTGCGCCATGACGGCGAGATCAAGACGCTGACGGACCGAGGCGCGCTGAGCGGGGCCGACACCGAGAAGCTGCTCTGGCCCATCGCGCCCGAGCGCAATCGCGAGGAGTTCAAGCGCCGCCACGACACGGACTTCGCCTACGAGATCCGGGGCCTGGCCCGCTTCCGCTGCAACTTCTTCCTGGACCGCAAGGGGATGGGGGGCGTGTTCCGCCAGATCCCGAGCAAGATCATCAGCGCCGAAGAGATGGGCATCCCGAAGGAGATCCTCCAGCTCTGCCATCTACCCAAGGGCCTGGTGCTGATCACCGGTCCCACCGGGTCCGGCAAGTCGACGACGCTCTGCGCGCTCATCGATTACATCAACCGCCACCGCACCGACCACATCATCACCATCGAGGACCCGCTGGAGTTCGTGCACGAGAACAAGAAGTGCCTGATCAACCAGCGCCAGGTGGGCGAGCACACCGATTCCTTCAAGGACGCGCTGCGGGCCGCCCTGCGCGAGGATCCGGACATCGTGCTGGTGGGGGAGATGCGGGACCTGGAGACGGTCGCCATCGCCATCGAGACGGCGGAGACGGGGCACCTCGTGTTCGGGACGCTGCACACCTCGTCCGCGCCCTCGACCGTGGACCGCATCATCGACCAGTTCCCGTCCGATCGTCAGGGACAGATCCGGGTCATGCTCGCGGAGAGCCTCAAGGGCGTCATCAGCCAGATGCTCTGCAAGAAGATCGGCGGCGGGCGCGTGCCCGTGCTCGAGGTGCTGATCGGCACGCCTTCGGTGGCAAACCTCATCCGGGAAGCCAAGATCTTCCAGATCCCGTCGATCATGCAGACGGGGAAGAAGTACGGCATGTGCCTGATGAACGAGAGCTTCAACGAGCTCGTGAAGAAGAAGGTCGTGGACCCGCAGGAGGCCTACGCCAACGCCTTCGACAAGGCGGGCCTGCTGAGCATGTTCAAGAAGAGCGGCATCGACACGTCGTGGGCGCCGGCCGAGCCGGGCGCCCCCGTGGCCGCCTCGACGACGACCTGAAGTGGCGACCGACGTCGTACGCGTGTCCGGCACCGCGCCGGATCCCGCGGTCGTGGCCATGGCGGTGGAGCTGCTCGCCGCCGGCTCCCTCCTCATCTACCCCACGGACACGCTCTACGCGCTGGGAGGACGCGTGCTCGACGCCGCGGCGGGGGTGGCCGTGCGCCGGGCCAAGGGCCGCGAAGAGGGAAAGCCGCTGCCGGTGGTGGCCGCCGATCTGGCCCAGGCCCGGGAGCTCTGCGGCGCATGGCCGGAGGTCGCAGACCGCCTGGCCGCCCGGTTCTGGCCGGGGCCCCTCACTCTCGTGGTGCCCGCCGTGCCGTCCGTTCCGGCCGACGTCACCGCCGGCACCGGCCACGTCGCGGTGCGTGTCCCCGATCTCGAGCTGACGCGGGCGCTGTGCCGCCGCGCGGGACCGCTCGTCTCGACTTCGGCCAACCGCGCGGGCGGCAGCCCCCCGATGACGTGCGCGGACGCGCTGGAGGCGGTGGGTGCCGCAGCCGCCCTTGCTCTCGACGGGGGCCACGGCCGTGCGGGCGCGTCCACGATCGTCGACCTCACGTCCACGCCGCCCCGCCTCCTGCGCGCGGGATTGATCCCCTGGGAGGAGATCGAGGGGGTTTTGCGCCCGGGGGAGCGCTGATACACTGATACTTGGAGGCGCGGCACGGGTCGCGCGCTCCGTCGACCAGAGGCGACACCCACCATCAGAGCCCGAGACAGCGCTCCCGCCAGACAAGAGAAGGCGATCCTCGTCGGCGTCTCCGCGGGCGCGCGCGAGCGGCTGCGCACCGAGGCCTCGGTCGAAGAGCTCGGGTTGCTCGTCGAGAGCGCGGGCGCCCGCGTGGTGGGCACGCTCGTCCAGGAGCGCAAGCGCAAGGATCCGGCCACCCTCATCGGCCGCGGCAAGGTGGAAGAGGTGGCGCGCGTGTCCAACGAGCGCGAGGCCGACCTGGTGGTCTTCGACGACGAGCTCACCCCCGCCCAGCAGCGCAACGTCGAGGCGACGGTCGAGCGCAAGACGGTGGACCGCACCCAGTTGATCCTCGACATCTTCGCCCGGCGCGCGCGCACCCGCGAAGGCCGCTTGCAGGTCGAGCTGGCCCAGCTCGACTACATGCTGCCGCGCCTGACCGGCAAGGGCGTCCTGCTCTCGCGCCTGGGCGGCGGCATCGGCACGAGGGGGCCCGGGGAGACGAAGCTGGAGACGGACCGCCGCCGCATCCGGCAGCGGATCCAGAACGTCAAGCACGAGATCGAGAAGGTGCGGCGCACGCGGCACACGCGCCGCGAAGCGCGCCAGCGCGCGCAGGCACCGGTGGTGGCGCTGGTGGGCTACACCAACGCGGGCAAGTCGACCCTGTTCAGCGCGCTCACGCGCGAGCGGACCGAGATCTCGGACCAGCTCTTCATGACCCTGGATCCCCTCATCCGGAAGATCCACGTCGGGGCGGGCCGGGACGTGCTGGTCGTCGATACCGTCGGCTTCATCCAGAAGCTGCCGCACGCGCTGGTGGCGGCCTTCCGCGCCACCCTGGAGGAAGTCGTCGAGGCCGATCTCCTCCTGCACGTCATGGACGCGTCCGCGGAGGACGTCGAGGATCGCGAGTCGGCGGTGAGCGCCGTGCTCAAGGAGATCGGGGCCGCCGACCGGCCGGCCATCGCCGTCCTCAACAAGTCGGACCGGATCGCGCCCGAGCGCGGGCGGAGCCTGCAGGCGGCGCGGCCGGGCTCGGTCGTCGTGTCCGCCCTGACCGGCGAGGGGCTCGAGGAGCTGGGTACGGCGATCGCGCGCCATCTGGATCTGCTGCCGAAGACGGTCCGCCTTCGCTTCCGCGCCGGAGATGCGCGGGGCATCGCGGGCGTCTACACCTCGGGCCGGGTGATGTCGCACGCGGTGGAGGGGGACGAGGTCACCATCGACGCGGAGATTCCCGAGCGCCTGGTGGCGCGGTACAGGGAGCATCTGGTTTGAAGTTGCGGGGGATAGCGGTCGCGGCGGCCGTGGCCGTTGCTCTCTCCGCCTGCGCGACGGCGCCGCGGGCCAAGGTCGGTCCGACCGACGCCGACGACTACGTATTCCCCGGCTGGGCACCGTCCGAGCTGACGCCCGACGAAGGCAAGGCCGTCGAGCGCGACTGGCGCCTGGTCCTGGCCGGACGAGGCGCGGACGCGGAGAAGCGCTTCCGCGAGCTGCTGCGGAAGCATCCGGAGTCGGTGCCCGCGGAGACGGGCGTGGGCTACGCCCTGCTGCGGCAGGAACGGCCGCCGGAGGCGGCGCGCGCCTTCGCAGCCGTCCTCACGCGCCGCCCGGACTACGTGCCCGCTCTGGTGGGGGCCGCCGCGGCCGCGCTGCGTGCGGGCAACGGCGAGGCCGCGCTGCAGCATCTCCGGCGCGCGGCCGCCCTCGACACCGCCAACGACACCGTGCGCCGCCGGCTCTCGGACGTCCGGCTGCAGGTGACGGAGCGCCGCGTGGGGGCCGCCCGGGACGCCATGGCCGCGGGCAACGCGGACGCCGCGATTGCGGAGTATCGGCACGTGCTGGAGGCGGCGCCCGAAGTGACGGAAGCCCGGCTGGCCCTGGCCGACCTGCTCGTGCAACGGGGCCAGGCCGCGGAAGCGGCGACGGTCCTGGAAGCCGATCCCCAGGAGGAGCGCCAGGTCCTCGTGCGCCTGGGCGAGATCCTGGCCGGCCTCCGGGAGTACGGGCGCGCGCTGGAGGTCTATCGCCGCCTGCTCGCCCTGGACCCGCGCGACGAGGAGGCGCTGCGCCGGTCGCGCGAGGCGCGGGAGGCGCTGGAGCTGCTCCAGATGCCGGAGGAGTACCGCCGCATCCCGTCGTTGCCCACGATCACCCGCGCGGACCTGGCCGCGCTCCTCATGAGCAAGGTGACCATGCTGTCGCGCCAGCCTCCCGGGCCGGCCAAGGTCGCCATCGACATCTCGGGGTCGTGGGCGCGCGACCAGATCATCCGCGCCCTCGCCCTCGACGTCCTCGACGTCTACTCGAACCACACCTTCCAGCCCGCGGCGGTCGTGCGGCGCGGGGACCTGGCCACGGCGGTGCAGCGCGTGCTCGACCTGGCCAAGGCCCCGGCGACCAACCTCGCCAACCCGACGGACATGAACGAGAGCAACCTCTCGCGCTATCCCGCGGCGCGGGTGGTGGGCGCGGGCCTCATGGACCTCACGGAGGGGGGGGCCTTCGAGGCCTGGCGGCCGGTGACGGGTCAAGAGGCGGTCGACGTCCTGGAGGGTCTCGTCCGTCTCGTCGGGCCTTGACCCGGGGCGCCGCGGTATGGTGTAGGATCCCGCCGAATGGACGAGCAGGAACTCCTCCGCACCGTCCCCATCTTCGCGGAGCTGTCCGACGCGGACATCGCGAGCCTTTCCCGGCTCGCGACGCGCCGGCGCTACCCGAAAGACACCGTCGTCTTCTTCGAGAACGAGGAGGGCGACTTCTTCTTCATGATCCTGGAGGGGCGGATCAAGGTCACCATCCTCGGAGACGACGGACGTGAGGTGATCCTCTCCATCCTCGGTCCCGGCGACTTCTTCGGCGAGATGGCGCTCCTCGACAACGAGCCCCGCTCCGCCACCGCCATCGCCATCGAGGACAGCGAGCTGATCTCGCTCCATCGCACCGATTTCCAGACCGTGCTCACGGACAACCGGAGCATCACGTCCGCGCTCATCAAGATCCTGAGCCAACGCCTGCGCCATGCCAACCAGCAGATCTCGACCCTGGCCCTGCTCGACGTCTACGGGCGCGTGGCCCGGGTCATCGTCGACATGGCCCGCGAGGAAGGCCGCCGGCTGAAGGACGGACGGATCGCCTTCCGCCGTGCCACCCACCAGGAGATCGCCAACCGCATCGGGACCACGCGCGAGACGGTCACGCGCATGCTCAAGGACCTGGAGCGCCAAGGGCTGATCCACGTCGAGGGCAAGGAGATGGTGGTGCAGCCCGACTTCGAGAAGGTGTTCGACTAGCCGACGCCGACTAGCCGTTGCTGAAGGACGTGCCCGTGGCGAACGTCGACCGCGAACGGAAGCGCAATCCCCACCGCTGCGAGTGTGGGTCGGCCTTCGACGTCTGCTACTTCGACGACCGTCGCGATCCCGCGCGCGACGGCGACCCCGTGACCGTCGACGTCTCGTGCCCGGGCTGCGGCCGGTCGCGGACGTTCGCGGTGCCCATCGGCTCCGAGCGTACGCTCATGGTGGAGGCTTCCGAGAGCGCGCACGAGGACCTGGTCGACGAGGGCGGCGGGGGGTAGAGAGGCCGCTTCTGAGCGGCGCACCCTACTCGTAGCGCAGCGAGGCCATGGGGTCGACACGGGTGGCACGACGCGCCGGCAGGTAGCTGGCCGCCAGTGCCGTCGCCGTCAAGACGAAGATGGCGGCGGCGAAGGTGACTGGATCGGTCGCGCCGACTTCGAACAGCAGGCTCGCGATCAGTCGAGTCGCGGCCAGCGCGATTGCGGCCCCGGCCGCGATCCCGGCCACGACCTGAAGCGAGGCCTCCCGCAGCACCATCCACAACATGTCCGTCCTTTGCGCCCCGAGGGCCAGTCGAATGCCGATCTCCCTGGTCCTCCGACCTACGGCGTAGGACATCGTGCCGTAGAGGCCGATCGCCGCCAGCAGCAGGGCGAGGGCGCCGAAGAAGCCGAGGATCTCCGCCAGCGAGCGCCGGCCTCCGAGGTAGTCGTCGACCTCTTGCGCCTGGGTCTGGAATCCCTCCACCGGGAGGTCCTTGTCGATGGATCCCACCGCGCTCCGGACCGCCGTCGTGATGCTGACGGGGCTGGCCGTCGTGCGCAGGACGAGGTTCATCTGGCCGAGCGAGTCCGGCGGCGCCTGGGTGACCGGGATGTAGACGGCCTCCTCCGGGCGCTCCACGAGGCGGCGGTTGAGGTCCCGGACGACCCCGATGACCTGGGCGTCGGCGCCGGTGCGTGACCCCTCGAAACCGATCTGGCGGCCGATGGCGTGGCCGCCCGGGAATGCCGTGCGGGCCAGGCTCTCGCTGATCAGGGCGACCCTGGGAGCCGCCGCATCGTCGGTCACGGAGAACTCGCGACCCTGGACAAGCGCGATGCCCATCGTCTCGAAGAAGCGCGGGCCCACGACTCCGCAATAGACGTGACGTCTTTCCTCGGCGGAGGGCCCGGTGCGCCGAACCCATACGTCCCGATACGGACGGCCGGTGACGAGCCGGAATCGCGACAAGGTGGCCGACTGCACGCCGGGTATGGCATTCATCCGGGTCAGCAGCTCCCGGTAGAGGGCCGATTCGCGGGCCTGGTCGTAGCCGTGCAGGGCGGGCAACACCCACGTCAGCAGGACCTTCTCGCGCTCGAAGCCGGGGTCCACCGTGTAGAGACGTTGCAGCGTCCGGACGAGCAGGCCGGCACCGACGAGGAGCGCGAGTGCCAGCGCCATCTGCGCGATGACCAGCGACCGTGCCAGGCGGCGCCGCCACGGACCCGATGTCGATCTCTCCGCGCCGCCCTTGAACATCGGCGTGAGGTCCACGCGCGTGGCCGCGAGGGCAGGGGCCAGGCCGAACAGCACGCCGGTGAGCAGGGAGATCGCAGCCGTGAAGGACAGGAGCCTCCCGGTGGCGCTGAAGGAGAATAGGATCGGCGACCGCCCCATGGAGAGGACGGCGGTGAGGAGGTTCACTCCCCAGCCCGCCAGGAGCAGCCCCAGCGCCCCGCCCAGGACTCCGAGGAGCACGCTCTCGGTCAGGAGCTGGCGGACCAGCCGGCCGCGGCCGGCGCCGATGGAGAGGCGCACCGCGATCTCTTTCTGCCGCGCCGTCGCGCGCGCGAGCTGGAGGTTGGCGACGTTCACGCACGCGATGAGCAACACCACGCCGACCACGGCGAGGAGGATGGGAAGCTGCGTCCCCAGGTCGGTGCCGTCGCTGGTCGTGCCTCGGACGGCGGGAGCGAGCTGGATGGCCCGCTGGCGGATCTCCTGCGCCGCCGCGGGAGAGACGGCCGCGCCCGCCGCCTCCATCAGCGCGCGCCGGTAGATCACGTCCAGGTCTTCGCGCGCCTGCGCGGCCGGCACGCCGGGCTTGAGCCGGCCCATTACCGCGAACGTGTCGTGGTCCTTGAGGGCCAGGTGTGGCTGGATGAACATCGGGAGCACGACGTCGGCTGACCTTCCCACCGCTTTCCGACCGAAGAATCCGGGCGGCGTCACTCCGATGACGGTGACGGGGATCTTCCCCACGTAGGTCGTCCGTCCCACCACGGCAGGGTCGCGCTCGAAGCGCCGCTGCCAGTAACGGTCGCTGATCACCGCCACCACTGGCCGTCCGGGCTGGTCGTCTTCGGCCGTGAACGTGCGGCCGCGCGCGGCGCCGACGCCGAGCACGTCGAAGTAGCTGCCGGAGACGAAGTCGGCGACCACGTATTCGGGCTGGCCGTCGATGGTCAGGGCGACGCGGGTGTCGTCGTAGGCGAAGAGACCCGACAGCGAGTGGTTGGCATCGCGGAGCCGTTCGAAGGTGGTGTACGGGAAGCTCCACTGCGTGCGGCCGCTGGGGAGCCGCTCGTACACGAAAACGAGCTGCTCGGGGTCCTTGACGGGAAGCCGGCCCCAGAGGAAGGCGTCGGCGAGGCTGAAGATCGCCGTGTTGGCCCCGATGCCCAGGGCCAGGGTCAGGATCGCGATGCAGGTGACGGCCGGCGTCTTCATCAGCACGCGCAAGCCGTAGCGCACGTCCTGGAGCAAGCCGTCCATCATCCCTCCCTGGCGGTGCGAGTCCTCTCAGGCCGGGAGCAAACTGCGGACCACGGGTGCTCGTCCCGGTAACGCACTGACGCACCGCGGAGACGGGCGTCGGCTCATGGCCGCGGTGGACGATGCGGTCGTCCCGACGGCGAACAGGCGGTGTCCGTTATCGGGACAGGCCGGACTCGTAGAGACGGGGCCCGGGAGACAGCCGACGTGGCCAGAGCCCGGGCTACAGAAGACTCAATAGATGGTCCTTGATCCTGGCGCGCACCGTCTCGTCTTTCGTCGCCGACAGCGCCAGCTCCCACATCTCCACCGCCTTCCGCCAGAACTCCTGCTTCTGATACAGGTTCGCGAGAGACGTGATCGCATCGTAGAAGCCGGGGTTGAGCTCGATGGCCTTCTCGTAGTGGTCGATGGCGTGGAAGACCATGTCCTTCTTCTCGTAGGTCATGGCCTGGTAGTAATGCAGCAGGTCCGAGAACTGGTCGATGGCGAGGCCCCGGGTGAACGCGGCCATGGCCTCGTCGAGCTTGTCGTTCTTGAGGGCGATGACGCCCTCCTTGAGCTGCTGGCGGGCGGCGGCCTCGGACGCGGGGGCGACCGTCTCCGGGGCGCGGCTCAGGAGGGCCTCGACGCGCCGGAGCAGGTCCGCGGCCTCGAAGGGCTTTTCCAGGTAATCGTCGGCGCCGTAGGTCTGCTTGACGTCCGCGGCGAAGCGCCATCCGGTGTGCACCGCCGACACCATCAACACCGGGATGTGACGGAAGCGCTCCGAGGTCTTGAGCTGCCGGCAGATCTCGAATCCGTGCACCTCCGGGAGCATTCCGTCCAGGATGATGAGGTCGGGCATGGATTCCCGGACCTTGGCCAGCGCCTCCCGTCCCGCACGCGCGGTCAGCACGCGGTATCGCTTCGACTGCAGGAGCATCTCGATCATCCGCAGCACGCTCGGATCGTCGTCCACGGCCAGGATGGTCTGCGTCTCCTCCACGGCCGGCGCGCGCGGGGGAGCGGCGGGGGAGGCGCCGGGCGTGCTGCCCAGGCTCTCGATGATCCTCAGCTCCTCCACCTCGTTCATCAGGGACTCGACCACGATCACCTCGACGTCGCCGGAGGGTCCGCCACCCTCCGTCCCCGGGGTCACGCCCGCGGCGTTGCCGGGCGGGGTGGCGAGGCGGCCGGAGAGCGCCTTCTGGACGTTGGGGCGGATCGTCTTCTGGCCGGTCTTGAGGGCGCGCCGCGCCTCGACGATCGCGTTCTTGATGCTCGCGTCGAGAGCGATCATGGGCCCGAGGCGCGCGCCCGTCTTGAACTCGATCTCCGAGACGAGCTTTTGATCGTTGGGGTCGGCCATCGCGATCTGCAACCGCGCGCCCTGGACCTTGATCGGGAACACCAGGTGGCGCTCGCACAGCTCGAGGGGCACCTTCTTGAGCAGCTCGAGGTCGATCTCCTGCCGCGAGAGGTCGACGCCGGGGACACCGAGCTGCCGGCCCAGGTAGGTCACCGCGAACTTCTCGGTCAGCGTGCACTGACGCACGAGGACGCTGGCCAGGCGTTCGCCGAACGTCTTCTGCGCGGAGAGCGCGTCGCGGAGCTGCCCTTCGCTGATGAGGTCCGCCTCGCGCAGGATCGCGCCGAGGCCCTTCCTAGACACGCCCGCGGGCCTCTTCGATCGGAATGAGGATCTGCACCTTCCGGCCCTGACGGCGCACGGTGAGGCGCAGCTCGGCGCCGACCCGGGCCCCGGCCAGCTCGTTGCGCAGCTGCGACGCCATGTCGACCGCTCGCCCGTCCACGGCCACGACGACGTCGCCCGGCTCGAGGCCGGCCCGGTCCGCGGGGCTCCCGCGCAGCAGCTCGACGATGACCACGCCCTGGCCGGGCTCCAGCCCTCCCTCGTCCGCGACGTCGCTGATCTTGGTGATCCCGATCCATCCCCGGACGACGCGCCCCTTGCTGACGAGCTGGTCGACGACGGTGCGCGCGAGGTTCGCGGGGACGGCGAACCCGATGCCCTGGTAGCCGCCCGTCTCCGAGTAGATGGCGGTGTTGATGCCGATCAGCTCGCCGCGCGTGTTGAGCAGCGCGCCTCCCGAGTTGCCCGGGTTGATGGCGGCGTCCGTCTGGATGAAGTCCTCGTAGTCGACGATGCCGACGTTCGAGCGTCCGGTGGCGCTGATGATCCCCATGGTGACCGTCTGGTTGAGCTGGAACGGGTTGCCGATGGCCAGCACGTACTCGCCCACGGCGGCGTGCGCGGAATCGCCCCAGGGCAGCGTGGCCAGGCCTCGCGCTTCGATCTTCACCACCGCGATGTCGGTGACGGGATCCGTGCCCACCAGCTTGCCCCGGAAGCGCCGATGGTCGGGGGTGGTGATGGCGATCTGGTTCGCGTGCTCGATGACGTGGTTGTTGGTGACGATCAGCCCGTCCGGGGCCACGACGACGCCCGAGCCCAGGCTCGTCTTGCGCTCCTCCAGCGGCATGCGCAGGCCGGGGAAGTCCTGGCCGAAGAAGTCGCGGAAGAACGGATCGCTGGAGAACGGGGAGCGCTCGGCGCGATAGACCTGGAGGGCGGAGATGTTGACCACGGCCGTGGTGCCGCGGCGGGCGATGGCGCTGAAGTCGGGGCCGCCCACGGCGGTAGCGGCCGGGCCGGGTTTGGGAGCGGCGAGGGCCGGCTCCGCGGCCTTGGCCGGGGGAGGGACGTCGATCCTCCCCGCCATGTGCGCGCCGATGGCGATCCCGACGGCGAGGGAGGCCACGACGGC
>WNFM01124385.1_pt1 | contig 14296 bp, 14 predicted proteins | sample 5400271 | NCBI WGS metagenome assembly WNFM01 (sample SAMN13153352, study PRJNA577476) | soil metagenome | isolation source: 60 cm saprolite on Douglas fir-dominated hillslope | place: USA:California | collected 2013-09-17 | reverse complement strand
GCCTCCTCTTTGGCTGGGCGGCCGGCACGATGACCTTCTTCAACGTCCTGGCGATGGCGTCGATCGGCATCTTCCTGCTGCCGGTCTCCGCCTTCCTGCTCGTCGTCCTCCTGCTGCTGCTGAGCGCGCGGAACCTCCGCTGCTGGGCCGCCGCGGCGGGAGGCATCGTCCTCGCAGTCGCCACCCAGCTGGTCTTCCTCGGGTTCTTCGCTCGTTATTGACGATCTGCGACCTAGACTTTTCGGCGAAGGGGGACAGCTGCCAGCAATGGATGACTACAGCAAGGAGATCATCGACCTCCAGCGGGAGGTGGACCGGCTCGTCGAGGCCGAGGGCGACCAGCAGGAGATCGCCGAGCTGGAGATGCAGATCCGGGTCCTGAAAGCGCTCTACGAGCAGGCCACGACGCTCTACGAGCAGGGCCGCGGGGATCCCGACCTGCGCCGCCAGCTGGTGATCCGGGGCTACGGCGAGTGGACGCTCGACAACGTCTACGCGTTCGTCTTCGAGGCCGCCGTCGACCTCCCCGACGTCGAGCCGAAGGCGTTCGTCAACGGCATCTCCCACACCGACTTCGCAAGCCTGCTGATCGCCTCCTGATGCCCGGGTCGTACAACGCGAGCACCCTGCTCGATCGCAACCTGGAGGCGGGGAGGGGCGGCAAGGTCGCCGTTCACTGGTCGGGGGGCTCGGTGACCTACCAGCAGCTGCTCGGCCTCGTCTGCGCCACCGGGCGCCGCTTCGAGGAGCTCGGCGTCCGCCGGGAGGAGCGGATCCTACTCCCGCTCGACGACTCGCCGGCGCTGATGGCCGCCTTCTGGGGGGCGATCCGGATCGGCGCGGTGCCGGTGCCCGTCACCCCGCTCCTGCAGGGGAGCGAGGACTACGACCACTCCTTCGCCGACTCCCTCGCCCGGGTCGTCGTGGTCGACACGATGACCGCCGAGAAGGTGGGCAGAGCCGCCGCCCGGATGGACGCTCCGATCCGGGTCGTCGAAGCCGCCGAGATCCTGGCGCTTCCCCCGGCCGAGTCGTCGCCGGTCCCCACCAATCGCGACGACGTCGCCTTCTGGCTCTACAGCTCGGGCTCGACCGGGCTGCCCAAGGGCGTCGTCCACCTCCAGCACGACATCGAGTACACCTGCGAGACCTACGCCCGCCAGGTGCTCGGCATCACCGAAGCCGATACCACCTTCAGCACCACGAAGATGTTCCACGCCTACGGCCTCGGCAACAGCCTCAGCTTTCCCTGCTGGGCCGGGGCCACGACGGTCCTGCTCTCGGGGCGGGCGACACCTCCGGCTGTGCTGGAGACGATCGAGAAGCAGCGGCCGACGCTCTTCTTCAGCGCGCCGACCCTCTACAACGCGATCCTCAACCACGAAGGCGCGCGGGAGCGCGACCTCTCCTCGCTCCGGCAGTGTGTCGCAGCCGCCGAGGCGCTGCCCGCCGAGGTCTGGCGGCGCTGGAAAGGGGCGTTCGGGCTGGCGATCATCGACGGCATCGGGTCGACCGAGCTGCTCCACATCTACTGCTCGAACCGGCCCGACGACGTGCGGCCGGGCTCGAGCGGCAAGCCGGTCCCCGGCTATGAGGTCAAGATCCTTGACCTCGAGGGCAGACCGGTGCCCGACGGCGAGGCGGGGGACATGTACGTCAAGGGCGACAGCGCGCTCGCCTTCTACTGGCGCCAGCACGAGAGGACCAAGCGAAGCCTGCTCGGGGAGTGGTTCTTCTCGGGCGACCGCTACCGCCGCGACGCCGACGGCTTCTACTGGTACGAGGGCCGCTCCGACGACATGATCAAGGTCAGCGGGCTCTGGGTCTCGCCGATCGAGGTCGAGGGGGTGCTGCTGGAGCACCCGGCGGTGGGGGAGAGCGCGGTTGTCGGCGTCGAGGTCGACGGCTTCATGAAGATCAAGGCCTTCGTGATCGCCAAGGTCGAGGGTCACCGGAGCTCGCGGCCGAGCTCCAGGAGCACTGCAAGTCCCGCCTCCAGCGCTACCAGTTCCCTCACCTCATCGAGTTCGTGCCCGAGCTTCCCAAGACGCTGACCGGGAAGATCCAGCGTTACAAGCTGCGCGAGCGGACGCCGCTTGCCTAAACACATCGCGGTCGTTCCCGGCGATGGGGCCGGGAAGGAGGTCGTCCCGGAGGCGGTCAAGGTCCTCCGGGCGGTCGGCGCCGACCTCGAGTTCGAGCAGTTCGACATCAGCGCCGACCGCTACCTGGCGACCGGGGTCAGCCTGGACGAGGCGACCTTCGAGCAGCTGAAGGCGGCCGACGCCATCCTCTTCGGCGCCGTCGGCGACCCCCGGGTGGACGAGCACTACGCGGCCTCGATCCTGCTCCGGATCCGCTTCGAGATGGACCTCTGGGCCAACCTCCGGCCGGCCAAGCTCTACGATCCGCGGCTCTCCCCGCTGCGGGACGAGAAGCTGCGCGAGGTCGACCTGCTGGTCGTCCGCGAGAACACCGAGGGCGTCTACGTCGGCGCCGGGGGCCGCTTCAAGAAAGGCACTCCCGACGAGGTGGCCATCCAGGAGGACCTCAACACCTACAAGGGCGTGAACCGGATCCTCGAGCACTCCTTCAGCCGGGCGCGGCGCGAGGTCTGCATGGTCGACAAGTCGAACGCGATGGGCCACGCGGGAGGGCTCTGGCAGGCGCGCTGGAAGGCGCTGGCGCCCCTCCACCCCGACCTGGTGACGCGGCATCTCTACTCCGACGCCTGCTCGATGGAGCTGGTCCGCGACCCGTCCCAGTTCGACGTGATCGTCACCGGCAACCTCTTCGGCGACCTGCTCAGCGACCTCAGCGCCCAGCTGATCGGCGGCATGGGGATCGCGCCCAGCGCCAACCTCAACCCCGACAACGGCAAGGGTCTCTTCGAGCCCGTCCACGGCTCGGCGCCCAAGCTCGCGGGGCGGGGCATCGTGAACCCGATTGGGACGATACTGAGCTCGGGCATGATGCTCGCCCACCTCGGCCTGACGGCCGAGGCCGGCGCGATCGAGGCGGCGGTGATCGCCGCCATCCGCGCTCGCGAGTGCACCCGCGACATCGGCGGCGACCTGTCCACCGCCGAGGCCGGCAACGCCGTGGTCAAGCACCTGAAGGGGATTTAGTGGAATGCCGATGAACATGACCGAGAAGATCCTGGCGCGCGCCAGCGGGAGGGAGTCGGTCAAGCCCGGCGACCTGATCCTGGCCCGGGTCGACTTCGCGATGGGCCACGACCTCACCATCCCGCCCGCCTCCAAGATCATGCGCGAGCAGATGGGCGCCACCAGGGTCTGGGACCCGGAGCGCCTGGCGGTCGTCCAGGACCACTTCCAGCCGGCCAAGGACACCGCCTCGGCTGCGCTCGGCAAGACCACCCGCGACTGGGCCCGGGAGATGGGGATCAAGTGGTACTTCGAGGTCGGCGACGGCGGCATCTGCCACACCGTCCTGCCCGAGCGGGGCCTCGTCCTGCCCGGCGAGCTGATCGTCGGCGCCGACTCCCACAGCTGCACCTACGGCGCGCTCAACAACTTCGCGACCGGCATTGGCTCGACCGACCTCGCCTGCGTGCTCTCGCTCGGCGAGCTCTGGTTCCGGGTCCCCGAGACGCTCAAGTTCGTCTACCACAACCGCCTCCAGGAGTGGGTCGAGGCGAAGGACCTGATCCTCGCCGTGATCGGCCACATCACGGTCGACGGCGCCCGCTCGAAGGCGATGGAGCACACCGGCGAGGCGCTCAAGCACATCGACATGGAGGGCCGCCTGACGATGACCAACATGGCCATCGAGGCGGGCGCCAAGAACGGCATCATGGAGTACGACGAGGTCACCGAGGCGTTCCTCGAGGACATCGCCAAGCGCCCATACACGCCGGTCTCCTCCGACCCCGACGCCGTGTACGAGAGGGTCTTCGAGTTCGACGCCGCCAAGGTCGAGCTGTCGGTCGCGAAGCCGATGTCGCCCGACGCGTACGCGCCGCTCAGCGAGGTCGTCGGCGTCAAGCTCGACCAGGTCTTCATAGGCTCCTGCACGAACAGCCGGATTGGCGACCTGCGCCGGGCGGCGGCGGTGCTCAAGGGCCGCAAGGTGCATCCTCACACCCGCCTCCTGATCACGCCCAGCTCGACCGAGACCGCCCGGATGGCGGAGCGCGAGGGCCTGATCCGGATCTTCTACGACGCCGGCGCTTCCTGGACGGTCTCGACCTGCGGCGCCTGCCTCGGCGGCCACATGGGCGTCCTCGGCGAGGGCGAGACCTGCCTCAGCACCACCAACCGCAACTTCCCGGGCCGGATGGGCCATCCGAAGGCGCTCGTCTATCTCTCCAACCCGGTCGTCGCGGCAGCGTCCGCGGTGGCGGGCGAAATCATCCACCCGGCCGAGATCATGAAGCGGGAGCCCGTCGCGGTATGACCGCCGAGCGCGGCCTCGTCCTCCGCGGCAGCACCTGGAAGTTCGGCAACAACGTCGACACCGACCAGATCATCCCGGCCCGGTACGCCATCTACTCGCTGGACGAGAAGGTGCTCGGCGAGCACGCCATGGAGGACGTGCCCGACAACGACGGCTGGTCCAAGAAGGTGACCAGGGGCGACATCCTGGTGGCAGGCTCGAACTTCGGCTGCGGCTCCTCCCGCGAGATCGCCCCGGTCGCCATCCGCGCCGCCGGGATCAGCTGCGTCATCGCCGATTCCTTCGCCCGGATCTTCTTCCGCAACGCGATCAACATCGGCTACCCGATCCTCCAGTCGCCCCAGGCCGCCGAGGCGATCCGCCAGGGCGATCAGCTCGAGGTGGACCTCGAGGAGGGGATCATCAAGAACCTGACGCAGGGCGATGAGTATCGCGCCGACGCCTTCCCCGAGTTCATGACCGAGCTCATCCACATGGGCGGATTGGCACCCTGGGTTCGTAAGCGCCTGGCCGAGAAGGAGCGGGAGAAGGCCTCTTCGCGTGGCTGACGATGGGCCCGTCGAATTACAGGAGCCGCTCGAGGAGCTCGCCCGCGACCCCCGCCGGTTCGACCACCACCTCAAGTTCCCGCCGGCGGACAAGATCCGCGTCTACGACGACACCCTCCGCGACGGGGAGCAGATGCCCGGTGTCGCCTTCAGCCCCCACGACAAGTACGAGCTCGCCCGCGAGCTGAGCGACATCGGCGTCCACATCATGGACGTCGGCTTCCCGGCCGTCGGGGGCAGCGAAAGGGAGACGCTCAAGCTCGTCCTGGAAGGCAAGCTGCGGGGCGAGCTCCGGGCGGACCTGGAGGTCGTCTGCATGATGCGCTCCAACCCGGCCGACATCGACGCGACCTTCCGCGTCATGGACGAGCTCGGTCACCCGCGCGACTCGGTCACCTACTTCATCTTCTCGAGCGCCTCCGACCTGCACGTGAAGTACAAGCTGGGCAAGACGCTGCTCGCCCGCGAGGGCATCCCCGCCAGCGAGTGGCTCGAGCTCCCGGTCAAGTTCTACCGCGAGGCCAACCTCGGGATGATGTGCGAGGCGATCGCCTACGCCAAGGCCCAGGGCGCGAAGGAGATCGAGTTCGGCGGAGAGGATGGCTCGCGCGCCGACGTCGCCTACATCGCGGAGATCCACCGCCAGGGCCTGAAGGCGGGCGGCACCCGGCCCAGCACTCCCGACACGGTGGGCTGCTACTCGCCCTTCGCGGTCAGCGAGTACATCCCGGCGATCAAGGCCGCGGCGCCCGACGCGCCGCTGGTCGTCCACTTCCACAACGACCTCGGGATCGGCGCCTGGAACACGGTGGTGGCGCTGGGGAGTGGGGCGGAGGTCTTCACGACCTCGGTCAACGGGATCGGGGAGCGGACCGGCAACGCGCCCCTGCACGAGGTCCTGCTCCAGCTCCGCTACCTCTTCGGGATCGAGATACCCGGCTTCAAGTACCGCAGGCTGCGCGACCTCGCCCACACCCTCGAGCGGCTGAGCGGGATCCCGGTGCCGCCGACCGCGCCCGGGATCGGCCACAACGTGTTCAGCCACGAGTCGGGCATCCACACCGCGGGGATGCTGATCCACCCCGCGATCTACCAGTTCATCCCCCCCGCCGACTTCGGCGAGGAGGTCCGCTACGTCTACGGCAAGCACTCGGGCGCGCTGGTCATCGAGCACGCCCTCCGAACCAACCACGTGCCGCATGATGCGGACCTGGTCGGGAAGGTCATGAACGAGGTGAAGCGGATCCGCGAGGAGCGGGCGGAGCAGGCCGACTTCGCCGCCTTCACGAGCGCCTACTACAACCACCTGGAGGGGATGGGCGTGAGCGAGGAGGAGGTGATCGAGATCGCCACCGCGCTCGCCGAGAAGCCCACCGCCTAGAGGCCATGGCCAGCGTCGAGCAGAACACGCCGGGGACCAAGGAGGAGTTTCTCCGGATCCACCGCTTGATGGCCCAGGCCAAGGCGCTCGACGACCGGATGCACATCCTCGTCAAGCAGGGCAGAGCGCCCTTCGTGGGCTCGGCTCGCGGCCACGAGGGCATCCAGGTCGGGGCGACCGCCGCCCTCGACGGGCCCGACGACTGGCTGGTCCCCCACTATCGAGGCCTCGGCAACGCGGTGACCATGGGCCTGACGGCACGGGAGTGGATGCTCGCCGTCTTCGCCAAGGCCGACGACCCGCTCACCGCCGGCCGCAACATCCCCGGCGGCTGCTTCGGCTACCGCGCCCGGCGGGTGGTCACCGTATCCCAGGTCGTCGCCAGCTGGCTCCCTAAGGCGGCGGGCATGGCCTATGCAGCGAGGCTCCTCGGCAAGGACTCGGTCTTCCTGTGCAACTTCGGCGACGGTGCGACCTCGACCGGCGACTTCCACGAGGCCCTCAACTTCGCCGGCATCCACAAGCTGGCGGTCGTCTTCGTCTGCGAGAACAACGGCTACGCGATCTCGGTCCCGCTGGCCAAGCAGGCGGGCAACCCCGACATCTACCTGCGCGCCCCCGGCTACGGGATGGCCGGCGTCCAGGTCGACGGCGCCGATGTACCGGCTGTCTACGCGGTCGCCCGGGAGGCCGTCCGGCGGGCTCGGGCAGGGGAGGGGCCGACTCTGGTCGAGGCCCGGATCATGCGGATCAACTCGCACACCTCGGAGGACAACCAGGCCAAGTACCGGACCGCGGAGGACATCGCCGAGGCGCTCGACCACGACCCGGTCGCGCGCTTCGAGTCGTGGCTGGCCGGTCGCGGCTGGCTGCTGCCGAATGACGCGGCGAAGATCCACGCCGACCTCGAGCGAGAGGCCGGCGAAGCCGCCGACTGGGCCGAGCAGCAGCCCGACCCCCGCCCCGAGGACACCCTGAGGAACGTTTTTGCCGAGTAGATAGGCGGCGATACGGAACCACAAAGACCCGAAGGGCACGAAGGACGCACAGAGAAAAGAAACGTTGACGACGCCCTTGGATGCGGTCGCCAATCGGACTCAGAACCTGGCCCACAGTCTCCAAGAAACCCAGGGCGGTTCAATTCGTCCTCAGTGCGTCTTCGTGCCCTTTGTGCCTTTGTGTTGAATCGTCCGTCCGTCCGTCCGTCCGTTCGTGCGTTCGTCCGTTCGTCCGTTCGTCCGTTCGTCCGTCCGTCCGTCGGCTGTACTGCTCAGGTCAGAGGTTGGGAACCTTGCGGGCGCCCCAGACAGCCCCCTGGAGCCTGGTCACGAGCATCCAGATGAAGAGGGCCAGCTCGAGCGCCGAGAGCAGCAGGTTGGGGATCGCGAGGCCCAGCGGCCCCGAGGTTCCATTGCTGAGCGTGTAGAGGCTGGTGAAGACGCCCAGGGCACCGATGCCGAAGATGACCAGATCGGCGTAGAAGAGCCAGCTCCAGCGGCGGAACAGGGTCATCAGCCCGAAGGCGACAAAGATCAGCCCGACCACGACCGAAATGGCGACGCCGAGGGTGACGCTGAAGTCGAGGATCTGTTTGAGCTGGTCGGCCGTCAGGGCCTGGTTCCGGGGCGACTGGAGCAGGGCCCTCCTGGTCGACTCCCGAACGTAGGGCGCCGCGAAGAAGGTGAGAATCACGGTGAGGAGGCCCGCCGCGACCAGGTAGCCGCCGGCCAGGAGCTGCATCCGGCGGGTGGTTTCAGTCGGCTCCCAACGGAACGTCGTGATCGGGTTCCACCGGCTGCCGTCCCAGACGAACCGGGCGTCGGGCGAGACCTGGCCCGGGCTTGGCGGCTGCTGGCCCACGGCCAGAGTTTCGCACGGACGGGGCGCCTCGAACCCGGGAATCGCGCGCGCTCCACCGGCCGGCCTGCGACCCGCAACTACCATTTGCGGACGTGAAGCGCACGCGGGTCGGTGTGGTCTCCGACACCCACTGCCCCGAGTTCCTGGACAAGCTGCCGCGCCAGGTCGCCGAGCTTCTCGCCGGGGTTGACCTCATCCTCCACGCCGGCGACATCACGTCGCTCGACACGCTGGCGGAGCTGGGCCGGATCGCGCCGGTGGAAGCGATCCGCGGCGACCACGACCGGGGCCTCGACCTTCCCGCGCGACGGGTGGTCGAGGTCGCCGGCAGGCGGATCGGGCTCGTTCACGGCAACCGGAGCCACCTCATCGAGGAGCCGGCCACCTTTGCTGGCACGGTCTCGCTCGGCTACTGGTGGCCGATGGCCGGCCTCCACCGGTACCTCCAGCGGAGCTTCCCGGGCGTCGATGCCGTCGTCTACGGCCACACCCACCTGCCAGACATCCGGCACGTCGAAGGCACCCTCATCTTCAACCCCGGCGCCGTCTACCAGGTGACGCCGGCGGAGGCGAGGAAGCGCCTGGCGCGCGGCCCGGGATGGTTCGAGTGGAGCTGGCTGGAGGTGATGCGGCATCGCCGGACCTGGCCCTGGCCCAGCGTCGGAATGCTCGAGATCGACGCCGAGACGATAACCGCGTCGGTGCTGCCACTCAGCCCTCGCTCCTGACCTGAGCCAGCGGCGCGGTATCCCAAAGGGGGAGCGCATTCGAGGGCGAGTGCGCCTTATCCCGCCGAAGGGGGAGCGCATTCGAGGGCGAGTGCGCCTTAAGCCGAGGCTCCCGCAGGCTCGACGCAATCGCCTGCCGCCGCTGAGCCGACCAAGTTGCCGGCCACACCACTAGCCTTACGCCCCGTATGCCTGCCCGCCGGCTTTTGCTGCCCCTCGTCTTCCTGTCCGGCATGACCTCCCTCGCCGTCGAGTTCGGGGCGTCCCGGCTGATGGCGCCCTACTTCGGCACCAGCCTCTACGTCTGGGGCGTGCTGATCGGGCTGATCCTGGTCTACCTCAGCATCGGCTATGTGATCGGCGGCCGGCTCGCCGACCGCTACCCCCGCGACCAGGTGCTCTTCCAGATCACCGCCGTCGCCGCGCTCTGGATCGGCCTTATCCCGGTCGTCTCCTACCCGATCCTGCTCGAGAGCCAGCAGGGCTTCGCGACCGTGAGCGCCGGCCTCGTGCTGGGTACGCTGCTGGCCGTAATCGCGCTCTTCGCGGTGCCCGTCATCCTGCTCGGCTGCGTGTCGCCCTTCGCCATCCGGCTCCTCCTCCGAGACGTGGCGACGGGCGGCAACACGGCCGGCGCGGTCTACGCGCTGAGCACGGCGGGGAGCATCCTGGGCACCTTCCTTCCCGTCTTCTGGTTCATCCCCACCTACGGCACCCGGCCGACCCTGATCGGCTTCAGCCTGGCCCTGCTTGCGCTCTCGGTCGCCGGGCTCTGGCCCCGGCGCAAGATCTTCGCCCTCCTCGGGATCCTGGTCCTGGCGGGCGGGATCTACGTCCAGACGATCGGCATCAAGCCGCCGGCGGTGGGAAGACTGCTGTACGAGAAGGAATCGCCCTACAGCTACATCCAGGTCGTCCAGGTCGGCAGCCAGACCCAGCTCATCCTCAACGAGGGCGAGGCGATCCATTCGATCTACGACCCCGACCAGCCGACCACCGGCGGCCCCTGGGACTTCATGCTGCTGGCGAGCTACTTCCGGCCTGCCCAGACAGGCGAGCCGAAGCCGCTCGACGTCGCCATCATCGGGCTCGCGGGGGGGACCTCGGCGCGCCAGTTCCACCTCGCCTACGGCGACTCGGTCCACCAGGTGGGAGTCGAGATCGACCCCGACATCCTCTCCGCCGCCTACCGCTACTTCCATCTCGGCGAGGCCGGCGTGACCCCGGTCGTGCAGGACGGCCGCTACTGGCTGGCGACCGACCATCACAGGTACGACGTCATCGTCATGGACGCCTACCGGCAGCCCTACATCCCGTTCCACCTGACGACGAAGGAGTTCTTCCAGCAGGCGAAGGACCACCTGAAGCCGGGCGGGGTCGCGGTCGTCAACGCCGGTCGCACCCGGAGCGACTACCGCCTCGTCGCCGCCGTCGCCAGCACGATGGAGGCGGTCTACCCATCGGTCTACCTGGTGGACGTGCCGTCCTTCAGCAACACCCTCGTCTACGGCTCGACCGAGCCGATCACGAGCACCGACGTCGAGCACAACCTGGGCCTCGCCGAGGAGCCGCTTGTGAAGCAGGTGGCGGCCAGCGCCTTAGCCGACGGCAGCCTGCGCCCGTCGCCCTACCACGGCCAGGTCTTCACCGACGACCTGGCGCCGGTGGAACGGCTGATCGACCAGATCATCCTCGGTTTCGTGACCGGGAGGGGTTAGCCCCGGCGCATCTCCGGGGTTTCCCCCGCGATCGGCTCACCCGGTTCGAAGCTGTGCAGGCGGACCCTACCGGTCGCAACCAGCTTGCCGGCCTCGTCGACGATGTCGCACTGCCAGACCTGGCTCCGCCGGCCGCGCGAGAGCGGTATGGCGGTCGCCGTCAGGTGGCCGTTGCGGATGGCCCGGATGAAGCTGGTGTGGTTCTCCAGCCCGGCGACGGCGCGGCCGCTCTGGGATGCGAAGAGGTGGGCGCCGACCGACGCGAGCGTCTCGATGATGCCGCTGTGGACGCCGCCGTGGACGATGCCGAAGCCCTGGTGGTGGCGCTCGCTGATGTCGATGGTGGCGACCACCCGCTCAGGCGTCGCCTCGACGAAGTGAAGGCCCATCTCCTTGACCCACCCAGTCGGGGCGGAGTTGATCATCGTGAGGAAGTCGGGCGTCATTGGTTCCGAAAACCTTAGAGAAACGAAGAAGGGCCCGTCGGCTAGCCGACGGGCCCTCCCGCTTGCTCGCGGAGCTTCCCGCCTCCGACTCCGGAAGTCAGAGTGAGAATGTCGGTCGCGTTCTAGAGGACAGTCCCCTCAAACACTTCCGGCGGGCAAACGAGGCGGTTGGCTCCACGACTACTGTGATCCAACAACACCTCACCTCCTTTGCCTCCAGGGCAGTGAACTTCGGGGCCAGTATACACTCGGCCCGATGCCTCTCCGGTACGTCGCCGTGTGCGGTGACAGCGACCCCGGAACCCCCCATCGCGAAGCTGCGAGAGAGGTCGGAAGGCTCCTCGCGAAGGCCGGCGCGGTCGTCATCTGCGGCGGGCTCGGAGGCGTGATGGAGGCAGCCGGCGAGGGCGCCGCGAGCGCCGGCGGCACGGTGGTCGGGATCCTCCCGGGAACCGACCGCGAGAGCGCCAGCCAGCACCTCACGATCGCGCTCCCGACCGGCCTCGGCCAGGCTCGTAACGCGGTGATCGCCACCGCCTCCGATGCGATGATCGCCATCGGCCCTCAGCGAGATCGCCCACGCCCGCCGTCTCGGCCGCCCGGTGGTCGGCCTCGACACCTGGCGCATCGACGGCCTCGAAACCGCGGTCACCCCCGCAGAGGCCGTCGACCGTGTCCTTGCTTAGGCTCCTCAGGCGGCTCTTGAAGAAACCCGACGGGCGCTACCTGATCCTCTATTCGCGAAAGCCGTGAGCGAGCTCCGCTGGCACCCGCTGCTGCGGGAATGGGTGACCGTGGCCCCCGTCCGGCAGGACCGCACCTACCACCCCGACGAGGCGCATTGCCCGCTCTGCCCGACCCGCCCCGGCATGAAGGAGACGGAGATCCCCGAGCCCGATTACCACATCGCGGTTTTCGAGAACAAGTTCCCCTCCTACACCCACGACCAGGGGCGCTGCGAGGTCGTCTGCTACACGTCGAAGCACGACTCCAGCCTGGGCGAGCAGAGCGTCGCCCACATCCGCGACCTGATCGAGGTTTGGCAGGAGCGGTACACGGAATTGAGCGCGCTGCCCGAGGTCAAGTACGTGTTCATCTTCGAGAACCGGGGCGAAGAGATCGGCGTGACGCTGTCTCATCCCCACGGCCAGATCTACGCCTATCCCTTCGTGCCGCCGGTCGTCGAGCGCGAGCAGCAGTCGGGTGCGGCGCATTACGAGGAGCACGGCACCTGCCTTTACTGCGGGATCCTGGAGGGTGAGTGGCAGGGCGAGAGGACGGTCGCCGAGAACGACCGCTGGCTCGCCTTCGTCCCCGAGTTCGCCCGCTGGCCCTACGAGGTGCACCTCGCGCCGCGGGAGCACGTGGGCGACATCACCGAGCTCAGCGCGGGCCAGGCCGATGCGTTCGCCCACCTGCTCAAGGTGCTGCTCCAGAAGTACGACGCTCTCTTCGGCAAGCCGCTCGCCTACGTGATGGCGATGCACCAACGGCCGCACGGCGAGAGGAGCGGCCACTACCACTTCCACGTCGAGTTCTACCCGCCCAACCGGACCGCCGACAAGCTCAAGATGCTGGCCGGGTCCGAGCTCGGCGCCGGCGCCTTCATCCTCGACGCACGCGCCGAGGAGACCGCCAAGCGGCTGCGTGAAGTCGGAAGCTGACGCCCGCTTCGAGGAGCACTTCGGCGTCCCGCCGCGATGGCGGAGCCGGGCGCCGGGACGTGTGAACCTGATCGGCGAGCACGTCGACTACATGGGTGGGCTCGTCCTCCCGGCCGCGGTCGATCGCTTCATCTCGCTCAGCGGCGCGCCCGCCCGCGGCTGGGAGCTGGTCAGCGAGGTGGAGGGGGGCGAGAGCTACCTGCGGGCCATCGCTGCTGAGCTGGGGGCCGGCCCCCAGCGTGTGGCCGCCGCTTCAACCCTGCCGGCCGGCTTCGGCATGAGCTCCTCGGCCGCCCTCCTGGTCGCCGCCGCAGCCGGTTTGGAGCCCGAGCTGGGCGGGCGGGAGGCGGCCCTGGCCTGCCAGCGGGCGGAGCAGAAGGCGACCGGCGTGATGGTGGGGGTGATGGACCAGTTCGCCTCGGCGCTCGGGCGCGAGGGCCACGCCATCCTGCTCGACTGCGCGACGCTCGATTTCCGGTACCTCCCCTTCCCGAGCGGCATGCTGATCGTGGTGATCGACTCCGGGGTCCGCCGCGAGCTTTCCGAGACGCCTTACAACCAGCGCCGCCAGGAGGCCGAGGCGGGAATGCCCAAACGGGTGCGCCACGTGGAGACCGAGATCCGGCGCGTCCGCGATTTCACGGTCGCGCTCGAGGCGGCCGATGGCGATCGCTGCGGCGAGCTGCTGAAGGAGTCCCACCGGAGCCTGCGTGACGATTTCGAGGTCTCCACGCCGGAGGTGGACGCGATCGTCGAGCGAGCCTGGGCCATCCCCGGCTGCTTCGGCGCGCGGATCATGGGCGCCGGCTTCGGCGGCAGCATCCTCGCCCTCGTGGAGCGCGGCTCGGAAGCTGCCTTCGAGGCGGCGATCGGAGCGCCCGCGGTCGTTTGCGCAACGGCTGACGGAGCCTTCGTGGGATGAACGATTGCCTCTCCCTGCCGCTTCGCCAGGGCTCCGGCGGCATCCGCCGGCTGGAGGGCTTCGAGTCGCTCTGGATGCCCCTCGGCGAGGGCGAGTCGGTGGGCCTTCCGGCCGGCCGAGGCAGCGGCTGGGAGCCGGCCGAGGTGCCCGGCCAACGGCTCGCCATCGAAGGCCGGAGCTCGCTCTGGTACCGCTGCAAGTTCGCCCGGCCCGACCACTCCGGCCGGGTCATGCTGCGGGTTGGCGGCGCCTTCCTGGCCGCGAACGTCTGGCTCAACGGGCGGCTGCTCGGCTCCCACTACGGCTACTTCGCGCCCTTCGGTTTCGACATCACGTCCTTCCTGGCCGCCGACAACCTGCTGGTCATCTGCTGCGAGTCGCCGATCGAGACCGACCTCACCCGCAAGAAGCACGTGATGGGCATCTTCAACGACGGCGACAGCCGGCCCTATCCGCCCAGCGCCTATTTCAGCCTGCCCGAGCCTTATCGATGGGAGGTCCCGGTCGGCCTCTGGCGAGGCGTCGAGCTGGAATACCTGGGACCCGTCGCCCTCGACTGGCTGCGCCTGCGGCCGCGCCTCGAGGCCGGCGACGTCGGTGTGGTCGAGGC
>WNFM01224601.1_pt1 | contig 14299 bp, 15 predicted proteins | sample 5400271 | NCBI WGS metagenome assembly WNFM01 (sample SAMN13153352, study PRJNA577476) | soil metagenome | isolation source: 60 cm saprolite on Douglas fir-dominated hillslope | place: USA:California | collected 2013-09-17 | reverse complement strand
GCGGCGGGATGGGGGCCGCGGGGTTGTTCGAAGTTGCCTAGGCTTCCGGCGTTCCTGTTCCTGGCTGCGGCTGGCTTCGCAGGCCAGGCGCTCGCGCTCGAGAAATGCGTCGGCGCCGACGGCAAGATCAGCTATGCCGACCAGTGCGCGGCAGGCACGACGCGGGCGCCGTCGACGACCGACGAGCCGCTCGTGCCGAAACCGAGCCCGGGAACGCGCATCATCAAGCCCGAGATCAAGCCCTTGCCGCCGCCCGCACCGGGCGCGCCATCCGTGACCGTGGTCCCGCAGCCGCCCCCTGCTTCTGCGCCGGCTGCGGTTGTCCCGGGAGCGCCCGCCGATGTGGATCTCGTTTTTTACGAGGTGCAAGGCAAGGACGAGGCGTCGCTCATCAGCGCCCTGAATGCGCCCGGCGCCGGGCATGCCCGCTCGTCCTGGAAACTCTCCTATCAGTACCTGCCGCGCCGCGGCAAGGGAGCTTGCGTCATCAGCAATGTCACGACCAAGCTCGAGCTCGTGATGGCGCTGCCGCGCTGGTCGCCGCCGCCTGGAACGGCGCAGGAGCTCGTCGCGCGCTGGGAGCGGTATGTGAAAGCGCTGATGTCTCTCCAGAACGCCCGCCTCGACCGGGCGCGGGAGCTCGAGCGCGTGCTCAAGGCGACGCTCGCCGCCCTGCCACCCGCCGCCGACTGCGCCGCGCTCGACGCCGCCGCGCGCGAGCGCTACGACGCCCTCGAGCGGCACGCGATGGCGCGCGACGCCGAACCGGGGGACGCGGGAACGCTGCTGTTCGAGTGAGACGCGAGCGCGATTCTTCCGCGCGCTAGCCCTTCAGGATTCTCAGCTTGAACGCCGGCACCGGCTGCTGAAAGCCGCGCAGCGCCAGCGGCCCGATCGGCTCGACCTCGGCGAACTCAGTCACCTCGCGCTCGGTCTGGGCGTCGAGGAGGATCTCTCCCGCCCGCGCCTCGCCGCACAGCCGCGCCGCAAGGTTCGGGACATTGCCGATCGCGGCGTACTCCCAGCGCTGCTCGAAGCCGATCACCCCCAGCGTGGCGTCGCCCTGCGCGATGCCCACGCCGAGGCCCACCTGGTGCCCCAGCTTTTCCCAGGCCCGCGCGATCGGCTCGAAGGCGAGCTGCAGCCCCATCGCCATGCGCACCGCGCGCTCGGCGGGGCGCTCGACAGGGAACGGGTCGTTGAAGAAGATCATGACGCCGTCGCCGGCGAAATGCTCGAGCGTGCCGCCGAACTCGTCGACCGTGCGGCCGAGCGTGGCGTGGTAGGCGCGCAGCAGCTCGAGCACGTCATCCGGATCGGCGCGGTCGGTGAACGCGGTGAACCCCCGCAGATCGAGGAACACCGCGGTGATCTCGCGCCGGTGCGGCTCGAGGATGTCCTCGCCGCCGGCGACGATCGCCTCGGCGACCTGGCGGGAGAAGAAGCGCTTCAGCCTGCCCAGGCGTTGCAGCTGGTCGACCTGGGTGCGCACGCGCTCCTCGAGCACGGCGTTCAGGGTCTGGATCTCGTCCTGCAGGGCCTTGACGCGCAGCAGCCGCCTCACGCGGGCGAACAGCTCGGCCCAGTTGACCGGCTTGGCGAGGAAGTCGTCCGCCCCCGCCTCGATGCCCTTGACGCGCTCGGACTGCGGATCGAGCGAGGTGACCAGCACCACCGGCAGCAGCGTGGTCGCCGGGTCGGCGCGCAGGCGCCGGCACAGCTCGTAGCCGTCCATGCCGGGCATCATGATGTCGCACACCACCAGATCGAATCGGCCGCCGCGCACCTCGTCGAGCGCCGCCTCGCCGTCGAGCGCGATCTGCACCTTGTGGCCGAGGTTGCGCAGCAGGCCGGCGGTCATCTCGGCAACGGTGCGCTGGTCATCGACCACCAGGATGCGGCCGGATTCGCCCGCCTTCATCTAGAAGACGATCACTCCACGGGCGTTCCGGCCCGCTTCCAGGTCGGCGAACGCCTGCGGCGCATCGGCGACCGAATAGCGCCGGGTGATCAGCTCATCGAGCATCAGCTTGCCGCCGAGATACAGGCAGAGCATGCGCGGAAAATCGATCCGCGGCACGCACGAGCCGAAATAGCTGCCGGTAAGGGTTTTTTCCTCGAAGGGCAGCGTCATGGTGCGCACCGAGGTCGTATCGCCGGGCTTTGCGACCCCCACGACCACGGCGAGGCCGCCGCGGCGAATGGCACGAAACGCCGTTGCCGCGAGCTCGCCGCTGCCGACGCACTCGAAGGCGTAGTCGACCCCTCCTCCAGTGAGCTTTTTTATTTGTTTTGAAGAATCTTCCCCTGCTTTCGCCGCAAGCACGTCGGTGGCGCCGAACTTCTTCGCCGTCTCGAGCTTGGCTTCGATCGAATCGATGGCGATGATGCGTTCGGCACCGGCAATGCGCGCGCCCTGGATGACGTTGAGCCCGACGCCGCCGCAGCCGAACACCGCCACCGACGAGCCCGGGGCGACTTTTGCGGTATTGAACACCGCGCCCACGCCGGTGGTGACCGCGCAGCCGACCAGCGCAGCGCGGTCGTACGGAATCTTCGGGTCGATCTTCACCAGGTTGTCGACGTGCAGGGTGGCGTACCCGGCCATCACGCCGCAGCCTGAAAATACGTTAAGTGGATTTCCGCTTGCGTCGCGAGTGCGTACAGTCCCATCCGGCAGCGTGGTGATCGCCTTGCCCTGCTCGAGGCACAGCACCGGCCGGCCAAGCGAGCAGAAGCGGCACTTGCCGCACATGTAGATGAAGGATGACACGACGTGGTCGCCGACAGCCAGCGCGGTCACGCCCTCCCCGATTTCGACCACCTCGCCCGCGGCCTCGTGGCCAAGCACCAGCGGCGGCGGCATCGGGATCGTGCCGTTGGTCGCCGACAGATCGGAATGGCACACTCCGCAGGCCCCCAGCCTGACCGTCGCTTCGCCGCGCCGGGGCGGCTCGACGCTGATATCCTCGACGACGACCGGCTTGCCGAGCTCGCGCCAGATCACCGCTTTCGCTTTGTACGCCATGCTTTTTGATTTCGACGAATGGATTTTGAAATTCGTGCCGAGTATATATCTGATGCCTGGATAAAATAGCAGGCTCCAAGGAGATTCGAATGCTGGTGCGAGACAAGCTCTTCATCGGCGGCCGCTGGGTCGCCCCCTCAGGCAGCGAAACGCTCGAAGTGCACAACGCCGGCAACGGCCAGGTGATGGGCCGGATTCCCGCCGGCGGGGCGAAGGACGTCGACGCCGCCGTCGCTGCGGCGCGTGGCGCACTGGAGATGTGGACCCAAACCACTCCCGAGAAGAGAGCGGAGTTTCTCGACAAGATCTCCGCCGGCCTCAAGGCGCGCGCCGACGAGCTCGCCAAGGTCATCGCCCAGGAAGTCGGCATGCCGCTCAAGCTTGCAGGCCGGATCCAGGCGGGCCTTCCGATCGCGAATTTTGCGAATTACGCCCGGCTGCTCAAAGAGTTTTCTTTCGAGGAGAAGATAGGAAATTCGTTGGTGGTCCGCGAACCCGTGGGCGTGGTCGGTGCGATCACGCCCTGGAACTATCCCTTGCACCAGATCGCGCTCAAGGTGGCGCCGGCGCTCGCCGCAGGCTGCACCGTGGTGCTGAAGCCCTCGGAAGTCGCGCCGTTCAACGCCTTCATCCTCGCCGAGACGGTCGAGGCGGCTGGACTCCCTGCCGGCGTGTTCAACCTGGTTACCGGCCTCGGCGCAGCGGCCGGCGAGGCGCTGGTCGCGCACCCGGGCGTGGACATGATCTCGTTCACCGGCTCGACGCGGGCGGGCAAGCGCATCTCCGAGCTCGCGGCGCAGACCGTGAAGCGCGTAGCCCTCGAGCTGGGAGGCAAGAGCGCGTCGGTGATCCTCGACGACGCCGACCTGGCCGCCGCGGTGAAAGGCACGGTGAACGGCTGCTATCTCAATTCCGGCCAGACCTGCACGGCATTGACTCGCATGCTTGTTCCGGATTCTCTTTATCAGGAAGCTTCACGGATTGCGGCGGAAGTGGCAAAAAGCTTCACTGTTGGCGATCCCCTGTCGGAAACCACCAGGCTCGGGCCCCTCAGCTCGCAGGCGCAGCTTGAGCGCGTGCGCGGCTATATCAGGAAAGGCCAGCAGGAGGGCGCGGAGCTGCTCGCGGGCGGCGCGGAGCTCCCCGACGGCGTTCCGGCGGGCGGCTATTATGTAAAGCCGACGGTGTTCGGGAAAGTGAAGAACGGCATGGCCATCGCGCAGGAGGAGATCTTCGGGCCGGTGCTCTCCATCATCGCGTACCGCGACGAGGAGGACGCGATCCGCATCGCCAACGACAGCCCTTACGGCCTCGCCGGCGCGGTGTGGTCGAAGGACGAGGCGCGCGCGCAGCGGGTCGCGCGCCGCATCCGCGCCGGGCAGGTCGACGTCAATGGCGGCGCCTTCAACATGAACGCGCCCTTCGGCGGCTTCAAGCAGTCGGGCCATGGCCGCGAGGCGGGCGTTTACGGGCTCGAAGAATTTCTCGAGTACAAATCCCTTCAACTGAAGGGTTAGCGTCGCTCGCTGCCGCCTTCCGGGCCGGAAGCCTCGCTGGTCGGCTTGTACCCCGCGGTGCGCAGCGCGTCGTCGATCTCGCGGCGGTAGAAACCTTTCGACACGACACGCGGGCCGACCTGGACCAGTGGCAGGCGGCCGCCTCTGCCGGCAGCCCACATGTAGCTCATGAGATTGCCGAAAGAGTCTTCGACATTGCGCTCCTGGAAAGGAATGCCCGAGGCTGTGAGGTAGTCGCGCAGCGCCTGGGAATACGGGCACCAGGTGGCGCCGTAGAAGACGACCTGGCGCGGCGGGACGCGACCCGGCCCGTAATACCAGCGCGAGCCGAGCAGGATCACCACGATGATCGCGATGCCGACCCAGGCCCGCTTGTCGAACCACCATTTCGGTGCGTTGCGCAGGCTCCAGAAGCCGTCGCTCATTCCGCCCTCCCCTGGAATGCAATCCTAGCCCATCGCTTAGAATCGCTGCGATGAGCGTCAAACAGTTGTTCGATCTGAAGGGCAGGAACGCCCTGATTACCGGGGGCTCGCGCGGACTGGGCCTGCAGATGGCTGAGGCACTGGGCGAAATGGGCGCGCGCATCGCCATCACCGCGCGCAAGAAGGACGAGTTGGACGAGGCCGTTTCTCACCTGAAGAAAATGGGGATCGAGGCCGAGGCCTTCGTCTGCGACATCGGCAAACGCGAGCAGGTCGCGCCGCTCGCCGACGCGGTGCTGAAGAAGTTCGGAAAGGTCGACATTCTGGTGAACAACGCGGGCGCCACCTGGGGTTCACCGGCCGAGGACCATCCGGTCGAGGCCTGGGACAAGCTGGTGAACGTGAACCTCACAGGCGCGTTCCTGCTGTCGCAGCAGATTGCCAAACACTCGATGATTCCGAACAAATGGGGACGCATCATCAACACTGCCTCGGTCGCCGGGCTCACCGCGAGCGATCCGCGCGTCGTGAAGACCGTTGCCTACAATGCGACCAAGCACGGGCTGGTCGGCCTCACGCGCCAGCTCGCCGCCGAATGGGGCGAGCACGGCATCACGGTCAACGCCATCTGCCCGGGCTTCTTTCCTTCGAAGATGACGCGTGCCACGCTCGATACCGCAGGCAAGGCGGTGCTGGAAGTGACGCCGACGCGGCGCCTGGGTAATGACGAGGACCTGAAGGGTCTGGCAGTGCTGCTCGCCTCCGAGGCCTCGCGCCATATCACCGGTCAGGCGATCGCGGTCGACGGGGGCGCCACGATCCTATGAACATGGAAGCAAAGCTTGCGTTCACCCGGGAGTATCAACGCAAGATTCCGTTCGTGACGCACCTGGGTCTCACGACCGAGTCTCTCGGCGAGGGCACCGCCCGCCTGTCGATGCCGCTGCCGAAGCATTTCACCAACAGCCTCGGCACCGCGCACGGCGGCGTGATCGTGTCGCTGCTCGACGTCGCACTGTGCACCGCGGCGCGCACGCTGCATCCGGACTCGATCGGCGTCATTACCATCGACCTCAGCACCTCGTTCATCGGCGGCGGCAGCGGCTCGAAGCTGATCGCCGAGGCGCGCGTGCTGAGAGACGGCCGCAGCATGATCTTCGTCGAGGGCGAGGCGAAGAACGAGGACGGCTCGCTGGTCGCGAAGGCCATCGCCACAGTCCGAGTCAGACTAAAGGAGAAAGCATGAGCTCGAACCCGTATGCCACCCCCAAGGCCGCGGTCGCCGACGCGGCCACCGCGCCGCAAGGAAACTTCCTTCCCGGGGGCCGCGGCGTCGCCGCCGGCCGCGGCTGGGACTGGATCGTCGGCGGCTGGCAGCTGTTCAAGAAGCAGCCCGGCATGTGGATCGGGCTGGTCGTGGTGGCGCTGGTCATCTTCATTGTGTTGGCCGTCATCCCGTTCATCGGCTCGCTCGCGCTGGCGATTATCGGTCCGGTGTTCGTCGGCGGCGTGGTGCTCGGCTGCCGCGCGCTCGACGAAGGCGGCGAGCTCGGGCTCGGGCACCTCTTCGCCGGGTTCCGGCACAAGTTCGGCACCCTCGCCGCAGTGGGCGCGCTCAATCTGGCTGCCCAGGTCGTGATCATGATCGTCGTGATGGTTATCACCGGGGCGAGCCTGTTCACCCTGAAGGAAGGCGGAGCGGGTGCCGGAGTGGCGATGGGCATGGTGCTAGCCATCCTGGTCATGCTGGCGCTGATGATCCCGGTAGCGATGGCGGTCTGGTTCGCCCCGGGGCTGGTTGTGCTCAATGAGCGCGGCGCGGTCGAGGCGATGAAGGAGAGCTTCACGGGCTGCCTGAAAAACATCGTGCCTTTTCTCGTCTACGGCGTGGTCCTGCTCGGCTTGTCGATCGTCGCCTCGATACCGCTCGGGCTGGGCTGGCTGGTGCTTGGACCTGTAGTTGCGGCGTCGATCTACACCGCCTACCGCGATATCTTCTTCAGCTAGGGCTGCTTTCAGGGTTCTCCAGTAATTTCCCTCCTGTCAAAAGCCACAACAGACCCGCAAGCTGCACGGCCCACACCATGCCGAGCGCCCAGGGGTAGGCCTCGGGCGCGTAGCCGGCGGGAGATTGCGGCCAGCGGTCCAGCACCAGTCCGATCGCCCACTGGCCGCCGAACATGCCGACGAAGCCGATGACGTTGGTAGCGGTATTGGCGCGCCCTGCCATCTCTTTCGGATAGCGCCGCGACAGCAGGGAGTAGATCAGCACCACCGCCGTTCCGCCCGCGACGAACACGAACCATAGTGCCAGCGCTGTGCCACGCGCCGCCGCACCGATCCCCGCATAGGTCCCGAAGATGATCAGCGCGAGCGCGGCCGAGGAGCAGGCGACGCCCCCTACGATGAGCGGGAAGACGCTGCGTCCGGCGCGCGTGCGCCTGTCAGCGGCGCGACCGAAGCCGAGGTAGCCGACGATCATGCCGACATTGACGATGAGCAGGCCGAGCGCGACGCCGCCGCGGTCGTAGCCCGCGACGTCGCGCAGCCAGGTGGCGACCCAGAGCGTCTGCAAGGCGACCGCGGCGCACTGGCTCGCCCCCAGGCAAACCGCCAGGCGCTGAAAAGCGGGGTCGCGCATGATGAATCCCAGTTCCTTTATCTCCCTTGAAAATCCTTTCTCCTGCTCCCGCCGGCGCTCGGGCACCCAGAACCACAGCACCAGGCTAACGAGGACCGTGGCCGCGACCAGAACCAAAAACACTTCTCGCCAATGCATCACGCGCAACAGAAGCTCGAGCGGCACGGTCGCGGTGATCGCGCCGAGGGCGCCGGCGGCAAAGGTGATGCCGTTCATGGTCGAGAGCCGGTCCGCGGGATACCAGAGCACGAATGCGGTGAAGGACGCCATGAGGCAGCCCGAGACGCCGAGCCCGATGAGCGCTCTCGCCGCGATCGCCGAGGTCGCAGAATGGGCGAACGCGAACCACAGGCCGCCCAGCGCTGCAACGAGCAACAGGGTGGCATTGATGCGCCGCGGCCCAAAGCGGTCGAGCAGCAGCCCGAGCGGCAGCTGGAACAGCGCGAAGGACAGGAAGTACACGCTGGAGAGCAAACCCAGCCCACCGGCGCTGAGCCCGAACTCCGCGGCGAGCGTCGGCCCGAGCACCGCATTGACCATGCGGTAGACATACGAGACGAAATAGCCCGCGATGAACGGCAGGGCGATACGGGAAAAGAGGGACAGAAGAAATTTCCTCTTCTGCGAATTTATTCTTGAAAAATTCCTCTTTACGACTTTGCGGTCTCAAGACCCCCTAGATAGAAGCGGTTCCAGGTCGGGCTGATGACGAGCTCGTTGACGCAGGCGCGCGGCGGCAGCGTGGCGATGAACAGGATCGCTTTGCCGAGGTCCTCGGCCTGCAGCATGCGGGCGCGTTCCTCCTGCGACGGCGGCACCGGGCGCTTCTCGAGGATCGGGGTCGCGACTTCCCCCGGCAGGATGGACGTGGCGCGGATGCCGACCGCGCACTCCTCCATGTTGATCGACTCGGTGAGCGCGATGACGCCGCGCTTGGTGGCGTTGTAGCCGGGGCCGGTGAGCGTGCTCGCGTAGCGGCCCGCCCAGGAGGCGACGTTGATCACCAGGCCGGCCTTGCGCTTGCGCATTGCCGGCAGCACGGCATGGCAGCAATAGAACATTCCGGAGAGGTTGATGGCGACGATCTGGTCCCAGGACTCGACCGACACGTCGCGGAAATTGCGCTTCGGGGTGTTGATGCCCGCGCTGTTGACGAGGATGTCGATGCGCTCGTGGCGCCGCAGGATCGCCGCCGCCGCGTTTGCGACTTCCTTCTGGTCGGCGACATCGAGCGCGATCGCCTCGCCGCTGCCCGCCGCCCTGATCTGCTTTTCCGCGGCGGTCAGCGTCGACTTGCTTCTTCCGGAGACCACCACGTGGGCGCCGGCCGCGACGAGCTCGAGCGCCCCGGCAAGCCCGATCCCCGAGCCGCCGCCGGTGATCCAGGCGACCTTCCCCTTCAGGGAACTATCGCCGGGCATACTGCGCTGCGCCGAACAGGTTTTCCTTTTGCTCCTTGGTCATCTCTCCGGCCCGGCGCGCGTCCTTGAGGACTTCAAGGGCGCGCTTCACCGCCGGGCGCTCGAGCAGCGCGTCGCGCCAGCGCTTGAGCGCCGGGAACTCCTCGATGTTCACGCCCTGCCGCTCGGGAAAGCGTAGCCACGGCATCGTCGCCATGTCGGCGATGGTGTACTCGTCGCAAGCCACGTATTTGCTTTTCGATAATTGTCTTTCAACAACACCATAAAGACGATTTGCTTCGTTCTTGTAGCGATTCATCGCGTACTCGATCTTCTCCGGCGCATAGCTCAGGAAGTGGTGCGCCTGATCACCTGCCAGCGCTTGCGCAGGTCGGCGGGAAGGAACTTGCCGGTCTTGGAGGCGAGATAGAACAGCATCGCGCCCGACTCGGCGAGCGCGAACGGCTTGCCGCCCGGCCCGTCGGGATCGACCATCGCCGGCATCTTGTTGTTCGGCGAGATCTTGAGGAACTCGGGCTTGAACTGGTCGCCCTTGCCGATATCGATCGGGTGCACGCGATACGGCGCGCCCGTCTCCTCGAGCATGATGTGGATCTTGTGGCCGTTCGGCGTCGGCCAGGTGTATAGATCGATCATAGTTTCACCAGTTGTTTTCCAAGATTCTCGCCCTTCAATAGACCGATGAAAGCCCTCGGCGCGTTTTCCAGGCCCTGCGCGACGCTCTCGCGGTACTTGATCTTGCCGCTCGCGACCCAGCCGATCAGCTCGGGCAGAGCCTTAGCCCACAGCTCCATGCGATCGGAAACGATGAAGCCCTGCACCTTGATGCGGTTCGTCAGGATCGAGGCGAAGTTTTTCACGCCGTAGGGCTCGGTGACGTTGTACTGCGAAATCAGTCCGCAGACCGCGATGCGCGAAAAGGCGTTCATGCGCCTAAGCGCCGCATCGAGGATTTCGCCGCCGACGTTCTCGAAATAGCAGTCGATGCCGTTGGGCACGGCCGCCTTCAGGTCGTCGCTGAGCTTGCCCGCCTTGTAGTCGACGCAGGCGTCGAAGCCGAGCTCTTTCACCACGTAATCGCATTTCGCCTTGCCGCCGGCGATTCCGACCGCCCGGCAGCCTTTCAGCTTGCCAATCTGCCCGACCACGCTGCCTACAGCGCCCGATGCAGCCGACACCACCACGGTCTCGCCGGCCTTTGGCTGGCAGATGTCGAGCAGGCCGACCCACGCGGTCACCCCGGGCATGCCCAGCACTCCCAGAAAGGCCGACATCGGCACGCGGCTGGCATCGATCTTGTTCAGGCCGGCGCCGTTGGATAAGCCGTATTGCTGCCAGCCGAACATGCCGAGCACCAGGTCGCCCGCCTTGAACTTCGGATTTCTCGATTCGATCACCTCGCCCACGGTGCCGCCGATCATGACCTCGCCGAGCTCCTGCTTGGCGGCGTAGGACTTGGCGTCGTTCATGCGGCCGCGCATGTATGGATCGAGCGAAAGCCACAGATTCTTCACCAGCACCTCGCCGTCTTTCGGTTTCGGCGCCGGCACGCTCTCGATGCGGAAGTTGTCCTCGGTGACCCAGCCGGTCGGACGGCTGGCTAAAACAACACGTTTGTTTTCCATGGCGGCCGCTCAGTTTACCCGGGGCCGGGGCCTGAGACGGGCGCGCCCGGCAGCCGCGCGCAGCCCGCGAGCAAAATCAGCGGCAACAAGCCCCTAAAGCGAGGCAAAGCGCTCGAGATGGTGGTCCGCGTCGCCGAACTGCTGGGCGATCACCGTCAGGCGGCGGAAGCTGTGGCTCACCTTCAGCTCCTCGCTCATGCCCATGCCGCCGTGCAGCTGCACCGATTCCTGGCTGATGTGGCGCGCGGCATCGGCGATCCTGATCTTCGCCGCCGATACCGAGCGAATTCTGTCTTTGCCGTCTTTTGAAGAATCCACCTTTGAACAGGCAAGACACGCCATGGACTTCGCTTGCTCGTACGAGATGAACATGTCCACCATGCGGTGCTGCAGCGCCTGGAAGGTGCCGATCGGCACGCCGAACTGCTTGCGCGTCTTGAGGTATTCGAGCGTCGTGTCGCAGGCGAACTTCATCGCGCCGACCGCCTCTGCGCAGACCAGGGCGGTGGCGAAGTCCGTGACTTCTTCGATCAGCTCGGGATTTCCGCCCAGCGCTTGCGCTTTCACAGCTTTGAGGGAAAGATCCGCCGCCCGCATCTCATCGAGCGTTTTGTATGGATTCAACTTCACGCCCTGGGAATTTCTCTCGATCAAGAAAAGACCCAGGCCCTGCGGTCCCTTGGCAGACACCACCAGCTTGTCCGCCATCGGTGCGCCGAGCACGGCCTTTTTCTCGCCGTCGAGCGTCCAGCCGCTGCCCGCCTTTTTCGCCGTCGTGTTGACGTGGTCGAGGCGATAGCGCGCGCCTTTCTCGGCGTGGGCGAACGCCAGCTTCAGCTTGCCTTCGACAACCGCAGAAAGGACTTTGTCTTTCTCGGAAAAAATACTTCTGGAAATCAGCTGTGCAGCCATTACCGTCGCAAGGTAGGGCTCGAGCACCAGCGCGTCGCCGAACGCTTCCATCACGCCCATCAGGTCGACCGCGCCGCCGCCGAAGCCGCCGTAGTCCGGCGAGAACGGCAATCCGGTAAGGCCCATCTCGGCCATGGTGGACCAGGCCCGCGGGCTCCAGCCCTCGGCTGAGGCAACGATTTTCTTGCGCGTCTCGAAGTCGTAGTCCTTCTGCAGAAAACGGCGGACGGAATCCGCGAGAAGCTGCTGCTCTTCGTTGTAGTCGAAGTTCATCGGCCTGCCTTTGCGCCTTACAACCCGAGCGTCATCTTGGCGATGATGTTTCTCTGAATTTCATTCGAGCCGGCATAGATGGTCGTCTTGCGCATGCTGCAGTAGCGCGGCCCGAGCGAGGCGGCGATCTCGCCCGAGTCGGCCGGATCCGCCGCCTGCAGCATCAGCTCGGTGAGCATCTGCTGGATCTCGGTGCCCTTGATTTTGAGCATGGAGACGTCGGCGCCGGGCGGCTGGCCGCTGCGGCGCATCTGATCGAGAAAGCGCAGGTTGGTGATCTCGAGCGCGATCAGCTCCACTTCCAGCCTGGAGAGCTTGTCGCGGAACCGGGGGTCGCCCATTCTCGAAGCGGCGAACTCCTTCAGCTTGGCCAGCTCCCTTTTCGACTGGCCGACGCGGCCGGTATTCATCCGCTCGTGGCCCAGCAGGTACTTCGCCACCGTCCAGCCCTTGCCCTCTTCGTGGACGAGATTTTCGACCGGGACTTCCACGTCGTCGAAGAACACTTCGTTCACTTCGTGCGCCCCGTCCATCAGGATCAGCGGGCGAACCGTGATCCCCGGGGCCTTCATGTCCATGAGCAGGAAGGAAATGCCCTCCTGGCGCTTCTCGACCGTCGGATCGGTGCGCACCAGGCAGAAGATCCAGTCGGCGTAGTGGCCGAGCGTGGTCCAGATCTTCTGGCCATTGACTACATAGTGATCGCCGCTGCGTACCGCTTTGGTCTTCAGCGAAGCGAGATCGCTTCCCGAGCCGGGCTCGGAATACCCCTGGCACCAGAAATCATCGCCGTTGTAGATGCGCGGCAGGAAGCGCTTCTTCTGCGCGTCGGTGCCGAACCTGAGCAGCACCGACCCGCACATCGTCAGGCCGAACGGAATGAGCGGCGGGGTGCCGGCGTAGCCGAGTTCTTCCTCGAAAATGTAGCGCTGCACGATGTTCCAGTCGGTGCCGCCCCACTCCTTGGGCCAGGAGGGCGCGACCCAGCCCTGCTTGGCGAGGATGCGGTGCCAGCGCAGCAGGTCTTCGCGCGACAGGTGCTCGTAGTTCGCGACCTTGTCGCGCAGGTCCGCCGGCAGGTTCTTCTCCAGCCAGGCGCGCACCTGGTCGCGGAACGCCAGTTCTTCGGCCGAGTAGTTGAGGTCCATATGAAAAAGTCTAACCCTTTTCGATGTTTCAAACGCTCTCTAGACGATGGTTACACCGCCGTCGGCGACGATCACCTGCCCGGTGATGAAAGCTGCGGCTTCGGAGGCGAGAAACACCGCGATGCCGCCGATGTCGCGCGGCTCCCCCAGGCGCCGGAGGGGGGTCGCCTGCTCGCGCTCGGCGCGACGCTTGTCGTCCTCCCACAGCGCGCGGGCGAACTCGGTTTTAACCAGTCCGGGGGCGATGGCATTGACGCGCACGTTCTTGGGCCCCCACTCGGCGGCGAGATTGCGCACCAGGTGATGATCCGCCGCCTTCGACATCCCATAAGCGCCGATCACGGTATTGGCGAGAATCCCGCCGATCGAGCCGACGACGATGAAGCTGCCGCCGCCGCGCCCGGCCATCCCCGGGAGCGTCATCCCGGCGAGCCAGAGCGCGCTCTTGACGTTGTTCGCGAAGATCTTGTCGAAGGCGTCGTCGGGCAGCCCGGTGAGCGGGCCGTAGTACGGGTTGGAAGCGGCGTTCGCCACCACGATGTCGATCCGGCCCCATTTCGCCGCCGTGGCGTCGACCAGCGCCTGGAGCTCGTCTTTCCTGGAGACATTGCACGGCCGGGCCAGGGTCTCAAAGCCCTTTTTCTTGAACTCCAAAAATACTTCTTCACAGGCTTCCGACTTCCGGCTGGAAATACAGACCTTTGCGCCGGCGTGCGCCAGCTCCTCGGCGATCGACTTGCCGATGCCGCGCGTGGAGCCGGTGACCAACGCCACCCTGCCGCTCAGGTCGAAAAGGCCTGCTGTCATTTCACCATATGAAATCTTGTACAACTAAGTTGACATGCGACCGCGTCCGACAGAATATCGAAACGCGAAACGAGATCCGCTGCACCCCCAGAGAAAAATACACAGGAGAGGCCTCCCATGGGCGCCCCAGAACCCGCGGCACCGCTTTCCCAACCGGTCGGAACCGCGTTCAGCTACGAGCATGAGGGCGACCGCCAGTTCGCCACCACCCTTGCGCGCGGGTTGGAAGTGCTGCGCTGCTTCACGCCGCTCGAGCCGCTGCTCGGCAACAAGGAGATCTCGGTGCGCACCGGGCTGCCCAAGCCGACCGTGTCGCGCCTCACTTACACCCTGACCAAGCTCGGCTACCTGCGGCACAACATGCGCCTGGGCAAGTACCAGCTCGGGTCGGCGGTGCTGTCGATCGGCTATCCGCTGCTCGCCTCGATGAACGTGCGCCAGGTGGCGCGGCCGCTCATGAAGGAGCTCGCCGACTACTGCAACGGCTCGGTGTCCATGGGCG
>WNFM01349388.1_pt3 | contig 14302 bp, 15 predicted proteins | sample 5400271 | NCBI WGS metagenome assembly WNFM01 (sample SAMN13153352, study PRJNA577476) | soil metagenome | isolation source: 60 cm saprolite on Douglas fir-dominated hillslope | place: USA:California | collected 2013-09-17 | reverse complement strand
GACCTCGTTGTTCTTGATCCTTGTCATCGGTCTGAGCCTTCGTGCGCGTCGCAAGGCGGTCGTCAGCGGGCGCGAGGAAATGATCGGCAGCAGGGCGAGGGTCGTGGATTGGAGCGGTCAGCAAGGACGCGTCTATGCTCATGGCGAAGTATGGCAGGCCCGTGCGTCGCAGCCGCTTGCCGCGGAGCAGGAGGTCCGGATCACCGCCTTGCAGGACCTTACCCTGATCGTCGAGCCAGATACGCCGCGGAGGTGATGATGGGCGGATTTGCCAGTGTGGCCGTTGTCCTCGTCCCAGTCCTCCTCGTCATCGCCCTGGTCTTTTACGCGCTGCGAATTCTGCGCGAGTACGAGCGGGCTGTCGTCTTCACGCTCGGCCGTTTCTGGAAGGTGAAGGGACCGGGCCTCGTGATCATCGTGCCCTTCGTCCAGCAAATGGTCCGTGTCGACCTGCGCCTGCGCGTCCTGTGTCGGTCAAGGTCAGCGCCGTGGTCTATTACCGCGTGATCGATCCTGAAAGGGCGATCATTCAGGTCGAGAGCTTCAACACCGCCACCAGTCAGCTTGCCCAGACAACGCTGCGCTCCGTGCTCGGCCAGCATGAGCTCGACGAGATGCTCGCCGCGCGCGAGAAGCTCAACGATGACCTCCAGCGCATTCTCGACGCCCGAACGGACGCCTGGGGGATCAAGGTGGCGAACGTGGAGATCAAGCACATCGATCTCAATGAGGGCATGATCCGGGCCATCGCGCGTCAGGCCGAGGCAGAACGGCTGCGCCGCGCCAAGGTGATCGACTCCGAAGGAGAGTTGCAGGCAGCCGAACGGTTTGCACGAGCCGGCGAGATACTTGGCGCAAACCCGCAGGGAATGCGGCTACGCTATCTCACCATCCTGCAGAGCATTTCCAGCGAACGAACCAACACGATCGTCTTCCCATTTCCCGTTGAAATCACCGATCTTTTTCGGCCCCGGGAGCGGAGGGGATAATGCAGGCGCGGTCGTGCAAACCCGCAAATCGATCATCTCCTGAAGAGCATGGGGAGGACCCCACACTCGTACCTGGGACGAAACTTCAAACTGACCCACGACGCACGGCGATGCGGCTTGGCGGAGATCGCCAACGACATCACAGCAAGTTGCCGAGAACGCCCTGCAGACGCGCGAGATCGGCCGCGCTCGATAGCCGGTGATCGCCATCCTTGATGAGGGTCAGGGTGACGTCGGCGCCGGCGAGGCGCTCGGCGAGGCGCAGGCTGGTCTGCCACGGCACGTCGCGGTCTTCCATGCCGTGCAGCAGGCGAACCGGGCAGGACAGCGCGATCGCTCCGCACAGCACGAGATGGCTGCGGCCCTCCTCGATCAGCCGATGGGGCAGAAGATAACCCGCCGGATCGTAGGCCGAAGGAACCGTGATCGCCCCATCCCGCCGCATCGCCGCCTGCTCGGCCGGCGACAGGCGCTGCCACATCAGATCCTCGGTCGCATCGGGCGCCGCGGCGATGCCGACCAGCGCGGCGACGCGGGCCGGGCGGGCGAGCGCGGCGAGCAGCATGAGCCAGCCGCCCATGCTCGAGCCGACGAGAATCTGCGGCCCCGCGGTCAACGCGTCGAGGACGGCAAGGGCGTCGTCGCGCCAGCGTCCGATCGTCGCCGCGGCGAAGGCGCCCGACGAGGCGCCGTGGGCGAAATAGTCGAAGCGCAGGAAGGCCTGGCCGCGGGCGCGGCAGAACGCCTCGAGCGCCATCGCCTTGGTGCCGGTCATGTCCGACATGAAGCCACCGAGGAAGACGACGCCGGGCGACTTGCCGTCGAGCCGGTGGTAGGCGATTGTCGCGCCGTCGCCGCGTGCTAGTATTTGCGGTTCGTGCGGAAGCTCGCCGGACGGCGTCGCGATCGGATCCATAGCACTATCTGTAACCATGACCGCGACCGAATCAAGCATGCCGGCTGAGGGCCGGCCGCCCCGCGTGCTGCAGGTCCTGCCCCGCCTCGTCAGCGGCGGGGTCGAGCGCGGCACGATCGAGATCTCCGCAGCGCTCGCCGCCGCCGGCTGGGGCTCCTACGTCGCCTCGGCGGGGGGCAAGATGACGCATGAGCTTGCGCGCCACGGCGCGACCCATATCACGCTGCCGCTCGCCTCGAAGAACCCGCTCGTCATGCACGGCAACGTCGCCCGCCTCGCCGCGCTGATCGCCGAGCACGACATCGACATCGTCCATGCGCGCAGCCGCGCGCCGGCGTGGAGCGCGTGGGCGGCGAGCCGGCGTCTCGGCTGCCATTTCATCACCACCTTTCATAACGCCTATGGCGACGGGACGCGGCTGCGCCGCTGGTACAATTCGGTGATGGGCCGCGGCGAGCGGGTGATTGCCATCTCGTATTTCGTCGCCGAGCATGCCGCCGCGGTCTACGGGCTCGGCCCCGACCGGCTGCGCATCATTCATCGCGGCGTCGATCTTGCGCGGTTCGATCCGCAGCGCATCTCGGCCGAGCGGCTGATCCAGCTGGCGACGCGATGGCGACTGCCGGATGACCGGCCGATCGTCATGCTGCCCGGCCGGCTGACGCGCTGGAAGGGCCAGCTCGACCTCGTCGCCGCGATCGCCGCGCTCGGCCGCCGCGACGTGCTCTGCCTGCTGGTCGGCTCGGATGACGGGCGCCCGTCCTTTCGCCGCGAGCTCGAGACGACGATCGCCGCGCGCGGGCTCGGCGAGGTCTTTCAGCTGGTCGATGATTGCAACGACATGCCGGCGGCGCTGATGCTCGCCGACGTCGTCGTCTCCGCCTCGAACCGGCCGGAAGGCTTCGGCCGCGTCATCGTCGAGGCCCAGGCGATGGGACGGCCGGTGGTCGCCACCGATCATGGCGGCGCCCGCGAGACGATCCTGTCCAACGAGACCGGCTGGCTGGTGCCGCCGGGCGATCCGCAGGCGCTGGCCGGCGCGATCGCCGAGGCGCTGGCGCTCAGTGCCGACGAGCGCGCAATCCTCGCCGAGCGCGCCATCACGCATGCGCGGGCCCGATTCGGCATCGAGCGGATGTGCGCCGAGACGCTCGCCGTCTATCGCGAGATCCTCTTCCCCGCCGAACATGCCGCAATGGTCGTCCGCGATCCCGAGGCGGCGTGAGCGGCGCGGCGGCCTCGCGCGCGCGGTCGGCGCGTCCGCGCATCCTCGTCATCAAGCTCGGCGCGTTGGGCGACTTCGTCCAGGCGATGGGCCCGGCCGCGGCGATCCGCGCGCATCATGCCGATGCCGACATCACACTGCTGACGACGGCGCCGTTCGCCGAGCTGGCGCGGCGCGCCCCCTATTTCGACGATGTCTGGATCGACGAGCGGCCCGGCTTGCTGGCGCCGCGCGGCCTCGTCGCCTTGCGCCGTCGGCTGCGCGCGGCCGGCTTCACCCGCGTCTACGATCTGCAGACGAGCAGCCGGTCGAGCAGCTATTTCCATCTCATCGGCCCCGGCGCGCGTCCGCAATGGAGCGGCATCGCCCGCGGCGCCTCGCACCCGCACGACAATCCGCTTCGCGATGTCATGCATACGATCGACCGCCAGGCCGATCAGCTGCGCCGCGCCGGCATCGTCGCGGTGCCGCCGCCCGAGCTCGGCTGGGCGGCGAGCGATATCGCGCGTTTCGCCCTGCCGGAGCGCGTCGTCGTCCTCGTTCCGGGCGGCGCGGCGCACCGCCCGGCGAAACGCTGGCCGGCCGGCCATTACGGCGAGCTCGCCGCCGCCATCGCCGCGCGCCGGGCGACGCCGCTGGTCATCGGCGGCCGGCAGGAGGAAGCGCTCGCCGCCGCCATCGTGGCGCGCTGCCCGAAAACGCGCGACCTCACCGGCCAGACGAGCTTCGGCGACATCGTCGCGCTCGGCCGGCTTGCCCTGCGTGCCATCGGCAACGATACCGGCCCGATGCACCTCCTGGTTGCCGCCGGCTGCAAGGCCACGGTGCTTTATTCGGGCGCTTCCGATCCGGCCCTCACGGCGCCACGCGGCGCCGTGGTAACCGTCCTGCGGCGTCCCGACCTCGCCGATCTGCCGGTCGCCGAGGTTGCCGCCACGCTCGGCTTCGGCTAAACCCCGCGCATGACCGTCACCATTACCCTGCCGGACGGCGCGACCAGGAGCTATCCCAGCCCCGTCACCGGCGCCGAGATTGCCGCCTCGATCGGACCTGGCCTCGCCAAGGCCGCCATCGTCATGCGCGTCGACGGCGAGCTCAAGGATCTCTCGGCGCCGATCGCCAGTAACGCCAAGATCGCCATCGTCACCCGCGATTCGCCCGAGGCGCTCGAGGTGCTGCGCCATGACGCGGCGCATGTCCTCGCCGAGGCGGCGAAGGAGCTCTATCCCGACGTCCAGGTGACGTTCGGCCCGGCGACCGAGACCGGCTTCTACTACGATTTCGCCCGCGACGAGCCCTTCACCCCGGATGATCTCGCCAAGCTCGAGGCGCGCATGCGCGAGATCGTGCAGCGCGACGAGAAGATCACCCGCGAGGTGTGGTCGCGCGATGAGGCGGTCGCCTTTTTCAAGTCGATCGGCGAGAAGTACAAGGCCGAATGGATCGGCGAGATCCCGGCCGACGAGGCGATCACCATCTACAAGCAAGGGCGCTTCGTCGATCTCTGCGTCGGCCCGCATTTGCCGTCGACCGGCAAGCTCGGCCAAGCCTTCAAGCTGATGAAGGTGGCCGGCGCCTATTGGCGCGGCGACGCCAAGAATGCGCAGCTGCAGCGCGTCTACGGCACCGCCTGGGCGAGCGACAAGGATCTCGCGCGCTATCTCACCGTGCTCGAGGAAGCCGAGAAGCGCGACCATCGCCGCCTCGGCCGCGAGCTCGACCTCTTCCATCAGCAGGAGGAGGCGGTCGGCAGCGTCTTCTGGCACCCCAAGGGCTGGACGCTGTGGCGCACCATCGAGAACTATCTGCGCGCCCGTCTCGAGGCGGGCGGCTATGTCGAGGTCAAGACGCCGCAGCTGCTCGACCGCGCCTTGTGGGAAGCCTCGGGCCACTGGGAGAAGTTCCGCGAGAACATGTTCATCGCGCAGAGCGCCGACGAGAAGGTGCTGGCACTCAAGCCGATGAACTGCCCCGGCCACGTGCAGATCTTCCGCCAGGGGCTGAAGAGCTATCGCGACCTGCCGCTGCGCATCGCCGAGTTCGGCTCCTGCCATCGCAACGAGCCCTCGGGCGCGCTGCACGGCGTCATGCGGGTGCGCGCCTTCACCCAGGACGACGCGCACATCTTCTGCGCCGAGGACCAGATCACCGCGGAAAGCATCAAGTTCTGCGACCTCCTGCGCGTCGTCTACAAGGATTTCGGTTTCGACGACGTCTCGGTGAAATTCTCCGACCGGCCGAAGGTGCGCGCCGGCAGCGATGAGGTCTGGGATCGCGCCGAGGCAGCCCTGCGCATCGCCGTCGAGGCGGCCGGCCTGCCCTATACGATGAATCCCGGCGAGGGCGCCTTCTATGGGCCGAAGCTCGAATTCGTGCTGCGCGACGCGATCGGCCGCGATTGGCAGTGCGGCACGCTGCAGGTCGATTTCGTTCTCCCGGAGCGGCTCGACGCCAGCTATATCGGCGAGGACGGGCAGCGCCATCGCCCGGTCATGCTGCACCGCGCCATCTTCGGCTCGATGGAGCGCTTCATCGCCATCCTGATCGAGCAATATGCCGGCAAGTTCCCGCTCTGGCTCGCGCCGGTGCAGGCGGTGGTCGCCACCATCACCTCGGATGCCGATGAGTATGCGGCCGAGGTCGGGCGGATCTGCGCCGCCGCTGGGCTGCGGGTCGAGGTCGATACCGCCAACGAGAAGATCAACTACAAGGTGCGCGAGCACAGCCTGGCGAAGGTGCCGATCATGCTCGTCGTCGGCAAGCGCGAGGCCGAGCAGCGTACTGTCGCGCTACGCCGTCTGGGCGGAAAAGAGCAAGAAATTCTTGCGCTCGACGCCGCCATCGCTAGATTGACTGCCGAGTCCGCACTCCCCCATGGATGAGGACCATGCTACGCGCCGGCACGCGGCAGGACGCCGCCTGCGAGGCGTTGTGTCGATGTTTTGCAGGAGAACGTAAATCGCCAGGCCACCAATGAATTTCACGCCGACCCGCGAAGGTCCGCGCGTCAACGAAGAAATCGCCGTGCCCAGCGTCCGCCTCGTCGATGAGCAGGGACGCATGGTCGGTGTAGTCACCCGAAACGAAGCGCTCACCATGGCCGATCAGGCCGGCCTCGACCTCGTCGAGGTCGCGCCCGGCGCCGATCCGCCGGTCTGCAAGATCCTCGATTACGGCAAATACAAATACGAGGAGCAGAAGAAGAAGAACGAGGCGCGCAAAAAGCAGAAGGTCATCGAGGTCAAGGAGATCAAGCTGCGCCCCGGCATCGACCAGCACGATTACGACGTCAAGATGCGCAGCATGGTCAGCTTCATCGAGGAAGGCGACAAGGTGAAGGTCACCATGCGCTTTCGCGGCCGCGAGCTCGCCCATCAGGATCTCGGCATGAACGTGCTGATGCGGGTCAAGGACGACCTCGACGCGATCGCCAAGGTCGAGCAGTTCCCGCGCATGGAAGGCCGCCAGATGATCATGGTGATGTCGCCGAAATAGCCGGCCGGAAGATGCGGAACGACGGCGGGCGGGCGCCGTCGCCCCGCCGGCCGTCGCGCTCACATCAGCGCGCCATAGGTCCAGCCCTTGCCGATCATGCATTCCTGCCACTTGCCGGGCGCCGCCTGCTGCTCGCATTCGGCGCTCTCGCGGTGGAATCCCTCGGTGTCTTGCCCTTCCTTGTGCCAGCGGTAGTAACCGCAACCGGCCAGCGTCACCGCAAGCACCGCGAGAAGCATCGTCCTCAACACCCATCTCCTCCTTTGCCCGGCCGCTAGCGCAGCGGCCAGACGATGATGATCAGCATCACGCCGACGACCAGCACGATGGTCGACAACGGCAGGCCGAGCCGCCAGTAATCGGCGAAGCGATAACCGCCCGGGCCGAGCACGAGCGTATTGCACTGGTGTCCGATCGGCGACAGGAAATCGCTGCCGGCGCCGACCGCCACCGCCATCAGGAACGGATCGACGTGGAAGCCGAGCTGCTTGGCGAGGGCGGCGGCGACCGGCCCCATGACGATGACCGCGGCGGCGTGATGCAGGATCGGCGTCAGCAGCATGGTGATGAGCATGACGAGGCCGAGCGCGGCGAAGCCGGGCAGCAGCACGGCGAGGCTCGATATCCAGCCGGCGATGAGGTCGGTGGCGCCGGTCTGGCGCACCGCCTCGCCGACCGGGATGAGGGCGCCGAGGAGGACGAGGATCGGCCACTCGATGGCGTCGTAGATCTCGCGCAAGGTGAGGATGCGGCAGACCGCGACCAGCGTCGCCGCGGCGACGAAGGTGACGCCGACCGGCAATATCTCGAAGGCCGAGACGATCATCGCCGCCGCCAGGATGACGAGCGAGAGCACCTGCTGGCGCGGCTTGCCGAAACGCAGATTGCGCTCGGCGAGCGGCAGGCAGCCGAGCGCCGCCAGCGTGTCGGGCATCGCATGCGCGTCGCCCTGCAGCACGACGACGTCGCCCGCCTTGAAGCGGACGCGGCGCAGCCGCGCCGTGGTCCGCCGGCCCTGCCGCGACATCGCCAGGAGATTGACGCCGTAGCGATCGCGCAGATGGAGCTGCGCCGGGGTGGCGCCGACCATGATGGAGTCGGCGGTGATCACCGCCTCGACATTGGCTAGATTGTCCGGCAGCTGCGTCTCTTTCGGCAGCTCCTTGCTGCCGACGAGCTCAAGCTTGGCCCGCTCGATCACGGAATTGAGAACATGCGGATCGCTTTCGAGCACGAGGATGTCGTTCTCGAACAAGGTCCAGCCGGCGGTCGGAACGTAGCGCCGCGAATTCTCGCGGATGATCGCGGCGACGCTGAGCTCGCCGTCGCCGAGCGCCTCGAGATCGCCGACGATGCGGCCGACCATCGGCGAGTCCGCGGGCAGTCGTGCCTCGGCGGTGTAGTGCTCGATGCTGAACTGCGCCTCGGGGCTGGTCTGCGGCTTGCGCCCGCGCGGCAGCAGGCGCCAGCCGAAGGCGAGGAAGAGCGCGCCGCAGACGGCGATGCCGGCGCCGACCGGAGTGAAGTCGAACATCGTGAAGGGGGCGCCGAGGAGGTCGCGGCGCAGTCCGGAAATCAGGATGTTCGGCGAGGTGCCGATCAGCGTCGCCAGACCGCCGATCAGCGAGCCGAAGCTGAGCGGCATGAGGAACTCGGAGGCCGAGCGCTTGCCGCGCTGGGCGAATTGAAAGGCGACCGGCAGGAAGATCGCCAGCGCGCCGATATTCTTCATGAAGGCGGAGAGCGCGGTGACCATCGCGACGAGCGCGCCGACCTGCAGGTCGGGCGAGCGCAGATAGGGCGCGATGCGGCGGACGAAATCCTCGATCAGCCCCGATTTGCCGATCGCCGCGCTGACCACCAGCGCGCCGGCGATCAGCGGCACGACCTCGTTGCTGAAACCGGCGAAGGCCTTGCTCGCCGGAATGACGCCGCCGAGCACGGCGGCGAGCAACGCCAGCAGCGCCACCAAATCGTAGCGCAGCCGGTCCCACAGGAAGAGACCGAGCATGGCGGCGAGGATGGTGAAGATGACGATTTGCGGTGTTGTCATCGGCGCGTTGTCATGGAATAGGAACGGGCGCCCCGCCCGCTTGTTCCGTCCGCGGGACCGCGGCCTGGTCGCCGCCGCGCCGTCGCCGCGGCATTTATCGTCGACAACCGTTGCCTCTGCCTGTGGGGATCGCGTGCGCAATTGACAGCCACGAACGACATCGCCCTCGCGCCGTGCAGCCGCGCCGTCTGGCTCGGCTATCTGGCGATGTGCGCCGGCATGTTCATGGCCATACTCGACATCCAGATCGTCGCCAGCTCGCTGCCCGAGATCCAGGCCGGGCTCGCCATCCCGCTCGATCGGCTGAGCTGGATCCAGACCGCCTATCTCATCGCCGAGATCATCGCCGTCCCGCTGACCGGCTGGCTGACGCAGCTGCTCTCGCTGCGCAGCCTGTTCCTCGCCGCCGTCGCCGGCTTCACCCTGGCGAGCGCCGGCTGCGCGGCGAGCGACGGCTTCGCCGCGCTGATCGCCTGCCGCATCGTCCAGGGCTTTTGCGGCGGGGCGATGATCCCGGCGGTGTTCACCGCCGTCTTCGCCCTCTTCCCCGAGCGGCTGCATATCCGCGCGACGACGATCGCCGGCAGCGTCGCCATGCTGGCGCCGACGCTCGGGCCGACGCTCGGCGGCTACATCACCGAGACTTATTCCTGGCCCTGGCTGTTCCTCATCAACACGCCGCCCGGCCTCGTCGCCGGCGTCACCGCCTGGTTCTTCCTGCGCACCGCGCCGGGCGACCGCTCGGCGCTGCGCCGCCTCGACTACGCCGGGCTCGCCTTCCTCGTCGTCACCCTGGCGACGCTCGAGCTGGCGTTGAAGGAGGCGCCGCTGCGCGGCTGGAGCGATCCCACCTCGCTCGCCCTTCTCGCCTTGTGCGCAGCGAGCGGCGGCGGCGCCATCCAGCGCTGCCTGGCGCGCACGCCGCCGCTCGTCGATTTGCGCCTGTTGCGCGATCCCGGTTTCGCCTGCGGCTGCTTCTACAGTTTCGTGCTCGGCGGCGGGCTCTACGGCTCGATCTATCTCCTGCCGCGCTTCCTCTTCTATGTGCGCCTCCATTCCGCGCTGGAGATCGGCGAGGTGATGATCGTCACCGGCATCGCCCAGCTGATCGGCGCGCCGATCGCCGCCCTGCTCGAGACGCGCGTCGCCGCCCGCAAGCTGACCGCCTGCGGCTATGGGCTGTTCGCCGCCGGTCTCATCGCCAACGGCTTCGCCACCCCGGCGACCGATTTTTCCGGCCTGGTCTGGCCGCAGATCCTGCGCGGCGCCGGCATCATGCTGTGCATCCTGCCGACCATGGCGGTGGCGCTCGAGGGCAGAGAGGGCGCCGGTCTCGCCGATGCCAGCGGCCTTTACAACCTGATGCGCAATCTCGGCGGCGCGATGTGGATCGCCGTCATCGACACCATCCTGGAGATACGCGCCCCCGCCCATGCCGCCGCGCTGGCGGCGCGCCTGCAAGCCGGCGACCCCGAGGCGGCGCGCTTCGTCGGCCTGCCGCTCGAGCGTTTCCACAATGTGCCGCTCGGCCCGATCGACGCGGCGACAAGGGAATTTGTCCAGCCGCTGGTCGAGCGCGCCGCCGCCACCGCCAGCATGAACGAGGCCTTCCTGACGCTCAGCGCGTTCTTTCTCATCTCGCTGCTGGCGCTGCCGTGGCTGCGGCGGAAATAGAGCCTTCGCCCTGAAACGACCATGCTCGGCGCGGCAGGCCGCGAGGCGCCGGGGCCACTCGCGAGACGGGTTCCGCCTGTTAATTACAGGCAAAAAACAGGCGGACGGTGGTATCCTGTCAAGGCAGACTCTCCATTTAATAGAATCGGCGATTGCCTTCGCGGGCCCCGTGGCGGGTGCGGAATCGATCGATGCGCTGCTCCCGTTTATATCCATAATGTAGGTACTATAATGTCCGATAAGATATAAATCAAGATCTACTTGGACGCGTTCCGCCGCGCATGAAGTGGATTGCTTGCCACGACCAGCCGCATGTAGCAATGTCGCTACATTTGATATGACCACCAGGGGCTCCAATGTAGTATTGTAGGATTATTGCATTGCGTCGCGAGGGACCATGACCGTCACCACGCTGTCCAGCCGCGAGTTCAACCAGGATGTCAGCCGCGCCAAACGCGCTGCCGACGAAGGACCCGTGATCATCACCGACCGCGGAAAGCCCGCTTATGTTCTGCTGCGTCACGATGCCTATCGCCGGCTGGCGGAAGGCGGCCCGACCATTCGCGAGCTGCTCGATCAGCCCGGCGTCGAGGACGTCGAATTCGACCCGCCGCGCCTTGGCACCGGCATCTTCCGGCCGGCCGATCTGTGCTGACGCTGCTGGCCCGATGTTCCTGCTCGACACCAATGTCCTCTCCGAGCTGCGGCGCCGCGACCGGACCGATCCCAAGGTCGCCGCCTGGGCCGACGGCGTTCATCCCGGCGATCTCTTCCTCTCTGCGATCACCATCCTCGAGATCGAAGCCGGCACGCTGATGCTGCAGCGGCGGGACCAACGGCAAGGAGCGATGCTGCGCGCCTGGATCGACGACAAGGTCCTGCCGGCCTTCGAGGGACGGATTCTTCCGGTCGATACCGCCGTCGCGCAGCGTTGCGCCCGGCTGCATGTGCCGGACCCGCGAGCGGAGCGCGACGCGCTGATCGCCGCGACGGCACGGGTTCATCGCCTGACGGTGGCGACGCGCAAAATCGCGGATTTTCAGGCGATGGGGGTCGCGCTGCTCGATCCCTGGACGTGAGCGAAACGCTCGGCCGGCTATCGCTTCACGACCGCGTGAGCCGGCGATCGGCCCGGGCACGGAAGGGGCGTCTTTCTGCATATCCTCGTCAGCACGATCGTCGGAAAGGAGAGCAGATGAGATCACTGCCTGCTGCCTTGGCGAGTGTTGCGCTGATTCTTCCGCTGCTCGCCGGAGCCGCCGCGGCGCAGGTGAAACCGGTCGCCTGCGTCTCGCCGAAAGCGCTCTATGAATTGCTCAACGCCATCAATCGGCACGACCGGCTGGAAGTCGCACAGCTGGAAGGCGCGGAATGCCAGACGCTACAAGGCGCGCATTACCAGCTCGTCGAGGCGAAGAACGGCATCGCGGAGATCCGCCTCTTCCCGCGCGACGACGATTGGGCCGATTCGCGCGTCGCCTACACGCTCGACGAGATGCTGGCCGGCAACAGCCAATAGATGAGCCCAGTAGACGAGAAAGGTCCTTTGTTTGACGCTAGTCACGCGCATCGCCGCGGCGTAGGGGGTACCGGTGGGGTCGACCCATGCCGTTTCGTCTAGCTCGAAATAGCCTCCCTTCGACCGGGATGGCGATCGGGGGCGCAAGCGTTACCGGATGGGTTCGGCGGGGCCGCCATCGCTGGGGCGATGGCGCGATGCGGGACGAGGTGCTGCGATGAGCACGGTCTATTATCATTGGTCCGACAGACGTTCGGAATTCGCTCTCGATAGCGCGCCGACGGTCAAGCAGCGGCTGCGGCCGCTTCTGACCGTCACGCTATGGGTTCTCGGCATCGCCGTGCCATGCGCCCTGCTCGGCCTTCTGGCGGCGCCCATGCTGGGCATTTTCCCGATCGCCGGCTGACGGCTAATAGCCGAAACTGCGCGGCAGCCAGAGGGTCAGCGCCGGCACGAAGGCGATGACCAAGAGGCAGAGGAACAAGAGGCCGAGATATTTCATCATCGGCTTCACCGTCACCTCGATCGGCACGCCGCCGATCAGGCACGAGCCGTAGAGGCCGAGGCCGAGCGGCGGCGCGAAGAGCCCGACCCCCATGCTGATCACCAGGACGACGCCGTAATGCAGCGGCGCGATGCCGAGCGTCGCCGCGACGGGGACCAGGAGCGGCCCGAAGATGATGAGGGCGGCGGCGCCTTCGAGCACCGAGCCCATGACGATCAGGATGAAAATCGAGAGCAGCATGAACATCCAGCTGCCGGCGCTGTGCGACAGCTCGACCATGGCTTGCGCCAGCGCGTGCGGGATCTGCTGGATGGTCAGGGTGAAGGCGAAGCTCTGCGCCGCCGCGACGATGAAGAGGACGAGGCCCGAGCGCGTCGCCGAATGGACGAAGGTACGCGCCGTCGATGCCCAGCTGAGCTCGCGGAAGACGATGCCGCCGACGACCAGCGAATAGAGCACGGCGAAGGCGGAGATCTCGGTCGCGGTGGCGAAGCCCGAGCGGAAGCCGACGAAGATGATGAGGATGAGGCCGAGCGAGACGAGGGCGCTGCCGGCGAGGGCGAGAGCCGGCGTCTTGGCGCGCAGATCGTCCTCGACGAAGGCGGCGCGCGTGCCGAAGGCGATGGCGACGGCGATCAGCGCCAGCGCCATCAGCGCGGCCGGGATGAGCCCAGCGACGAAGAGGCCGCCGATCGAGATATTGGCGACGAAGCCGAGAATGATGAGGTTGATGCAGGGCGGGATCGTCTCGGCCATCACCGCCGAGGCGGCGAGGAGGGCGACGGCGTTGCCCGCGGGAATCAGCACCGACCCGACCGCGGCGACGTCGGCCATCTTGGAGCCCGAGATGCCGGAGAAGATCACCATGGCCAGCACCATGACGACGTTGAGCCCGCCGCGCAGCCTGCCGACGCCGCGCTGCAGGAGCTCGATCAGGCGGACGGACATGCCGTTCGCCTCCATCATGTAGCCGACCAGGATGAAGAAAGGGATGGCGAGGAGGACGAAATTGTCGATGCCGCGCGCCATCTGCTGGGCGAAGATGATGCCGGGCAGCGTGCCCTCGTACCAGATGAAGACCAGGGTCGAGAGCGCCAGCACGAAGCCGATCGGCACGCCGGCGACGAGGGCGAGCACGAAGACCGTCAGCATCACCCAAGGCGCCGCCGGCAGCGTCGCCGGCGCGGCGAGGTCCCACAGCGCCCAGACGAGGAGCAGCGCGGCGAGGACGCCGCCGGCGATGGCGATGTCGGCGAGGCGATGGCGCCAGATCCGCTCGATGGCGAAGACGCTCATGCACAAAGCGGCGACCGCCATCTCGTAGAAGGGCGGGTTGAGCGGCAGGCCGGAGCCGCTGGTCTGGCCGGCGGTGCTGTCGGCGAGGGCGAGCGCATCGAGCGCGGTCGCCACCGTGACGATGACGATGACGATGGCGGCGCCGGCATCGAGCCAGCCGCGGGCACGGGCGGAGAGGCCGGCGACGAAGAACTCGATGCCGACATTCTCGCCGCGCGCCAGCGCCGAGGCGGCGCCGAAGAAGCTCAAGCCGACGAGCAGCCCGCGCGCCGCATCGTCGGCCCATTCGACCGGGTCGCTCAGCACATAGCGATAGAGCACCGAGATGAGAACGACGACGAGATCGCCGGCGAAGAGCAGCGCCGCGGCGGCGTCGACGGCCAAGAGGAAAGGGCCGGTGACGAAGCGGCTGAGCGGGTTGGTCGTCATGGCCGAAGCATCGCGCAGCGGCGACATACCCCCCACCCTGCCCTCCCCCTCAAGGGGGGAGGGGATTTGCTGCTGACAGCTACAAGCCTACTTCCCCCTCCCCCCTTGAGGGGGAGGGTCGGGGTGGGGGGTATTGGGCGCACCGAACTCAGGACGCTACGTCCGCGCCGCCGCGATCGCGTCGAGGATCGGCTTCACCTC
>WNFM01307588.1_pt1 | contig 14306 bp, 24 predicted proteins | sample 5400271 | NCBI WGS metagenome assembly WNFM01 (sample SAMN13153352, study PRJNA577476) | soil metagenome | isolation source: 60 cm saprolite on Douglas fir-dominated hillslope | place: USA:California | collected 2013-09-17 | reverse complement strand
GCCAAGCGTAGCGAAGTCGAAGAATTGTCGAGGGACCAGACATATGTCCCCCGCAATAAAACGCGCACGATTGCTACGACAACCTTCCCCTTCCGTCATCCCGAGCGAAGTCGAGGGATATAGCCCACGTGGGAATTGGTCCAACTATTTTGCCCCCCCCAGTTGCCCAACCCCCGGTCCTGGTTTAAAATAACCCATGCGGCCCTACTCGACCCATGCCCTGGCGATGGACCGTGAAGAGACCTTCGCCCATGGTCCCAGTGAGGCACTCGCCCTCGTTGATTTGGAAACCTACCCGCCTTTCGTCAGTGAACGCGCGGATCAGCTCGATCTGATGGCGCATCTCTACGGCCAGACGAGGGCGCTCACCGCCATCGCCTGGAACGTGCCCGGGGCGACCCTCAGCCTGCGCCTCATTTTGACCGAGGACGACGACGCGTTGGAACGGCTGGCCCGATTCCGCTACGGCACGACCGCTTCGGGTTGGGTCCGGACCTACGGCCAGTTATGCCTCGTCAACCACGACCGGCTGCTTGCTTGCGCCCATGACCGCGCCCTCGATCTGCTCCACGCCGGACACCAGGCGAAAAACTCCCGCCCCCGCCTCCTCAACGTCCCGCCCGGCACTTACTCGGTCCTCGTCCTCCACCACATCCCGTCGGAGGACGCGAGCCCCCAGGCCGCGTCGGACTACACGGTTGTGCTTCGCCATTATCCCTTTCCCGCGCCCCGCGTCGCGCCGGTGCGGCTGCCCGCCCTCATCCCCTGCACCGCGTAAATTGGTAGCCGTCGCACTCCCTGCGACGGGGTCGCGTCAGCAACAATTTTAAAGGATCGTCATCCTGAGCCTGTCGAAGGACCTCTAACTATTCGCCTTCCTCAGTGGTAGCCGTCGTCATCCTGAGCGAAGCGGAGCGGAGTCGAAGAATTGACGCAGGATCAGTTCCGCCACATATTTAAAGAGCCATGCCCGACGAACCCCGTAAAATCTTCGATCTCATGGACACCGAGACCGAGCCGACCGACGAACAGCTCGCCGAGTTGATGAGCTTAGTCGCGGAATCGGTACGGCTGAAGAAAAAAATGGCCGCCGTGGATTTGCGGTTAAGTAAAATTTTGGATAGCGAGTCTTCCGACGCGGCCCTACGGGACTTGAAGTGAGCAAAAAGCCCGAGCTGGTCATCGTTGCTGGTCCCAACGGTTCGGGCAAAACCTCGGTTACCGAGCAACTCCTCTTGCACACATGGACGGAAAATAGCGCAAAAGGTTTCAAGACGATGATGGGCTTGAAATAAAATGTGCACTTCGGAAAATTCAGTAAAAAACATCTTGCACGGTTCCCCTGCTATGGCATGATTCCACTCCCCCGCAAAACGGGGGGGCCTTGTTGAGCAGCTAAATGCACTCAATCGGGCACGAGTGATGAGGAAGCGTGTGACGGCGTTCCCAAGGGAATAAGTCGTCCTCCATGCGAGCTTCAAAAGCTTAGCACGCCACCTAAATGGCGTGTTTTTGTTTTCGAAGCCCGGGTGGCAGAACGTCTCCGCAACACCCGACAACAGATTTAGAACCAACACTTACTAGAAATACGGAATGCCCACGATCAACCAATTGGTCCGCAAAGGACGCCGCAAAGTCGTCGTCAAGACGAAGTCGCCCGCGCTTAAAGGCGCGCCGCAGCGCCGCGGCGTTTGCGTGCAGGTCATGACCCGCACCCCCAAGAAGCCGAATTCCGCCTTGCGCAAAGTCGCCAAGGTCCGCCTGACCAACGGCCAGGAAGTCATCGCCTACATCCCGGGCGAAGGCCACAATTTGCAGGAGCACTCGATCGTCCTGGTCCGCGGCGGCCGCGTGAAGGATTTGCCCGGTGTTCGTTATCATATCGTTCGCGGCACGCTCGACGCCCTCGGCGCGGCGGGTCCCAGCAACACGAACAAGCTCACCCGCAACGTTTCCCGTTCCAAGTATGGCGTCAAGAAGCCCAAGAAGGGCGCCGCCGGCGCTGCCGCCGAGAAGAAGAAATAACCCCTTTCACCCTAATCTCCCACTCCTAAACTAACATGGCCAGACGTCGCCGCGCAGACAAGCGCTCCATTATTCCTGATAGCCGCTACGAATCTCAAGTCGTGGGCCGCCTCATTTCCGCCATCATGCAGCGCGGCAAGAAGTCCCTTGCCCAGCGCATCGTTTACGGCGCGATCGATTCGGTCAATGAGCAGAACAAGGACGGCGACCCCCTCGATATTCTCAACAAGGCGCTCGAGAACGTGAAGCCGCGCCTCGAAGTCAAGTCCCGCCGCGTCGGTGGCGCGACCTACCAGGTGCCGATGGAAGTGCCGCCGGAGCGCCAGCTCGCGCTGGCCATGCGCTGGATGGTCGGCAATGCCTCCAAGCGCAAGGGCGTCCCCCTCCAGAAGGCCCTCGCCTCCGAAATCAAAGAGGCCTCCAACGGCCAGGGCAACTCGGTCAAGAAACGGGACGACGTGCACAAGATGGCGCAGGCCAACCGCGCGTTTGCCCACTTCCGGTTCTAAACTAAGCTTTAAAGATGTCCGCAACACTCTCACCTTCCAAACCTATGGCTTCCGATCCGGCCAAGAAGAGCCCCAATTCGCCCAAGCGTCCCTACCCGATGGAGCGCACGCGCAACATCGGCATCGCCGCCCACATCGACGCGGGAAAGACGACGCTGACCGAGCGCGTCCTCTTCTACACCGGCTCGATCCACAAGATCGGCGAAGTCCATGAAGGCACCACCGTCACCGACTGGATGGAGCAGGAACGGGAGCGCGGCATCACCATCACCTCCGCCGCCACCACCTGCTTCTGGCCCGCGCGCAAGGAAGAGGGCATCGTCAAGCTTTACGAAGGCCAGAAATTCCGCGTCAACATCATCGACACCCCCGGCCACGTCGACTTCACCGCCGAAGTCGAGCGCTCGCTCCGCGTGCTCGACGGCGCCATCGCCGTGTTCTGCGGCGTCGCCGGTGTCCAGCCCCAGTCCGAAACCGTCTGGCGCCAGGCCAACAAGTACGGCGTTCCCCGCATCGCGTTCATCAACAAGATGGACCGCGTCGGCGCGAACTTCCAGAACGCCATCAACGAAATGCGCGACAAGCTCGGCGCCAATGCCTGGCCCGTCATCCTTCCCTGGGGCGCGGAAGACCAGCTCCATGGCCAGATCGACATCGTCAACCAGAAGGCCGTCCGTTATGCCGACAACGACAAGATCGGCTCGACTTACGAACTCGTCGACATCCCCGCCGAGTTAAAGCCCCTGGCCGAGAAGTCGCTTCGAGAACTCATCGAAGCCGTCGCCGACAAGGACGAAGAAATCGGCAACCTATTCCTCGAGGAAAAGACGCCCACCGCCATCCAGCTCAAACAGGGCATTCGCCGCTTGACCGTCACCAACCAGCTCGTTCCCGTCGTGGGCGGTTCCGCCCTCAAGAACAAAGGCATCCAATTCCTGATCGATGCGGTCGTCGATTATCTCCCCGGCCCGCTCGACATCCCGCCCGCCGTCGGCATCAACCCCCACAACCGGGAGGAAAAAGTTCCGGCCTCTCCCGATGACAACGCACCCTTCTGTGCGCTCGCCTTCAAGCTCTGGACCGACCCCTTCGTTGGCAAGCTCGTCTTCTTCCGCGTCTATTCCGGCCAGCTCACCAAGGGCACCACGGTCTACAATCCCCGCAGCAACAAGCGCGACCGCATCAGCCGCGTCGTCCAGATCCAGGCCGACAAGCGCGAGGAAGTCGAAACGGTTTACTCCGGCGATATCGCCGCCATTGTCGGCATCCGGGACGTCAAGACCGGCGACACGCTCTGCATCGACGACTTCGACATCCAACTCGAACCGCCCTCCTTCCCCGAGCCGGTCATCTCCATGGCCATCGAACCGAAGACCAAGGCCGACCGCGAGAAAATGGGAGAAGCCCTCGGCCGCCTGGTCGAGGAAGACCCCACCCTCACGGTCAAAACCAACGAGGAAACCAGCCAGACCATCATCGCCGGCATGGGCGAACTCCACCTCGACATCATCATGGACCGCATGCGCCGCGAGTTCAACGTCGAGACCAACGCCGGCGCGCCCCAGATCGCCTACCGCGAATCGATCACCAAGACGAGCGAAGGCGAAGGCAAGCTCGTCAAGCAGTCGGGCGGTCGCGGTCAATACGGCCACGTCGTCGTCGATATGATGCCCGTCGAACGCGGCAAGGGCATCACCATCGAAAACAAGGTCGTCGGCGGCAACATCCCCAAGGAATACATCCCCGCCTGCAAAAAAGGCATCGAAGAAGCGCTCCTCAACGGCGTGGTCAACGGTTCGCCCGTCATCGATGTTGAAATCCACATCACCGACGGCTCCTACCACGAAGTCGATTCCAACGAACTCGCCTTCAAGCTCGCGGCCATCTTCGCCGTGCAGGACGCGATGAAGAAAGCCGGCCCGATCCTCCTCGAACCGATCATGAAGGTCGAAGTCTCCACCCCGGACGAGTTCCAGGGCGACATCATCGGCGACTTGAGCCGCCGCCGCGGCAAGATCATGAACACCGAAAGCAAGAGCAAGACCACCAACGTGCACTCCGAAGTGCCCCTCTCGGAAATGTTCGGCTACGTCAACAACATCCGCTCCATGTCGAAGGGCCGCGCCGCCTACACCATGGAACCCTCCCACTTCGAACAAGTTCCCGCCCAGATCGTGGCCCAGATCACCGAGCAAAAGAAGGGCAAGTAACCCAATCCTGTTAATCTTGTTAATCCTGTCTAAAACCCTCCCCTTATATGGCCGAAACCCGCATCCGCATCCGCCTCAAGGCATTTGATCACCGACTCCTCGACCGCGCCGCCACCGAGATCGCCGAAACCGCGTCCCGCACCGGTTCCGTCGTCGCCGGCCCGATCCCGCTCCCGACCAAGATCGAGCGTTACACCGTCAACCGTTCCCCCCACGTCGATAAAAAAAGCATGGACCAGTTCGAGATGCGCACCCACAAACGCCTCCTCGACATCATCCAGCCCACCGCCAAAACGGTCGATGAGCTCAAAAAGCTCAACCTCCCCGCCGGCGTCGACATCAAGATCAAGGTCTAGTTTTAACGCCCCCACTTTACCCCCCCATGAGCATCGGAATTTTAGGACAAAAGGTTGGAATGACCCGCATCTATGATGATGCCGGGACCGTCACGCCTGTCACCGTCATCCTCGCCGAACCCAACGCGGTCCTCCAGGTCAAGACCATCGATAACGACGGTTACAACTCGATCCAGGCCGGGGTGTTCGACCAAAAGGAAAGTCGCGTCACCAAGCCCGAACTCGGCCACTTCAAAAAGGCCGGCTCGACCCCGAAACGCTTCGTGCGCGAGTTCACCACCAACGGCGAGGAAGTCAAACAAGGGGAAACCCTCACGGTCACCCGCTTCACCGCCGGCCAGTACGTCGACGTCATCGGCGTCTCCAAGGGCAAAGGCTTCCAGGGCCCGATGAAGAAGCACAATTTCCACGGCCAGGGCGCCGCCCACGGCTCCAAGACCCACCGCCGCAACGGCGCCATCGGTTGCCGCTCCACCCCGGGCCGCATCTACAAGAACCACGGCATGGCCGGTCACATGGGCGACGAACGCGTCACGGTGCAGAACCTCCGCGTCGTCCAGGTCCGCGAAGCCGACCACGTCCTGCTCATCAGCGGCGCGGTTCCCGGCCCCCGCGGCAGTTACGTTGTCGTTCGCACGGCCATCAAGGGCCAGCCCAAGGCGAAGGCCGTTCAGGTCGTCAAGGCCGCCAACCCCATGAAGGCTTCCAAGGCCGCCAAATAAACCTGTAATCCCATGAGCTTTTCCCCTCTTTCCACCAAGGACGCGGCCAGCAAGCTGAAGGTCGATCTCATCGAGAACGGCATCGGCACGCAGGCGCTCCACGAAACCGTCGTCGCCTACCGCGCCAATCGCCGCGCCGGCACCCACTCGACCAAGACCAAGGCCACCGTCGCCGGTTCCGGCAAAAAGCCGTGGCGCCAAAAAGGCACCGGCAACGCCCGCGCCGGTTACGCCTCCTCGCCCGTCTGGTCCGGCGGCGGCGTCGTCTTCGGCCCGCATCCCCGCAAATACACGAAGAAAACCAACAAGGCCGTGAAGCAACTCGCGCTCAAGAAGGCGATCAGCTCGCGCGTCAACGCCGGTGAAGTTTACCTGATCGAGCCCATCAACCTGGCCAAGCCGAAGACCAGGGACCTCGTCGCCAGCCTCAAGGGCGGCCTCGACAAGCAAACCACCGCCCTGCTCGTCATCGAGAACCCCGACCGGAACCTCTACCTCGCCTCGCGGAACCACCCGCACCTCGTCACCGTCACCGGCGACCTCGTCAACGCCGAGCAACTGCTCCTCTGCGACAAAGTCTTCATCACGGAAGGCGCGCTCGGAAAACTCTCCGCCCGGCTCCAAAAATAATTTTTTATGCGCGATCCACTCCTCATCCTCAAATCAGTGCGCATCACCGAAAAGGGCACCGCCCTGGCCGAAAAGCACAACCAGTACGTCCTCAAAGTCGCGCCCAGCGCCACCAAGCAGGAAATCAAGCACGCGGTGAAAATCCTCTTCCAGAAAACCGCCGTCCGCGTCAACACCATGCAGGTCGCCGGCAAGCTCAAGCGCCGTCACGGCGGCGCGGACATGGGCCGGCGCCCCGACTGGAAAAAGGCCATCGTCACCCTGAAGGCCGGCGAAAAGATCGAAATCGCCTAACCCGCCCAACCGACACACCACCATGGCACTTAAAACCTTCCGCCCCCTCACTCCCTCCCTCCGCTTCACCGAACTGAACGGATTCGAGGAACTCAGCCAGGGCAACAAGCCGGTCAAGAAACTCACCGAAAGCATCAAGAAGACCGGCGGACGCAACAACCGCGGCCGTCTCACCTCGCGCCACATCGGCGGCGGCCACAAGCAGCGTTACCGGTTCATCGACTTCAAGCGCAACAAGCCCGGCATCAAGGCCAAGGTCGAGACCATCGAATACGATCCCTGCCGCACCGCCCGCATCGCCCTCCTCAAGTACGCCGACGGTGAGCAGCGCTACATCGTCGCCCCGGTCGGCCTCAAGGTCGGCACCACGCTTTGCAGCGGGCCGGAAGCCGAGCCCATTATCGGCAACGCGCTCCCGCTCGAGAACATCCCCCTCGGCGCCGCCATCCACAACATCGAGATCATCCCCGGTCGCGGAGCCCAGATCGGCCGCACCGCCGGCAGCAGCGCCACCATCATGTCGGTCGATGCCGGGTACGCCCAGGTCCGCCTGCCCTCCGGCGAAATCCGCAAGATTTTCTCGAAGTGCTACGCCACCATCGGCCAGGTCGGCAACATCGAGCACGAAAACGTTTCCCTCGGCAAAGCGGGCCGCTCCCGCTGGCTTGGCCGCCGTCCGCATGTCCGCGGCATGGTCATGAACCCGGTCGATCACCCCATGGGTGGCGGGCAGGGGAAGAGCAAGGGTGGCGGCGGACGCCAACATCCCGTTTCGCCCTGGGGCCAGCCCTCCAAGGGACTCAAGACCCGGCCGAAGTACAAGCCCTCCAACAAATTCATTGTGGAACGCCGCAAGAACAAGAAACACTAATTTTTCCCTCTTATGTCCCGCTCTCTCAAAAAAGGCCCATTCGTTGACGATCACCTCATGGTGAAGATCGAGAAGATGACCGTCGCCGCGACCAAGAAGCCGATCAAGACCTGGTCGCGCCGCTCGCTCATCACGCCCGATTTCGTCGGCCACACCTTCCTGGTCCACAACGGCAAGATCTTCAATTCCGTCTTCGTCACGGAAAACATGGTCGGGCACAAGCTCGGCGAATTTTCCCCCACCCGCATCTTCAAGAAACACGGCGCCCACACCGAAAAGGCCGCGGCCAAATAAAATAACAGGAGACGCGAACGGAACCCCATTTTTCCAGATTATCGGACCGGAACGGCGCAAGCCGCCTGGTCCAACGACTTCGAGCCGGGTTCGCCCTTCTCGTCGTCGTCCTGGCGTTAAACGCGCCGGGAACCATGTCCGCCCAGCCGGACACGGATCGTTCTTTGAATGCAGATAATAAACCGGCAACGGAGCCCGAGACCCGGGCTGCGGCGGAAGCGGCGGCGTTGAGAAGCCTCAACCCATCCGCCACCAACGCGGCCCCCAACCTCGATCCGAGCGCCGCGGGACAAGACCCGGGGAAAGCCGGGGCAGGCGACACCAATGCCGGCCCGGACCTCTCCAGCCTCACCCGCGAACAGCTCGAAGCCAGGGTCAAGACGCTGACGGAAAACCTCACGGCGGCCAACGCCGAGTCGGAGTTGTTCCGCCAGCAATGGGAGGACTTGCGACTCAGGGACGAAGCCCTCGGGGTGGAAGCCCTGACCGTCGATCAAGGCAAACTCGAGGACAAACTCGTCCAGGCCGTGAAGGAATTTTACCAGAGCGAGATGAAGCGGCGCGAGTCGCTCCAGATCCTCGACAAGCTCCTCACCACGACCGGGCAGATGCTCCAGACCGCGCCGAACTTCGACCCCAAAGTCAGGGCCGACTACGAAGTCGCCTACCGCGCCGCCAGGGAATACCTGGCCGGACACAGCGGCGCGGCGATACCGCTGGGCAACTCGCTCTCCGATGGGCGGATCTCCGACGTCAACCCCGGGTTGAACGCGGTCATCCTCAACGTGGGCAAGAGCCAGGGGGTGCAGGAGGGAATGCCCTTCCTCATCTACCGGGACAACGTCGAAGTCGGAACGGTGAAAATCGTGCTGGCCCGGGACCTGGTCAGCGCGGCGCTGGTGGAAAGCCTGAAACCGAACACGGTCCTCAAAGTGGGCGACCGGGTCGCAGTAAATGCCGCGCAATAGATCGCAGACAGAGACGAAAAGAAAATTTTGAAACAGAAAAAAACAGAGACAGAGAATAATTAAAAACGAATTTGAGTTATGGACGTAAAAGCTGAGCACAGATACGCGAAGATTTCCGCCTTCAAGGTGCGGGAAGTCACCCGCGAGATTCAGGGACTGCCCGCCGGGCAGGCCCTGGAGATCGTGCGCCTTATTCCCAAGAAGGCCGCCCGCCTGATCGGGAAGGTCCTGGCCTCGGCCATCGCCAACGCGGAGAACAATAACAACAAGGAAAACCGGACGCTTCGCGCGGAGAACCTCGTCGTCAAGCAGGCCGTCGCCGGCGAGGGCCCCACGCTCAAGCGCATGCACACCCGCGCCCGTGGCGGCGGCGCCCGCATCAACAAGCGCACCGCGCACATCAAAATCACTTTGACCGAAGCCGAACCCGTCGAAAAACCGGTGAAGGCCAAGGGCATCAAAAAGAACAAGCCCGCCAAGGTCGTCAAGACCGCCGCCCCGGCCAAGGCCTCGGAAGAAACCAAGAATTAATTGTATGGGACAAAAAGTTAATCCAATCGGCTTTCGCGTCGGCTTCAACCGCGCGTGGCGCTCCATGTGGTATGCCTCGAAGAAAGATTTCCCCATCTATCTTTACGAGGACGCCATGATCCGCAAATTCATCAAGAAGAAGCTCGAAGGCGCCGCCGTCTCCAAGGTCACGATCGAGCGCGCCGCCAACCGCGTGCGCGTCAACATCCACACCGCGCGCCCCGGCGTCGTCATCGGCCGCAAGGCGGCGGAGCTCGACAAGCTCAAGGACGAGATTCGCGCCATCACCACGAAGGACCGCGAAATCCTCGTTGATGTGAAGGAAATCAAGAATCCGGAACTCGACGCCCAGCTCGTCGCGGAAAACATCGCCCTCCAGATCGAACGCCGCATCACCTCCCGCCGCGCCATGAAGAAGGCCGTCCAGACCACCATGGACATGGCCGGAGCTGAAGGCATCCGCGTCCGTTGCTCGGGCCGTCTGGGCGGCGCGGAAATCGCGCGCACCGAGGAATACCGCGAAGGCAAAGTCCCCCTGCACACTCTCCGCGCCAACATCGACTACGGCTTCGCGGAAGCCATGACCGTTGCGGGCAAAATCGGCATCAAATGCTGGATTTGCCGCAAGGATGAACCCACTCCCGTCACCACCTAACCAGCCACCTTCATGCCGCTCCTTCCCAAACGCGTCAAATACCGCAAATCCCAGCGTGGCAGCCGCAAGGGTTTTGCCTCGCGCAACATCACCATCGACTTCGGCTCCTACGCCCTCCAGACCCTGGACCGCGCCTGGATCACCAACATCCAGATCGAGGCCGCCCGCGTCGCACAAATCCGTCACCTCCCGCCCGCCGGAAACCCGCATGGGCAAAGGCAAGGGCGCGCCCGAATATTGGGTCGCCGTGGTCAAACCCGGCAACATCCTCTTCGAGCTCGACGGCCTCTCCGAGACCGTCGCGCGCGAATCGCTCCGGCTGGCCGCGACCAAGCTCGCCATCCGCACCCGCTTCATCACCCGCGCCAACCGAATTAAATCCTAATGAAAATCGCAGAAATTCGTAATTTCACCGACTCAGAATTGGTCGCGAAGAAGAAGGACGCCCGCCAGGAATACTTCAACCTCCGCCTCCAGCAACAGACCGGCGCGCTCGAAAAACCGAGCCGTCTCAACGACCTTCGCAAGGACGTCGCCAAGCTGGAAACCGCCTTGAGCGAACGCCGCCTCGGCCTCAAGATCAAGAGCCGCGTGGTGAAGAAATCCGCCCCGGCGGCCGACAAGAAAAAATAATTTAAGAAACCCATGAGCAAAGAAACCACCAGCACGCCCGTTGTCGACGCCCCCGTCGGGCAGACCCCCGTCGCATCGAAGCCCGCCCGCAAGGAACGGACCGGCGAAGTCCTCGCGTCGAAGATGCAGAAGACCATCGTCGTCCGCGTCGAACGCCGCGTCCCCCATCCCAAGTTCAAGAAGATCGTCCGCGTGCACAAGAAGTTCTACGCCCATGACGAAAAGGGCGAAGCCAAGACCGGCGACCGCGTCCTCATCCGCGAAACCCGCCCCCTGAGCAAGCTCAAACGCTGGGAACTCGTCTCCATTTTGAAGCACTAAGGAAAACATGATACAAATTCGCTCCTGGGTCGATGTGGCCGACAATACCGGCGCCCGACGCGCCACCATGATCGGCGTCATTGGCAAAAAATCGCTTCATGCCGGCATCGGCGACGTCATCACCGCCAACGTGAAGGAAGCCGCGCCCGATGGCACGGTCAAGAAAAGCGAAGTGGTTCGCTGCGTCATCGTCCGCACCCGCCAGCCCATCCGCCGCGGCGACGGCTCCTACCTCCGCTTCGACACCAACGCCGTCGTCATCATCGACAAGGACCTCAATCCGCGCGGCACCCGCATCTTCGGCCCCGTCGCCCGCGAACTGCGCGAGCGCAATTTCATGAAGATCATTTCCCTCGCCCCGGAGGTCGTCTAATTATGGCACTCTATCGCGTCAACAAGCCGCGCAACCCGCAGGCTAAATTCCACATCAAGAAACACGACGAAGTCGTCGTCCTCTCCGGCACCCAGCAGGGGAAGCGCGGCAAGGTCCTGGAAGTCCTCCGCGACCGCAGCCGCGTCATCATCGAAGGGGTCAACTTCATCAAGAAAGCCGCCCGCAAATCGCAGGAGCAGCCCCAGGGCGGCATCGTCGAACGCGAAGGCGCGCTCCACATCTCCAAGATCATGCTCGCCGCCGCTTACGATTCGCGCAAAGGCAGCGTGACCAAGGAAGATAAAAAGGAAGCCGCGCCCAAGGCGACCAAGGAAAAAGCCGCTCCCAAAGGAAAGAAATAAGCCATGCCCGCCGCCGCCATCCCCCTCAAAGTCCCGACGACCCTTGCCGCCGAATACAAGGAGAAGGTCGTCCCCGCCCTCATCGCGAGCCGGGGCTACAAGAACGTCATGGAAGTGCCCAAGATCTCCAAGGTCGTGGTCAACTGCTGCATCGGTTCCAGCGTCGACACCAAGGTCGCCCTGGAAGACGCCTTCAACGAAGTCCAGATGATCACCGGCCAGAAGCCGGTCAAGACCGCCTCGACCAAGAGCATCGCCAACTTCAAGCTGCGCGAAGGCCAGGAAATCGGCGTCAAGGTCACGCTCCGCGGCCCGATCATGTACGAGTTTCTCGAACGGCTCATCCGCACGGCGCTCCCCCGCATCCGCGATTTTCGCGGCGTCTCGCCCCGCGCCTTCGACGGCCGCGGCAACTACACCCTCGGCGTCAAGGACCAGACCATCTTCCCCGAAGTCGAGCTCGACAAGGTCAAGCGCAACCTCGGCATGGACATCACCATCGTCACCACCGCCCGCAAGAACGACGAAGCCAAGGAACTTCTCGCCCTCTTCGGCATGCCTTTCTCCGATCGTAAGTTAACCCCCCAATAACCGTATGGCCAAGACCACCTGGATCGTAAAACAGAAACGCAAGCCGAAGTTCTCGACGCGCGCCTACAACCGCTGCAAGCTTTCGGGCCGCCGCCGCGCCTACATGCGCAAGTTCGGCCTCAGCCGCATCGCCTTCCGCGAACTCGCCCTCCGCGGCGAAATCCCCGGCGTCACCAAGGCCTCCTGGTAACCGACTCTCCTCCCCATGCAAACTGATCCCCTAGCCGACTTCCTCACCACCATCCGCAACGCCTCGCGCACCGCCAAGACCGAAATCCGCGTGCCCTGGTCCCGCATGCGCAGCGACGTCGCCCACATCCTCAAAAACGAAGGCTACGTCCTCGAAGTCGAAAAAGTCACCGACAAGGCCACCGAAGGCAAACCCGTCCTGCGCCTCAAACTGCGCGGCACCGGCAAAAGCCGTTCCATCACCCAGATCACCCGCATCAGCAAACCGGGCCGCCGCCAGTACGTCGGCGCCGGTGAAATCCCGCGCGTTCTCGGCGGCATGGGCATCTCCGTCGTCTCCACCCCGCGCGGCGTCATGGCCGGCCACCAGGCCAAAAAACAAAACCTCGGCGGCGAACTGCTGCTCACCGTTTACTAAGAAAGAACATATGTCACGCATCGGACAAAAACCCATTGACGTTCCCGACAAGGTGAAAGTCGCCGTGCAGGGGCCTCTCGTCAACATCGAGGGACCGCGCGGCAAGCTCAAGCACACCCTGCCTGCCGGCATCGAAGCGCGCCTTGACGGCAAGACCCTTCTCGTCGAGAAAAAAGGGACCACCCGCCAGCACACGGCGCTCCATGGACTTTCGCGCGCCCTCCTGGCCAATTTTGTCCAGGGCGCCAACGAAGGCTTCCAGAAGAAGCTCGAAATCCAGGGCGTCGGCTTCAAGGCCGCGCTTCAGGGCAAGAACCTCAGCCTCAACCTCGGCTTCTCCCACCCCATCTCCTACCCGGTGCCCGACGACATCAAAGTGACCGTGACCGACAACACCAACATCCTCGTCGAGGGTGCGGACAAGCAGAAAGTCGGCGCCGTCGCCGCCGACATCCGCGGCTATTATCCGCCCGAACCCTACAAAGGCAAAGGCGTCCGCTACGCCGGCGAACAAATCATCCGCAAGGAAGGCAAGACCGCCCAAAGCAAGTAAGGACACCCCTATGGCTAAACTCACCTCCAAAGCCTCCCGCATCCGCACCCACGTGCGCGTGCGCCGCAAAGTCAAAGGCACCACCGAACGCCCGCGCCTCGCCGTGAATTTTTCCGGCCACCACATCCGCGCCCAGGTGATCGATGACGTCACGGGCAAGACCCTCGTCAGCGCCTTCACCACCGAAAAATCACTCAGCGACTCCAAGCTCCGCCCCAACGTCAAAGGCGCCGGGGAAATCGGCAAACTCGTCGGCGAACGCGCCAAAGCCAAAAACATCACCCAGGTCGTCTTCGACCGCGGCGGTTTCACCTATCACGGCAAAGTCAAAGCCCTGGCCGACGCCGCGCGCCAGACCGGCCTCCAATTAAAATCGCCGAAGAAACCGTGATCATCGAAGCGGCTGAAATCCCCGCCGTCATCCCGGCGGCGGCCCCCGGCGCGCCCGTTGCGCCCGGCGACCATCGTGGCGGCGACCATCGCGGCGGACCTCGCGGCGGCCAGGGCGGACGCGGCCGTGGTCGCGGACCCGGCGGCAACCGCGGCCCCCGTCGCGATGAGAACAAGTCCGATCTCCTCGAAAAAGTCGTCTTCATCAACCGATGCGCCAAGGTCGTCAAGGGCGGACGTCGCTTCAGCTTCAGCGCGCTCCTCGTCGTCGGGGACCGCAAGGGCAAGGTCGGCGTCGGGTTCGGCAAGGCCAACGAGGTCACCGAAGCCATCCGCAAGGCGACCGATGCCGCCCGCAAGCATCTCGAACCGGTTCCCCTCAAGGGCAACACCATCCCCCACGACGTCATG
>WNFM01160982.1_pt2 | contig 14306 bp, 13 predicted proteins | sample 5400271 | NCBI WGS metagenome assembly WNFM01 (sample SAMN13153352, study PRJNA577476) | soil metagenome | isolation source: 60 cm saprolite on Douglas fir-dominated hillslope | place: USA:California | collected 2013-09-17 | reverse complement strand
GCCTGGGTTTCCGACCGAGTATTGGGAAGCGAGAAGGTATAAGGCACATCATGGTCACCAACCGAACATAGCTCCATCTCCAAGCGATTAACCTCCCATGAATTGATCCCACCATTGGTCAAAAGCTGTTTGGCGGTAATTGAAGTCGAGGCCAGCCCCTGATTTTCGCGTGTCAACATCTCTTCCATACTTTCAGCAGAGGAAGAAAAGAACACCCGTACATTCTCCGTCGAAGTCAAACCATATGTTCTAAGAAAAAGTATCAAGGTATTAAGCGAAGTCAGCGCATTTGATCGCCACTTCCATGAAGATGACTGATCCATCTGCAAAGCAACTCGATAGTAGATCATATTACACCTCTTTTTTAACTGCATTGAAAAAACATATATTATATATTTATACTTTTGACGTTCGTACCAACTTTTTTTAGCGTATCATACCAACATACTTCATCATAAAAGCTTAGGCTTCTGCTGTACCTTTCATTTCAACAATGAGAATATGGCATTGCAACCGGGTGAACCTCTTCTCACCTCATCATCTTGACAAGCTCAATTTCGGCAAGAGGACCGTGGCGGAATTTTTGCGTTAGAAGATTCGCATGCAGCTGCTCAACAACTTTTGTATGCACGGGTCGTCGACGAGCAGCATAGATGCGACAGGCATCGAGATAGGCATGAAAGAGATACTGCGATAACCACGCCTGTGGCCGGGCTTCTGGGTGAAACAGCACAGCGAGTGCAAACCATAAGGAAGGACCGTGATAGCCAATGCCCTCAATCACGCCATCAGAGGACCAGCACCAGGGAATAAAGTTTTCGGCAATGTTGCACAGCGACTGATGGTGCATCGAGCACACGGCATCGACGTGGTATCTGAGTAAGGAGGTATCTTCCGTCATCCTGAGTGGTCTTCTTGCACAGGCAGCCAACTCGCCAGCAGCAATGGACAGGGAATGCATCGCCCAGTTGTCAGGGAGGATGTCGTGCGCTCGATGCACGTGGACCTGGTTCTCCAGATGTTGGTTCAGTGTCCCCCCAAAGGCGACATTGACGCGCTGCATCCCTCCACAGATGCCAAAGAGGGGCAGGCGCCCCTCTTTGGCCACATGCGCCGCTACCATGGTCCACCAATCGAGCAGGGGCTCGGCTCTGGCCGTCTGCGGATGAGGAGACTGACCGTACCAACCCGGAGCAACATCACTCTCGCTGCCTGGGAAGAGAACACCATGGCACGAAAGGACGGCGCGTCCCACCATATCGAAGGGGTCTTCACCTGGATGAGGAGAGCGAATGGGAAGCAGCCGAACTTCTCCTCCCACTTGTGTGATGGCCTCGACACACGCAGCATCTGTTGACAGCATAGGCCATCCATGCTCATTACGGGACGGGCTGGCCAGCAGACCAATCACTGGATAGGGATGCTGCGTTCCATGTCTGTCAACGAAAGCATTCTTTGTTGTATCCATAGCACACCTCTCGAGGGTACGAAGGGAGACCATCTTCCACCTCGCACCTTTCATCTCCATAGAAGACGCTCGATACGCATATTTTTTTGCTGGACTACCGTGCGCCAGAGTGCCCTCTGTGTCCCCATTTCCTCAATTGCGCTATCCACAGGACCTTGTCTACAGAGCAGAAGGTCGTTCCACAGATGTAGAATGACCTGATGTGATTACCCGTTGGTGTGACCGGGGAAAAACCATCCCGAGGGTGTACAGGAAGAATGCCTGAGGGGTGCTTATTCATCATCATCAAGGACATGACGCAGTCGATCCCTGTTGCGCCGCAGTCGCTCAACGATGTTATGGTTCAGGCGATAGATGTCTTTCACATCGTCAAATTCTTTTGGGCAACGCAGGACAATTTCTCGAGGTTTGAGACCACAGTAATAGAGCAGATACGCCAGACGTCTTTCACGTTCGTCAGGCAGGAGACTGCAAATGCCATCCCAGACATGCTGGTCATCAATGGAGTCTGCATCTTCTGCGGCGGGTTCTATGGAGCCATCCGTCTCTGGGAGCGGAACCTCTCGTGCTCGCAGACGCAACTGGGAACGGAAGGTATCCATGATGATCCCGTTGAGGGTGGCATGCAAGTAACATAGAGCAGCAGGTAGTGTCGCGAACGCGATGTGCTGATCGTGCACGGCATACCAAAAGCGCGAGAAGGTCTGCGCAATGTAGTTCTCTTCGGAGTCGCGCAGCAGCACCACATCCTTGTAGGGATGAGTGTGTATCCAGCGGCAGATGGTTTGGCTCAAGCACTGCTGCAACAGTAACCATGCCTGATCCGTCTGTTCGACGAGCGCGCGGCGCAAGATTTCTACACTGTAGCGATCATCAAAAGGCTGTTTGCACCGATGCCGCTGCAGTTCGTCAGTACTCAAGTCTGCCAGGGTCGCCAACTTCATCTGGTTGACGGCTTCATCCATGCTGATACTCATGGCTCTCGACTTCCTTCCCTTTTAGTAAGTGCTGAAGTGTCATTCACACATGTTATGGTCCATCATGGCAAAAGCATGAACGCTTCACTGCTTTTAGTCTAACTGCTTGAAGGCATGAGCACACCTGTAGAATTACCTGATGTGATTACTGGTCTTTTCAGGTCTATGCATGAACCGTTTCAAGTACATCCAGGTAAAATGACAGGGTCGGTATTGCATCTACCTCAAGCAGACGTGAGGGTAATTGCCGTTCGTGTGGGTATGGAATTTCGATTCGCCGGGAAGTTTTTTCGGGAAATGCAGGGGATGTACGGCGATAGGAACAGAAGAGGAAGGAGGGTCAGCGAAAAAATGAAACGGTTAGTTAGACCAACATGTGCTCAATGGCGTAGCGGGTGGCAGCACTACGAGAGGAAACCTGGAGCTTACTATAGATCGAGGTCAGGTACCAGTTGACGGTGCGAGAACTGATGACCAGCTTGTCGGCCACCTGGGCGTTGGTCAGCCCTTGGGCCACCAGGCACAGCACTTCCACCTCACGGGTGGTCAGGCCAGCAAGATAGGTGGGTGGCGTCTTCACTGGAGGAGCCGATGATGGTTCCGTGTGTATGAGCACGGGTATCTCCACTGTTCCCTGTGCTGCAAGAACCTGTTCGAGCGACATAGTTCGTCCCTCGGTCCACACTGCGGCAAAGGTCCGCTCTCCAAGGAGGATGCGTACGGCAGAAACGGCCTGCTCATACTCAGCACGTTCGCTCACGCAAAATCTCCGCCGCACCCCAAAGCCGTGCCGCCCACCCTGGTTCTCCTTGCTTTGCGACCACACCCGCCAAACCCTCCAGGCAAGAGGGAAGCAAGTCCTTGTAGTTCCTCTCTCTCGCCAGCGTCAGGCTCTCCTCGTACAGAGTACGCGCTACTGTCAGGTCCCCTTGGCTCGCTTCCACCTGCGCTAACATGGCGAGTGACTCAGCAATACCCCACGGACTTCCTATCTGCCTGAAGAGCATCATGCTCTCTTCGAGCAACGAGCGTCCAGCGGTCGTGTCGCCCTGACTGAGGGCTAGTCGTCCCGAGAGGGAGATACACTGGGCCATATTTCCCTTGTCACCCAGCTCTCTGAAGAGCGCGAGCCCTTCTTCCAGCTGCGAGCGTGCTGTAGCAGGATTGCCTTGGGACAGCAAGAGCACCCAGGCCAAGCGGAAGAGCGAGCTGGCGATGCCCCGCTTGTTCCCCGATGCCCTGTGCATCGCCAAGCTCTCCTCGAGCAAGGCACGTGCTCTGGCGTACTCTCCTTGGTCACTGACAAACCATGCCAGGTTGTAGAGCGACCAGGCGATGCCGTCCCTGTCGCCCACCTCTCTGAAGAGTGCCAGGGCTTCTTCTGTCCGCATGCGTGCTGTGGTAGGGTTGCCTGTAGTGCTGGCTAACATCCCCAGCTGATAGAGGGAGGATGCAATGCCCGCTCTGTCTTCCAGTTCCCGGCACAGCGTCAGGCTCTCCTCGCAGAGCCTCTCTGCCCGCTCAGTGTCGTCTATGTAGACAGCCAAGCTCGCAGCAGCCCGCAGCGCCTTCGCCCGCACGGATGCCACGATCCCCTGACAAGCCGTCAGGGCCTGCTCCAGGAAGCTCCGCCCCTCCCTGATGTGATCATGGATCATCCAGAACCTCCGCAATGCTGCACCCAATCGCAGTGCCGTCTCCTTGCGCTGCCTAGCTCCCTCATCTTCTGCTTGCTCCAGCGACCACTGCATCGCTGCTCGCAGGTTCTCATGTTCCTGCTCTAACCGCTTCAACCACACGAGTTGTTGTGGGCCTTGGAGCTCCGGATCAGCCTCCTCCGAGAGCTGCAGATAGTAGGCAGCATGGGCCTGCCGTGTAATCTCCATCTCTCCGCTCGCGGCCAGAACATCCAGCCCATACTCACGGATCGTTTCGAGCATTATGAGACACGGCACCTCCCCTTCATGCTCGGTCTGTTGCAGCAGGCTCTTGTCGATGAGCGAGGCAACCCCATCCAACACATCCTCGTTGGACTCGTTGCTCACAGCCTGCACCACTGTTTCTGCTGCCTCCAATGTGCAACCACCCACGAAGACCGAGAGCCTCCTGAAAAGGCGCTGCTCCTCGCTATTCAACAAATCATAGCTCCATGCTATTGTATTGCGGAGTGTCTGCTGGCGTACTGGCATATCCTGCGCTCCACTAGTCAACACTTGCAGCCGTTTGTCCAATCGAGCCAGGAGTGCTCGTGGTGGCAGCAGTTTCATGCGAGCGGCTGCCAATTCGATCGCTAATGGTAAGCCCTCTAAGCGAGCACAAATCTCTGCAATGGTACGAGCATTCGCATTCGTCATGTGGAAATCCGGCTTGATCGCCTCGGCCCGTTGCAGGAAGAGGGCTACTGCTCCATATTGCTTTAATGCTTCATTCTCTGGAAGTTGTTTGAGGTCGGGTAGTGTCAATGGGGGCACGGGAAACTCATGTTCACCGGATACGTGCAACACAGCACGACTTGTCACGACCATCTTCAGGTCGTGACAGGCTTGCAGCAGTTCTGTCAACAGAGGGGCCACAGTGATCACCTGCTCGAAGTTGTCGAGGAGCAACAGCAAGTGTTTCTCTCGCAAGTATGATTTCAGGTGCTCGAATAGTGGTTGATCTTCTGCCTCTCGAAGTGCCAGGATCTGGACGATGGTAGGAATAACCAGCTCAGGATCTCTGATAGGAGCGAGGGAGACGAAATAGACGCCGTCAGCAAAATTCTTCAACAGGTCAGTGGCTATTTGGAAACCCAAACGTGTTTTGCCAACGCCACCGGTGCCAGTGAGAGTCAAGAGACGTACATCTGGACGACGCAAGAGAGCAGATGCAGCCAGCATCTCTTGTTCGCGCCCAATAAGTTGAGTGAGCTGTGCAGGTAGGTTGCTTTTGAGTGCGTGTTCGGGTTCGACTGGCTCACGCGAAGGGAGAATAAATATTTTGTCCTGCATCGTCAGCTGCTTCCTACAATGCCTTCTTCACTGCGTGAAGGTCTGGTTTAATCCCTTTGTGCCAAACGTCCAGGCTCTCTCTGCACTATATTATATCGAGGCGAGAGAGGCGTCAAGGTAATAGAGTGAGTACAAACAGCTACTGTGCCGTTCTCCCCCCATCAATCGCCACCACCTGCCCCGTAATATAACTCGCCCCCTCCGAAGCCAAAAACAGCACCGTAGGAGCCAACTCCCCCGGCTGACCAATCCGCCCCATCGGCATCATTCCAGCAACAACTGCCTCAGCGCGGTCGAGAATAGCTTCCGTCATGCGAGTTCTAAACATAGCAGGGGCAACCGCATTCACGCGAATCCCTTGCTTAGCCCACTCTACAGCGAGCGAACGCGTAAGGTTAATAACCGCCGCCTTGCTACTGTTATATCCCACCGTTTGTAACTGCCCACCACCGAGACCGGCAATGGAGGCAACATTGACGATTGCACCTTTCTGGCGTTCTAGCATATTTCGCCCAACTATCTGCGACATCAAAAATGTACCTGTGATATTAGCATCAATGACCTGTTTCCAGCGCTCAAAAGGCATTGTCTCCGCAGGAGCACCCCATGTTAGTCCAGCATTGTTGACCAATACATCTATCTTGCCACAGGTTTCGAGTATCTTTCCTACAACCTGCTCTACAGATGATGGGTCAGCCACGTCACAGACCATGGCATGTACGGTTACCCCCTGGCCTTGCAACTGTTGCGCGGCCTCGTGCAGCCATTGTGTGCGACGGGCAGTGATTACAACTGTGGCTCCTGCCGCCCCAAAAGCCTGGGCAATTTCCAGACCCAGGCCACGCGATCCACCTGTCACAACCACGACTTCACCCTTAAAATCGAAGTTTACTGTACCCACGAATGCCTCCTATTGCCTTCTTAACAAATATGGCTCATATGCCCACGAAAGGATCTATACTGATAGCCACCCCCATTATGCAATGGACATGGACATTGACGCAATGGATAGCCATTGCTCCTATCTTCTTGCTCTCAAACATAAAACGATGCTATCATTAGATAAACAACCGTATTTTCATATCCATACCACATATGCACACAATGCACAATAACGAAACAACCAGCAATAGTCCTTCACCATCTATACGCTTTCAGATGAACATAAGGGAGCAGCGGCAGCTAGCTTCCTTACCCTGGCATGTGCCTCTGAGTGAGTGGCCAGAACATGGCATTATGCCGCTTTCAATACGCAGGGGTGAGTCACGCCATCCTGTTATCTTCGTAGAGTGCGAAGGCCTGCGCTATGCCATTAAAGAAACCACACCGCGCATGGCAGAGCGTGAGATAGCGCATTTGTTTGAGATTGAACGACGCGGCATCCCTGCGCTCAGTCCTATTGGTAGTGTGATTGTCCCAGCTCCCCCGGTCCTGCTGGAAGAGCATGGAGTTGGGGGAGTTGCCGAGTACATCAGTGGCGACCGGGGATATACGATAACGCGGCTTGCGCCGCGCGTTATTCCGCAGGTATTACTGTATCGATTGCCTTTTACCAGGAAAAATAAGCGACGACTCCTATCCGCCATCGCCCTCCTGTTAGTCGAGTTACACGAGCATGGCATCTATTGGGGCGATCCATCACTGGCAAATGTACTCATTCGCCTTGATGGTAGACGTATCCTCGCGATTATGGCCGATGCGGAAACGTCCGAACTTTTCCCTGGACCAGTCAGTGATATGTTACGCCAACAGGACCTGGAGCTATTTGGCGAATCGCTTTTATGGCAAGCCGAAGATTTGCGCCAGGCACGCAACTTACCTGAAGAAGAAGAGGTCGTTGACGATAAAGATTTTCGTTATTTTGAACAGCGTTATCGGCTATTGCGCCGGGAACATAGCCGTCTGGCTTCACAAAACGGCTTCACCACGCTCTACCAGGTACAACACATGCTGGAAACACTGAGTAGCTGGGGCTTTTCACTCCTTGACCTGGGGGGTCATGCCATGCAACAAGTTACCGCTGTCCTACCTCGCTGGTATGTACAGCGCATTCATCAACTATTAGGCATTACCGTCCCCAACAGGTATGCACGCCGCTTCTACAATACCATTTTGAGCCACCAGGCTATACTGAGTAAAAATGAGGCGCGACAGGTACCTCTTGAGGAAGCCGCCCACGACTGGTACACTCGCTATCATCTTCCCGCGATCCTCCTCTTACGCCAACATCTTACCAGCGGGCAAGACCCTATGCAAGCCTATTTCGCTATTATGGAACGCAAGTGGAAGATGAGTCTGAAAGCAGGGTATGAAGTACCTATAGAGGAGGCAACCCTTGCCTGGGCTATGCAGCAGATAGATACAGGTAAACTCGGAGAGATCGATCCAGCTACGATAGCTACGTGGTGGCATGATCGCGAACCGGTGGCTCAAGCACTGGAACCACAACTGATAGAAAGCGAAAAATTGGAGCCACTCCTCTCTAAAGAAGAGCAGCCCCTTGTACGCCTGCCACAGCCTGAATTAGATCAAAAGCTTGCGACGATATTAGACCAGCAAGAATACGAATAACACCCTATACTTCGTCGTCGAGCGTATCTTCTTCAGGGCTAGCTTCAACCTCGCCCGCTTTGAAGGAGACTATATTGCCACGAATCTGCTCTTCGATAGCAGCAGCAACATCACTGTTCTGGCGCAAGAAGTCTTTGGCGTTCTCACGTCCCTGCCCGAGACGAATATCACCAACATTGAACCATGCTCCACTCTTCTTAACCAGGCCCATCTCCAGACCGAGGTCGATCAGACCGCCCTCGCGAGAAATACCCTCGCTGTACATGATATCAAATTCAGCTACCCGGAAAGGTGGAGCAACTTTATTCTTCACCACCTTGACCCGCGTGCGGTTTCCCATCACATCCTGGCCTTGTTTGATAGAATCGATGCGCCGCATATCCAGGCGCACTGAAGCATAAAACTTCAAAGCTTTACCACCAGCAGTCGTCTCGGGGTTGCCAAACATGACACCAACTTTTTCACGCAGCTGATTGGTGAAGATGACAGAGGTGTTGGAAGTGCTAATTGCTCCAGTCAGTTTACGCATGGCCTGGCTCATCAAACGCGCCTGTAAACCAACGTGCGAATCACCCATCTCGCCTTCAATTTCTGCCCGTGGCGTCAAGGCAGCGACCGAGTCAATGACCACAACATCAAGGGCGTTACTGCGCACAAGCGAGTCAACGATCTCTAATGCCTGCTCACCTGTATCGGGCTGAGAAATCAGCAAGTTATTCGTATCTACCCCACAGCGAGCAGCATACGCTCGATCAAGGGCATGTTCAGCATCAATGAAGGCCGCAAAACCGCCAGCTCGCTGGGCATTGGCGATAATATGCTGACAAAGCGTTGTTTTACCAGAAGACTCTGGCCCATAAATTTCTGTAACACGCCCACGGGGCACACCACCGACGCCTAAAGCAAGGTCAAGAGCAATTGAACCAGTCGGGATGACCTCAACTTGAATGTGAGTTGAGTCCCCTAATTTCATGATTGCACCCTTACCAAAACGACGTTCAATCTGTTGCAGTGCAAGGTCAATGGCCTTTTCACGTTCAGTGGTGGCAGCAGAGACAATCGTACCACTTCGATCTGCCATAGATTTTTCCTTTTTAGTCATTGGTAATGCTTACTACAGGGTGTTGGATAGAGGCAGGCTTGTCCCATCCCGCTTCACCGCCCCTGCATTCCTCCTTTTTTTATTGGCAAGAAATAACATACAAGCGCAAGCCAGTCGCTGTACTCCCTCAGTTCCTTTGATTAATACACGCAGTTATTCTTTTGCAGGGCTGAAAAAGCGGAAAATAGGTCTCTCCTTGCCTATTCCTTAAAACTAGAACAAGAGTACCATAGCTTCTCCTACCTGTCAAGTTGAGTTGCTGCCCGGGCTACACTTCATTATTTTGCGTCTCATGTGCATTATATTGCGTCTCAAGATAAGCGTAGCGCAATCCCATCGCAGGTACAGGTTATCGTCTCCCCCTACTATACACGGTGCGGCGTGAGAGGCTCTTACGGAGTATAGTAGGGGGCATCCCCTTGCGGGTGCCCTGGCTCTATACCCGCTTTCAACCATCCTTAAATGGTGCCAATAGGGCAGGTCTTGCGCCTGCCCAGCCGCTAGAAATCGCGTCGCCCTTCAAGAGCTCGGCTGAGTGTACCCTCGTCCGCATACTCCAGGTCACCACCTATCGGTAAACCCCGGGCTAAACCTGTAACGTGCAGACCTAAAGGAGCCAATTCACCTTTAATATAGTTCGCTGTATATTCCCCCTCAAAATTGGGATTGGTAGCCAGGATGACTTCACGCACTTTATTAGAGCGTACACGCTGCAACAATTCATCGATGCGCAAGTCCTTTGGCATAATACCTTCTACTGGGGAGAGTGCTCCATGCAAAACGTGATAGAGCCCTTTGTAGACGCCTGTCTTTTCCAGCGCCAGCATATCAAGCGGTTCTTCGACGACACAAATGAGTTCTTGATCACGGCTGGGATTGCTACATGTTGGACAGGGATCAGTTTCTGTGATATTAAAACAACGCGAACAATAGATGATACTCTCTTTGACACGCATGATAGCTTCTGCTAGACGTCGTGCCTGGTCGGTCGGACTACGCAGGATGAAAAATGTCAGGCGTTGGGCCGTTTTTACACCTACCCCTGGCAGTTTTGAAAATTCTTCGATCAGTGCCGCCACTGGCGGTGCGATGTTACTCATATTTTAGAACATTCCGGGAATTTTCATGTTATTGGCCAACTTCTGTTGTGCCTCATTGGCTTTATTAAAGGCATCTCTCGCCGCTGCCAGGACCATCACTTCCAGTTCGGCAATATCTTCAGCATTAAAAGCCTCGGGATCAATTTTGACAGTAGTAATTTCGAACTTGCCGCTCATTGTGATGGTCACGGCACCACCACCAGCAGTACCCACAAACTGGGCGGCTTCCAGTTCTTCCTGCATTTTCATGATCTTCTGCTGCATCTTTTGAATTTCACGCATATTCATGGGAATGGTAACTCCTTGTTTCTCTTACTTCAAGCGAATATCGACGATTTCCGCGGCAAATGTTCTCACGACTTCCTGGACTACCGGGTCACCACCAGCCTTCTGCTTAATCACTTCAGGCGATAGGCGTGGTACTTCTGTAGTTATATTCTCTCTCACAATATGCTTTTTGACAACTGCTTCGGGGCTATCTTCACCAGGAGAAGAGCTAACCGTAACATCTGGCGCCTGAGCAGGCACAGCGGGGGGTTCCTGCTTAACGCCTTGCTGTTTTGCCGCTGGAGGCGCGGCAGATCGTTCACGCCGCACCGGTTGTTGCGGTGCTGTAAGCGGAGCGCTATATGCCGCCTGGCTATTGCTAGTATGTACAGGAAGCGACGGAACTGGTTGACCGGGCGCAATCAAGCGCACACGACACGGTAGATCAAATTCTAGGGATAACGCCCAATCCACATCCTTGGAACGTTCACCATCCTGGACAAATTTATGATGCACCTCGTAAGCTGATTGTAAGTCGATGATAGCCTCTTGCGCTGTACCATGAACTCCAATGGCAGTAAAGCTATTGAGCATTGCCGCCGTCTTGGGATTCTTTTGTTTCACCCGCTTTTTCACCTTCTCCCAGGCATCCCTTACCTGTTGCAATGTCAGCGCAGGTTGACTATCGCTTATTGGTGAAGAGCCATGTTCATAAGCACTCTCTACCATAGGTGCTATATGAGCTCCCCCCGCAGCTACAGAGCGGCCATCCCCCACGCTATTCTCAGAAGGAGGCGCGAAATTATTGTCATCAGCAGACATATCAGTACTGGTCGTATTTCGCTGGGGAGGGGCAGGCGCAGGCTGCCGAGATGTAGCCTGTGTGGATGAACGGGAGTTTGCTGATGTAGGATAAGCTGACGATGTCGGGCCTCCCTGGACCTGCATAGGAACAGGACGCACCTGAACCGGGAGGGCTGGACCGGCACCTGAAGACTGACCTGACTGAGTACGACGATGCAGTTCAATGCTCTGCAAACAGGCCAGTTCTAAACCGAGTTGTGGTGTACCCTGGTTCTTCTGCATCAGATCGTTCTGCGCGAAAATACGCGCAAATTCCGTTAGCTCCTCCAGTTCAAATAGCCTGGTCATTTGCCCTATCTCACGCACCTCGTCTTCTGTACTATCCAGGATCGTAGCGATATCGGCTCCGGCCTTGGTCAGCATTATAGCACGCCAATATTCACCAACCTGTATATTTATCTGGCGCAGATCAGCTCCGGCCTCTGCAAGCTCGTGAATGAGATGTAAGGCAGCAGCACTATCGAGCTGGGCCACATGCGTAATCAGTTTTTGTATAGCACGCGGGTCAGCCACACCAAGCATAGCCTGAACCTGCGCCAGCGCTATCTCATTGCCAGCATAGGCACTAGCCTGGTCAAGCAGGCTAAGCGCATCGCGCATACCACCCGCTGCCGCTCTGGCAATCAATTCGGCAGCAGACCTTTCTATGTGGATATGTTCTTGCTCAGCAACAAACTTCAGGTGCTCAACAATCTGGCGCGTTGTAATCCGCTTGAAATCAAAGCGCTGGCAGCGCGAGAGCACTGTCGGCAGCATTTTATGCACATCTGTCGTAGCCATGACAAAGATAGCATAACCAGGTGGCTCCTCTAATGTCTTGAGCAAAGCATTAAAGGCCTCTGTCGTCAGCATATGCGCTTCGTCCAGCACATAGACCTTATATTTACCGGTGGAGGGTGGCATCATGACCTTCTCGCGCAAGTCACGAATACTGTCGATACCACGATTGGAAGCAGCATCAATTTCAATAACGTTGAACGAGTTGCCAGCCGTAATTTCACGGCATTGCTGGCAAGTATTGCACGGTTCTCCGTTTACAGGATTGCTACAATTAATGGTTTTGGCTAATAGGCGAGCCGTACTGGTCTTACCTGTACCGCGTGGTCCGGTAAAGAGATACGCGTGCGCGAGATTGCCATTACTGAGGGCATTTTTGAGCGTACGAATAATCGGTTCCTGCCCAACGAGGTCACCAAACGTTTGTGAACGCCATTTGCGGTAGAGTGATTGAGAGGCCATCGTGTTACTCCGCCTGTATCCCCCTCCTGGGTATCCCTGCCTTGGCCGGGCCTTAATCTCCCGCCAGCATTGAAGATAGATGACATAGAAAACCGATTTTCGCCCAGTCCTGCCGATTAGCGCAATCAGGCGACCCTACGGCACCCAGAGAGGTCTACTTACCGTTGCTTCCTCACGGACCTAGCGGGGTTCATATACATCTGCCGCGCAGGACCCGATTACGCCAATCGACAGGACCGGAAGAAAACCGGCCCGTTCCGCATATATGTTCTCTTTGGAACACGGTCATTGTACTCCTAAAGAGCCTTTTTGTCAAGCAATATATTTGCCGATGAGCAAGCTGTACTTCTCCCTGACGTCTGCTGGAATCTTGCCGCGATCCGTCATAATCGCCGTCTTCAGGGCGTGCGGGCACTCACACGCGTTGGCGCTGCGGTCAGCAGGAATCTTCTTGGCCACACTGCGCAGAATACGTTGAGCATTGGCAACATTAGCACTCAAGTTGCCAACTACCATCTCGACGGTGACAGATTCTTCGGAACCGTGCCAACAATCGTAATCAGTGGCACAGGCAATAGTCGCGTAGCATAATTCTGCCTCACGCGCGAGTTTGGCCTCAGGCAAGGCCGTCATACCAATGATATCCATCCCCCAGCTGCGATAGGTCCGCGACTCAGCCTTGGTCGAGAATAATGGACCCTCCATACAGATGTAGGTTCCACCCTGGTGCACTTTCACATCGCCTAGCTCCCAGCCCGACTCAAGCAAGAGCCTGCTGAGCGTGGGACAAAACGGCTCAGCAAAGGTACAGTGGACGACAACCCCACCCTCATAAAAGGTATTCACCCGACTCCTGGTGCGATCAAATAGCTGATCCGGTATAACGAGATCGCGTGGAGCAATATGCTCACGCAGGCTGCCAACGGCACTGACAGCAATAACCCATTCAACGCCCAGGCTTTTAAGCGCCCAGATATTGGCACGCACGGGAATTTCTGTTGGCATAATACGATGCCCCCTACCATGACGCGGCAGGAATGCCATCGGCACACCTTCTACTTTACCAATCGTTATGACATCACTAGGGTCGCCAAATGGTGTTTGAACTGCGACCTCTTCCACATCCGTCATACCTTCCATCCGATAGAGACCGCTTCCGCCGATAACCCCAATAGTCGCTCGTGGCATACCTGCCTCCTCCAAACAAAATTTGGGCGCAAGACCATGCGCCCACTATATCTGTGCTTTTATTCTGATATACTGCAATTTACCAACTTTGAGAATTGCACCGTCTCGGACAGGAACAGTCCAATCAAGGCTATTAATACGCTCAGCTTCACTGGATTCGCCATCAGCATAGTATGAAACACCACCCTGCTGTATCAGACGACGTGCCTCACTTTTACTGGCAACCATCCTGGCATCAACCATAAAACTGATTATATTCGTCGGCTCACTCAGGTGGTAGTCAGGTATATTCGTTGGCAACTTGCGCTCGGAAAATTGGCGTTTAAACGCCTCTTCTGCTTCTTGCGCTTCCGCCTGGCTACGGAAGGCCGCAACAATCTCACGCGCCATGCGCAGCTTAACATCACGCGGATTCAATGACCCAGCCGCCATCTTGCGCTCAAATTCCTCTATTTCGGCCTGCGGTACATCTGTCAACGTATCAAAGTAGCTTCTCATCGCATGATCTGGCAGCGACATCAACTTGCCAAACATATCGTG
>WNFM01035895.1_pt3 | contig 14307 bp, 7 predicted proteins | sample 5400271 | NCBI WGS metagenome assembly WNFM01 (sample SAMN13153352, study PRJNA577476) | soil metagenome | isolation source: 60 cm saprolite on Douglas fir-dominated hillslope | place: USA:California | collected 2013-09-17 | reverse complement strand
CTTCGAGTCGCCGCCGGGCTCGACCACCAGCACCTCCGCGCCGCGATCGTCCGGCGGCAATTCGCCGGAGCCGTGGAACTCGGCGGTGCCGTCGAGGAAGAGCTGGTGCTTCGGCAGGTAGAGGATGGCGTGGTTGAAGACGGCCAGCGAAGCGGGCACGTCCTCGATGGCGCCCAGCCGCTTCATGCGCAGGAGCGTCAGGCGCGAGTCGATGCCGATCGATTCGAGCATCGCGTGCATCAGCGACGCCTTGTCCTTGCAGTCGCCGAAGCGCCGGGAAAGGATCGTTTCCACCGGATAGGGCTTGAAGGAGTTGATCCCGAATTCGAGGCCGACGTAGCGCGTGCGCGAGACGACGAAGTCGTAGACGGCCCGGATGCGCGCGGGCTCGTCGGCGTCGGGGATGCCTTTGATCGCTTCCTGCGCGGCGTTGCGGATCTCGTCGGTGACGCGCAGCTGGTCCTTGACGAGGCCCCAGTAGAAGCGGCCGACGTCGTCCCAGGTCCGGTAGGTCGAGACGTGGACGTAGGCGAGGACTTCGCTCGCGCCGGGCATGGCCGGCTCGGGCACGAGGCGGGGAACGTCGCGCGCGGTCCAGCGCTGCCAGCCGCCGCCGTCTTGCAGCTTGCCCTCGGTGTGGACGAGGCCGTGCAGCGGCGTCGAGCTGGAGTAGAACGTGCGCCCCGGCGGGCCGAGCAGGACGTAGTCCGAGAAGCGCCGCGATTGCGTTCCCTGCAGCCAGGCGAAGTCGCCGAAGTAGTCCGCGAAGAAGTTGGCGCCGGAGTCTTCGGTGCGCGTCACCAGCTCGACCACGTCGCCGGCCTCGAGCTGCGGGAAGGCGATGATGCGCGCGCGCACGTCGTAGTAGAGGCCGTACCAGGGCTCGGAGAGGTTGCGCTCTCCTTCCGACTTGCTCTCGAGGACGCTGCCGTCCTTGCGGAAGACGCGGGCGCGCTCGACCTTCACCACCTGGCGGTCGGGCGAGTACTGCACGCTCTGCACGCGCGCGCCGTCCACGCCCCGGGCCGAGAGCGCGCGCAGGATGAGCTGGTGGGTGCGCGAGGAGAGGCCGTTGGCGAACACCTTGGTGACGGTGAGATCGGCGAGGGTCTCGATGTCCTGTCCGTCGAGCGGCGGCAGCTTGGCCAGCGCGCGCGCGTCGTAGAGGAAGCTCTCCGCGTACTGCTCCTCGGGGCGGACCGAGCGCACCAGCTCGCGCAGCGCCGGATTCTGCGGGCGCAGGCTGAGCGAGCGGGCGAAGGCGGCCAGCGCGCCCGAGTCGTCCTGCGTGCGCAGCCGGTGGCGGCCGAGCTGCTCGTGCGGCTCGGGATCGTCGGGCGCGAGCGCGAGGGACTGCGCGAAGGCGCTCTCGGCTTCTTTGGCGCGGCCGTTCTCGGAGAGCAGCTCGGCGGCGCGCAGCCGCGTGTGCACGCTTCCCGGCTGGAGCGAGAGCGTCTCGCCCAGCAGCTTGAGGGCAGCGTCGAGATCTCCGCGATCGAGCACCAGCGAAACCAGATCGCTGCGCGATTCGGCGTCGTCGAACCGGAGGGTGAGCGCTTGCTTCAGCTCCTCTTCCGCCTCGGCGGTGCGGCCCAGCCTGCGCAGCGCCGACGAGGCAGCGAGGCGCGCACGGGCGAGATCGGGATGCGCCTTGGCCGCTTCCAGCCGCAGCAGCGCGGCGCGCGCGCCCAGGCCAACCGCGTCGAGGGCACGAGCCTGCGTGATCGATGGATCGACCAGCTCCGGCGCGGCGGAGCGGGCCTTCTGCGAAAGCTCCAGCGCGATCCAGGGCTCGCCGCGATCAAGCCGGTATCCGGCGAGCGCGTCGAGGAGAGAGGCGTTGTTCGGGTGCGCGGCCAGCGCGGTGTCGAGCGCGGCGCGGCGCTTGTTGCCGTCGCGATCCTCCAGGCGCGCGAAGCGCAAGGCCGCTTCCGGCTCCGTCGGAGCGACGTCGAGCACGCGCTCCATCGCGCGCAGCGGCATGCGCTCACCGTCGTCTTCGGCGCGGCGCCACTGCAGCGCGACCGCCAGATCCTCCTGGGCGCGCGCATCGCCGGGCCTTTTGCGCGCGGCGGCTTTCAATTCCGCGATGACGTCGAGCGGCTTCTTCGCCGGCGGCGCGCGCTTGTGCCCGCCCTCGACCGCGTCGGCAGGGAAGCAGGGGCAGCCCTCCTCGGGAGCCCGCGCGGACTTCGCCAAGTCCACCGAGGGAGCATCCTTGCCGTCGGCGATGCGCAGGGTGAAGCCGAGCCGGCCGGTAGAGTGGGCGATCTTCAGCAGGAGGAAGTTGTCGCCCGCCTGCAGCGCGGCCTCGAAGCTCTCCTGATCGAAGCGCGAGGGATGCAGCGCCGCGTCCTCGTGGACCAGCTTGCCGTTCAGCCAGACGCGGACGGCGCCGCTCGCGCCCAGGTGGAAGAGGGCGGGCTGCGCGATCGGCGAGCGGACCACGGTCGCTGCGTAGACGGCGACGTCGGTGCGCGGATAGACCGCCGCGCCCAGGTCGACGAACCCGTAGGGGACGCTGGCCGCGGGCAGCGCCCGCCAGGTCACCTCGTGTTCCTTGCCGGGGTAGACGGCCTTCGCATCGAAGCCATCCTTCTCGGGCGGAAAAGCCGTCAGCAGACCCGCGCGCCCCTCGTTCTCGAAGGGGCCGATGACGCTCCAGGCCCGGACGGGCGCGAGCTTGTCGAAGAGCGCCGCCGCCCGCGGGAGCTGGCCGAGCGAGAGCGAGAGCTCGGCGCGGATCTGCTGGGCGAGCGCGCGCACGTCGGGCCGCGCCTTGTGCGAGCGGGCCGCCTCGTCGAGAGTGGAGAGGAGCGCGGTCAGGTCCCCCTTCTCCTCCTTGCGCTCGTAGAGGCGGTACAGGTCGGGGATCGCCTGCGGCGTGTCCAACTCGCGCAGCACGCGGGCCTGCAGCGCCGGCGTACCCTCGTCGAGCAGGGCGGGAGCGGCGGCGGCCAGCGCAGGGAGCAGGGCGAGGCTGAGCATGCGGCCCATTGCTGTAGCGCGGAGGACGGCTGCACGCCAGCCTGTCTAGGGAGCGCGCGCGAGGGTGCGCACCTCCACTCTCGCCGCTCCGGCCCGGAGCAGCGCCTCGGCGGCGGCGGAAGCGGTGGCGCCGGTGGTCATCACGTCGTCGATCAAGCAGACGCGCAGGCCGCGCGCATATTCCGAGGCCAGGAAAGCGCCGCGGACGTTGCGCTCGCGCGCCTGACGGTCGCGCCCGACCTGCTGGCCGGTGGCGCGCGTGCGGGTCAGCAATGAAGCGACCGGAAGACGGAACCGCTTCGCTGCGGCGTCCGCAAGGAGTCGCGCCTGGTCGTATCCGCGCTCGCGCAGCCGGTGCGGATGGAGCGGGATGGGCGCGAGGCAGTCGGACTTCGGGACGGCGCAGGCTTCGAAGAGCACGCCCAGCGCGTGGGCGAGGTCCTCGCGGCGCTCGTACTTCATGCGGTGGATGGCTTCCGCGAGCGCCCCACCGTGCAGATAGGGCGCGCTCGCGAAGACGAACGGCGGCGGATGTTCGCGACAGGGCCCGCAGCGCCGCGGCCGCAGCGCGGGCAGGAGCAGCTCGTCTTCGGGCACGCCGCAGAGGGGACAGCCCGCCGGCAACGGGATGAGCGTGTCGACGCAGACGCCGCAGAAGGGCGCCTCTCCCGGCGCGCCGCACGACGCGCAGCGCAGCGGGAAGAGCAGGTCGAGCGCACCCAGCGCCGCGCGCTGAAGCTGGACCGAAAGGGCCATTGAGAAGCAGGCAGTGCACGAGGCGGGCCAATCGGCGCGCAGGGAACAAATAGCGCGACCGGGAACGGACCGAGTGAGAGAGGGTCCGAAAATCTTGTACAAGATTGCGCCGGCCGATTCTGGGACCCCCATTTCGAGCCGGCCGTCGAAAACGCTACGCTCGAAAAAAAAATTTTTTTTATTTTTTTTCGATCATCTCGATCCGGGGCAGCAGCGAGCGGTCGATCCCCGTCACCTCCCCCGCGAGCCACCGCTGAGCCTCGAGCAGCGTCCGCCGCACAGCGGGCAGAAAGCGCCGCGTCTCGACGTCCATGAAATCGGGCGGCCGCGGATCGAGCTTCGCGAGGGCGCTGGTCAAGAGCTTCACGCACCCGCGCGGCTGCATCTGCACGGTGGCCTTGTGATACCCGGCCGCCACCTGGATCAGCCCCTGCACGAAGAGCCTCGGCTCGTCCTCGAGCTCGAGCCACAGCTCCTCCCACGCCTCGTGCGATTCCCAGTAGAGCCCCTGGTTGAAGAGCGCCGCCCCGCGCGCGAGAGCGTCCGCGGCGGCGGCGTCCGTCACGGCGCGAGCAGATCCTCGGGTCCCAGCACGGTCAACTCGCGCGTGGGGCCGCGAAAGACGGTCGCGCAGCCGAAGGCTCCGCTGAGGACGCTCGCGATCAATCCGGCGAAGAGGAATCGCATGCCCGCACTCTACCGCTTTGCCTGTCCCTGTTTCGCCACCGCTTCGGCCGCCTTGGCCACCGCCTCTGGATCGCCCAGGTACTTGCGCGAGATTGGCCGCAGGTTCTCGTCGAGCTCGTAGACCAGCGGCACGCCAGTGGGCACGTTCAGCTCGACGATCTCCTGATCACCTATGCCGTCGAGGTACTTGATCAGCGCGCGGAGCGAGTTCCCGTGCGCCGCCACCAGGACGCGCTTTCCCGCGCTCACTTGCGGCGCCATCTCCGCGTGCCAGAACGGCAGCATGCGCGCGACCGTGTCCTTCAGGGACTCGCAGGCCGGAAGTTGCGACGGCGAGAGCCCTGCATACCGCCGATCGAAACGCGGGTGCCGTGGATCGTCAGCCGGCAGCGGCGGCGGCGGCACGTCGTAGCTGCGCCGCCAGATCTTGAGCTGCGCCTCGCCGAACTTCGCGCCAATCTCTGTTTTGTCGAGTCCCTGCAGGTTCCCATAGTGGCGCTCGTTCAGTTGCCACGCCTTCACGGTCGGCAGCCAGTCGAGTTCCAGCTCGTCGAGCGCGATCGAGAGCGTCTTGATGGCGCGCTTGAGGACCGAGGTATAGGCGAGATCGAAGGTGAATCCGCCCTCGCGCAAGAGCCGCCCCGCCTCGTGCGCCTCGCGCTCGCCCTGGGCCGAGAGGTCGACGTCGGTCCACCCGGTGAAGCGGTTCTCCAGATTCCAGGTGCTCTGGCCGTGTCGCAGCAGCACCAGCGTGTGGCTCGCCATGTGCAAGGTGTACAACGAACGGCCATGAAACGGATCGCGCTCATCGTCCTCCTCGCCGCCTGCCAGAAGTCGACCGAAGCCGAAAAGCCGCGGCCCCTCGCCGACGCGCCGCCGCCGCCCGCGCTGCAGATCGAGCGCGGCAAGGAGCCCGACGACGAACAGGGGTTCAAGGTCGCGGCGGGCCGGCCGCAGGGGAAACTCATCGGCACCGCGCGGCCGACGATTACTTTCAGCGAGCCGGTGATCGCGCTCGAGACGCTCGCGCAGCAGGATCCGGCGACGCAGATCCGCATCGAGCCGTCCGTGCCGGGCCGTTGGCGCTGGCTCGGCTCGTCGTCGGTCGAGTTCGTCAACGACGCGCCCTTTCCCTTCTCGACCGCCTTCCACGTCATCGTGCCCGCGGGCTTCAAGGCGCTGGACGGGTCGCCGCTCGAGGGCGCGTGGCAGCTCGACTTCACCACGCCCACCGTCGAGGTGCAGCGCTACAGCCTCAATCCGCCCGAGTACCTCTGCAAGTGGTCGACGCCGGCGCAGCACTTCGAGATCGTCGTCAACCAGGAGGTCCGCGACCCCGGGAAGGCTTTCTTCTTCGAGGCCGGCGACGAGAAGCGCATGGTGGCCGCGAAAGTCGCCGGCTCGTCGCCGGTGCGCGACGGAATCAAGTACGAGATCGCGCCCGCGCAGGACCTGCCGCGCGACGCGCGCTTCGCGGTCGGCCTCGATGGAGACGCGCACGGCACGCAGGGCACGTTGCCTGCCGGCGTCGAGTGGCGGCAGGAGTGCCGCACCGCCGGAAAGATGGCGGTCGCTCGCATCTCTCGCTGCTTCGGCGAAGCGGACGGCGCGCACTGCTCGCAGGGGCCCATCTCCATCGACTTCACGAACCCGCTGGGCGATCCCGCCGAGCTGCGCAAGCGCTTGCACGTCACGCCCGACGCGCAGATCGAGTGGGACGAATCCGCCGGGCCCGATCTCGGCGCGGAGCTGCAGCAGAACCGCACGCGCGCGGTGCTCTTCGGAAAGTTCCGGCCGGGTGCGAGCTATGCAGTCCACGTCGACGCGGGCGTGAAGGACAAGCAGGGACAGGAGGCGCCCGCCTTCGACGCGACAGTGCGGATGGACGATCTCTTGCCCTCGCTCTACGCCGGACAGTCGCTCGCGCTACTCGAGCCCTCGGGCGACGGGCAGCTTCCCGTGCAGGTCACGAATCTGACTTCGCTCGAGGCGGACCTCTGGTCGCTCTCGCCGCAGCAGATGGCGCAGCTCGAGCTCGCCACCGCGACCGATGGCACCCCCGCGCGCCCGCCCGATGCGCCGCTGCGCCTCGCGCCCAGCTATCCGAAGAACGAGCCGCACCTGCACGCGGTCGATCTGCGCGCCGCGCTCAAAGGAGCGAAGACCGGGCTGGTCGCGGTCCGCCTGCGCGCGCCCGGCACCACCTTCGCCGACCACCCGCTGCGCGTTCTCGCGCAGATCACCGATCTCGCCGTCCACGCCAAGCTGGGCGCGACCTCGGGGCTCGTCTGGGTGACCAGCGTCGAGAGCGGGAAGGGCGTCGCCAACGCCAAAGTCTCCGTCTACGTGCCTGCGGGCAGCGCGTCCGTGGCCGACGCGGTCACCGACGCGAGCGGCCTCGCCACGCTGCCGGGCTATGGGAAGCTGGTCGTCCGCGCCAACGGCTACGAAGCGCCGCGCGTCCTCGTCGCGGCTGCGCTGGGCGACGACCTGGGCTACGTGACCACCAGCGGCTACGGCGACGACTCCGCGCCAGTCGAGGTGAACCGCGACTTCGACGTGCTCCGCAAAGGCGGACTCGGGCTCGTCTTCGCTGACCGCGGCATCTACCGGCCAGGCGACACCATCCACGTCAAGGGCATCCTGCGCGAGCAGCAGGCGGGCGCGCTCCTGACGCCCGCGGGCGCGACGGTGCTGGTCAAGGTGACCGATCCCGAGGGCAAGGAGATCGCCGCGCAGAAAGTGACGCTCTCGAAGTACGGCACCTTCACGGTCGACGCGATCGTGCCGAAGACTGCGCGCCTCGGGCAGGTCGCAATCGCAGCGGTGGTGCCCAAGGGCACGCCCTACGGCTTCACCAGCGTGCTCGTCGCCGAGTATCGCGCGCCGCAATTCCGCGTCGACGTGCAGGCGCCCGCGGCGGAGTTGACCGCGGGCGACGAGCTGACCTCGACGGTGATCGCGCGCTACCTCTTCGGCGGCGCGATGGACCGCGCGCAAGTGCGCTGGAGCGCTGCGCGCAGCACCGAAGATTTCGCTCCGCCCAAGAGCGACGGCTTTCGCTTCGGACGCAACACCTGGAACTGGGACGATCACGCGCCCGCGCACGACAACGGCCTCTTCGCCTCGGGGCAGGGCGAGATCGGGCGCGACGGCACGCTCGCGGTCAAAGCCGGCAAAGTGGACGCGCCGGGCGATCGCACCGCGCGCTACACGCTCGAAGCGGAAGTGCAGGACGTCTCGCGGCAGGCGGTGGCGGGGCGCGCGTCGGTGCTGGTTCACCCGGCCGCGTACTACGTGGGGCTGGGCGCGCTCAGCTCGTTTGCCAAAGCCGGTGAGACGCTCTCGATTCCGGTGATCGCCGCCTCTCCCAAAGGCGATCGCGTGAGCGCCCAGGTCCACGTCGCGGCGCTCCTGCGCGCGTGGCACTCGGTCCGCAAGCGCGGCGTCAACGGCATCTACCAGACGCTCTCGGAAGCGGTCGAAGAGAAGGCCGCCGAGTGCGACGTCAAGAGCGGTGAGGAGTGCAAGCTCGTCTTGACGAAGCCCGGCTTCTACAACCTGCGCGCCGAGAGCAAGGACGAGAAGGGCCGCCTCGCGCTCACCACCACGAGCGTCTACGCGGTCGGCGCCGGGTTCGCCGCCTGGCAGGGGAGCGATTCGAACAAGGTCGAGGTGGTGCCCGACAAGACCTCGTACGAGGCCGGCGAGACCGCGCACCTCTTGATCAAGTCGCCGTATCCGTCGTGCCGCGCGCTCATCTCCCTCGAACGCGAAGGCGTCGCCGACGCGCGCGTGGTCGAGCTCACCGGAACCGCCGCCACCGTCGACGTGGCCATTCGCGAGGAGCACGTGCCCAACGTCTTCGCGGGCGTGATTCTGGTGCGCGAGCGCGTGAAAGAGGGCGGCATCGAGGCCGGCGACGATCCGGGGCGGCCCTCGATGCGCATCGGCTACGTGAATTTGAAAGTCGGCACGTCGGTGAAGAGGCTGGAGGTGTCGGTGACGACGCCGCGGCCCGAGTACAAGCCGCGCGAGAAAGTGCCCGTCGACGTGACGGTCAAGGGCGGGCGGCGCGCCGAGGTGCAGCTCTACGCGGTCGACGAGGCGGTGCTGCGGCTGACGGCGTACCAGCTTCCCGATCCGATCGCGGTGCTCTTTCCCGAGCACGCGCTCGCGGTCGCAGTGGGCGAGGCCATACCGCGGCTCCTGCGGCGCCAGAAGTTCGGCGAGAAGGGCGAGGTGCAGCCCGGCGGCGGCGGCGGCCTCGGGCCTCCCGGAAACGTGCGCAGCAAGTTCGTCACGACGGTCTTGTGGCAGACGCTGGAGACGGGCGACGACGGCAAGGCGCACGCCGAGATCGAGCTGCCCGACAACTTGACCACCTTCCGCATTCTCGCGGTTGCGGCGACGGACTCCGATCGATTCGGCGCGGGCCAGACCGAAGTCCGCGTCTCGCTGCCGCTGCTCGTGCTGCCGGCGCTGCCGCGATTCGCGCGCGTGGGCGACGAATTCGAAGCGGGCGTCGCGGTGCACTCGGTGAAGCAGCTCGAAGTGAAGATCAAGGCGGAAGTGTCGGGAGGAGTCGCGCTCGAGGGCGAGGTTGAAAAGAGCGTCACCGTCGAAGCGGGCGTCGCGAAGGAGGTGCGCTTCAAGCTGCGCGGCGCATCGGCCGGAAACGCCACGCTCCGCTTCCGCGCGACCGCGGGCGATCTCACCGACGCGGTCGAGCAGGTCATCCCCGTCCAGGTGCCGGTCGAGCTGGAAGCGGTCGCCGTCGCCGGCGACACGACGGGCGTGAAGACCGAGGGCCTGGTTCCGCCCGGCGGCGTGCGCAAAGACGTGGGCGGGCTCGAGCTGTCGCTCGCTTCCACCGCGCTGGGCGGCATGGGCGAGGCGATCGATCAGCTGGTCGACTACCCCTATGGCTGCCTCGAGCAGCTCTCGTCGCGGCTGGTGCCTTACGTGGCGCTGCGCGAGGTCGAGCGGGTGTTTGGCGAAGCGCCGCACTCGGACAATGTGGTCACCGACACGGTGGCGAAGATCGAGCAGCTGCAAACGCCGTCGGGCGGATTTCTCTACTGGCCCGGCAATAGCTGTCCGTACGCGTGGCCGTCGATCTACGCCACGCTCGCGCTGCAGCGCGCGCAGGAGATGGACTATCCGGTGCACAAGGACGTGCTTGCGCGGGCGAAGCGCTACCTCGCGCAGGTGGCCGCGGGTGAAATGCTCTGCGACCGCGAGCGCCCCGATGCGCCGACGCGCATTTTCGCGCTGCAAGTGCTGGCGCGGATGGGCGATCCGAAGCCCAGCTACTACGACGAGCTCTACGCGCAGAAGGACAAGTTGCCGCTCTTCGCCAAGGCGCAGCTCGCTGACGCCATCGCGGTCGGTCGCGGCAAGCGCCCGAAGGCCGACGCGCTACTGCAGGATGTCCTCGACGCGGCCCGCGAGACGCCGCGCGATCTGCACTTCGAGGAGAGCGCGCCAGGCACGTATCGCGCCCTGCTCTCCAGCGACACGCGCACGACCGGCATGGTGCTGCAGACGCTGGTCGAGTTGAAACCGAATCATCCTTACGTTTCGAAGATCGCGCGCTACCTGACCGACGTGCGCAAAGGCGGCGCCTATCGCAACACGCAGGAGGCGGCGTACGCGCTGATGGGGCTCGCGGAGCTGGTGCGCGTGAAGGAGCGCACGGCGCCCGGTTTCGCGGCGCGCGTCTCGCTGGGCGACAAGGAGCTGGCGAGCGCGGAGTTCCGCAAGCGGACGCTGGAAGTCGTCTCGAAGAAGGTGCCGATCGCGGAGCTGCCTTCGTCTGGAAAGCAGCTCCCGCTGTCGTTCAAGGTCGACGGCACAGGCTCGCTCTACTACTCCGCGCTGCTGCGCTATGCGCCGCTGGAATTGCCGAAGGAGCCGCGCAACGAAGGAATCTTCGTGCAGCGCTGGTTCGAGCCGTACAGCGAGCCGGGCAAGCAGTCGCTGCAGTTCGCGGCAGGCGAGCTGCTCCGCGTGCGCGTACGCGTGGCAACTCCTCAGGAGAGGAATTTCGTCGCGGTCGAAGTGCCGCTCCCCGCGGGCCTCGAGGCGGTCGATACGGCGCTCGCGACGGCACGCGTGGTGGCGCGCGAGAAGAGCGAGGAAGCGCAGGAGAGCGAGTCCACCGAGGGCGTCCCCGCCGAGGAAGGGGGCTTCTGGAGTCCCTTCACGTACAGCGAGAAGCGCGACGACCGCGTGGTCTATTTCTCGGACCACCTGCCGCCGGGAGTGCACGTGGCGTCGTTCGTGGCGCGCGCGACCACGCCCGGCAAGTTCATCCTCAAGCCGGCGCACGCGGGCGAGATGTACGCGCCCGAGGTGTTCGGGCGCTCGGAGTCGGGCACGCTCACCGTGGTCGCGCAGCAGAAGCTCGCTCAGGCGCCCTGAGGCATGACGTGCGCGTCGCTCGTTCTGAAGCTCGCGGTGCTGGCGTGTGGCGCGCTCGGGCTTGCGCTCGCGGCCGCCGTGCTCTGGCCGGTTCCGCGCGCGGAGTTGTCGCTGCAGCGCGCGGTCTCGCTGCGGATCGAGGCGCGCGACGGGACGGTGCTGCGCGAGCTGGCTTCGCGCGACGAGGGGTACGCCGCGCCGGCGAATCTCGATGCGCTGCCCTCGCACGTCTGGCGCGCGTTCGTGCAGGCGGAGGATCAGCGCTTCTTCGAGCACCCGGGGGTGGACCCGCTCGCGCTCGCACGGGCGATGCGCGAGGACCTGCGGCGGAGGCGCTTCGCGCAGGGCGGATCGACGCTCACCATGCAGCTCGCGCGACTGGTGCGGCCGCATCCGCGCGGTATTTTATACAAGCTATCAGAAATGCTTTTCGCGCTGCGGCTCGAACGCGCGTTGAGCAAGCGCGAGATCCTGGAGCAGTACCTGACCCGCGTCCCGCTCGGCAACGACGTGCGCGGCGTCGAGGCCGCGGCGCGGCTCTACTTCGACCGGCCGGCGGCAGCGCTCACGCTCGAGCAGGCGCGCTTCCTCGCTTCACTCGCGCGCCGGCCTTCGCGCGCACGGCCCGGTCGCGACGTTCCTCTCGACTTCGCGCGCGAGAAGTTGCGGCGCGCATTCGACGCGCCCCATTTCGTCGAGACCGTCGCGCGCCGCGAAGCGCCGGCCGATGCGGTGCGGGTGCGGACCACGCTCGACCTCGGCTTGCAGCGCGCGGTGGAAGAGGCGATGCGCGAGCAGCTGCGCGAGCTCGCCGACCGGCGCGTGGGCAGCGCGGCGGCGATCGTGATCGACAACCAGACGAGCGCGGTGCTGGCGTACGCCGGCTCGCCCGACTGGTTCGACGAGGAGCACGAGGGCCGCATCGACGGCGTGCGCACGCTGCGCCAGCCAGGCAGCACGCTCAAGCCCTTCGCCTACGCGCAGGCGATGGAGCGGCACGGCCTGACCGCGGCCACGCTGCTCTCCGACGTGGAGTCGCACTTCGGCGATTTCCTGCCGCACAACTACGACCGCCGCGCCCACGGGCCGGTGCGGGCGCGCGTCGCGCTCGCCAGCTCGTACAACGTGCCGGCGGTGCGCGTGGCCGAGAAGGTCTCCGCGCCGGAGCTTTTGCAGACACTGCATCGCGCGGGGTTCGCCAGCCTCACGCTCGACGCCGACCACTACGGGCTCGGCCTCGTGCTCGGCGACGGCGAAGTCTCGCTGCTCGAGCTCGCTCGCGCCTACTCGGCGCTGGCTCGCGGCGGCCGCTTCGGAGAGCTGCGATTCGTCGAGGAAGCGGACGATGCTTCCGGCCGCTCGCTGCCGCTCCCGCAGCCTCGCGATCGGCGGCTCTTCGCTCCCGTCACGGCGGCGCTGATCGCGGACATCCTCTCCGACCCGGCCGCGCGCGCGCCCGCCTTCGGCCTCGACAACGTGCTGCGCTTTCCGAATTTTGCGGCGGCCGCGAAGACCGGCACTTCGCGCGCCTTCACTGACAACTGGACGGTCGGCTACACGCGCGAGCGCACAGTCGCGGTCTGGGTCGGCAACATGACGGGCGCGACCATGCGCCACGTCAGCGGCATCACCGGCGCGGGCCCGCTCTTCCACCGCATCCTCACTCTCGCGATGGCCGGCATCGAGCAGCCGGCGCCGCTCGCGGAAGCCTCCTTCGAGGAGCACGACGTCTGCGCGCTCTCGGGCGAACTGGCCGGACCGCACTGCCCGTCCACCGTGCACGAGAAGTTTGCGCCCGGCACCGCGCCGCGCGGCCAATGCGCGATGCACTCGGGCCGCGGGCTCGATCTCGGCCCCCGCTTCTACGACTGGGCCGCGCACGAGGGCGTCCGCACGCGCAGCGAGGCAGCGACGGGCGGCGCTCTGGCAGCACTCACTTTCCCGCGCGACGGCGACGAATTCCTCCGCGGCCGCGATCTGCCCGACGACTACCAGACGATCCCGGTCCGCGCGCTCGCGCCGAAGGGCGGCGGCTCTCTCCAACTCCAGCTCGACGACGGCGCCCGCACCGACCTGGCCGCTCCGTTCTCGACGCGCATCCCCGCTCACAAGGGCCACCACGTGCTGCGTCTCTTCCGCGTGGGTGAGCGCAACCCCGACGCCACCGCGCAGTTCGTCGTTACCGGTTGAAACTAACGAGCGGGTGCTGGAAGGGCGCGGGCGCGCGCCAGGATGGCCTCGAAGGCCGGGTCGCCGCGCAGCGACTTGAGATCCTCGTCGGTCGCCATGTCCTCGACGTCCTGGGGAGCCTTCAGCGCAGCGGACTGCCGCAGATAGTCGATGGCGCCGGCTCTCTTCCCCTGCAACGCCGCCGCGCAGCCCAGGTTGTAGAGCGTCTGGGCGATCTCCCGCCGGTTGGCCTCCGGCTTGCGCCGCCAAAACTCCAACATCGCCAGCAGATCTGTCTCCGCCTCCGCGCCCTTTCCCTGCTTCATCAAGATCGTGGACAGCAACTGGCGCGCGTAGAGCGTGTCGGGATGATCAGGCCCCTGCGCGCGCAGGTTTCCTGCCAGGGTCTGCCGCGCGATGCTCTCCGCCTCCGGGAGCTTGTTCTGCATCCAGAGCGAAGTGGCGAGGGTGTAGGAGGCGTCGAGCGTGCGCGGATGGTCGGGCCCCCGCAGCCGGCGTTCCGCCTCGACGAGCTGCCTCAGGATCGGCTCCGCCTCTGCGGGGCGGTCCGCCACGTTCAACACGCTCGCCAGCCCCTGCATCGCGGAGAGCGTCGCGGGGTGATCAGGGCCCTGCAGGCGGCGCCTCACCTCGAGAAGCTCGCGCATGAGCTTTTCCGCTTCCGCCAGCTTTCGCTGCCGCCGCAGGGTGTCAGAGAGGAAAATCATCGACCGCAGCGTGTCGGGCGCTTCCGGGCCGAGCACGCGGCGTTGGGCAGCGAGCGTGCTGCGCAGCAACGGCTCGGCCTCGCCGAGCCTCTCCTCGGTGTGCCAGACCCGCGCCAGCAGGGACGCGGTCCGCAGGGTGTCCGGGTGCTCGGGGCCGAGGGCGCGCCGCTGCGCATCGAGCGTCGTCCGGAGCAACCCTTCCGCCTCGGTCCGCCGGCCCAACTCCATTTCGTTGTCCGACAGCGGCAGCGCCGCGGTGAGCGCGTCGGCGTTCTCCGGTCCGAGCAAAGCCCGCTGCGTCTCGAGCGACCGGCGCAGCAGCGGGTCCGCCTTGGAGTAGAGCCCGAGCTTCGAGTAGACGGCTCCGATCGAGCCCATCAGCCGCGCCTGGATGAGCGGATCGCGAGAGAGGCCGCTGTCGATCTCCGACGCGGCGTTGTCGAGGATCTCGCGCGCCGTGACGCTGTTGCCGCGGGCCTCGCCCGGATCGGCGACGCTGAACATGCCCGTGACGAAATCGGAGACGCGCCGCGACACCTCCGCTTCGCGGTTG
>WNFM01313724.1_pt4 | contig 14309 bp, 13 predicted proteins | sample 5400271 | NCBI WGS metagenome assembly WNFM01 (sample SAMN13153352, study PRJNA577476) | soil metagenome | isolation source: 60 cm saprolite on Douglas fir-dominated hillslope | place: USA:California | collected 2013-09-17 | reverse complement strand
TCGCGGAGGCCCGCGCGCGCGCCACCGGAGTCACGCCCGCCCAGGTGATCGAGGCTCTGGGCCAGTCCGCCCCGCTGGGCCGCGTGGCCGAGCCGGAGGAGCTGGCGGCCGTGATCGCGTTCCTCTGCTCCGAGCGCGCCTCGTACGTGACCGGGACCACGATCGCCGTCGACGGCGGCGCCACGAGACGGGTGCTGTGAGCTGGGCTCGACCTCGCGCGCTCCGGTCCGGCGACCTCCTCGGGATCTGCGCGCCCGCGGGCGCCGTCGACCTCGGGCGCCTGCGACGCGGCATGGAGCGCCTCGAACAGATGGGCTTCCGGGTCAAGGTGGGAGATGCGGTTGCGAAGCGGCACATCTACACCGCCGGCACCGTCGAGGAGCGGCTGGCGGACCTGCACGGACTCTTCGCCGACGACGAGGTCGCGGGCGTGATCTGCGCCAGGGGGGGCGCGGGGGCGGGCTGGCTGCTGCCGCGGCTGGACCGCGACCTTCTGCGCGAACACTTCAAGCCCTTCATCGGCTACAGCGACGTCACCTGTCTTCATCTCGTCTTCAACGCGCTCGAGCTCGTCACCTTCCACGGCCCGATGGTGGCCTGGGAGTTCGCCATGGGCGCGTTCGACGAGAGGAGCTGGAACGCGGCCCTCCAGGGCGGCGCCGTGCCCTACGCCACCGAGCCCGGCGACCTCGTGTGCCTGCGCGACGGCGAGGCGGAAGGCCGCCTCCTCGGTGGCTGCCTCTCCATCCTCGCCGCCGCCGCCGGGACGCCCTGGCCGCTCCGCCCGGACAAGGAGGGCACGATCCTCTTCATCGAGGACGTGGACGAGAAGCCGCACAAGGTGGACCGGATGTTGCTTCAGCTCCGCTCGTCGGGGGCGTTCGACGGCGTCCGGGGGCTCGTGTTCGGAGACATGAAGGGGTGCAACCCGCCCGCTTCGGCGGACTTCACTCTGGAGGACGTCATCCGGGAATCGTTGTCGGCGTTGGACATACCGATCGCGTTGGGCCTCTCCAGCGGACACGTCACCGGCCCCAACGTCACCCTGCCCCTGGGCGTGCGCGCGCGTCTTCGCTGCCGCGGCGAAGAGACGCGCTTCGAGATCCTGGAGGCGTCGGTCGAATGAAAATCCATCTCTCCGCGATCGCGGGCACGGCCATGGCGTCGCTGGCCGGTCTCCTGCGCGAGCGGGGGCACGAGGTGACCGGCTCGGACCAGGACATCTACCCGCCCATGTCGACCCAGCTCGAGGAGCTGGGGATCCCCGTGCGCTCGCCCTACGCGGAAGAGAACGTGCCCGCGGAGGCGGAGCTCGTCGTGATCGGCAACGCGCTCTCGCGCGGCAACCCCGAGGTCGAGATCGTCCTCGATCGCAAGCAGCGCATGGCGAGCCTGCCCCAGGTCCTGGCCGAGGAAATCATCCGCGGCCACGAGTCGCTGGTGGTGGCGGGCACGCACGGCAAGACGACCACCACGAGCATGCTCGCTTTCCTGCTCGACCAGGCCGGCCTCGATCCCTCGTTCCTGATCGGCGGCGTGCCCGTGGACTTCGCGCGCAGCTACCGGACCTCTCGGGGGAAGCACTTCGTGGTGGAGGGCGACGAGTACGACTCCGCGTTCTTCGACAAGCGGCCCAAGTTCCTCCACTACCTGCCGGACATCGCCGTGATCGGCAACCTCGAGTTCGACCACGCCGACATCTATCCCGACCTGGCCGCGGTGCAGCTGGCCTTCCTGCGCCTCATCCAGCTCATCCCGCGGCGCGGGCTCCTGGTGGCGGGAGTGGAGAGCGCGCCCTTGCGCGAGATCCTGCCGCGCGCGCTGTGCCGTGTCGAGACGTTCGCGCTCGGTACGGCCGAAGCGGACTGGCGCGGGGAGGAGGCCGGCCCTGCCCCCGGCGGCGGCTGGCGGTTCCGCCTGCGCCACGGCGGCCAGGACCTCGGCGAATACCTCGTCCCGCTTCCCGGCGCGCACAACGTGAGGAACGCGATCGCGGCCGTGGCCATGGCCAACGCCGTCGGCGTGACGCCGGAGAAGGCGCGCGAGATCCTCCCTCGCTTCCGCGGCGTGAAGCGGCGCCTGGAAGTGAAGGGGCAGGCCCGGGGCGTGATCGTGTACGACGACTTCGCGCACCATCCGACCGCGGTGCGGGAGACGTTGCACGCGCTGCACATGGCCTCGACGGGAACGGGCCGTCTCTTCGCCGTCTTCGAGCCGCGCTCGTACACCTCGCGCACGCGCGTGTTCCAGGAAGACTTCGCGGTCGCGTTCCAGGGCGCGGACGCGGTCATCGTGGCCGGCGCCCACCTGCCGGGCAAGGTGCCGGAAGGGCAGCGCCTGTCCGAGAACGACCTCGTGCACGCGATGCAGGCGCGGGGCCAGGACGCCCGGTTCATCGGGCCGGTCGACGCCATCGTGGCCCATCTCGCGCGCGAGCTGCGGGAGGGTGACCGCGTCGTGATCCTTTCGAACGGCGGGTTCGGGGGCATCCACGGCAAGCTCCTGACCGCCCTCGGCGCTCCCGTCGGCCTCTCGCGATAACGAAAAACGCTCATCCAGGGACCGGGATGGTGGCAACTCCGGGTCGCCCTGTGGTATAGCTCTGCGTCCCACGCAGCCTGAGGCACGTCCCACGCTCAACTCAAGGAGGATGCCCATGAGCCGTTGGCGCACGAATGGAGGGGTCGCGGCGCTTGGAATACTCCTGGCATCCGCCGGGCCCGCCCTGGCCCAGCCGAAGGCCGGGAGCACGGTCTCCGGTTCGGTCGTGGACGAGTCGGGCGCCATCCTGCCCGGCGCGAACGTCCAGCTCCAGGGTCCCGGCGTGAACCGGTTCCAGACGACGGGACCGGAGGGGACGTACACGTTCACGGTGGTGCCGCCGGGGAGCTACAAGGTGACCGCGAACCTGGGCGGCTTCGCGGCCAGCACCCGTGACGTCACCGTGGGCCCAGGCACGGTCCAGGTTCCGCCGTTGACCCTCAAGGTGGCCGTACGCGGGGAAGTGGTCGTGGTGAGCGCCAACAAGACGGAGACCCAGCTCATCAATGCGCCCGCCACCATCACCGTCCTGAGCAGCGACGTCATCGAGACGTCGCCCGCGCAGAACTTCGGTGACCTGCTCCGCGGCGTGCCCGGACTCAACATCATCCAGACCTCCGCCCGCGACATCAACATCACGAGCCGGGCCAGCACTTCGACGCTGTCCAATTCCCAGCTCGCGCTGCTCGACGGCCGGTCCATCTACCTCGACTTCTTCGGGATGATCCTGTGGGACTTCGTGCCCACCAATCCGGAGCAGATCAAGCAGATCGAAGTGGTGCGCGGTCCCGCTTCCGCCATCTGGGGGGCCAACGCCCTGACCGGCGTCATCAACATCATCACCAAGTCTCCGCGCGAGTCGCCGGGCACGACCGTCACCCTCAACGGGGGCGGCTTCGGCCGCGACGCCGGATCGCTGCGCGGGGAGGGCCTCGGGGCGCAGTACGGCGGCAACATCACGCACGCGGGAGCCCCCAACGACGTCTGGTCGTACCGCGTGACCGGCGGATACTTCAAGTCTGACGCCTTCGCGCGCCCCGTCGGTTTCGTGCCCGGCGTGATCAGTGGGACCACCTGCACTCGGGTGCCCCATCCCTTCGACTCGACGCTGCTCACGGGCTGCGGCGTGTACCCGTCGGACCGTGATCCCCTGCGCCCGGGCGAGCAGGCGTTCGGCAACCGGGGGACGAGTCAGCCCAAGTTCGAGGGCCGCCTGGACCAGGAGCTCGGCAACGGCGGCCACCTCACCTACAGCGGCGGCTATGCGGGGACTCAGGGGCTCGTGCACACGGGGATCGGCCCGTTCAGCCTGCAGAGCGGATCGAGCCTCTCCTTCGGCCGCGTCGCGTACGCGAAGAGCGGGCTGAAGGTGGCCGCCTTCGGGAACTTCCTCGACGGCAAGGCGCCGAACCTGCTCTCGACGGATGCGCTGACCGGCAAGCCCCTGCAGTTCAATTTCAAGACCCAGACCTACGACTTCGAGGTGGGGAACACGAACGTCCTCGGAGGGAACAACATCGTCACCTACGGCGGCAACGCGCGGCGCAACAACTTCGACATCAACATCGCGCCCCTGGCCGGTGGCCGAAACGAGTTTGGCGCCTACCTGCAGGACGAGCTGTTCTTCGGCCAGTTCCGCTTCAGCGTGGGCGGGCGCGTCGACAAGTTCGGCAACATCGACAAGGCGGTGTTCTCGCCGCGCGTCACCGCGATGTTCAAGCCGCAGCAGGCGCACGCGTTCCGGTTGTCGTACAACAAGGCTTTTCGCGCGCCCTCCGCGATCAACAACTACCTCGACGTCTTCACCGTGGTCGCCCTGTTCCCGCTGGCCGCAGTCGATCCCCGGCTGGGGGCAGCCACCCTTCCCATCGTGGCCCATTCGGTCGGGAGCAACGTGCCCCAGATTGGCGAGCCCAACGGCCACTCCCTCACGGAGCAGCAGCTCACCGCCTACGAGGCCGGGTACACCGGCACGTTCTTCGGCAAGACGACCCTCGGCCTCGCGTACTACATCAACGACACGAACGACGACATCAACTTCGTGACCAACGCGTGCCGCAAGCGCTACTCGGCGGCCAACCCTCCCAGGGGTTGGCCCTTTCCCCCCGTCGTCCTGGAGGTGCTCGCCCAGCGCGGCATCTGCCTCCCCGCGGAGTTCACCTACCTGAACCTGGGCAAGGTGAGGAACAAGGGGTTCGAAGTCTCGCTCGACCACTCCGTGAGCCGCGGGGTGAACGCCTTCACGAACTACTCGTGGCAGGGCGATCCAGAGACCCGCGACAGCCGGACACCCGCTTCCGAGCTGGCCATGCCCCCGCACCACCGCTTCAACGCCGGCGTGAACGTCAACCAGCGGCGCTTCCTGGGCAGCGCGTCCGTGAACTACACCTCGAAGGCCTTCTGGACGGACGTGCTCAGCGAGCCCTATCACGGGTACACGCAGGCGTTCACGATGGTCAACGGCACCGTCGGGTGGAAGTGGCTCAACGGGAAGCTGATCACCTCGCTCAAGGGCACGAACCTGCTCAACGACGACAACTCGCAGGGTGGCATCCAGCAGCACATCTTCGGGGACATCATCACGCGGACGGTGGTGGGCGAGGTGCGCTACAGCTTCTGAGTCCCGAGGGGCGGGAGTGACTCCGCTCACTCCCGTTCTCCGCCGGGCGCGCGCGTGGTCCCATCTTGGCCACCCTCGCGGCGAGACTGCGCGTGGTGCCCGAGCGCCCCACGGACCTCGACGGCCGTGTCCGCCTCGTCTGGAAGGCGGTGACCTGGATCCAGCGCGGGAAGATCGATCCCGCTCTCGGCCTGCTGGAGACGCTCGAAGGGCCTGATCTCGACGAATGGTCCGCGGCCGTGCTCCGCGGCACCGAGCGGCTACGCGAGGCCGAAGGACTCCTGACGCAGGCCGTGTCGCTCGAAGAAGACGGCGACCTGGAAGCCGCGTCGATCCAGTGGGCGCAGGCGGCGCTGGCCTGCCGCGACGCCCTCGGCGACGTCACCCTGGGGCTCACGCATCGGACGGGCGAGATGGTGCTCTGCCTCCCCGATCCGTGGCTGCACGTCGTCGACGGCGTCGCTGGCCGGCCGGCATCGGGCGTGGTTCAATCCGGCGTGCTCGGCGCGATGCCGCGGGGGAGGAAGACCGCATGACGACTCCGACGGACGTGGCCGTGCTCCTGCGCGCGCTGGAGGCCATGCCGGCGGACCTGCAGGCGGCGGCTGAAGAGATGAGCGACGTGGCCGCGCTCATGGGTCCGGCGGACGGCGGCTTGAGCCTGGTCGAGCAGGCCTGGCACCTTGCCGACCTCGAGCGCGAGGGATACGGCGAACGGATCCGGCGTCTCCTCGCGGAGGAGGATCCGGAGCTCCCCGACTTCGACGGGGCCCGTGTGGCCGCGGCGAGGAACTATCGTGCGAGGTCGCTGGCCGCGGGGATCGCGGCCTTCCAGGCGGCGCGGACGGCCAACCTGGCCGTCCTGCGCACGGTGCCGTCCGGGGCATGGGAACGTGGGGGGCGACAGGCGGGCGTCGGCGCCATCACCCTGCGCGACGTGCCGAGGATGATGCGCGAGCACGACGACGGGCATCGGGCGGAGATCGCGGCGCTTCTCGCGGGCCGGCCGCTTCCCCCCGAGTCGGTCTCGGCCTAGCTCTACTTCTTGGGCCGGTCGAGCTCGGCGAGGAGCGCGTCGAGGTGGCGGTCGATGGCCTGGCGCGACGCGGCGTAGTCCTCGCTGGGCCCGGGCACGTCCGCCCAGGACTCCGGCCGCGATCCGGGCGCGACCTTCGAGATGTCGCAACCGAACGTCACGACGCGCGCGGCGCCGGCCACGTCCGCCGCCGTGACCTGTTCCGGCCGAGAAGGCAGGGCCGTCAGCCCTTCCGCGACGAGCCCCTTGACCGCGCTCTCCGAGAGCTGCTCCTGGGGACTCGTCCCCTTGGCCACCGCCCGGTAGGGGAGCTTCCGTTCCTTCGCCCTTTGATTGAAGTGGGCGGCCGCCATCACGCTCTTCGCCGCGCCGTGCTCGCACACGAAGAGGACGACCTTCCTGCCGTCCGCGGGCGGCTCGTCCGCGTGCACGGGAGCGGCGAGCGCGAGCAGGGCGGCGGCAGCAAGGACTCCGTGAATCAGCATGGCGACTAAAACAACGTATAGATGAACGGCGCCACCGCGGAGCCGGACGTGAACACCACCAGCAGGCCGAGCAGGCCGAGCATCACCACGATGGGGCCGAGCCACCACTTCTTGCGCACGCGCATGAACGACCACAGCTCGCCGATGATGCCCAGCTTCTCGCGGGATTCTTCGAATGCCATAGATCCTCAGCTCAATCGAGTTCGAACAACGTCCGCCAGTCTACGTCCTCGCGCAGCGCCGGCTGGTCCTTCTTGTCGAGGAGGTAGGGCCCCAGCACGAGCTGGTCCATGTTCGTCCGCATGAAGCACAGGTAGGCGTCACCCGGCGTACAGACGATGGGCTCCCCGCGCACGTTGAACGACGTGTTGATGACGATGGGCACGCCGGTGATCTTCTCGAACTCCGAGATGAGGTCGTAGTAGAGCGGGCTCTCGTCGCGCGTCACCGTCTGCAGGCGCGCCGAGTTGTCGACGTGGGTGACGGCGGGGATCGTGCGCTTGCCCTCGCGCACCTGCGCGACCAGCAGCATGTAGGGGCTGTCCACGTCCGTCTCGAACCATTCCGAGGCCTTGTCCGCCAGGACGGAGGGCGCGAACGGCCGGAACCCCTCGCGGAACTTGATCTTCATGTTGAGGGTGTCGCGCATCTTGGGGTCGCGCGGATCGCCCAGGATGCTGCGGCCGCCCAGGGCACGCGGCCCGAACTCCATGCGCCCCTGGAACCAGCCGATCACGTTTCCTTCGGACAGGAGGCGCGCCGTCGTCTTCAGGAGCTCCTCGCGTGGCAGCGCCTTGTAGGGCACGCCCCTCGAATCGAGGTAGGCCTTGACCTCGTCGTCCTTGTACTCGGGACCGAGGTAGGCGTGTGTCCATCCCGCCGTGCGCGAGCGCTTGTGCAGCGTGTTGTAGATGTAGTGGGCCACGCCCACGGCGCCCCCGGCGTCGCCGGCCGCGGGCTGCACGAACAGGTTCTTCATCGGGGTCTCGCGGACCACTCGTCCGTTGGCCACGCAGTTGAGGGCCACGCCCCCCGCCATGCAGAGGTTCGTGAGCCCCGTCTCCTTGTGAATGTACCGCACCATGCGCAGGACGATCTCCTCGCAGACCTTCTGCACGGAGGCCGCGATGTCGAACTCCCGCTCGGCCATCCACGTCTCCGCCTTGCGCGGCGGGCCGCCGAAGAACTCGCTGAACAGGCCGTTCGTCATGGTGAGGCCGTAGTCGTAGGAGAAGTACTTCATGTCCAGCTTGAAGGAGCCGTCCTCGCTGAGGTGGACCATCTCCTTCATGATGCGATCGAAGTGGACGGGCTTCCCGTACGGGGCGAGGCCCATCACCTTGTACTCGGCGCTGTTGACCTTGAAGCCGAGGTAGTAGGTGAACGCGCTGTAGAGGAGTCCCAGGCTGTGCGGGAAGCGGATCTCCTTGAAGAGGGTGATGTCCGTGCCCTTGCCCACCCCGAAGCTGGCCGTGGCCCACTCGCCGACGCCGTCCACGGTGAGGATGGCCGCCTCCTCGAAGGGCGACACGAGGAAGCAGGACGCGGCGTGGCTCATGTGGTGCTCGGCGAAGAGGATCGGTCCCTTGTAGGGCCGCAGCGCCTTCCGGATCGTCGAGGGCACGAAGAGCTTCTCCTTGATCCAGACCGGCATCGCCTTGCGGAACGATCCGAACGATTTCGGAAAGGTCGCGATGTAGGTGGAGAGCATGCGCTCGAACTTCAGGAGGGGCTTGTCGTAGAAGCCCACGGCATCGAGCTGCTCGGGGCCGATACCGGCCTCGCGCAGGACGTACTTGACGGCGTGAGTGGGGAAGTCCGAGTCGTGCTTCTTGCGCGAGAGGCGCTCTTCCTGGCAGGCGGCGACGATGATGCCGTCCTTCAGGAGGGCGGCCGCGGAGTCGTGGTAGAAGGCGCTGATGCCGAGAACGTATTCGCTCAAAACTGGTGCCTCGCCGCGGCCAGGGGGCCCAGCGGATTGGCCTCGTGCCGGCGCCAGAAGGACGGTTCCTCGTCCAGCTTGCGGTCCAGCAGGTCCTTGCCCATCAGCTTCATGAGGGCCCAGATCATCGCCACCGAGACGAAGTAGACGAGGGACAGGAGGATCGCGCTCCAGAAGGCGCCGATGCCCTCGAAGAAGGCCGTCCACTTCCGGTACAGCGGGGTCCCGCGCGCGAAACGGCGCAGGATCAGCTCCACCACGAACATCGTGGTGGCCACGACGAGCAGGACCTGCTTGTAGGTGGGCAACGCGGCGAACCAGTGGCCCATCCGGGCCAGCACGTCGGGCGCGCTCACGGGGACGTGAAAACCTCCTGAAACCAAACAGCAATCATAGAGGTTGGCCCCGGCGGGGGTCAAGACGAGCGCGCGGGCGGCTCTGCTAGACTCGGCGCCGATGGCCGAGCTCAAGGTGCTGGTCCTCGCGCGGGTCAATGACCCTGGACTGCCCGCGTTGGAGAGGCTCCCGAGCGGCGTGCGCGCCCTGGTCGCCCACGGCGTGGACGACGCGCTGCCCCTGGCCCCGGAGGCCGACGCCATGCTGGTGGCCACTGGCAACGCGGCCGTCCTCGAACGCATCTGGCGCGCGGCCCAACGCCTGCGCTGGATCCACACGCGCCCGGCCGGGGTCGACCACCTGCTCTTCGCCGACCTCGTCCGGAGCCCGGTGCCGATGACGAACTCGCGCGGCGTCTTCAGCTCCTCGCTGGCGGAGTTCGCGGCCTTCGGGCTCCTCTTCTTCCTGAAGGACGCGCGCCACCTCCTCCGCAGCCAGCAGCTCGCGAAGTGGGCCGTCTACGAGCCGGGGGCTCTCCGGGGACGGACGGTCGGCATCGTCGGCCTGGGGGACATCGGGCGCGCGGTCGCGACCGTCCTGCGGCCCTTCGGGGCGCGCATCGTGGGGCTGCGCCGCTCCGGCCGCCCCGATCCCGTCGCGGACGAAGTCGTGCCCGCGGCGCAGATCCTGGACATGGTGGCCAGGGTCGACGACGTGGTGGTGGCGACGCCGCTCACGGAAGAGACGCACCATCTCATCGGCGACCGCGTCCTCGGCGCGATGCGCCCGGGCGCGATCCTCGTGAACGTGGGCCGCGGAAAGGTCGTGGACGAGACGGCGCTCCTGGCCGCGCTCGATCAGGGACGGCTGCGCGGGGCCGCCCTGGACGTCTTCGAGCAGGAGCCCCTTCGCCCCGACCATCCCTTCTGGCGCATGGACAACGTCCTGGTCTCCCCGCATTCCGCCGACCATACGGCGGGATGGGAGGCGAACACCATGGAGCCGTTCCTCGAGAACGTGCGCCGCTTCCGCGACGGCGAGCCGCTGCTCAACCCCGTCGACAAGCGGCTCGGGTACTAGGAGAGACGGCGCACGCGGTCGGTGACCTCGGCCGCGAACCTCTCGATGTAGCCCCTCGCGTAGGCGAGCGGATCCAGGGCCTCGCTCTGCACGAGGGGCGTGAGGTCCATGGCGAAGGCCAGCGCGACCGTGGTGTCGAGGTCGTGGGCCTGGTGGTAGGTCGCGTGGGCGCGATGGCGCCCCGCGGTGGCCAGGTCGTAGCGCTTGCCGCCCGTGATCTGCGAATCGAACACGCCGAGCAGGGCCGCGGTCAGGCTCTCGCGGTCCTGCACGTCGATGGCCACCTTGTCCGGATCGCACATCCAGTCGAGGTCCCGCCAGACCTCGCCGCCCAGGACCCGTGAGGGACGCCGGGCGAGGGGCAGCGTGCGGCAGGCTTCGATCACGCGCAGCGCGGTGCCGACGTGGGTATCGTGCTTGTCGGCCAGGTTGTGCGTGTACACCACCTCGGGGCGGGCCGCGGAGAGGATCGCGGCCAGATCGGCGACCACCGGCGGGGCCTTCGGCGTCTTGACGTCTGCGCTCGTGTAGTCGAGCAGCACCACCGCGGAGTAATCGCCGACGAGACCCGCTTTCTTCTGCTCGAGCTTGCGCACGGCCCGCATCTGGTCGTCGGTGTAATCGGCGTAGGGGCCGGTGCGGGCGGAGCCGGCGCCGTCGGTCACGACCACGGCCGTGAACCACCGGTCGCGGCGGTCGAAGCAGTCCAGGATGCCGCGCTGGGCGAGGATCTCCACGTCGTCCGCATGGGCGCCGATGCCCATGTGCGTCGTGCGCGTGAACGCCTCCGTGGGCGCCCGGCCGTCCGGCACCCAGATCTCGGCCCCCGGCCTGCTCAGCTTCATGGTGTCGCGCTCCTCTTCGAGGCCGCCCGCCTCGCTTCCAGTCCCTGCCGGATGCGGGCTTCCTTCTTTTCCTTCATCCCCGGCAGCGTGCGGAAGCGGCCGTCCGCGATCGCGGCTTCGAGGTCCTCGGCCGAGCGCACGCCCAGCTCCCGGAACACCAGGCTCACGCCCTTCGGACCGAGGCCGGGGAGCTGGAGCAGGTCGAGCAGGCTCCGCGGGATCTCCGAAAGCAGCTCCTCGTGGTACTCGCAGCGGCCCGTCTCGACCAGCTCCCGCAGCTTGGCCGCGATGCCTCCACCCACGCCCGTGATCGACCCCAGATCGTCGCCCCGGCGGATCATCTCCGCCACGTCCTCGCCGTGGCTGCCCACGGACTCCGCGCTGAGCCGGTAGGAGCGGATGCGGAAGAAGCCCTCGCCCTTGATCTCGAGCACGTCCGCGATGTCCTGCAGGACGCGCGCGAGGGATTGGTTGTCCATGGCTCGTCGGCGTCCGGCAAGGGCAAGAGCGCCCTAGTATAATCCCCGCCAATGTCCGAGATCCCGGCCGAGGACGGGTCCGCCGATCGCGAGCTGCCCTCGGACTTCCTGCGCGGCCAGTTCCGCCAGTGGATGGACGACGCCGTGGCCGCGGGCAAGACCCGCGACCTGTTCGAGCTGGAGATGTGGCTGCGCAGCTTCGAACGGTTCTTCCGCATCAAGAACCAGCCCCTGTCGGAGAAGGAGACCAAGCAGCTCGCTCTCCGGAACTGGTCCGAGGAGCTGCGGCTGGTCGACAACGTGATCCTGCGCACGGTGCAGCTCTGCACCACGATCCTCACCGAGGACCAGGTCAACCTGGCGCGCTTCGACAAGTACGTGGAGAGCTACCTCAAGAAAGACGACGTGGTGGACCCGTACATCGAGAAGCTGGTCCGCCAGTCCACGCCCGAATCCGGCCTGACCCTGCTGCGCGAGGCCCTGGAGGACCTGCACACCATCCTCATGGACCTGACCCGGCTCTCGCGCATCCCCTACGGGAGCTTCACCGCGGTGGGCAAGACCCTCCACCGCGAGATCCGGCGCAGCCACATCCTGGCCATGCTCATCGACAAGAAGTTCAAGCCCATACACGACCGGATCACGAGCGCGGCCCTCGCCTCCACCATCCGCGGCATCGCCGACCCCATCGACCGCAAGCACGGCGCGCGCGTCTTCCTGGAGCTGTTCCGCCTCCTGCACTACCTGGAATACGCGGACCCCGCGCACACGGACGAAGACCGGCTCAAGAACTCCATCCTGATCTTCTCCCTCATCACCTCCGAGACGCGGCTGCTGCTGGCCTATCTGGAGCGGCGCGTGCTCAAGGCACTCTCTCCGGACTCGCCCGCCTTCGCCCTCTACGATTCCTTCGTGTACTGCCTGCCCTTCGAGCTCAAGAAGGTCATCAACACCGAGCTGCTCGACATCTCGGTGACGCGGCAGCCGGACATCGTGCGCGCGCGCGTGGAGAACAGCCACGGGATCCTGAAGGACTGCTTCCAGCAGTCCGTGGTGCAGCTCGCCCAGGCCTTCGACGCCAAGATGGAGGGGACCGACATCTTCCCCGACTTCACGGCCAAGCTCGAGCAATCGGTGGGGCTGCGCGACAGCCTGGCCCGCCTCATCCGGGCCGTGCGCCGCTTCCAGGCCTCCCGCGACGAGCTCATCGCGATCGAGATGAAGGAAGAGATCTCGCTCTTCTACGACCACAACATGAAGGACCTCATGTACCGGGACTGGTCGGGCTTCGAGCTCTTCTTCATCGAGATCCTCAAGTGCACGAACCTGCCCGCCCTGGCCCAGATCTCGCACCGGTTCGAGACCTTCCTGATGACGCTGTTCCGCGAGGTGCAGAAGCGATCGATCCTCCAGAACATCCCTGCCCCCGAGAACCTGCTCGGAGTCGAGAACACGGCGTAAAGGCGGGCCGGCTTATCAAGTCAGGGGGGGCACTCACACATCACCTAGATGGGTGTTCGCGACCCCCCCTGAAACCCCCCTCGCGCGTCGCCGCTGCTTTGCAGCGCCGCCGTGCTCTACGTGATGCTTGCCCGGCGTGAGCCGCGTCTTCGATCTGCAGCGCGGCGAAGGGCGGTCCGTCGCCCTCATGCTCGGGCATTCGTTTGCCATGGGGGGGGCCACCGTCTTCTTCGAGACGGCGGCGAGCGCGTTGTTCCTCGCCCGCTTCGGCTCCTCCGCCCTGCCCTATGTCTACGTGGCCGCCGCCCTCCTCAACACCGCGACCGGCCTCGTCTACGCGCGCGTGCAGGACCGCGTCCCGTTCGCGCGCCTGATGACGGGCACCCTCTGGTTCCTGCTCGTCAGCGTGGCCGCGCTCCGGGTCGGTCTCGGGATGAGCGGAGCGGCCTGGCTCACCTTCCTGCTCCTCGTCTGGTACCGCGCGCTCTCGATCCTGACCGACCTCGAGTACTGGGCGGTGGCCGCCCGCCTCTACGACGTGAGGCAGGCCAAGCGCCTGTTCGGGATCGTGGGGTCGGGCGAGGTCGTGGCGCGCATCGCCGGCTCCTTCGCCGTGCCCCTCATCGTGCACGCATTCGGGGTGACGAGCCTCGTGCTGCTCTCGGCGGTGGCCCTCGCCGTGTGCCTCGCCCTCGTGTCGATCGTGCTGCGTGCGCTGCCCGCGGCCGCGGAGACCCCGGCGGACCCGGGGTCGGTCCCCATACCGCGGCCGGGGCTATGGGGGCTGCTGAGCGAGAGCTACCTGCGCCTCATCCTCCTTCTCGCGTTCCTCGGCGTCCTGGCCAAGTACCTCGTCGACTACGCCTTCCTCGCCCAGATGCACACGCGCTACGTCGATGCGCAGAACCTGGCGACGTTCTTCGCCCTCTTCTCCGGCTTCTCCCAGGTGGCCAGCCTGCTCACGCGCGTGCTCGTGTCCGGCCGCTTTCTCTCCCGCTTTGGCGTGGGCGTGGGCCTCATGGTGCTGCCCGCCGCTCACGTGGCCTGCACCGCCCTGATCGTGGCCTCCGGCCTCTTGCCGGGGGCATCCGGGCTCGTGTTCTGGCTCGTCCTCTCGAACCAGGCCATCTACAAGACGCTCAAGCATCCCATCGACAACCCGTCGTTCAAGGTCCTCTACCAGCCCCTGCGCCGGGACCAGCGCCTGGCCACGCAGATCACGGTGGAGACGCTGGTGACGCCCCTGACCATCGGCCTCGCCGGCGGGCTGATGCTGCTCTTCAGCAAGGTCATCCCGTACGATCCGGTCGTCTTCTCCTGGCTGATGCTGGCCGTCTTCGGCGCCTGGGAGATCGTGGCCAGGGGCGCGGGCCGCGCGTACGCGGCCGCGCTCGTGCGGGCGCTCAAGCGCCGCTTCGTCGAGGACGACGAGCCTTTCACCTACGACGACGAGCGCAGCCTCGCCGTATTGCACGACACCCTGC
>WNFM01278749.1_pt1 | contig 14311 bp, 8 predicted proteins | sample 5400271 | NCBI WGS metagenome assembly WNFM01 (sample SAMN13153352, study PRJNA577476) | soil metagenome | isolation source: 60 cm saprolite on Douglas fir-dominated hillslope | place: USA:California | collected 2013-09-17 | reverse complement strand
AAAGGCCAAAGACTACCAAGGTAGATTCACAAGCACCGGTCTAAGGACCGGCCACTACGAAACAGCAATGCGGCGTCGAGCCGCTGCACAGATAGGATTCATCGCCCCAAAGGCGCGCGATGAGAACCGTTGTCGGTGCTACCCAAGAACTTATTTTCCAGCGACGGCGGCTAGCTTCATATTTTCGATAATGGCGGTCGCGAAGGCCGATGTGCCAACTTTGGTGGCGCCGGGCATCATGCGTTCGAGATCGTAAGTAACTTTCTTTTGTTGGATGGTGCGTGCGATGCCGTCCTCGATGAGCTTCGAGGCATCGCTCCAGCCGAGAAATTCGAACATCATCGCACCCGAGAGCATAACCGAGCCGGGATTGATGACGTCCTTGTCGGCGTATTTGGGCGCGGTGCCGTGTGTGGCTTCGAATACGCCGAAGCCGTCGCCGATGTTGGAACCGGGAGCCATACCGAGTCCGCCAACCTGCGCGGCGCAAGCGTCGGAAAGATAGTCACCGTTCAAATTGGATGTGGCCAGGACGCTGTACTCATCCGGGCGCATCAGCACTTGCTGAAAGACGGAGTCGGCGATGCGGTCGTTGATCATCAACTTTTGCTTCCATTGACCTTTGCCGTGTGTGCAGTAAATCGCGTCGAGCGTGTGCTTCACTTCATCGTGAACGGATTTCTGGAATGCGGCGGTGGCTTGTTCCAGGCCAGGCTCGATCATCGCTGCGTTTTGTTCGAAGGTGAGCTGCGGGTTCTTGTCGAGGTTGTCGATAATCCAGCTTTCGCGTTCCGTGATAGTCTGCGCGCGGAATTCCTGTTGCGCGAGTTCGTAGCCCCAGTCGCGAAAGCCGCCTTCGGTAAATTTCTGGATGTTGCCCTTGTGGACCAGCGTGACGGACTTGCGTTTGTGAGCCAGCGCGTATTTGATGGCGCGGCGAACCAGACGCTTGGTTCCGGTAGGTGAAATCGGTTTGATGCCGACGCCAGAATCCCAGCGGATCTGTTTTTTGCCGTCTTTCAACATTTCGTTATTCAGGAATTCGAGAAGCTTTTTTGCTTCAGGCGAGCCGGACTTCCACTCGATGCCGATGTACACGTCCTCGGTGTTTTCGCGGAAGATGAAGACGTTCAGTTTTTCCGGATGCTTGACAGGGGAGGGAACTCCTTCGAAATAAACAACGGGGCGTTCGCAGGAGTAAAGATCGAGGATCTGGCGCAGTGCGACGTTGAGCGAGCGGATACCGCCGCCGACGGGTGTGGTGAGCGGACCCTTGATGGCAACACGAAAATCACGGATAGCGTCGACAGTGTCGTTGGGGAGCCACTCCTTATAAGTATTGAATGCCTTTTCGCCCGCGAAGACTTCGTACCACGCAACTTTGCGTTTACCGCCATAGGCGTGCTGGACAGCAGCGTCGAAAACCCGGCGCGAAGCCTTCCAGATGTCGCGGCCGGTGCCATCGCCTTCGATGAAGGGGATGATGGGATTGTGCGGAACCAGCAGTTCGCCGCCGCTGTAACCGATAGGCGCGCCATCGGTTGGAACTGGCTGCCCGTTGTAGCTGCTTTTCATTGTTGCCCGACCCCCGAAACAATTTCGCGATTAAAAATTGAACCACGAACGACGCGTTACCTGGGTACTGCGTCACTCGGCGCGCCTGGCCGAACCTTAGACAATATCACAAGCTGCCGCGCGGCTAAAACTTGCGGCTCCTAATTCCCTGTGAAATCGGACTTATATGTGGCGGTCAACGGGCGGCGCCTGGCGGGCGTTGGCAAAATCTCGCCTCAGAAGAATTAGGATGAGTTATCATTTCCTCCGGCATTTTACATCCGCGGATACCAGGAGCCATGAAACCACGACAGCCATTACCGCCGCCGGGTACCAAGTGCACCTGCGGCCACTGTTTCGCCGAGCATGTTCAGGGCGGGGAACATCACGCCTGCCAGCACGGAGCCAAACCGCCGTTCAAAAACGTTTGCCCATGTGGCCGCTTTCGGCCGAAATAAATAACTAGATATTGAAATCAGACGAGGAAGGGCGCAGCGGTGCTGCGCCCTTCCAGACAACGGACAGAGATTCTAGTCATAGTATTCCTGGCCGAGGTGGGTGATGAGTTCTTGGCCCATCATCCAACGCAAAGTGTTCTTGAGCTTCATGGATTGAATGAAGAGATCGTGCTCGGGATACAGGTCCGGGCTGGTCATCGGCGACTTGAAGTAGAAGCTGAGCCACTCCTGAATGCCGCGGAAACCGGCACGCTGCGCCAGATCGAGAAACAGCACCAGATCGAGAACGATCGGCGCGGCGAGAATGGAATCGCGGCACAGAAAGTCCACCTTGATCTGCATCTTGTAGCCAAGCCAGCCAAAAATGTCGATGTTGTCCCAGCCTTCTTTGTTGTCGCCGCGCGGCGGGTAGTAGTTAATGCGGACCTTGTGATGAATCTTGCCGTAGAGTTGCGGATAGAGCTGCGGCTGCAAGATATATTCCAGCGCGCCGAGTTTGGATTCTTCCTTGGTCTTGAATGAGCCGGGATCGTCGAGCACTTCGCCGTCGCGATTGCCGAGAATGTTGGTGGAGTACCAGCCTTCCAGGCCGAGCATGCGCGCTTTAAACCCCGGCGCGAGAATCGTCTTCATTAACGTCTGGCCGGTTTTGAAATCCTTGCCGCAAAGCGCGACGTTGTGATCGAGCGCCAGCTTTTGCATTGCGGGAATGTCAACCGTGAGGTTCGGCGCGCCGTTGGCGAATGGCACGCCGCTAGTAATTGAGGCCCATGCGTAGAGCATCGACGGCGCAATCGCCGGGTGATTATTCTTCATCGCTTCGACAAATTTTTCCGGAGTCGAATGAATGTCTTCGGCAGTGATGAACACTTCAGTCGAGCCGCACCAGCAGGTGACCAGCCGAGTGGCGCGCGAAGTCTTCTTGAAATTCGCGATGTCCTCTTTGATTTGCAGCGCCAGCTCGTATTTGTTCTTGGCTTTCTTGACGTAAGTGCCGTCCAGCCGCTTTACGTACTCCTTGTCAAACGCAGCTTTCATCGGCTTGATCTTGGAGAGGAACGGTTTGACCTTGAACAGGTCTTCTTTGCTCAGCACTCCGGCGTTCGAAGCGGCTTCGTAAGCGTTATCCTTGAAAATATCCCAGCCGCCGAAAACCAGGTCATCAAGACCGGCAAGTGGTACGAACTTTTTGATTTGCGGCGAATTATTATCGGTGCGCTTACCGAGGCGAATCGTACCCAATTGCGTTAGTGAACCAACCGGTTGGGCTTTTCCTTTGCGAACCAATTCCACGCCAGCCATGAACGTGGTGCTGACTGCACCCATTCCCGGCATCAAGATTCCCAGTTTTCCCTTGGGCGGCGCGATCTTTGCTGGCTTTTCCATTCAACTCCCCTGTTTTCGAGCGATTTTACTGCGGACGAAGCCGAAGGCTTCGAAAAATAGGCCACACACAATTTATTAGTATCGCGCAGAGAGGAGCGTGGTTGCAAATGATGCCGAAGGAATTTCAAGTTTGAAAATTCGAGGCGAGAGCTACGACACTTTAGAATCCGCAAATAGGCAATGAACTTAGGTTAGAACACTACATGCGGTGACTCTGGGATTCGAAGATCGAGCCAACCAGAGAAACCACGCTAAGAAGCGCTACACCGAACAACAGGGCATATACGATCAAGGCCAACCTCCCCAAACACAGTATATGGAGCAAGTCTCATTCCAACTATCAACTACCTGTTTTCAACAACTTAGGGCAGATCGACCGCTAGCAGGGACAAGAAATACAGGGCAGCTGCGGCACGGCGAAGACGAATTATTTGGAGTCCTGGAGCGCCAGTTCTAGTATCGGTTAGAAATACAAGAGGCAGGGCAGACTTTTGCCCCGCCTCTTTTCCTCAACCAAACCGCTTCAATGACCGGTGACCGCTCGCTACGTCTTGCTCAAATGAATGGAGCCATCGCCAGTGTGGATCGTCAGCGGATTGCCGCCGCCATTCATCTTGCCGTGGATTTGCGACGTGCCCATGGTTCCTTCAACCAGCACCGGCAAGCCCAGGCTGATCCGGCCATCGTTGGTGCTGGCATCAATGTTCGCTTGCAAGTCGCCCGGCACGGACATGGTGACGCTACCGTCGCCGGTGTGAACGTTCCAGCCATTTACCAGCCTCGAGCCCGGATTCGCGCGCGCCGTAACGCTGCCATCTCCGGTCTTGATGTTTAGCGAGTCGAAACGGCCGTCCACGTTTATGTGTCCGTCGCCGCTGGTCGCTTCCAGTTGCCCGTCAAGTTCGCGACCTTCGATGCTGCCGTCGCCGGTACGCAGCCGAATATTTCCCTTGGCGCCGTCCAGCCGAATGTGGCCGTCGCCGGTGTGAATGTCCACGTTGCCGTTGATGGCGTCAGATTCGACCGAGCCGTCGCCGGTGTCTACTTCAAGGTCGGCATTTTTCGGCATACGGACTTCAATTCGCAGCGATTTATGCATGTTAAAGCCCCAGCTCATCCCGTTGCGAACCCGAGCGCTGACTTCCACGCGGTCGCCGCTCTGATTCGAGGTGATAGTCAGATTCTTGTCCATGGTGTATCCGTTGTAGGTAACCCGAAATTCGACCTGGTTGGATTCGCCGGTTGTCACACGGACCGCCCCGTCATTCGAATCGGCATGGACGCGAGCCTTGCCGCTAACGGTGTAGGACTTGGTCCATTCTTCGGCGCGTGCCGAAGTGGCGGCCGACGCGACAACCAAAAGGCCGAGCGTTGCCAGCCCAGAAAGGCGTCCCAGCGAACAGCGTAAAGAGGGAAGAGAAGTCATCGTGAGTTTGCCCCTGTATGGTGTTCCAGATTGCCTGCTATGGAGAGGTACGAGTCCCCGCCTCAAAAGGTTCCGCATACATATAGGTTACTTACTACGGCTGGCGTGTCTGGCCCTAGCCTCGCCGGGCTTGGGCCGCAGGGCCTTTAGGAACTGCTCAGGACCCAAGGTATTGAGCACGTCGGCCTCGGTCAGCCAGCCACGTCTCGCGGTCATTACGCCGTACCGGATAAAGGCCAAGTTGGTTGTGACGTGGGAGTCGGTGGAAATAACCACCCTCACGCCGCGGTCCTTGCACATCCTCAAGCACACGTCCTTCAAATCCAGCCGGTCGGGGTAGGAGTTGCACTCCATCGCCACGCCGTGCTTCGCGCAGGCGTCCAGCACCTTCTCCATATCGTAGGAGAATGGATCGCGCCGGAGCAGCAGGCGGCCCGTGGGATGCCCAATGATTTGGGTGTAGGGATTTTCGATAGCCGCGAGCATTCGGTCGGTCATGGCGGCGCTGTCCAGGTTCATATACGAGTGGACCGAGCAGACCACCACATCAAGCTGCGCCAGAATTTCGTCCGAATAGTCCAGTGAGCCGTCTTTCAAGATGTCGACTTCGGAGCCGACGAAGACGCGGATTCCGAGGCCTGCTTCGTCGGCCGTCCGCAGTTTTTTGATGTGCGCCGCCATGCGCTTTTCGTCGAGCCCGTTCGCCACCGTCACCGCCTTCGAATGGTCGGTGATTGCAATGTAAGTGTGGCCCAGAGCTTTTGCCGCGGCCGCCATCTCTTCGATGGAATTCTTGCCGTCACTGGCAGTTGTGTGCATTTGCAAATCGCCTTGAACGTCCACGAGCTTGATCAACTGCGGCAGTTTGTGATGTTCTGCAGCCTCGATTTCGCCGGTGTTTTCGCGTAGTTCCGGCTCGATGTAATCGAGTTTTAGCTTGGCATAGATTTCTTCTTCGGTACGGCTCGCAACGAGCTTTTCGCCTTTCAGCGTTGCCAGCTGATATTCGTTGAGCGTGTAGCCCATGTCATTCGCGCGCCCGCGCAGCCTGACGTTGTGCTCCTTCGAACCGGTGAAGTAGAGCAAGGCAGCTCCAAAGTTTTCTTTCTTCAGAAGGCGGACGTCCACCTGAAGTCCGTCCTGCAGCGTGAAACTCACTTTGTTTTCGCCGTGCGCCAGCGTTTGGTCGATGCCCGGAAATTTCAAAATATGTTCCGCCAGAGCGTCCACGTGCTTTTGCGAGGTGTGCCCGTCGGCGAGCGTCAGCAGTAAGTCCAGGTCGCCGACAGTTTCTTTCCCGCGGCGCAGCGAGCCGGCGGGAGTTACGCTTTCAACGGCTTTGCCAGCCTTCTCGATGTGTTGGCTGATTGCTTCAGCAGCAGCTTCCGCGGTATTTAAGTGAAACCGTCCACTCGATCGTTTGAACGCCTCGACAGCCTTGAGGATATTCTGCTCGCTCTTCTCGCCGAACCCTTCCACGTCCCGCAGCTTGCCTTCCTTGGCCAGCTTCTCAACGTCCGCTACCGTACCGGCCTTGAATTTCTTCCAAAGCAGTGCCACTTTTTTGGGACCAAGGGACTGCAGTTGCAGCAGATCCAAAATTGTCGCGGGATACTTCTTCAACAGCTTTTTGCGAAGCGCATAGTCGCCGGTTTCCAGTATCTCGTTCAAATGCTCGACCATGCGGTCGCCAATCCCCGGCAACTCTTTAAGCTTTTCGGGGTCTTTGGCCAATTGTTCGATGGATTCCGGCAACCCTGCAATCAGTTCCGCCGCCTTTTCGTAGCTGCGATAGCGGCCGATGATGGCTCCGTCGATTTCCAGTAGCTGGGCGGTTTCTCGAAGGATGCGGCCGATCTGTTGGTTGTCCATGGCCCGATTATAGTGCTAACTTGCAGCGAATCGAACCCCGTGCTGTCGGCTCCCTAAAAGAAGAAAGCCGGCAGAGGAGTTTCCCTCTGCCGGCTGCATGATTGCACTCTACGTTAGGCTGCTTTTTGCACGTTTGAGGCTTGTGGCCCTTTCGGACCCTGAACAATTTCGAATTCCACTGCATCACCTTCCTGCAGTGTGCGATAGCCTTCTCCGGAAATCGCCGAATAGTGGACAAAAACGTCCGGGCCATCCTGGCGGCCGATGAAGCCGTATCCTTTCGAATTGTTGAACCACTTTACCGTACCTTGCACCTCGTTCGTCCTCCCTGAGTTAAAACGAATGGTACAAAATGTTCCAGACACGCGGGCTTGGCGCGGGGACAATCCAAATCGCACACGACTGGAATGGGCGGAGTGTACCAGAATCGAACTGCGAGTCAAATAGAACTTGGTAGAAGGTTGTTAGAATTGTGTAAGGTTAATTCGGTTCAATAGCGGCGGAAATCACCGATTTTCCGTATTGGCTCACTTTTTGGCAAGAAACGAGAAATAAAATAACAGACCAGCAATCGACTTGGCATCTTTCAATTTCCCAGTTTGAATCATTTTTAGCAGTTGCTTCCGGGTATACGCCGCCACCACAATTTTTTCGTCTTCTTCCGGCGCAGCCTCACCTTCGGCCACCCCTTCAGCCAGCAGCAGGTACATCCGCTCTTCCAAAAAGCCCGGGGTGGGGAAGAAGTCCAGGAACACCGTGAACTTTTTGGCGCGGTAGCCGGTCTCCTCGATCAACTCGCGTCGCGCGCCCTTCTTTGGATTCTCTCCGTGCTCCATTCTGCCGGCCACCAGTTCCCAAAGATACTGCCGCGCGGCGTAGCGGTATTGCCGGACCAGCACAATCCGTCCGTCTGGCAGCACCGGCAGCACCACCACCGAGCCCGGGTGAGTCACCATTTCACGCATGGTTCGAAGCCCGGTTGGCTCGATCAATTCATCGCGCCGCACGCCGAACGTTTTGCCTTTGTAGACAATCTCGCTCCTCAGGATTTTCGGTTTTTTGTTCGGTTGATTGACGATCTTTTTTTTCATTCCCTCTGCCTGGCGTTCGATGATACGTCATTCTCGCAATCGCTTGGGCTGAATAAGTCTATACAGCGGATCTTGTACGACTCGATTTTCATTTTTCGTCAACGTAACTGCAACACGCGGAAATGAATACTCTTTTCCCCAGCGAATCCGTCACTCCCAAGGAGTATTCATGTCCACGAAGCGTTTTTTAGAAAGACTCGCGCACACCGCCCGGGTCAGTCTTGCAATCCTCACCGCTTTGCCGTTTTCGCTAGGCGGAACCCTGACGTATGCAGCGCCGCCGGATCAAAAAAGGGGCACCGAGAAAGATAGCAAAACTCCGATCAAACACGTGATTGTGATTGTCAAAACCGCAGCTTCGACCACATCTTTGCGACCTACAAACCGAAGCAGCGCGGTGAGCGTGTCGATAATCTTCTCTCCAAGCAGATCATCAACGAGGACGGCACGCCTGGCCCGAAATTCTGGCTAGCGCAGCAAAACTCCGCTGACATTACTGGCGCCACCGAATTTCAGTTGAGCCCATCCAACAAAACTCCTTACGACATTCTTCCCGCTCCGCTGAACGGCGGTCCAACTGATGTTTGCAAAAACAACGGAATTTGTTCGCTGGCCGATGCGAAAGCCTCCGAGAACGGCCTCCCCAATGATACTTATTATGGCTACTTGACCTCCGGCGGTACCGGACTTAGCGGCAAGGTTCCCGACACTCGCATCACCGGTGTAAATGCCGCGGCTCCTTACTCCAGACTGCCCGGCGGACCGTTTCAGCTTTCCAACACCAAAGGCGCCGATACTTTTACCTGGGATTCCTACGCCGCCAGCCCTGTCCACCGTTTCTATCAGATGTGGCAGCAGGCCGATTGCAACGTCGCCTACTCCAGCAAGTCCAATCCATCCGGCTGCAAAAACGATCTCTTTGCTTGGACCGAGCTGACGGTTGGTTCGAACGTGAACGGCGTGCAGCAGCCGGCGAACTTCAGCACTGACTATTCGCCCACGGCAAAAACCACCGGTGAAGGCTCCACCGCAATGGGCTTCTACAACGTTCAGCAGGGCGATGTTCCGTATTTCAAAGAGCTCGCCGACAACTTCGCCATGAGCGACAACTACCACCAGCCCGCCATGGGCGGCACCGGCTTGGACAGCATCATGCTCTTCTTTGGCGATGCCATCTGGTTTCAGAATCCGGACGGAACGCCCGGCACGCCTCCGCACAATGAGGCGGTCTGGACCGATCAGCCTCTCGATACTGGCGTCGTGGATGAAATCGAAAATCCCAACCCCGTTCCCGGCACCAATAACTGGTGGGTTGATGACGGTTACGGCGGCGGCGGTTTCGGTTCTCCGGTCTACGGCGGCGGCAGCTACTCCAACTGTTCCGATTCCTCGCAACCCGGCGTCGGCCCGATCCTCAAGCACCTTGCCTCTTTGGCGCGTCCGATCAATCCCAACTGTGATCCGGGTCACTACTACCTGCTGAATAACTACAACCCTGGCTATTTCGGCGACGGTTCGAACGCTTACACCGACCACTTCGTTTACAACACGCCATTCACTATTCCGCCCACCAACCAGCGCAGCATCGGCGACGTTCTCCTGGAAAATAATGTCTCCTGGAAGTCCTACAACGGCCAGTGGAACGCCTATCTTGGCGACAAGTACGAGCTCAACTACGGCACCGTCGGCGCCGCCAGCGACCAATACTGCAACATCTGCAACGGTTTCCACTACCAGACTCAGATCATGGCCAATGACGCCGTTCGAACCGCGCACATCGTTGACACCCTCGACCTTTATAGCGACATCAAGAAGGACACGCTGCCTGCCGTGTCCTTCGTCAAGCCTAGCGGCTGGGTTGACGGTCACCCGGCTTCTTCGAAATTCGATCTCTTCGAAGGCTTCGTGAAGAAAATCGTGGATGCGGTGAAAGCCAATCCCCATCTTTGGGAAAGCACCGCAATCTTTATCACTGTGGATGAAGGCGGCGGCTACTATGACTCTGGCTACATCCAAAACCTCGACTTCTTTGGCGACGGCACGCGCATCCCGCTGATCGTGGTCTCCAACCACAGCCGTGGCGGACACATTTCCCACGACTACAGCGATCACGTCTCCATTCTTAAGTTCATCGAACACAACTGGGGACTGCCCACAATTTCCAACCGAAGCCGCGACAATTTCCCCAACCCCAAAGTCGCCCAGGACAATCCTTACGTCCCGGAAAACACTCCTGCGCTGGGCGATTTGTTTGACCTGTTCGATTTCGGCCACTGAGTTGGCCTGAACTAACGCGGCCGAAGCGGACGTTCCGGTTCTTCAGCCGTAGTTTCCTTCTGGTAACTCGCTCGACGCCGGACACCGCAATACGTCGTCCGGCGTCTTTCTTTTTCCCTAGGGGCACGGCATGCCGGCGGCATGCCGTGCCGGCTGCGGCTGCGCCCCAGCGCTGGACTGCGCTCAACTCCCGCGCCGAACCTCCTACTTGTCATCCTGAGCCCGCGCAAGCGGGCGAAGGATCTCAACGTTCGGTCCCTCGTAGGCGTGCTGAAGTTGAGTTCCATCGGCATCGGCGCAAGGGCGTCGAAATCTCACGATGACAGCGCGCAGTGACACCGACGCGGCCATCTCTTCCTTCCCTCCCGCTTTCGACTGTAAACTGTCAACTGTTGACCTTCTTCCATGCCCATCAACACGCTCATCGTTGACGACGAAAAGCCGGCTCGCGAAGAGCTGGCCTTCCTGCTCAAGGGCTTTCCGGACATCCATCTCGTTGCGCAGGGAAAAAACGGCCTCGAAGCCGTCAGCCTGATCAAAGAGCACGCGCCGGACCTTGTTTTTCTCGATGTACAAATGCCCGGCCTCGATGGTTTCGGCGTCTTGCAGAAATTAGTCGAGCGGAAGATCGAAGTCCCGCACGTGGTGTTTGCCACCGCGTTCGATCACTACGCAGTGCAGGCGTTTGACGTGAACGCCGTGGACTATGTGCTGAAGCCGTTTGACAAAGCGCGCATCGCGAAAGCCATTCAGCGAGCCCGGCGCGAGATCGAATCGGAAATTTCGCCCACCGATAAACTGGAGCAACTCGTCAGCCAGCTAGGCGCCGCGAAAATTGCCGCTGCGAAAGCCGCCGCGCCTGCTCCCTCAAAAATCCTCATCAACGCGCAACAAAAGCTGCTGCTGGTCGACGCCGAAGACATGATCTTCGCCACCATTGGCGAAGGGCTGATCTCCATCATCACCCGCGACCTCGAAGGCACCACCAATTACCGCACTCTCGACGAACTGGAAGAAGCACTCGCCTCGGATTCTTTTTTCCGCGCCCACCGCTCATTCCTCGTCAACATCCACCACATCAAGGAAGTCGTCCCCTGGTTCAAGTCCACCTTCATGCTAAAAATGAACGACAAGAAGCACACGGAGGTGCCCGTCAGCCGCACTGCCACCAAACGCCTGCGCGAACTGTTTAAACTGTAGCCGAAGAGGGAGAACCAGATTGCCCAGTCAAAACGAAGAGTCGGCCATAGATTGGCAATGCCCGCTGGGATTAGTCACCCTCGCGTTTTTGTGGCCCGGTGCCACGGAATGTTTTCGCGTGTTGTTTCCGGCCAAGGAAGCCTTCTCGTCAATCGTCGGCATGCTAACCGCGATCACCTGGCTCCTGGCTGTCCACAAGGCTCGAATCTTTCGGTTCAATTTGGGCTGGTGGCGCCGCTCTACTTTCTGTTTTGGTCAAGCGCTCGTAGATGGCCTCGCCTTTTTCTTCTTCGGGATAGTTCTTCTTTTGGCCAGTAATCCTGCCTTCCCAGTTCAAGTTCGACCGCTTGTAATATCTGCGGTTGGGCTGATGAGCTGCTTATTTGCGTTGCGGAGCGGACTCTACGGCCAGAAAACGCTCCCACCTTCTCGTCCCGGCCTGGGCGCTGGCGGACCTCGGCTTTGTCGCGCGTTTCATCGCGATGTTAGAATCAAGGCATAAATACGTGACCGATGGACTTCTCCCTCACTGACCACCAAAAACTGATTCGCGACACCATCCGGCAATTCATGGAGACGGAAGTTCGTCCGCTGGTGAAAGAACTGGAGCGTGAAGAAAAATTCCCGCTGGACCTGCTAAAGAAAATCGCGGACATGGGCTGCTGCGGCATGTTGATCCCGGAAAAGTGGGGCGGTCCGGGGCTCGACACCGTTTCTTATGTGTTGATGATCGAAGAGGTCGCGCGCGTTTACACCGCTATGTCCACCGCGCTCGGCGTGACCAACTCCGCTGTGCAAATCCCGCTGCTGCAATTCGGCACCGATGCGCAAAAACTAAAATATCTGAAGCGCCTTGCCACGGGTGAAATTCTCGGCTCCTTCTGCCTCACTGACTCCTCCGCGGGTTCCGACGCCGCTGGCCTGCAGGCTAACGCGAAACGCGATGGCGATGTTTATCGCCTGAACGGCGCCAAGACCTGGGTCACCAACGGCAGCGTTGCGGGCGTATACATCGTTTTCGCCAAGACTGATCCCAGCGCTGGCGGGAAGGGAATCACGGCGTTTCTTGTTGAGCCAGCTTTCAAAGGATTCAAAATCGGCCGTCACGAAGACAAAATGGGCCAGCGGTCTTCGCCGTCGGTCGAAATTCTATTCAACGATTGCGAAGTCCCTGCGGAAAATCGTCTCGGCGAAGAAGGTCAGGGAATGCGGATCGCCCTCACCGCGCTCGACGGCGGACGCATTGGCATTGCGGCGCAAGCCGTGGGCCTGGCACAAGGCGCTCTCGATGAATCCATTAAGTACGCCAAGCAGCGCCGCGCCTTCGGCAAATCCATCAGCGAGTTTCAAGCCATCCAATGGATGATCGCCGACATGCAGACCCAACTCGAAGCCGCCCGCGGCCTGACCTACTACGCGGCGTGGCTGAAAGACTCAGGAGAACCGCGTGGCCTACAAGGCGGTGCAAATCCACGGCAGTGTCGGCTACTCCCGCGAAACCGACGTCGAACGCATGTACCGCGACGCCCGCGTCATCACCATCTACGAAGGCACCAGCGAAGTGCAGCGCATGATCATCGCCCGCGACCTCTTGAAGTAACTGCAAGCGGGGATTGCCACAGAGTCACTGAGGGTCGGACAGAGTAGCGTAGACAATCCTGTTTGCGCGGTTTTGTCTAGCAGAGGCTTCCTCTTTCTAAATTCGCTTTATACCGAGGCCGCACCGTCCCTCTTCTCTGCGTCCGCTGCGACCCCTGTGTTAAGAAAAACGCTTTGCGGTGTTCGACCAACTTCCCATCTTGCGATTTTCTGCCTCATTCCTTCCGAACTCGGTGCGCTCGGTGGCAAATCCTCTTCTACAGGTTTTGCGCTGGCCGACTGGCGCAATCGCCGAAAAACTTATAACTTATTACCTACAACTTAAAACTTTTCGTACAGGAAAACTTTGACCACCAAGAAAAACCGAGTCCTCAGCGGCATGCGGCCGACCGGCAAACTGCACATCGGCCACTATTTCGGGGCGCTACAAAATTGGGTCCGCCTGCAAAACGATCCCGCCTACGAATGTTTTTATTTCATCGCCGACTGGCACGCCCTCACCAGCGATTACGCCGACACCTCCGCCGTCGCGCAAAACACCATCGAAATCGTCACCGACTATCTCGCCGCCGGCCTCGACCCGCAAAAATCGGTCATCTTCCAGCAATCGCTCATCCCCGAACACGCCGAACTCCATCTCCTCCTCGGCATGGTTACGCCGCTAGGCTGGCTCGAACGCGTCCCCACCTACAAAGAAGCCTTCGAAAATGTCACCAACAAAGATCTCCACACGTACGGCTTCCTCGGCTACCCCGCGCTGCAAACCGCCGACATCGTCATGTATTCGGAGCCCGGCACGCCACTCTTCGTCCCCGTGGGCGACGATCAAGTCTCCCACGTCGAAATCAGCCGCGAGATCGTCCGCCGCTTCGACGTAATCTACCGTCCGTTGTTTAACGAGGCAGAGTTTGCAAGACTCAATGAACGGCAAATCAAACTGATTCTGCCGGTCGCGTTGAACCTATCTGAATTGGCGTCAGCGAGCCCGCAGGAACGACATCAGGGGCAACTCCGAATGTTGCGCGAGCAAATGCTTCGAGATGGCCGGCAAAACTATTTAGAGAAAATTTCGCCGGAACTTCGCGGAGTGTTTGAGACGGAAGAGGTGCTGACTGAGCCCCAGGTGATGCTCACCAAAACCCCGCGCATCCCCGGGCTTGACGGTAGAAAAATGTCCAAGAGCTACGGCAACGCCATCACGCTGAGCGAATCCGACGACGACATCCGCAAAAAGACCAAAGTGATGGTCACCGACCCGGCCCGCAAGCGCCGCACCGACCCCGGAAATCCGGACGTGTGTCCCGTCTACGATTGGCATAAACTGTTCTCGTTTCCGGAAACGTTGCAATGGGCGGCGGAAGGCTGCCGCACCGCCGGCATCGGCTGCATCGAGTGCAAAGGAAAAATGGCCGATCACCTGATTCAGTGGATCGCGCCAGTTCGCGAAC
>WNFM01070033.1_pt3 | contig 14318 bp, 18 predicted proteins | sample 5400271 | NCBI WGS metagenome assembly WNFM01 (sample SAMN13153352, study PRJNA577476) | soil metagenome | isolation source: 60 cm saprolite on Douglas fir-dominated hillslope | place: USA:California | collected 2013-09-17 | reverse complement strand
CGATCAGCATCCGATTGACGCCAGGGAATCAACTGGTCTGGCAGTTGACCGGCAGCGAAGGCGTAAAACAATTCATTCGCATGGAATTTGCGCACTGGTTTAGATGACTTATCCTTGTGCCGCTGAGTCCGCAAGGCAACACCTTTGAAACACAGAGGAAAAGAGGAGCAGAGGATTTGGTTTCTTCTTAGCATCGAGCCTCGCAGTTAAAGTCGATTAAGTTCATATTGTCCTGCGTTCCTCCTTTTCCTCTGTTCCTCTGTGTTTCAAGGGTGTTGGGTTTTGTGTGGCCAATGGCACTGTTATAATCCGCCCTTCCTATGAAAATGCCAAAACTTCTTCTCACAGTCCTCTTTCTTTCCTGCTTCAGCTTCGCTCAACAGGCAGCCACGCCGGCTGCGCCGCAGAAAACTTATATCCACGCCGGCCATCTGCTGGACGTCAAGAGCGGGAAGATGCTGGACAACGTTCTGGTCACAATCGAGGGTGACAAGATCGTCTCCGTCGGTTCCGGGGCAGCGCCCACGGACGGCAAGGTGATCAATCTGCCCGACGCCACGCTTCTCCCCGGCCTGATTGATGCGCACACGCATCTTACTTTTGATCCCAACTTCGGCTATCAGGAGTTAGGCGTCTCCGTCCCCAAAGAAGCGCTGATCGGGGCCAAGAATGCTCGCGCGACTCTCGAGGCCGGCTTCACCACGGTGCGCAACGTGGGCGCCAGGGGCTACGCTGATATCGCTTTGCGCGATGCTATTAATGAAGGCATGGTCCCGGGGCCACGTATCGACGCCAGCGGTCCGGCGCTCTCCATCACCGGCGGCCACTGTGACCAGAACCTGCTCCCCTATGAATGGCACGCCCAGTCCGATGGCGCGGCCGATGGCGTGGAAGGGGTGCAGCACAAGGTTCGCGAGATCATTAAATATGGCGCTGATGTGATCAAGATCTGCGCAACCGGCGGTGTGCTCTCCAAGGGCGACGATCCCAAGGCTTCGCAATACACACTGGAAGAGATGAAAGCGATTGTGGCGGACGCGCATCGCCTGGGGCGGAAAGTTGCGGCCCACGCGCACGGCGCACAAGGCATAGCCTGGGCCAGCGAAGCGGGTGTGGATTCCATTGAACACGGCTCCTATATTGACGATGCCGGAATCAAGACGATGAAAGCACACCCCACGGCACCTATCTTGTTCCCACGCAATACCTGGCCGACTGGATGCGCGAGAACGCTGAGAAAATTCGTCTGCCGCAGATGTACGCAGAGAAAATGAAGTCAGTGACCGCCGTGAGCCGGCAGAACCTGAAGCGCGCGTTTGAAGCCGGAGTCAAAGTCGCTTTCGGCACAGATGCAGCCGTCTATCCGCATGGTCTCAACGCGCATGAGTTCGCGGTTTACGTCCAGATGGGCATGACTCCCATCCAGGCCATTCAAACCGCCACCGTGAACGCGGCCGATCTGCTGGGATGGTCAGACCGCATCGGCACGATTGAAGCGGGCAAATTCGCCGACATCGTGGCCGTGAACGGCGATCCCACCAAAGACGTGACGCTATTACAGAACCCAACTTTCGTAATGAAGGGCGGCGCAGTGGTGAAGCAGAAATAAAGCTCTTTCTGAAAACTCCGAGCGGAACAAGTTCGGTTTGCTAACTGTTAAAATGCTGCATCCAACAGAAACGGTACTCAGGAATCATCCATGAAAATGAGAGTTCGTAAGGCCGTCTTTCCCGCTGCCGGGCTGGGCACGCGATTTCTTCCCGCCACCAAAGCGCAGCCAAAAGAGATGTTGCCGCTGGTGGACAAGCCCATCATCCAGTATGGCGTGGAAGAGGCCATGGCGGCAGGCTGTGACCAGATCATCATTGTCACCGGGCGCGGTAAGACCTCGATCGAAGACCATTTTGACGTCAGCTACGAACTGGAAAAGATGCTGGAAGAGCGTGGCAAGACCGATCTGCTGGGTATCGTGCGCCAGATTTCAGACATGATCCACGTGGCTTACGTGCGTCAGAAAGAGGCCATGGGGCTGGGCCACGCCGTGCTCATGGCGCGAGAACTGGTCGGCAATGAGCCGTTTGCCGTTCTCTTGGCCGATGACGTGATCGATGCGGAAAAGCCTTGCCTTAAGCAGATGATGGAGGTTTTTGAAGAGTCGCAGTGCTCCATGATCGCCACGCAGGAAGTGAACGGGCCCGCCATCTCTTCTTATGGCGTGTTGGACGCGCAAAGGATTGAAGGCAAGTTCAATGGCCGCGCTTACAATGTCCGCAACCTGGTTGAAAAGCCCAAACTTGAAGATGCGCCTTCCAACCTGGCGATCATCGGCCGCTACATTCTCACGCCCACCATCTTTGAAACCCTGGAGCGCACTCCTCTGGGCGCCGGCGGTGAGTTGCAACTCACTGACGGCTTGCGCGGTTTGCTCAGCGCCGGAGAGAGCATCTATGGCTATACCTTTGAAGGCAAGCGGCATGACACCGGCGATAAGCTTGGGTTCCTGAAGGCCACGGTGGAATTCGCTCTGAAGCGCTCAGACCTGGGACCCGCCTTTGCAGACTATCTTCGATCATTGAAGGTCGAAGAAACGAAAGCCGAGGAAAAAGCCGGAAAGACTGAGGCAGCGTGAAACAACGTCAGGGCGGCGCTGGCGGTTAACTCGGCTCCCCAAAATCCTCATCCTGAAAAATATAAGGGGCGGTCCGAATCAGGCGGAAACGGACCCGTTCCATGCAGCTATCACACGGTGGGAATGAATCCCCGCTGAGCATTACCACTTCATGCGCAGTGCGATGCGCGCGGTCGTGGATGACCTCGTAGATGCCGGTCTCCCGCACCGTTTCTCCGGCGCTGAACAATTGCGTAGGGCGGTCGCCGCGTCCTGAATGTGGACGCGATTTGCCTCCACCTTTCACTTTTGGATGTTCATATGGTATACGCGTAACCCGAAGCGAGGTGCCTTTTTTATTGGTCTGCATGTGAAGAAGTCAGAAAATGTATATACCTCTCCGCGAGGGCCCTGACAACTGTTTTTTTGCTAGCTCGTCGATGAAACTTTACAATCCACTCTTTGGAGCGGCCGGCGACTGTGGAAAATCAGGGTCTTCCGAGATGAGCACGGCCGGACGGATCAGCATAAATTGCACCTTGGTCCCACATTGCGCACACGTCGGGAAGCGCTCGCCTCTGAAAATAGTGGCGGCATGGTTGGGACGATGCCGGTCATGGATCACCGTGTACATGCCTGATTCCTGCACGTCGTCGCCCGATCTAAATGTCTGCTTCGCTCTCGATGGGCCTTGCATCACCTGGGTCCGGAAGGATTTTGACACCACAGTGTACTAAAGCGCCGCAGAATTCTGCAGCGTCTTTCTTGGGAGCGGCGGCCAATGGGGTGTGTCCTTCGGCTCAAGCGCCGGGCATCTGGGCCTGGTCCACGAGCAATACAGGAATTCCATCGCGCACAGGATATATGCGGCGGCAGCCTGTGCATTGCAGAGAGCTTTCATCGGCGGCCAGAGTGAGCGGCTTGCGACACTGCGGTACCGGACACACCAGAGCATCGAGCAATTGCTTCAGCATCATCGATCCATTCTAAAGACTTTTTGCCCCGACGGACATCAAAGAAGCGCAGAGTTTGTGGGGCGTGACCTGGAGAAAGGTTCCGCTGGTGTACGTTTGTTCCCTTTGTGATTAAGATATCTGTGTCCATGAGAGCCATGGCTGCCACCATTCTTGACGGCAACAAGATCGCTTCACAAATCAGGGCTGAGGTCGCCGAGGATGTGCGCAGGTTGAACGCGGCCGGCCTTCAGCCCGGACTCGCCGTCATTCTGGCGGGCCATAACCCGGCATCAGAGATCTACGTTCGCAATAAGGTCAAAGCCTCTGAGCAGGTTGGCGTGCGCGGCGAAACACTGACGCCTTCTGACTCCGTGACCACTGAAGACTTGGTGCAAATGGTGCAGCAGCTTAACCAGCGCGACGAGATTGATGGCATCCTGGTGCAGCTTCCCTTGCCGGCGCAAGTTGACGCCAAGAAAGTGCTGCTTGCGGTGGCGCCGGAAAAGGACGTGGACGGATTTCATCCGGTAAACGTGGGCAATCTTTCCACGCAGCGTCCTGGTTTGGTTCCCTGCACGCCGGCAGGAGTGATTGAGATCCTTCGCCGCACCAATATCGCGATTGAGGGGCGCCATGCCGTCGTCATCGGACGCAGCGATATTGTGGGAAAGCCGGTTGCCATGCTGCTGCTCAACAATAACGCGACGGTCACAGTCTGCCACTCGAAGACTCGCGACCTTCCACAGGTTGCGCGCCAGGGGGATATCCTGGTGGCAGCCATCGGCAAAGCCGGGTTTGTGACACCGGATTTCGTGAAGCCCGGCGCCACGGTGATCGATGTTGGCATCAACAAAATTACCGAACAGAGCGAATTTGATAGATTTTTCTCAGGCGACCCCGCGCGGGAGAAATCATTCGCTGAGAAAGGCTCCACGCTTGTTGGTGACGTGGACCCGCACGTGGCGGAGGTCGCGGGCGCAATCACGCCGGTCCCGGGTGGCGTAGGACCTTTGACCATCACCATGCTTCTCAAAAATACCGTGAAAGCCTGCCAAACGCGCCGGGGCGCGGCGCGCGTGGCCCGAGGTTAACCGGTGCTTCGCGTGGGGCTCACTGGCGGAATCGCCTGCGGCAAATCCACCGTAGCCAAAATATTTGCTGACCTGGGCGCACACATTGTTGATGCCGACGCGATTACGCACGACCTGTACCGTCCCGGTGAAGAGGTTTATCAGGAGTTGGTCAAGAAGTTCGGGCCGGAGATTGTAAAGCCCGATGGCGAACTAGACCGGGCCAAGCTGGCTGCGGCGGCGTTTGAGGGCGGTCGTGTGGCAGAGCTGAACAAGATTGTGCATCCCGCAATCATACGGAGGCAGGAGCAATTGATGCGGGAGATCGGCGACAGGGAGCCTTACGCAGTTATCATGGTGGAAGCGGCACTGATTTTTGAGGCCGGCGTTCGCGACCGGTTTGACAAGATCATCGTTGTGACGTGCAAGCCCGCGCAAAAGATTGAGCGCCTGGCACGCCGAACCAATATGAATGAGGCTGACGCGCGCGCGGATGTTGAGCGCCGGACCAAGGCGCAGCTTCCGGACGACGAAAAAATGCACCGGGCTGACTTTGTCATCGACAATTCCGGACCAGTTGACGTCACGCGGCACCAGGTGGAGCGGATTTCTGCCGAGCTCAAGGTGCTGGCCAAGCGTCTGGTTTTTGACAGGTGAGATTATGAAGGTCTTTCGTCCAATTCTTCTCGCTATTGTTCTGGTAACTGGCTTTTACTATGTGACCACCCGGCTGAGCGGCCCCCTGGCGCCCTCATGGGTCACTCACCCCTCGCATGTTGAGTTGACTCAGGCGGCGGGGCCGGCCTCCTATGACACGGAGGAGCAGAACAATATCGCTGTGTATAAGAAAGCCCTGCCCTCAGTGGTGAACATCACGTCTACGGCAGTGGCTTTTGATTTTTTCTACGGCACGGTGCCGCAGCAAGGCATGGGCTCAGGATTTGTGATTGACGGTGAAGGCCACATTTTGACCAACTTCCACGTGGTGGAAGGAGCGCGCCAGGTGGAAGTGACCACCAGCGACAAGAAGAAGTACAAGGCGCAGATTGTGGGCACCGATCCGGTACACGATCTCGCCGTGATTCAGATTCCCACCAAGGCCGTGCCTCAGGCCGAAATCGGCGATTCCAAGAGCCTGTCAGTAGGCCAGAAAGTGTATGCCATCGGCAATCCGTTTGGCCTCAGCGGGACTATGACGCGCGGGATCATCAGCTCCATACGGTCGGTAAAAGGGCAGCGCGGGTTCATCGACGAAGCCATTCAAACGGACGCAGCCATCAATCCCGGCAACTCAGGCGGTCCGTTGCTCAATGGCAGGGGGCAGGTCATCGGCATCAATTCCATGATTTTTACCGGCGGAGTGGAACAAAGCGCCGGCATCGGCTTTGCCATCCCCATTAATACGGCCAAGGCTGTGCTTGACGATCTGGTACACCTGGGCCGGGTGCGACGGCCGGAGATGGGTGTCCGCACCGTGCCGATAGGGCCGGAGCTGGCAGACCAGATGGGGCTTGCTGCTGACTCGGGATTATTGATTGTCCAGGTGGTGCCAGGGAGCGCCGCCGAGCACGCGGGACTGCGCGGCGGGACCGAGCGGGCCTACTTGGGGAACCAGCCTATTACGCTTGGCGGCGACTTGATCGTCGCCATTGACGGGCAGGCCATTGAGGACCAGCAGGACCTCTCTCACGTGATGCAGAACCACCGCTCCGGCGATAGCGTGATAGTAACGGTCTACCGGGGCAAGAAGCGTGTGGACATCAAAGTGGTCCTGGGCGAGGCTCGCGGGGTGGCGTAGGAGGAATCCCGTCCCGGCAGGCCAAAAATGGGGTGATTAAGCAATAAGTTTTCTTTCATTCTGCTGCAAGTAAGGCTAAGCTGTAGCGCAACGATTCTTCCCAAGAGACAAATTCCTGAAGGAGACAAGGATTTATGGCATTTTGTGCAAAGTGTGGGGCCCAACTCAATGCGGGTTCGGGATTCTGCGGGGCGTGTGGCGCGTCGGCATCCGGGCAAAGCGTTACGCAGGCTTCGGGGGCGGCTGCAGCGCCGGCGAGTGCGCCCGCAGGCGCGGCGAGCACCGGTATGACCAACAATGTGGCGGCGTGTCTCTGCTACCTTTTCGGTTGGGTCACCGGGCTAATCTTCTTACTGATCGACCCCTATAAAAATGACCGCTTCGTGCGCTTCCACGCGTTCCAATCAATTTTCCTGAGTGTTGCGATCGTTGCAGTCTGGTTTGGGATGTTTTTTCTCTCGATGATCCTTGGCCTTATCACCCACGGCATCAGCGTGTTTCTCATGGGTCCTCTGATGCTGCTTGTTTGGCTGGGATTTATTGCCACGGTGATCGTCACCATGATCAAGGCTTACGGCAATCAGCAGTTCAAACTGCCCTTTATTGGCGATCTTGCCGCGAAACAAGCGGGCGCATAGAACGCTGCCGTCGGGCGGCTGTATAGTAGAAGGGGTTTCCGGCGTACCGTATTTGCGAACTGACTGAACGCGGCGCGTCGTCGAAGCCCTTTTTATTTTTCGGAGCTCCTAACGAATGAGATACTGCCGCTTCGCTTCCTCTGAAGGCCCACGCTTCGGCCTTATCGAAACCATAGCAGGGTCTGCCCAAATTACGCGGGCAGCCGCGGACGGCCCGATTCCGGATCTTGAGCGCGCACAGAAAATCTCCGCGCTGCCATTGGCTTCGGCAAAATTGCTTGCGCCTGCGTTGGCGTCCAAGATCGTTTGCGTTGGCCGGAATTACAGTGAGCACGCCAAAGAACTTGGCAGTGATGTTCCCACCGAGCCGCTGATCTTCATGAAGCCACCCAGTTCGCTCATCGCTCCGGGAGAAAAGATCGTGCGGCCAAAGCATCTTTCCCAGCGTGTGGACTTTGAAGGGGAGCTGACTATCGTCATCGGAAGGCGCTGCAGAAATCTGCGCCCGGACGATGACGTGCGGCCGTACATTCTTGGCTACACCTGCGCCAATGATGTGACCGCGCGTGATCTGCAAAAGAAAGATAACCAGTGGACCCGGGCCAAAGGCTTTGACACCTTTTGCCCCGTCGGCCCGCTGGTGACCGATGAAGTTGATCCGTGGAAGGGCGTGCGCGTGGAGTCGCGTGTGAACGGCCAGGTCAGGCAGTCAGAAAGCACAACATCCTTCATCTTCGCAGTAGACGTGGTGCTGCGCTACATCTCGCAAGTGATGACTTTGCTGCCTGGAGACCTGGTGCTGACCGGAACGCCCGCCGGCGTAGGTCCGCTTGTGGACGGCGATGAAGTGACCGTGTCAATTGAAGGGATTGGCTCGCTCACAAATTCAGTCATCGACAGCCCGTAGGATTAGTCGATTCGAGCCCTGCTCATAATTTGGAGCCACCTGAACCAAACTGAACGACTTGGGGGCGCCCGCTCGAAAAACTATGGTTATCTTGCAGTTTTTTGTCCGTACAGCCATTCTTAAGATTCACCCTTACAGAAATCTGGAGTGGCGTGTCTCGAGATAGGGCTTCCTGCGGATTTTCACTGCACCCAAGTTGGATTAAACTCATCTATTGGAATGGCCGAAACGTCTTGTGGTCTGGAGACGTTGACTTATGAACGGTGATTTTCGTCTATATTCCCTTATCGCCCTGGCAGGCGCAGGCTTCCTGATGGTGGCTACCTCATGGGCCCGAAGCCGGCGCAAGACTCCCGATCAGCGGGAGCGCGAACGTCGCATGCGCATTAACGAGATCGGACGCATCACGGACGGCACCGTCATTGATGTGAGTGAAATGCAGAACAATGGCTCGGACGAACTGCAGCTGCTGATTTACCACTACGATGTCGCCGGCGTCAGTTATGACGCCTCACAGGACGTGAGCAGCCTGCGCCACATGGTGGACCTGCACTCCTGCCGCTCCGGGCTGATGACCTCCATCAAGTACGATCCCAGCAATCCGGGCAACTCCATCGTAATTTCAGAAAACTGGTCAGGACTGCGGCACTGATTTTTCGTCCATCCCGAGCGCAGCGAGGGAACCCTATAGCCTCATCGATATCAGCGCAGGAAAAGAATATCTATCCTTGCTCGCTGAAACTTCTTCATGGCTTGTGTCGCATTGTTTTAGAGTAGGGCTCAATCGCTTCGTTTGGGACGCGGAAGAAGCAGCTATATTGATATATATCAATATAGTTTCAGTTCGCCCCCAGCGCTTCCACGATTCGGTCAAAGTCTTCCAGCGACCCGTATTTCAGTATGATCTTGCCCTTGCCTCGGCGGTCTTTGATCTCAACCTTCACGCCCAGGGACCGCTCCAGAGTTCTCTGCGCCTCGCGCACGTTGGGATCGAGGGGCTCCGCGGGTTTTTCCTGCTTCGGCTCAGGAGGAACGGGGTTCAACAACCTTGCCGCCAACTCTTCAGTCTGGCGCACTGATAACTGCTTCTCAATCACCTCGCGTGCCGCTCGTTCCAGTTGCTCCGGAAACCCTACAAGTCCGAGCAAGACCTTGCCGTGGCCAAAGCTGATCACGCCACTCTCCAGGGCTTCCTGCAACGCTTCCGGCAGTTTCAGCAGGCGAATGAAGTTGGCGATGCTGGCGCGGTCTTTTCCCGTTCGCGCCGCTATCTGCTCCTGGGTCAAGCCGAACTCACGGCTCAGCCGTTCAAAGGCGCGGGCCTGCTCAACTGGATTCAGATCTTCACGCTGAAGGTTTTCAATGATCGTGATCTCCATGGCCTGTTCATTGGAGACCTGCTTGACCACGGCCGGAACAGTTGTCTTACCCGCGCGCCTGGAAGCAAGCCAGCGCCTCTCCCCCGCAACCAGCTGGAACCGTCCGTTGGCTCCCGGACGAAGCACTACCGGCTGCACCACGCCGCTGACACGAATGGATTCGGCCAACTCTGATAGAGCGGGTTCATTGATCTGACGCCGGGTCTGATATGGGTTTGGGTCGATCAGATCCACGGAAATCTCTTGCGGGCCCACCGAAGTCTGCGGCGCCGGCATGGCAATGGGAGCAGGAGCAGGTCTGCCAGGCAGGAGCGTGTCCAGGCCGCGTCCGAGTCCTTTACGCTTGTCATTCATCATGATTCATTCACTCTTTTCAGTTCAGTGTTGGCAAGATCACTGGTCTCGTCTTCGGTGGATGGTTGCAGGATTGACGCCTGTTGGGTTGACGCCTGGGGCCATCCGCGGCCCATCAGCTCTTTGGCCAGACGAATATAGCTCTCGGCGCCACGGGAGCGAACATCGTAGAGCAGCACAGGCTTGCCATAGCTGGGCGCTTCTGCCAGGCGGATATTGCGGGGAATAACGGTTTCCAGAAGCTTATCGCCGAAATGCTTCTTCAATTCGCTCGTCACCTGCTGGGCCAGGATCGTACGATCGTCATACATGGTCAGGACCACGCCTTCAATCTGCAGGTCAGGGTTGAAGCTCTGCCGTAGCCGCTCGATCGTATCCAGCAGTTCGCTCACACCTTCCATAGCAAAATATTCAGCCTGCATAGGCACGAGGACGGAATCGGCGGCCACGAGGGCGTTAAGGGTCAGCAGATCGAGCGCAGGAGGGCAATCCAGAACGATGAAGTCGAACTGGTCACGAATGGAGGCAAGTGCTTCCCGAAGACGAAACTCGCGTCTCTCGGCGGACACAAGCTCGATGTTGGCTCCAATCAGGTTCTTGTGAGACGGGATCAGGCTGAGGCCTTCCAAGTCCGTCTTGACGATAGATTGACCGGCATCCGCGTCTCCCAGCAGGAGATGGTAGGTGCTGATGCGATCAGGATCACGCCGAAGGCCCAAACCGCCGGTGGAATTGGCTTGGGGATCACAATCGACTAATAGGGATTTAACTTCCGCCGCCGCAAAGGAAGCTGCCAGGTTGATGGCGGTGGTAGTCTTGCCGACCCCACCTTTCTGGTTGGCAACTGCTATTACTCGTCCCATGGGGAGTTAGGTCTTGGAAGAAGCGCCGATTTCGAATGTAGCGAAGCGTGGTGATTTACGCAATGCCGCAAATTGGTGCATTGTTCCACGTGGAACGCCGTCCGTTTTGAATTATGGAATGTTCCACGTGGAACACGAAGTTTACTGGTTAGGTTCAAGATCGATGTAATCCCACTCGGCAGTCTCTTTTGGGCGATCTACGGCGACGGTGACTCTTTGAAGCGGTATCCATCGATGTCACGTTCCACTTTTACTATCTTGGTTCTAAGCTGCTTCGACTTAGACAAAAATGGTTAACTTGGCCGTCGTTGATATTTACTATCTTGATTATCCCAGGAAGATTTACCACTTTGAGCCGGCAATACCCCAACACTTAAGCAGAACTCTGCGAAAGCTTAGGTGCCGACCGCATTATTACTCCACTTTTACCGTCCTGGTACCCACCAACAAGATGCGGGAATGTCCTCCCGGCAACGAAATTTGGTCATTCCACTCCACTTCCCCTGCCAGGGCTGTGGCTGAAGCCTTCTGAGCGGCCCCAATCATCAGCGCGAGCCGTCCTTGCAGCGCTACCAGCCGAACGGCAATTGCCAAGGCTTCCTCGAACCTTTCTACGGCCCGCATAGTGACCAGACTCGCCCTGTCGGGGTAACTCTCGCCTCTTCCGGTAAAAACTAAGATGTTCTTCAACCCGAGCGCAAACGCCACCTCTTTCAGAAAAGTCGATTTCTTCTGGTTTGACTCGATCAGGGTGACATGTGCTTCCGGTACGAGCATCGCAATGGGTATTCCCGGGAACCCGGCTCCCGATCCCAGATCGATCACGCTGCTTGGGTAGGCTTGCGCACCCAATATTTTGGCCGCGAAAAAAGACTCTCCAAAATGCCTGGTCACGATCTCTTCAGGATTCCGCACGGCGGTCAAGTTCACCCGCGCATTCCATTTCAGCAATAGATCGATATACATCGATGTAGCGCGCAGCTGCTGTTCATCGAGCTTGGCGAAGGGTTCGAGCAGGCGATCAATGACGGCGGTGTCCACCATGCAATCGTAAATCAGCTTTCTTGATATTGGCGCACGGTTCCGGCGACTGGCGGCAGCGCGTCCAGCAGCTCGCGCACGGTTTGCTTGAGCACCGGGTGCCGCACGTCGGCTGCAATTTCCGCCAGCGGCTGGAGTACAAAGCGCCGCTGTTGCATGGCGGGATGAGGAATGGTCAGTTCCGGAGTGTCAACCACCTCATTGCCGAAGAAAATGATATCGATGTCAATGGTCCGCGGGCCCTTTAACTCAGTGCGGCGCCTGCCCATGGCTTGCTCCAGCCCCAGTGTTCGTGCCAGGAACTGCCTGGGCATCAACTCGGTCTGAACGGCCACCGCACAATTCAGGAACCAGGGCTGCTGGCGCTCAACTTCCACGGGTTCAGTCTCATAGAGGCTTGAAACTGCCGTCACAGCCCCTAGCTCTTCAAGGCGGCTGATAGCCTGGCGCAGGTTTGCCGCACGATCACCCAGATTCGATCCCAATGAGAGATAAACCGTTGTTTTCATGTGCGCTTCCAATCGGCAAACCTTAGATCGAAGGTGCTGTCACCCGTTTTGAGCAGGTGCCGTTACGTTGGTTACTTGGTCTTCGGTGTCAGTTTGGATACCTTTAAGCCCATGGCTTTGCAAGCGCTTCTCCTCAGCCGCGACCCTGAAGTACATCGTACGATACGCCGGGTTCTTGACGCGGCCAACATTGATCTGGACCTCTCCGACAACACTGACCAGGCCCGTCACATCCTGCTGCGGCGCAAATATGACGCGCTTCTGGTTGATTGTGACGACATGCCTAACGGCGCGCTGGTGCTGCGTGAGCTTCGCCGGGGAAAATCCAACAAGAGCTGCATAGCCTTCGCCCTGGTCAGCGGCAAAACGACCATTCAGCAGGCCTTTGAAATGGGCGCAAATTTCGTTCTGGACAAGCCGATCTCGCTTGAGCGGGCCACCCGCAGCGTCCGCGCGGCGCAGGGGCTTATCATGCGGGAACGCAGGCGCTACCACCGGCACCTGGTGAAAGCCACAGGGGCGATTCTGGTCGACCAGGGAGCTGAACTTCCGCTGAACATCACCAATATCAGTCACGGCGGTATTTCCATTGAGTGTTCGCGCAAGCTGGATGAAGGCGGCGCTGCCCGCGTCCGCTTGCAGTTACCCGGAACCAAACGCGCGCTGGACATCAAAGGAGAAGTGGTTTGGTCTACTCCCGAAGGGCGCGCAGGAATTCGCTTTCAAGTCCTCTCTGCCGACGCAAAAAAGGATCTGGATGCATGGCTGGAGAAACGCGCGTTACCGCTGGGCGGTGGGGCCATGTTCATCAACGCAACAACAGTTTAGGGGATAAATCAAGCTCCGCTTGGGCTGTGCGCCGAAGCGGCCACGCTTTCCGGCAATTCCTGGGCCTGCCCGGCTTCCGTAGTTTCTTCCCACAATGAGCGGTCTTTCAGCAGACGCGAGACCAGCGCGGTGTGCATGGCATGGCCAGCACGATCGGCCACAATGTGTCCAATGATCTGTTTTCCCAGCAGCGCCAGATCGCCAATCAAGTCCAGGACCTTGTGGCGTACGAATTCATCGGCAAAACGCAGCGGACCGTTCTTCACACCGGTTGCCGTAAGGACGATCACATTCTCTTCTGAGGCGCCGCGTATCAGCCCCATGTTCTTCATGGCTTTCTCTTCGCTGAGAAAGCCAAACGTCCGGGCCGCCGCCAGCTCTTTCCGGTAAAGGTCCTGGGAGAGATCAATTTCAAAAGACTGTTCGCCGATGGGAGGCGCAAAGTTGATCTTGTAGGCCACGGTGTAGCCGGATGCCGGGTAAGCCGCAATAAATTTATTGCCTTCGCGGACCTCGATTTCGCGCAGGATTCGCAGATAGGAGCGCTTCTTGCGCTGCTGTTTGAGCCCGGCACCCAGCACCATATCAACAAAGGGCTTGGCGCTCCCGTCCAGAATTGGCAATTCCAGGTTGTTCAGCTCAACTACGGCGTTGTCCAGCCCAATTCCGATAAACGCGGACAGCAGGTGTTCTGTGGTGGAGATGAGGACGCCCTGCTTCTGTAAGCTGGTGGCGTAGCTTACGCGGGCTACGTTGCGGCCCACCGCTTCAATTTCAAAGCCGTCCAGATCAACCCGGCGAAAAACAATGCCTGTCCCTGCTGGAGCAGGCAGGATTCTGAGCGTTACTTGAGCCCCGCTGTGTAACCCGACCCCCCGGCATTCGACGGGAGTCCGAACTGTCTGTTCAAATGGCAAGTGATTCCAACCAAACAGATTACACCGGTGCTGGAGGTTGCCAGTGTTGTTTTTTTACAACAGATCGTGGTTGCTGGGCCGCTGAGAACTACTGTGCCTTAACCGGATTGATCTTGGCGACCGCAGGGTCAAACAGCGACTCCGGCGGATGGGTGTTGTAGGTAACGTTCAAAATGATCTGCTGGGAAACGGTTTCCCCATTGCGCCTGGTGAGGATGCTTCGCGGCGTATTGACTCCCTGAATTACCTTCCAGTTGCCGTAGATAGTGGATTCTTCGTCACGCTCGCGGTAGCGCGGGTCGCGGGTGCTGAATCGCTTTTCCATGGGCAGGTGCGTATCAGGCGAGACTAGAAGAGTCACAGATTCATTTTTGGAATTGATGATGGTGATCTTTTCCGCCATCTGGCCTTCGGAAAGGCTGGGGCCTTCATCCAGCAATAGAATGCCGG
>WNFM01277492.1_pt1 | contig 14320 bp, 12 predicted proteins | sample 5400271 | NCBI WGS metagenome assembly WNFM01 (sample SAMN13153352, study PRJNA577476) | soil metagenome | isolation source: 60 cm saprolite on Douglas fir-dominated hillslope | place: USA:California | collected 2013-09-17 | reverse complement strand
GTTCCTGCCGGTATACGTAGCCCTGCTGCCGTTCCTCAGTGGCACGGCGTTGCTGATGTCTGCCCTGGTCGGGGCGGATGTAGTGGTCGCCAGCGGGATCGCAGCCAGGCTCGCGCAGCGCGGATACCTGCACGGCTGGGGCAAGCCTGACCTCCGGCTCGGCTGGGAGATCTGCCGATACGGCATTCGTGGTCAGGTCGGGGGGATGCTGTCGCTAATTAACCTCCGCCTCGACGTCGCCATACTCGGGGCGCTGATGGGGCCAGGCACGCTCGGTGTCTATGCCGTAGCGTCGAAGTACGCCGAGCTCCTCCGCCTGCCAGGACTGGCGATCACGTACGTGCTGTACCCGCGCCTCGCCATGCGCGACCGGCAGTACGCGGCCCGGCAGGTCGCTAATCTGCTGCCGCGCGCATTCATCATCACCGCGCTAGCCGCAATCCCGCTTGCGGCCGCCGTTCCGCTGCTACCCCTCATCTACGGCCATGCGTTCGCCGGAGCCGTGGTCCCTGCGTACATCCTGCTGTTCGGCCTCATCGGTGAAGGTGTGGCCGGCCTGGTCAGCGCCTACCTCTACGGCGTCGGGCGGCCGGGCGCGAATTCTCTCGCACTCGGCGTATCCGTCGTCGTCACGATCGTGCTTGATATCCTGCTCATCCCGCACCATGGCGCGATCGGTGCTGCCATCGCGTCCGCCGCGGCATACCTGACCAGCAGCGGTGCCCTGCTGTGGTGCTATTTCGCCGTACGCAGATCAGTCCGGCATTCCCGGCACCAGGCCGCGGCAGTGCGTGCGTCATGACCGGGAGGTTCCGCCTCAGCCTCGGCGCAAGGCACGTCATCGCCGTAATCGCCATCGTCGCCGTAGCAATAGCGGCGGCCGGGTGCGAACTGAGCGGACTTCAACGCGCTAGCGCTGGACCCGCGTCCGCACGGGCGAAGGCTACCCCGCCCGGTTCCCCTGCAATGGCGCCGATCGCCTCGTATCAGGCGGCGGTGACGACGGCGCTCGCCGATCATCTTCGTGTCTGGATTGAAGCCGATCTGGTGAAGCGCTGGAAGGAAGGGCCACGGTGGTTTCGCACCGCGGTCGACCGAGTGGCCGCGCTAGCGCACAGGCCTGGCGTCGTCGGCATCAAGGTCGCGGACGAACTCGGGTATCGCGACGGGATGGACAGCGCCGCGGAGATCCGGCGGTTCCTGTCCGACACGGCCCGCGCCTTGCACGCCGCAGCGCCGGGGAAGCTGATTCTCGTCGACATGGTGGTGCCCGAGCTGGGCTGCCTGCCGGGCCACCAGGCGCCGGGCTCCGGTGCCGCGGATTGCGCCGCCCGGGCCCGGTCGGCTTATCCGCAGCTGACGCTGGCCGCGGTGGATAGCTACCTGCGGTTGCGCGCGATCGACGTGCTTGACCTCAGTACCGGCTTGCTGGCGAACAGCACCTACGCGGCGTGGGGCACAGCGGTGGTCGCGGCGCAGGAGGCGGCCTGGCGGGAGGTCAGGCGGCGCGGCTGGGCCGGCCTGGTGCGGCTGCAAGCCCGTAAGGCCCTCGCCCACCCGGGCGACTACGCGGGCACGGCCGCTCAGGCTGCCGCCGAGATACAGGTGTTCGTCGATATTCCCCTGGCCAACGGCGCCCAGGCTGTCGACATCTGGACATGGCATCAGGAGTACGACGGGCGGATGTACCAGCTGATGAATCCGGGCATGCGGCCGAACGCGTTGTGGGATCAGCTTGCGCAGCTGCGCCGTGCGGGCGATGTGCTCTTCACCCACATGAGCCCGCACTCCGTCGAGTCAGGGATGAGCAGCGATCTTGCTGTGATTGCCACCGCGTTCACCGACGTCTTCCTGCCGGCAGGTACCGGATGACCGGCAGCGAGTGGTGTCATCATGCCACATTACCTGGCCCGCGGCGCCGGGAGCGAGGCGCGCTCCGCACGCGGGAGGGCGACGGTGAGCGGAGAATCGATGCGGATCACGTATCTCGGCCACGCCGGCTTGCGCGTCGACGGCGAGGACCTACGGCTGCTGATGGATCCGTGGCTGTCCGAGCGGGGTGCATTCCAAGCTGCCTGGTTTCAGTTCCCGGCTAACTCGCACCTCAGCAGGCCTGCCCTGCTGGACAGCGACTACGTCACTGTCTCGCACGAGCACCTTGATCACATGGACCTGTCCGTCCTGTCCGGCCTCGGAGCCAGTACGACCGTGCTCATCCCGCGGTATCCGGGATCAAACTTCCGGAACCGTCTCAGCGCCGCGGGGATCCGCAACGTACAGGAAGTACCTGCCTGGAGCAGGTACCCACTCAACGAGCGCGGAGACTGGCTGGCTTTCATTCCCGAGCAGTCGCCCATGTGCCATGATGCGGCCGTCCTGGTGCGTGCAGGAGCGGCATCCCTGCTGCACTGCAATGACGCGAGGCTGACCGCGGGTCAGGCGCGTCGGGCGGTCGCCGAGTGCGGTGGCCATGTGGATGTGCTGGCCCTGCAGATGTCCAGCGCCACCTGGCATCCGATCTGCTACGAATACCCGCCGGCGCAGATCGCGGAGATCTCCGCGGCCAAGCGCGCGGCGAAGTTCAAGGCGGCGGGACGATTGGCCAGCGTCGTCAGGCCAGGACTCACGGTCCCCTTCGCAGGCCCGATGTGTTTCCTCGATCCCGAGATCAGGCGGCACAACCGCTGGCTCAAAGCTCCCGGGTTGTTCCCCGACCAGAAGCAGGCAGTGGATTACCTGCGTCCGCGGCTGCGTGGCCAGCAAGTCGCCCTGTGGCTGCCCGGTGACATGTTCGACCCGCTATCCGGTCGGCATGTAGCTGACAGCCTCTGGCGCGACTTTGACTTCAGCGACTGCGACGAGTACCTGGACGCATACGCCCGCGCGCGGCGTCCCGAGATCGAGGCAGTCCGTTCCGCTTTCCCAGAGCCGGGAGCGGACCTTCGCGATGCCTTTGTAGAGCACTTCCGGCGCCTTGGCGAGCTGAGTCCGTATTTCCTCGAGCGCATCGACATGACGGTGCGATTCGAGGTAACCGGAGCCGTCGAAGGACGCTGGGACGTCGACTTGCGCCCCGAGGGGGTGCGCGTCGACCTCAAGGGCCGGGCCAGCCGACCTGAGTACCGATTCCGGCTGGACTCGCGCTGGCTCGCGCCGATCGTGTTCGGCCAGATCGGCTGGGAGGACCTCCTGTTGTCGATGCGCTTCTCGGCGTGGCGGAACCCGGATATATACAACGACTACCTGGTCGGCCTGCTCAAGCACGCCGAGCCGGATGCCCTCGCGTGCGTCGAAGCGTACGAGCGGGGCCGAACGGCCGACGAGAAGGTGGTGGTCGAGTCCGCTGGCGTCCGATACCAGGTCAGCCGGTACTGCCCGCACGCGGGCGAGGATCTGGCGATGAGCAGCACCATCGCCGACGGCGTGATCCGCTGCCTCGGGCACAACCTGGAGTTCGATCTCGCTACCGGCAGTTGCTTCAACGCCCGCTGCGACCCGCTGGCCACTCGCACGCTCGGGCCCGTTCCCCGTGCATCGATCGATTCACCGGAACTGGAGGCGTTCTTATGCCGTCAGCAGATGGGTTCATTAGCCCGCCGAGCGCTGGGCAGGCCCACGCGGGCACGGCCGATGTTCCGGTGCCGGAACCGCGGCAGGGCCTGGCGGCGCGGCAGCCGGGAATCGGCCCGAGCCCTGGCCGCAGGTGCCTGGATGTCGTGGTCGCGGTACTGCTCCTCGGACTGTCGCTTCCGCTCTTGCTCGTCATCGCGGTCGCCGCAGGCTTGAGCACAGGCGGCTCGCCGATCTTCCGGCAGCTCAGAGTGGGTCAAGGCGGCATTCCGTTCACGCTGTACAAATTCCGTACAATGCGCCTCGGCCTATCCGGCCCCGAGGTGACGGCTCCCGACGACCTCCGGGTGACGCGCCTCGGCGGCCTGCTGCGCAAAACCAGCATCGATGAGCTACCGCAGATGGTGAACGTGCTGCTCGGGCACATGACGCTTGTTGGCCCGCGGCCCGAGTCGGTGGCCCTGGCGGCGCGGTATCCGGGCGATTTCCAGTTCATATTCCGATACCGTCCAGGGGTCACCGGCCCCAGTCAGGTGCTCGTGCGGGACGAGAAGGTGCTCGGCGACGTCGGCGACGTGGAGGCGTACTACCTTAGTGAACTCGTCCCGCACCGAGTCGCTACCGATCTGAGCTACCTGAGCAACCCGACGCTTGTAGTGACCGTCAGATGGCTGGTCGGCACCGGGCTCTACCTGGCGGGGCTAGCGTGGCGCCGGGCCGGAGCCGCAGCCGATGCCGCCGGCATTCCACACGCGGCCGTGAGCGCTTCTGCCGACAAGTTAGCCCGCCGCGGCGGGGGCAGCGCGGCCAGGGCTCGTCGCGGCGGCGCTCACTGGAACGTGATGACCTGGGCCAGCCATGTTCCGCTCGCGCTGCCAGTGGCGGTGAAGGTGCCTGGGGCGCTGGCTATCTGGTAGGCGCGACCCAGGGAGTTGGAGCCGACGCTGTATGTCGTCAGACTGGTCCAGCCGGAGCTCCAGCCGAGTGACGTGCCGCCGAAGGTCGCAACCGTCGCGTAGTCAAACTCCCCAGACCGGGCCGTCGTGCCCGTCGCACCGGACGAGAAGGTGCTCCCGCTCCCGCTGGCTGCTGCCGCCTGGTCCACGGCACTGACTCCGGAGACCTCGTCGGCGGTGATCCGGTAGGTCGACGCTGTCGGGAACTTCAATATCACCTGGTCGTTCACCGTCAGGCCGCCGGCCGCTATCCCGGCCAGAGTGACGAGGCGATCGCCGCTGCCATCGGATATGTCACTGACCACGTTGAGAGTGTCACCCAACGTGTCGGTGCCGGTGACCGCTCCGGTTGCCGAGGTGCCCGTAAGCTGCACAGTTGCGATGATCAGATCTCCGGCAGCGACACCGCCGGAACGCCAGACGGTGACGTACCCGGACGTGTGCGAGGACGTCGAGTAGTTTGTCGCGATCTGGTTGACGTACTTCGCCTGGCTAGTGCCAGACGAGCTGACCGTGACGGTCTGGGTGGCCTGTGAGGTGAGCCCGTTGCCGTCGGTCGCGGTCACCGTGACCTGGTAGCCGCCGGCGGACTGGTAGGTGTGGCTGGCGGTGGCGCCGGGCTGGGGGCCGACGGTGGTGCCCTCGCCGAAACTGAAGGTGTAGGTGCTGATCGGCGAGCTGCCGGCGATCGAGCCGGAAGCGTTAGCGGTGACGGCCAGCGGAGCGGTGCCGGAGGCCGGGCTGACGGTCAGCGCGGCGGTCGGACCGGTGGCAGGCCCGCCGCCCCCGGACTGAAACTCGTAAGCGCCCATGTCGTCGAACGGAGAAACGCCTACGATGTCTGTCGGCTGATGGCCAGAGACCGAGGTGTTCGCCGCGTCGCTGGCCGGGGACCCAGCGGTCAGCTGGAAGTCAGCTGCCGCGGCGTTCGCGAACGCCGGGTTCTGGAATTTCCCGTGCTGCTCCTGGCCGGTGGCGGCGTAGAGAGCCTGGTGCGTGCTGTAGTGCGTGCCCGCCCAGGTGTACTCGGTGCCTGAGCCGCCGATATTCCCCACCCGCCGGTTGCAGAGGTTGGTGTAGTCTGGCTGGCCGTCAGTCTGGGCGATTGGCGTCGGATTGATGACGGCACCGGTCGCGTTGTTCATCGAGATGTTGTCGACGATGGTGTAGTCGCCGCTCGTCCCCTCGACGTTGATGCCATCAGTGCAGTTGCCGTACACGGTGTTGTTGATGATCCGCCCGCCAGTCACGTTGTAGTCATCGATGCCGTGATCGCCGTTGTCATAGGTGACATTGTTCGCCACGAGTGTGTTATTGGCGCCCGGGTAGATATTGATCCCGGTGTCTTCGTTGGCGTAGGTGATGTTGCCAATGATGGAGTTGCCCGGCGCTACATCGTCGATGCCGTTGGCATTGCGCTCATACTGGTAAGCATTGTGATAAGAGGTGTTCCCGGTAAGCAGCATGCCGGTCGTGGATCCGGTGAGGTAGATGCCGTGGGCTGAGTTGTCATGGGTGCGGTTGCCATGAACTAGCCCGCCCTTCAGGTTACTCAGGTAGATGCCGCTAGCCGGGCTCGATACGGGCGTCCCAGCGAACGATTCGGTGTTGTCGGAGATGGTATCGTCGCTGCCGCCCGACACGGAGATGCCGTAGGAACCAGTGCGCGTGATCACGTTGCGGGACACCGTATCGCTCGCGCCGCCCGAAATGGATATGCCTGCCGACGAGGTACCGCTGATAGTGAACCCGGAGATTACGATGTAGCTCCGGTTGGACAGGGAGAATGCCTTCGTGCCTCCAGTCACCGTCACACCGGGACCGGCCATGAAAGTGATGGGGCTGCCCGCGGTACCCGAGTTCGTCGGGTTGACGGACGTACCGGTATACGTGCCAGCGTCAACCTCGACGGTGTCGCCAGCAAGGGCCTTCTTCGCGGCTGCCGCGATCGTGCAGAACGGCTGAGCCGCGGTCCCCTGGCCCGTATCCGAACACGATGCGGACGTGTTGTCTACGATGTAACTGGCCGATCCCCGGGCGGACATTTCGCCAGAGCCGTTGACGGTGAGCATTGTGAGGACAACAGTCCCGACGTAAACGGCCAGCCGGACCGTTCGAGGTTGACTGACTAGCATCGGATCATCCAATGGCAGGTCACATAGCCGGACATAGTCGCAGCACTTTCCCAAGCTAGGATAAATTTAGAGCGCAGCAAGCAAGCCGCTGGCGAGGTCGCAGAAGCTGGCTGGCGCCGGGTCTTGCATTGAGTGCTTTACCAACGCGTCTCTATGTTGTTTCCGGGTAACTTGCATCCGAAACCAGCCACGATCCGCAATTTTGGCGAACGTCACGACAGGACGGCCATCGAATCGAATGGCCCATACCTGGACCCTGCCCCCCAGTTGCGCCGTTTTCGGCAGGTCAGTGTGGGTGCGTTGGCGTTAGCCTCGATCCTTCGCGTGGCTGCTGATCTTGCTGTTGCTGGTCTTCGATCCTGCCCGGCGGCGTTGTTGTCGTGTGAGGGGCATGAGTCTGGGCCGGCTGTCGTGCCGGCGGCGGGTTCCGAGGTCCTTGGGTCGCGCCGAAGGGGACTGAGCCTTTTCAGGCTGGCCATGGTGCAGCGCGGAGCCGGCTGAAGGCGGTGGCGAGGTGGGTGGCCCAGGGCCAGTCCTGGTCGAGCCTGAGCTGGCAGCGCCGGCCGGTGCGGATCAGGCGGGCGGCCATGCTCAGGACCCGGTAGCGGAATGCGGCCGGCTCGCAGCGGGCCAGCTCGCCGGCGAAGCACAGGGCCTGGGCCCAGGTGAGCAGGTCGGCGGCGGCCAGGGACAGTTCCAGCCAGGCCCTGTTCTGCTTATATCCGCGTTAGGGCAGGTTCCGCAGGCCGGTTGCCTTCTGGGCGCGGATCCTGTCCTCGACCCGGGGCGTGGGATCGGTGCCGGACTTCGAGGTCGGCGAGCTGCCCGCCGCGGGTGTCGGTGAGGAACGCGGTGAACCGGTGTCCGCTGATGTCGGTGAACCGCAGCTGCGCGCCGGGGTGCGGCCGTTCCCTGCGGATGATCAGCCTGGACCCCTCTGGCCAGGCGTCGAGGTCACGCAGCCGGTGATCTCGGCGACCTGCGCGCCGTCGCGGGGCTGCCCGTCGATGTCGTAGGCGGGAGTCCAGGCCCGGGCCGGGACCCGGAGGACCGCGTCCTGGACGGCCTCGTCGACGGCGAACCCGAGGGAGAACTGGCAGCCTCGGTCCCGTAGCGCGGCGGCGAACTTATGCGTCGCCCAGGCGGCGTCGGTGCGGACAAGGAGCTGCGGGGAGGCCGAGTCACCGGGGCTGGCCGGGCGGATGCGGGCAGGGCGGCGATCGCCATGCCCAGTACGGTGACGTGGCCGGCGGCGGTGTTGCTGCCCGAATTGCCCGGGCGCAGCAGCCCGGCCAGCGCCTCCCCGCCCGAGACGTCAGGCCGGTCCAGGTAGGCCAGCAACGGGTGGAAGCATAGGTCCGCTTCCAGGTGGCGGCCGCGTTCTCCTTGTCGCTGTGCGCGATCGTGATCGTCGCGTCCAGGTCGATGGTCAGCCCGGCCGCCACGTCCGGTCCGGCGCCGGCTGCCCAGGCCCGCTCCCGGGCCGCCGCCCGCACCGCCCGGAGCCGGTCCAGGTGCGCCTCATCAACCCGCTCCGCCGCGCGCCACGCCGTCGGCTCACTGGCCACCGCGCCGAACAGCTTGCCCTGATCGCGCAGCACCGCCAGGTGCGTCAGCGCGTCGCCGCCGTCGGCGATCATCACCGCCAGGTCCGCCAGCACCCGCCCGGGCAGATGAACCGACGGCGCAGCCCGGTAGGTGTCCAGCAGCGCCTCGGTCCACCCCGCCGCCAGCCCGGTCTCCACGGTCAGCTCCCGCAGCAGCAGCGTCCCCGCCCGCGACACCAGCCCGGTCCCGTCCGCGCTGACCTTGACCCGGCGCGCCCGCCTGTTAATGTTCACCCCAGAGGTGCCTTCCTGCCCGGGATCCATGGACTCAGCAAGCCCATTTTCCCAGGCTGGGCAGGCACTTCTTCATTCCCCGACCGTGTCGCGCCAATTACCGCGAAAGACGGAGGTTAGGAGCGGATCTGCAGCCGGGCATGCGAAGAATGCTCAGATCGCCGTGTGCCGAGGCTCCTGACCGACGCTCCTGCCTCCTCCACGCGGTCTGACGCTTCAGGTCGCGGCCATGACCGTTCCTGTGCGGCAGCCCGGCGGGCAACCGCTGCGGCTTGCACGGCGGAATGGACGTTGAGCTTCACCATGAGCCGCTGGATATGAGTACGCACGGTATTCCTCGACAGGTAAAGCTGGCTGGCAATCGCCTCGGGGCGCATGCCCATGCCCAGCATGCTAAGGATCTCCTTTTCACGCCGCGTCAGCTTGGCGAGGAGCATGTCGCGTTCGGTAACGTCGCGCCGGGCTGTCTTCAGGGCCGCGATGACGCCGGTCAGCAGTCGTGGCGGTATCCAGGTCTCGTCACACAGCGCTCCGCGAACCACTTTCAGCAGGTGCTCGATCGGTTCCTCCTTGGGTACCCATCCGGAGATCCCGATCTGGACCGCATCGATGACCTGTCGCACGTCTGTGGCCCCGGTCATGACGACGATCCTCATGTTGGGTTGCGCCGCCAGCGCCTCAGCCGCGAACCACAGTCCATTATGTCCGTCAAGATCGAGATCGAGGAGCAGCGCATCGAAGTGATGCCGAAGCAGAGCCCGCCGCGCTTGCTCGATGCTCGTCGCGGCGAGAGCGCGCATGCCTGGTTCCGCGCTGAGCCTGGTCGCCAACGCGTCGGCGAAGGTGACATAGTCGTCGAGAACGAGAAGTCGCCGCAGCGAATGCGCGGGAAGCTCGTGACTTGCGGCGCCGCACTGCGGTACGAAGGTGCGCGTCATCGGTTAAAGCCAGCCTGCTCGGATACCCGGCTGAGGGCGCGTTCACCGGATGGGCCGGCCCAGCCACGCCGCGCGGCCATGCCGCTCGCCTCCAGCCGTGAGTGTGCCCCGAGCTTCTCCAGCACTCTCTGCGAGTGAGTCCGAGCGGTGTGCACCGTGATTTCCAGTGACCGCGCGATCTCCTTCGTCGCCATGCCGTCCATCATGAGCTTCAGGACTTCCTGTTCGCGGAGGGTGAGCTGGGCAAGTTGGGAGTCACTGTCCGGTGTGATCTCTCGATTGCATGCGCGGATCTCCGTTAGGCCGGAGACGGGGTCACTCCGCTGCACGCCGGCTCGAACGCGATGGAGAACCGCGATTAGCTCCGTTACATCTACATGGCGGCTGACGAGGGTGGCTGCACCGATGTCGGCTCTGGTTATCAGAACCGATGAGTTAGGACCGTCCATCAGGACGACCGCTCTGACTGCCGGATACCAGGCGCGCAGCGCGCTGAGGATGTCGATGAACCTACTACCCGGAAGGCGCGCTGACACTAGGCAGACGTCAGGCTGCTGGCTGGCAACTGCGGCTAGGACCTCTTGCGGAGTGCGCGCTAGCGCGGCTATGGTAAGGCCCCGCTGGGCGAGAGCTGCGGCCAGTGCCTCCATGCACAGCCGCTGATCGCTGCCGAGGACGAGCTTCACTGACGGCCAGCCTCTCTGGCAGCCGAGCTGATCGGCAGCCGCAGCCGCATGAGGGTCTGGCAAGTCGTGCGGCCGGTGCTTACGCTCCCTCCGTGCAGCTCAGGCGCGCGCGGCTGCACGGCCGCGGCGCAGGCGGGCGCGCGGACTGCTGCCATTGGCTGGCGCGAGTCAGGCGGGAGTCGCCGAGCTATCTCGTTATTGTCGGGCAAACAGTTTCGCCACCTCCCGGCCGTCGAACCAGGTTCCCCGTATCGGACGTCGAACATCGTGCGCGTACCTTGAGGTCACTTTGGTCCCCGGCAACGACCGGTCCGTTCTGAGCTGTGAACGCTAGCCGTTGCGGAGGCGCTGATCGTCGAAGCAAGTGGCGCCTGAGAAGCGCCCAACACTCTTCGTGAGCGGTTGTTACTCAGCGTCAGATACCCAGGGTGTCGGCTAGCCAACAGTGATTGAACGTCTGATGACGTGAAGATGTCGTTACGGTGATCCTGTGATCTTCATGTCCACCTCGCCGAATCCACCTCGACTATGGCGCTGACCAATGTTCTGGCGATTCCGCCGACATCCCGACCTTTCCGGGATCGGCTACGCTGCCGAGGGCCGATGGCGGCAGGCACCTGGACTCCAGATGTTCACGCCGGGCCATGCTGGCAGCAGTCCGGCGACCGCAGGCGTTCGACGTCACCGGCACCTGGTCCGAGCTCCGCGCCGATGGTGGCACGGGAGGTGAGCGCCTTGGTGTGGTGTTGTGGGTGGACCGCGACTGGGCTGCGCTGGAGGGCTCGCACGAGCGCGTGCGGTTCGCCGGGCGTGCACAGGTCGGTGAGCAGTGTGTCCAAGGTGGCGGTGACCCGTCGGTCGCAGTGATGGCGTGGTGGTAGGCGGCGCGGAGTTCGGGTATCTGCCCGGGCGATGCGTGGCGTTAACGTGGACGAGGTCGTCGTTTTCGGGGAGCAGGCGGGCTGGGGAGTAGATCCAGCCCGGCGGCTGCCTGGTCGGCGGACTGCATGTCCTGGCGCGTGATTTGAGTGACGGTGTCGATGGCGCGCCCGACGGCGACTAGGACAATAGCGACGTCGTCAGGAGTGCGCGCCAGGTCTGCTGGAGTGCGTGGCCGGCCGGCGTTGGCGTGGGCTGGCGTCCAGGTGCCGGTTCGGGCCAGGCGCCCGATCCAGAGGACGAGGTCGTCTAGTTCGGCAGCGATGAGGGACAGGCGGCGGCTGGTTCCGGTGGTGAGCAGGTCCCACGCGTGCGTCACGGTTTGCCAGGATTGCCAGGCCATGCGCATGGCGTCGGCGGAGTGGTGGAGAGCTTCCTGGTGATGGTCGGCTAGTGCGAGCTGGCGGCTTCGGTCGGCGACAGTCCGCAGGAGCAGTTCGCTGTTGTGGCCGATGATGGCGGCAGCGAGTGCGTTGTGCCGCCAGCAGGCGGCTGCCGAGGGGGACGGCCAGCCAGACTGGCCGGCTGGGCGGTGCGCGAGGTGGCGGAGCCGGGCTGCGCTGGCGGTCGCGCCGGCGCACAGTTCGGCTGCGGAGACATCCTTGTCTGCTGGCGGTTGCCTGGGTGGCGGCAGGTTCGCCGGGATGGTGTGCAGGAGCAGCTTGTTGAGGTCGAGGCCCGGCTGGTCGGGTCGTCGACGTGCGCGGAAGCCGTGAGGGTGAGCCATTTCGTTGCGTCGAGTAGTGCTTGTCTGGTGACCAGCGTGATGTCGCTGTTGGGTGCTGGGCGTGACAAGCGGGCGGTCAGTCGCGCGAGGTGCGGGGCGGGTCCGCAGAGCTCACGCATCAGTGCGGCAGCGATCGGGCGTGCGTTCAAGGTTGGTGCCCAGAGCGGATCACTGCCGGCGTCCGATGGAGCGGAGTCGTGGGTGTGGACGAGGTCGCGGCCGGCGAGCAGGTCATCGGCGGCGGCGCGCAGGTCTGCGGCGACCGGGTGCCCGGTGTCAGCGCGGTTGCCGGCGGTCTGAGCGACGCGGTGGATGCTCTCGGTGGCGTGCAGGAGGGTCAGCCGGATCCCGATAACGGTCAGCTCCTGCCTAGTCGGGACAGGCGAGGTCACTGCTGCTCCCGGGGGGTGCAAGCCGTCACAGGCGTATCGCGCTATGACGGTAAGCAGCCGGTCAAGCTCAGCGGTGACTTCCGCGTGCGCGGCCGCGGGCAGACGGCCGCGGTGCTGTTCGGCCGCGGCGATGCGCTGGCCCGCGATGGTTAGGAAGTCACCGAGCGCGGGCGTCATCGGCGGAAGCCAGAAGCTGGTGGATCTGCCTCGCCGCCGCCGCGGCATCGTGGCAGGCCCGGCGATCCTGCGACGTCTGCGCTAGGTCGGCCGCGTCCACCGGACATCCAGTCTCACGGCCTCATCCCAGGGCAGATCGGAACGGCCATTCACTTGCCACAGGCCGGTGATCCCTGGTTTCACCGCAAGCCTGCGCCGCACATATTCGCCGCAGGAGATCATTTCGTCGGGTAGCGCGGGACGCGGCCCGACCAGGGACATGTCTCCGGTAAAGACGTTGACGAGCTGCGGCAATTCGTCCAGCGAGTAGCGTCTGAGCCAGCTGCCCGCGCGGGTAACGCGCGGGTCCTTACGCATCTTGAACAGCAGGCCGTCGCTCTCATTAAGACGACTAGCTCTGCCCTGCGCTGCTCTGCGTTAACCACCATGGTGCGGAACTTAAAGAGGGTGAATGGCTGGCCGTCCTTGCCGACCCGGATCTGCCGGAACAAGACGGGACCCGGGCCCTCCATCCTGATCACCACCGCAATGGCCGCGAGCACCGGAAGCAGGAGCACGACTGCCGCCCCGGCGAAGACGCGGTCGAAGGCGGACTTGACCAGGCACTTTATGCCAGTGAACTCGGGGTGATCGACGTGCAGCAGGGGTAGTCCGGCTATCGGCCTGATCGTCGTCCGCGGGCCGGCCACGTCAAGCAGGGCAGGTGCCACGCAGATGTCGGTGCCGGTTTTCTTGAGCGCCCAGGCCAGGTTGCGCAACCGGGTGCCCATCATCTCGCGGCAGGCCATTACTGCAACGGTGTCTGCCTCGACGCGCTGGACGACATCCCCCACGCTGTGCAGCCCGCCGATCACAGGGATTCCTTCGATGGTCGTCGGATTGTCGGGGCCGACAACGCACGCCCCCACGATCGACAGCCCGTGGTAGGTCTCGCGCCGCAGCACGGCAGCCAGCTCAGAGATGACGTCCGGGTACCCGACGACGACCACCTTGCGCATGCAGGAGCCCTGGGCCCGCAGCCGGTGTAGCCGTTTGCGGAGGCAGAAACGGCCGAGAAGATCGAAGGTCGTCATGGCTGGAAGGGCGATGACCACGTACCCGCGGGCCAGGTCGATTTTGGCCGCAAAGGAGCAGACCGCCACTACGGCCGTCAGGCATACGCCAGCATTCAGAACGCGGCGGAACTCGTCAGAGCCCACGCCGATGAGTCTCTCGTCGTAAGCGCCGGTCAGCTGAAGCGCAACCAGCACCAGCGCCGGCAGGGCCAGGACCAGCCAGATGTAGGCCGAGTCGTTGGTATCGGCGCTGCCGAACCTGGCCTCGAACGCCAGCCAGCCAGCCGCGAGGGCCGAGCAGACATCCACGATCACGAGCTGGCGCAGATAAGCGCCCGTCCAGGCCCGAACATGGCGCACGGCCAGCCGTGTCAGCAAGCTGACCTGAACTTGTTCGGGGACAGCTATCTCCTCAGCCACCGCCCACCCCCCAAGCGCACTGCCAGGCCCGCTGGCAGGCGCCCCTCCACTCGCTGTGCGTTGGTAACACACCGGAGACGCGCAGACACATAGGGTGGTTGACAACCACTTTCGCGGCAGGCTGCCTGCGTGCCCATGCCCCTCAGTATCAGCAGGAGTTGCCGCTGGTCAGAGCGCTAAAGATACTGAGGGTAACAAAGATGAATTCTCGGTTTCGTGATCCATCGACCGGTACACGCAAAGCCGTCCACAGCTGCCCGTAAATCTTTTATCAAGTCCTAAGAATTGATTCAGAATTCATCAGAATTTATCCATGATTTATCCGTGGCCCCAGCAGCTCGGGCGCCGACGGCCTCCAGGAGCACCGCCTGGCCAGTCCGCCGGGGCTAGACTCAGGCGCGTGACAGAGGCGGGGCTCGGGCCAGAGGACCTGAAGATCGTCACGCTTGCCCGCGCGGCCAGGGCGCGGGTGGGCTCGGCCGAG
>WNFM01233522.1_pt1 | contig 14320 bp, 13 predicted proteins | sample 5400271 | NCBI WGS metagenome assembly WNFM01 (sample SAMN13153352, study PRJNA577476) | soil metagenome | isolation source: 60 cm saprolite on Douglas fir-dominated hillslope | place: USA:California | collected 2013-09-17 | reverse complement strand
GTTTTCAGCAGCCACCATCGCCAGAACTGCCTGGGACCGTTCCGATTCCAAGACGATTCGGGGTCTGAACCCTGCCGCCGCACACAATTCATCCATCCGCTTAACATTCAACGTTTAGCAGCTACCCCTTTATCTTCTATCGCTGAAAAGAGGTACGAAATCATCAACTCTGGGCGAAACGCTCGGCGGAGTACGGCGCTTGGGGTGCCAGGCGAAGCGCATCACAAATGACAAATTGATGACCAAACCGTGGGGTGGACTAATCGTGCAGCAGTCTCGCCCCGCGAAGATTCCGATCCGGGCGATCTCGATGGATCACGTTTTGCAATCTGCTATTTCCTCCTCACCATCTGTCATTTGTCATGCGCTTCGCCGGTCATGCGCTTCGCTCGGGGCGACGCAGTACTTTTGCGGATCATCAACTCTGGGCGAAACGCTCGGCGGAGAACGGCGCCCGGGGTCCCACGGATTCGGGCGAACAGGATGTCGAGGCTTTCGCGGGCCATCACGTCGAAGTCTGAGGTTGCCGTCGTGAGCGGTGGCTGAAAGAAACGACTCTCGGGCATATTGTCAAAACCGACCACCGAGACTTCGGCCGGGACCTCGATCCCGGCCTCATGCAACGCCAGGAAAATCGCAGTAAATTTTCCGGCCGAGGTTTTGATCAGTTCTTTGGTCGCATCGTAACCGCCGTCCGGTGTCCAGGGAGTGTGCCGGGCCGGACCGGGCTCAAGTCCGGCCGCCTGGAGCTCGGCCAGCCATCCTTTTCGTCTGAGCTTCGAGCTCCGATACGGCTGGTGGCCGAGGAGTCCGGCAATCCGAGTGTGGCCGAGCGAAATCAAGTGACGGGTGGCCAACCTGGCACCGCGAATATGATCCACCCGAAACGACGGGAATAGGTCGCCTCCGTCGATGTCGAGCGTGACAAACGGTATATTCCCCATGGCGGCCGCTAGCTCCCGTTTATCGATTTCGACCGGAACATCGACGATGAGTCCTTCCGCTGAGCTCGCGATCAGCTGTTCGGCTCCGGCCTTGGCGTCGGCAATGGTCAGGCTTCGCAGCCCAAAGATCATGAGAGTATAACCATGTAACCGCGCTTCCTGTTCGAGACTGAGAATGGCGTGAGCCGGTCCATAAACTCCGGGATCATCGGTCACTAGTCCGATCAACGTCGAACGCCGATTAGCGAGAAATCTGGCCGCCTGGTTCGGCTTGTACCCCAGCGCGTCGATTGCCTGCAGCACCCGTTCGCGAGTTTCCGGAAGGACTCTGGGATGATTGTTAATGACCCGGGACACGGTCTGCTGGGAAAGGCCTAGTATCTGGGCGACATCATTGAGAGTTGGGCGTCTGGCATCGGCTGGGGAACGATGTCTCATAGGTTCGATTCGGCGATTTGGGCGGTGGCGAATAACTGATTCACAAACAAATAACTCGGAAAACGGTACCTGACATAGCGTTTGACGCCCTGCCATGTTTGCGCTAACATGGCGGCGCTTTCCAGCCTTTTCTTTAACCAGTTTCCCCCTAGAAACTAATCGTGAAACCCACCCCCTTCTTACTGGCAGCCAGCCTCCTGCTGGCGTCCAGCGCCGGCTTTGCCGCCGAATCTAACACTTCAGCTAACTTACGGTTGATGGCCTTTGGCAGCGCCGCACAGCTTAAAGCGGTCACCAACGCCGTTGCCCGCTTCAATCAGAAATATCCGAACGTAAAAGTGGAGATTGCTATCGACCCGATCACAAACGGCTGGGGCGATTACGTCACCCATGTTCTCTCGCAGTTCAACGCCAACAACGCCTATGATGTTTACGGGACGGCAATCGAAACCTTCAGAACCTTCGAGACTCGCAACCTGTTCATTCCACTCGACGACTACATTGCCGGCCATACGAGCTATTCCGATTTTGATCCGGCCCTCTTCAAGTACGCATCGTACAAGGACAAGACGTACTTTATCCCGATCGGATGGAACAACATCATGATCAACTACAACCGGGAGCTGTTTAAGAACGCCGGTGTCGACTTCCCTAAGGCGGGTTGGACCTGGGATGAATTCCGTGAGATCGCCAAGAAACTGACCGTTCGCGATGGGGCAGGCAATGTGACCCAATTCGGTTACGAAGTTCCGAATCAGTTCTTTTTCGTGCAGCCGTGGTTCTTCTCCAACGGAACGTCGGTTCTGAACGCAGATTGGACTGCGTCCAACATGCTTGATCCCAAGGTGTCTGAGTCCCTGCAGTTCCTCTACGATCTGATCCACGTCGACAAGGTGTCGCCGATTCCCGGTAAAGACGCGATGAACAACCAATTCATGGCTGCACAGGTCGCGATGATCTCGCGCGGTCATTGGATCGTTGAGAACGCGATGGCGGCCAAGCTGGACATGGATATCGCTACTCCGCCGACCAAAGTAAGTGACTATACGGTCATCGGGTTCGGCGGTTACGCGATCTCAAAGACGTCGAAATATCAAGACCTGGCAAAAGAACTGGTCGGCGAACTCACTAGCTTCGAAACGCAAAAGGAAGAAGGCGAAAGCGGCGGCGGCGTGCCCGGACGGAAATCGGCGGCCGAGACCGCGACCTTCCTCGCCTACCCGCCGAGTGCAGCGCTCTACTATCAGACTCTGCCGCACACGTTACCCGTGCCATCGCCGGCAAATTTCCAGGACGTCGAAAAAATCTTTATCCGCAACTACATCGCAATGATGTCGGGTGAGATCTCGATCGCAGACGGCGTCAAGCGCACCGATCGGGAATTGAACGAGTCATTCAAGCGCCTCGCCGAACATCAGGCTAAGTAGAGACGTAAATCCGCAGAGAAGATATCCGCAGCCCCGAAATCCTTCGGGATAAAATTACCCAGACGGAATGAGACGTTTGCGGACCGGCAGGAGCCGGTCCCTACCGAAACAATCGGACGCGCAGGACCGCATCCCTGCCGTTTAAGCGCAAGTACAATGCAGGCTTCGGTCACGCGGACTAAATCCGACCTCGAGAAGGCGCAAACGCGTGCCGGTTACCTTTTCATACTGCCATGCTTCGCGCTCTATGCCGTTTTTGTACTGGCGCCAGTGATCGTGACCTTCGTGCTTAGCTTCACTTACTACGATCCGATGGCCGGGTCGCGCTGGGTGGGACTGGAGAATTTTCAGCGCTTCTTCACCGGCGATCGCTCGCTTCAGATTTTTTGGAACACCCTGTGCTTCGCGATCTTCGCGGTGACGGGAAACGTCATTGTCGGACTCCTCCTCGCGCTCGCTCTCAATCGCGCGATGCCCGCGTTCCTCCTCTATCTGTTCCGCCTCGCTTATTTCCTGCCGGTGATCATAGCCGCCGCCTTCGTCTCGATCGTATGGGGTTATTTCTACGGCGACGATCTCGGAGTCATCAACTACTACCTGATCAGGCTCGGCTTCACTCCGGTCCACTGGCTGACATCGAGCCACACGGCCATGATGTCGATCATCATCATGGACATTTGGAAGAATGCCGGCTTCTTCATGATCCTCTTCATCGCGGCTCTGCAGGGGGTGCCGAAGTCGATCATGGACGCTGCGATCATGGACGGCTCTTCCTATTGGCGCCGATTCTTCCGCATCGTTTTGCCGTGGATCTCGCCGGTCGTCTTCTTCGCCATCGTTTATGCCTCGATCGGCGCGCTGCAGGTCTACGAATCGATCGTCATCCTGACCCGAGGCGGCCCGGGGGACGCCACGCGCTCCATGTCGATCCACATCGTTGAAGAAGCCTTTGACAACTTCGAGATCGGCTACGCCGCTTCCGTCTCGGTCATTATGACCTTGGTCATCCTGATCATCACATCCATTCAGCTTCTCGCCTCGCGGCGATGGGTCCGGTATTGAGCCATGCAAACTAAAGCCGGGCAGCGTTGGATCGACCGAACAATCATCGCCGTAATGGCGGTGCTGGGTGTGCTCATGCTTCTGCCTTTCGCCTGGCTGTTCAGCATGTCGTTCCGACCGCCGGCAGAGGCATATAAGATGCCGCCAAGCTTCTTACCGCCCACTCTCGACTTCAAGAACTATTGGGCCGTCCTCAATTCCAGCGTACCCTTCCTGCAGATCTATTGGAATAGCGTCGAAGTCGCCGTCCTCGTCACCCTCGGGCAGCTCATCACCTGCACTCTTGCTGCTTTCGCCTTCGCGCGGCTGAAGTTCCCCGGCCGGGATAGCATCTTTTTCGTGTTGTTAATCGGGCTGATGTTCCCCGCACAGGTAACCATCATCCCAATCTATCTGGGTTTCGCTAAGGTCGGACTACTCAATCATCCGATCGGTCTGGTGCTCATGTACCTGACGTCGAGCTTTGGTGTCTTTCTTGTCCGTCAATTCATGCGCTCACAACCAAAGACGCTGGAGGAAGCAGCATTGATGGATGGGGCCGGTTATTTCAAGATATTCTATCGGATTTCGTTGCCGCAGTTGAGGCCGGCGCTCTCAGCGCTGGGAATCATCACTTTTACTCAGACTTGGAACTATTATTTCCAAGCACGCGTACTGCTTGAGCCGCAACAGTCGATGACACTGCCAATCGCGATGGATCTCCTCCGCGGGTACCTCGCCTCCGGCAATCTTTCCGTGGTCATGGCCGCCATGAGCATGGCCGTACTGCCCGTAATCCTGATCTTTCTCCTTGCCCAGAAGTTAGTGATCGAGGGCGTCACCATGAGCGGGATCAAGAACTAGCCTGAATGTTGGAGAATCCCACAACCATCGATAACCGCTTCGTTTACACCGGCGAAAGGCTCAAATTTGTCTCCTTTCCACTTGGCGGCATCGGCACCGGCAGCGTGTCGTTGACCGGCAGCGGCCGGCTGATCGACTGGAGCATCCGCAACCGGCCTGCTATCCATCAGTTTAACGGCTACAGCCATTTCGCGATCAAGGCAGAGCAGGACGGCAGACTGCTCGCCGCTCGCGTGCTGAACGGACCCTATGAGGGGATCCCGAGCGGTTCGCCCAGTGCACGTAAGTTCGACGGATTTGGCTTCGGCGCCAATCGCGATTCGATGGCTGGAGTTCCCCACTTTGACGACGTCTCGTTCATCGGCCGCTTTCCGGTCGCTGAGCTCGAGTTCCATCATGCGAGCTTTCCGGGCCAGGTCCGGATGACGGCGTTCAGCCCGTTTATCCCGCATAACGATCGTGACTCGTCGATGCCGGTCGCGTTTTTCGCATTCTCGGTCGAAAACAATACCGACGCAGCGATCGACTACACGTTCGCCTCGACCCTCGGCAACTACGGCTGCGACAGCGGCATTCACACCTTCACCCGGAAGAACGGGCTCAGCATCCTCCACTTCACCTCGGCCGACCCGGAAAGTCGGGAACAACGGGGCGACCTCGCAATTGTTACCGACGGGGACGATGTCGAACATGTCGACTACCATTTCCGTGGACAGTGGTTCGACAGCCTGGCTCGCTACTGGAGAGAATTCGCGCGGGCCGGCCGCCTGCGCGAGCTCCGTTATGAGAAACCGCGCGCGGTAAAGAACATGTTCCAGCAGCCCGAGCACGGCACGCTCGCGGTGCGCGTCCGCGTCATGCCGGGCGAGACGCGGCAGGTGCGCTTTACCATCAGCTGGAATTATCCGTTCGGCAGCATCTACTGGTTCAACCGCGATCAGCCCGGCAGTCCGCCTTTTGCCGGCATGCCCCCGACATGGAAGAACTACTACGCGACCCAATGGGCGGATTCGGCCGCGAGCGGGGCAGACGCTTTCAAGCGTTGGGACACGCTCGAAGCCCAGACCTTTGACTTTCGCGATTCGCTCTTCGGCTCGTCGCTGTCGCCGGAGATAATCCACGCGGTCAGCGGCACACTTGGCATCCTCCGTTCGGCAACAATCATCCGGCTGGAGGGCGGTGAGATCTGGGGATGGGAGGGCCAGCACATCCACGAAGGTTCTTGCGAAGGGAGCTGTACCCACGTCTGGAACTATCAGCAGGCGCTGGCCGATCTTTTCCCGGCTCTTGAGCGGACGCTTCGAGAAACCGAGTTCACCTATAACCAGTTGCCGAGCGGCGGCCTGACTTTCCGCCAGAGACTCCCGCTCGGATCCGGTTTCGACATCATAGGTCCGTGTGCCGACGGACACTTCGGCGCGATCATCAAAGCATATCGCGAGTGGAAGAACCTCGGCGACGACGCCTGGCTGAAACGGTATTGGCCGAACATCAGGCGCGCGATCGAGTACGCCTGGTTGCCGGATAATCCGGATAAATGGGACCCAGACAAGACCGGCGTGCTATGGGGCCGTCAACACCACACCCTCGATATGGAGCTGTTCGGTCCAAGCTCCTGGTTGACCACCATGTATCTAGCGGCGCTGAGGGCTGCTTCGATCATGGCGGACGCAATGATCGATCCGGCTTTCGCCAAAGAGTGCCGCGACCTGGCGGCAAAAGGCGGCGCCTATGTCGATCGTGAACTTTTCAACGGCCGCTACTACGTCCAGAAGCTCGATCTGTCCGATCGTTCGGTGCTCGCCCCTTTTGATCAGAGCCGCAAGGCCGGCGTGCTCAGTGAACCGTTCATGGAAGCGTACTGGTCGGAGGAGTGCGGTGAGATCAAGTACCAGATCGGGGAGGGCTGTCTCACCGATCAGATCCTCGGCCAGTGGCACGCCGATATCGCCGGACTTGGCGACCTGCTCGCCCCGGAAAACGTGCGAACCGCGCTGAAAACCGTGTTCAACGAAAACTACCGGCCGAGCCTTCGTGATCACTTCAATCCGTGCCGCATTTACGCTTATGAGGACGAGAGTGGCCTGCTCAACTGTACCTGGCCTGACGGGACGACCAAGCCGGCGTTACCGGCGCCCTATGCAGAGGAGGTGTGGACTGGGCTGGAATACATGATGGCTTCGCACCTCATCCGGCGGGGCCTGGTCGATGAGGGCCTCACGGTAGTCCGAGCAGCGCGCGCTCGTCACGACGGGTCGCGGCGCAACCCGTGGAACGATATGGAGTGCGGCAGCTATTACATCCGGGCGCTGTCGAGCTATGCGCTGGTCAATGCCTACTCTGGCCTTTCGTTCGACCAACGGTGCGGGGAGATCGGCTTCAGACCCGCCCGTGCTGGCGACGGCATCTATTTCTGGTCAGCCGGGCGAGGTTGGGGCGTGGTCGAACTGAAAGGATCGACCGTGACGCTGACAGTGAAGGGCGGCGGACTGGTGGTGTCGAGACTTCGGTTGCCTGGCCGCTCCGGCGCAGCCACCGTGGAAGGTCAGGCGGCCGAGCGCATCGGTGACTTGATCCTACTCGGAAAGCAGCACACGCTGAAGGTCGGTGATCGGCTGGTTGTGGGAGTAGACGCATATGGCCAAGCTTGAGCTCAAAGGCGTCCACAAGAGCTTCCAATCGCTCGAAGTGATCCACGGTATCGATCTAACGGTCGAAGACGGATCTTTCACCGTGTTCGTCGGACCCTCCGGCTGCGGCAAATCGACGTTGTTGCGGGTGATTGCCGGGCTGGAAGAGCTGACCTCCGGCGAGGTACATATCGGCGGCATACGTTGCGATCATCTCTTGCCGTCGGCGCGAGGCATGGCGATGGTGTTCCAATCGTACGCCCTCTATCCGCATATGAGCGTGTACGAGAATCTCCGTTTTGGTCTGGTCAATCAGAAGATACCAAAGCCCGAGATTGACGCCCGGATCCGGCGTGCCGCCGATATCCTAAGAATTTCCGAGCTTCTCGCGCGGCGGCCTTCTCAACTCTCAGGTGGTCAGAGTCAACGCGTAGCGATCGGTCGTGCGATCGTCAAGGAGCCGGACGCCTTCCTCTTCGACGAGCCGCTGTCCAATCTCGACGCGGAGTTGCGCGTCAAGATGCGGAGCGAGATCGTCAGCCTGCATCGCCGGCTGAAGTCGACCATGGTGTATGTCACCCACGATCAGATTGAAGCCATGACCATGGCCGATACGATCGTCGTTCTGCGCGAAGGGGCCGTCGAGCAGGTAGGCACCCCGATCGAACTCTATGCCCGACCGCGTAACCAGTTTGTTGCTTGTTTTCTCGGCACCCCACAAATGAATCTGCTGAAAGCAAAGATACGAACCGTAACCGCAGAAGGAATGAGCCTATGCGTCGACGGCGCGCGAGCTGCTATCCAAGCCACCGTGGGCGGAAGCGGGAATTCCATGGATTGCACCGTGGGGATTCGGCCCGAACATTTCGCACTGTCCGATACCGGCGCGATTGCGGGAAGCGTCATCGCTACCGAGATGCTCGGCTCCGAGACGATCGTTTTCGCCAATCTGCAATCCGGTGAGAACGTCACGGCCTCGATCCGCGGAATTCGCAGCCTTCCGCCGGGAGCGCTGGTTCGATTTTCGGTCGACCCCCGGTTCGTTCACGTATTCGATGATAGAGGGATCACCCTTCCGCCGCTACGGTCATGGCACGAGGACTACGTTGAGGGCGCGCGAAGCGCATAAATCTCACACCAAGACGCGTTACCCGGTAGGGCTGAGCTCCTGCTCGGCCGGAATCATCTCACGCAAAGACGCAAAGGCGCAAAGGTTGAAGGGGTCTCATAGGGGTCACGTCTAACATTCAACGTTCAGCTTGTTGAACGTTTTAGCAGCGACCGCTTTATCTTTTAATCGCTCAACACTAATTCAGGAGACTCAGTTCGACTTCAACTTTCTCTAAAGCTTCGCGAGTGGCGTGCAAATCAGAAGCCTCAAAGGCGGAGAGCTCTAACCGGCAAAGCATATTATTGATCAGCGATCTCGTAGTGTGAGCTCGGTCTTGCGACCAACGCGCAACCGTCAACGAAAGCGACCGTCGAGAAGAGTCAGCATCAATGGTTGTGTTCGTGGTCATAGTTTCAGTGTTAGCATTGCGTATGCCAAGTTTCACCGGATGACGCTAGGGTGACCCTTACCTCTTCAATCTGAGCGAGTTGGGTAAATCACGTGGGTCCGGCCAAGAACAACACGGGCCGGCAGACCACTGGAATTAGGGAAACACTTGCCTCATCCCTAGGCAATTTTTGCCTGTCCCCTGATAACGCCGACAGCGCCGACAACGCCGACAACGCCGATAACGTCGATAACGCTGATAACGTCGACAGCGCCGTCTGGTGTGTTCAGGCTAGGGATCAATCAGAAAGTAGGCTTTTAAGTGGGCCACGTCTTCTATAGGTGCAGGCTCATTCGATCACGTGCTCCGCTGGATCCCGTCAAACGACTCCACATTTATCCGGAAGAACTGTTCCAAAGTCTGTGGACCAGCTCCGGTTAGACGCTCAATCGCTTCACTAACCCTGAATCCATTCTCACCTTTCCTGATTCCAGCGGTCCGGAAAAAGCGCCACAGGCTGGAGAGATGCTCTAGGGCGTGCGGATTAACGCGATCTCGGACGGCTTGTATCCAGTGTTCGTCGGGGATATCAACATACCGTATTGGCCGCTTGAGCACTTCGCTTAGAATGCTAGCGATTTCATTCACCGTAGGGGTCTCGCCAACCAAATCATAACGTTTTCGATCAGGCACTTCGGGAGCAATAAGTAAAGCCGTGGCCACGCGGGCGACGTCCTCCGCAGCCACCAGCGGTATCACGGCGTCGCCATTACCCCACGGTAGGAAGATCGTGTTCTGATCGGCAACGGTTTTCGCGATTAGCGCGCGGACATTCTCAAAAAAGGGAGGCGCGTTCAAGTGTAGAGCGCCAACCTGCGCCCAATCGAAGATTTGATCGGCCAGTCGATGCTGCAGGTTACGGAAGCTGGGGGCAACAGTGGTGTTCTGAAGTTGCGACATGTTGACCACCACTTCCGTACTTGCTTCGCGCGCAGCCATTGCGAAGATTGCGGTCGCTTCCAGGAGGCCATCGTCGACCGGATAAGTGAAATAAGCCCGCCCGGTTACGACTTCGACGCCAAGCTCTCGCAGACGCTGAGAACGCTCATCGACCTGATGAACCAAGGCGCGCACGGGAAGGCCGCGCTGAACGAGTAACTGAACTACTCGGTTACCGGTTGAGCCCTGGCTTCCACCGGCGGCGCCGGTTACTAGTATAGGTTTGGCCATTTGCTCTCAGTCTCCTTTCGGGAAAGCGCTTTTGCCGCTAGGGGGTGCAGACCTAAGTTTTCAACATTCGGATTTTCCGAACTTTTTTTTGGATTGGGGCGGGGAGCGGATGGCAACGGCTTTGATTTCATCACAAAATTGCTGGTTTGGTACCCCATAGTACCATAGCTTGTCGGTACCGCAAGGTACCATTTTAGCCGGCGGGTCCCCGCTGCGACTCGGTCGGTTGGCCGCGGGCAGCGGCGGTTCCTTGGCCATCGGCTTCCGGTACCATATGGTACCGGAATCGCTAACCAGATGCTGTTTCAACTCGTCACCCTCGGGGCAATCTCGTTCGGTGTCATCACCTCCGCGGCCATGCTCGGCGGCGCCTGGGGCCGAAAATGAGGTCAGCCTTAAATCTTGAATACTCGGCGTCTCGGTTCCGGAAAAAGCATCAGCAATACCTCAGTCGCTGCGCGGGCTCTCCGGTCTATCTCCTTCGCTGTTGGTGGATCCGTCACCCGCAATAGCAGCCAAACCAGCAGATCACCCCACAACAACGCGAAAAAGGAGGTCGCCATCGTTCCGGGGTCGGCGGCGCCGAAGTGGCCGTGTTCTTGTGCCTTCCTTAGAAATGCAATAAGGGCGGTGCGATTGGCTTGCCGGCCAGCGGCGTCGAGTGTGTGCGCTATCTCGGGGACAGATTCGGCGATGGCCAGACGGAAGATAGCGAGTGTACTGGGATCGCAAACCCCGCGCAGAATTGCCGTCCCAAACGCGGTCAACGTAGTCGCCACCGCTTTGCGGTCCATTGTGGCAGGGGACTCCAAGGGCAGACGCATGCGCTTGGTCCGTTCCGCAATGCAAGCAGCCAGCATCGCCTGTTTATTCGAAAAAAACGTATAGAGTTCCCGCTTGGACACCTTGGCCCGGGTGGCAATCTCCAGAGTGCTGGCGCCGCCATAGCCAAACTCCTGGAAGGCGGAAAAAGCGGCTTGCAGGACACGCGCGCGCTTCGGATTTTCCGAACCCGGTTTTTGGAGTCGGTTGCGGGCGGTTTTAATTGGTTTTGTTTTCATCAAAAACTGCTTGCTTTTGGTACCGTAAGGTACCATAGCGGCGAGCGAACTGTCGAGATGTGTTCTATGAACTTTCTCGCTTTACGGATGCTGGTTGGCGATCGAGCCAAATACCTCGGCTTAATTTTTTCATCGCCTTTGCTTCCTTCCTGATTGCCCAACAGGCGCGGGCGAAGCGCATAGCCAATTGCGGGCGAAGCGCATAGCCGATAGCCAATTATCGGTGTGGTTTAAAATGCGTCTGGGTCTTTCTCGATCTTACGGCGTTGGAATTGCCAGGGGACGGACTACCGAGCTTAACGTGATCACCGGCAGACGACCGTCGCTTTTCCAGGGGTCGCCACCGCCGTTCCGGCCTTCGGGAGGGTCTTGGAATTTGTCTTCCCATTCGATGTTGGCAATCCGACCGGAGCGCCGGAGATCAGCGATCAGGCCGTCGCGCTCTGTATCCACATCTGGTGCGATGTGATGGGTGATCTGTCCGGTCGTATGACTGAATCCCACGGTTCGGTCAAAAGTGATTGCGCCTAGCCAGTAAAGCTGCCCGGACTCATCCTTGGCCGGCACCTGCCAAAACCGCACATGATGGCGTTGACGAGCATCATTACTCACAGGTTTCTCAAAGGCGAGGTCCTCCTTCCGGCCAAAGAGAAGAAGGTTGCTGACTGGCGCATCAGTATAGGGACGATGAAAAATTGTGCTCCCAGCGATGCGCAAACTGCTTTTCAAAGTGATTGGATCGGCGGGATACCATCCGGCTTCTAACAACGCCGAAAGGAGATCGTTTTCGCTTCCGATGATCGAGACGTTCAAAGGATCGCCGGGGATGCCGGCGCCGGTTCTAGTGATCCGCGGTCCATTAGTCAGCACTGGATGGCGGGACAAATGTACTTTCCACCATACGGGCGCTAGCAGATAGGCAGTCACTAACCAGATTGCCAAAAGTACCAGAAACGCTGCGGCGACGGCCCGAATCAAAGGTCTTCTCATACAAGCGGGTCCATACAGTCCAAGCTGCGATCGCGCTCCAAAACACTGTCCAGGCTCGAGATAACGGACTCCCGTGTTACTCCGCGTTTGAAACGAGCAGGCGGTCAAATGTCGCGCGGGGCAGGTCGGAGAAGTAGGTGGTATAAATACGATCCGCTAACATCGAATCGGAAATTCCGCGGTAGTCCGGTTCAACATTCCGCACGTCGTTCAAATCGATTGTGAGCGCCGGTACCACTCGCTCATAGAGGCGACTATAAGCCTCATTAGAAACGCTGAGGTCCCCCCGAAATGGACAATCAAATGCGACGATCAACACGATGACCAGCGCCAGCGAAGCCGCCAAAAGTCCCGTCATTAGCATGTGGAGCCAGAGCTTAGGTACCCCGAAAATAAAACTGAATGCGACCGTTACTGCACCGCCTAACAGAGTGACCGCCCACATCACGGTCGGAATTCTGGAGGTTGCGGCTTCTAGCCGGTCACGTCGCGCGCGGTAGAGATCGTTGGCGGTGCGCAAGATCTCGGAATCGATCGGTGCCATGTTTTCTGACGGATGATATCTCGCGATGGCCCGGTTAAGCTCGAAGAGCGGTTTCGATCCTCGGATATTCGTGTGCCCCCTTTGTTGAGCGGGCCATTCTGTGTCAATGACCAGTCGAGTATAATCCCGCAAATACCGGCGCACGGTAAAAGCCAATTTGGGAGGGAGCCCGGCGGAGTCGATGTAGAGATTATCTACCATGTTGGCTTCCAATTCGGCGGCATCTTCGGCCTTCTTGAAATTCTCCCAGGCGGACACGGCAATGAACGCCAACAGGACGGCGTTAATCACTCCTATAATAGCGACGATAAACCCAGCAACATCGTTGTGAGCTCGCCGGATATCCGGCGGAACGAAACGATGGAAACAGGTCAGAGCAAGCAGGCTAATCGCTACCGCTCCAAGGACGATAATCGTGCCGCTGAGCCAAGTCGGGGTGCTATAGATCCAATCACGCAGGGAGTGCACAAAGAGGAGTCGTGTTGAGGCCTAGTCGAACTCAGGGCTTCCAAAGCGATGATGGTCCGGGCATCGGCTCGGAGGCACCGGCACCCTCAACGACTAAACAAAAGCTCTGAGGTAAGCAATCCAGATCTTCAGTCGCATTACTCGCTTTCGTCTTGCCCTGTAATGCAAAAACGGTTCGATTCTTATGACCATTCTTCGTCCGACTTCCTCCTCCCATGCTCGCAGGGTAAACAAGCGGACCGCATAAGTGTCGTCGGGATCGCGTCTAAAGATTCAAGGAATTGAGCGGAGTCGATTCAACTTTTTTTTGACAGACCACGGGCAATGGCAGCCGCGAACGCGTCCAGCTGTACCGGCTTACTGAGATAGTCGTTCATGCCAGCCGCCAGACACTTCTCGCTGTCGCCCGACATCGCGTGAGCGGTCATCGCGATGATATACGGCTGGCGAAAGTTGCCACTGCGGGTCCGGATACGCCGAGTGGTTTCGTAGCCGTCCATTTCCGCCATTTGGCAATCCATCAAAATGATATCGTATGGAGTGCGATCAAGCGCCTCCAGGACTGCGTGCCCGTTCGGTACGGCCTCCGCGTCGTAGCCGAGTTGTTCCAACTGCACCAAGGCGACCTTTTGATTGATGGGGTTGTCTTCCGCGATGAGCACCCGTGCCTTTTGCGGCTGGGGGCGAGGTGCAGCTGAAGATCCAGCCGCAGGTTGCAGAGTAGCCGGTGACTCGAGCAGAGCTTTGGTCAGACAGTCGAAAAGCATGGATTGGCGCACAGGCTTGGAGCAACAGTCAGTAATATCCGCAGCACGCAGTTCTTCCGGACTGATCCGCTGACCGAGGCCTGCGAGCAAGATAAGCCGGGTGCGGGCAATCTTGGGGTCCGTCTTGATTTGCCGCGCCAGCGCCCAGCCGTCCATGCTCGGCATGTCCAGGTCAAATGATGGCCAGCGGGTAAGGATCCCGTTCCTGGGCCGCCCTGCGCAGGCAATCGAGCGCATCGGATCCGGTGCTGGCGATGGCACTGCGCATTTTCCAGCCGACAATCTGCTCGTGAAGAAATCGGCCATTGGTAGCGTTATCGTCGACTATAAGCACCCGTGCGTTTATGAATATGCGATTCGCATCCAAAGCGGACGGAGGCGCTTGCTGTTTTTGCAAGCGCACGGTGAACCAGAATG
>WNFM01083126.1_pt1 | contig 14324 bp, 15 predicted proteins | sample 5400271 | NCBI WGS metagenome assembly WNFM01 (sample SAMN13153352, study PRJNA577476) | soil metagenome | isolation source: 60 cm saprolite on Douglas fir-dominated hillslope | place: USA:California | collected 2013-09-17 | reverse complement strand
TCCAGATGCAGCGCTGTGGCCATTGTCCGGTGAGAGGACGGCGGGGGAATCGGTGCCCGGTCAGGGCACAGGGGAGAGGCCATGGGACGCCTCCTGGACACGGGAGTGAGCCGCGCTCAGGGGACATCCTACCCCTCTTCCCTCAGTTCGGAAACGCCCTCAACAGTCTGCATTGGGTGTTGGATGCCACGTTTCAGGAAGATACTTCCCGAGTCCGGGAACACCATGCTCGGCACAACCTCGCTCTTCTGAGAAAAATCGCCATCAATCTGATCCACCGCAGTACGACCACAGGCAGTGTCCGAGGAAAACGAAAACAGGCTGCTTGGGATGACGCCTTTATGGCCCAATTGCTCATCTGAGCTAGACTTTATCCATTAGGCCGCGTAGCATAGCAGGTTCGCTAGTTGGGTGAGCAGAGCGCGGGGGACTTTTTCGATGTCACAATTCCCCGGCGATGTGGGAAAAGTCGTCTGTGTCCACAGGTGCCGACGATCCAGCGCCAAGGCATCGCTAAAGGTGGGCGTGGTTTTCTTATACCAGGCAGCAACCTGCACGGGCGCCAGATGGGTGGTCTGGTGGCGATAGTGCTCATGCGCCACGAGCGTGACCAGCGAGAACAGCCCCATGAGAGCCGGCCTGGCCACCGCTCTGCCGCCCGCGCTACTCGAGGGTGAGGATGATCCGCTCGTGGACGTTGCCGCTTTCCAGCTGGCGGTGGGCCTCGGCGGCCTGCTGCATGGGCATGGATTTGTGCGCGCGCAGGCGGAGCCGGCCAGCGGCCAGCTGGGCGATCGTCTCATCCAGGGCACCGGGAGCACGGTCGGTGGTGGGCTGGGAGAGCGTGACGCCGAAGTCAGCGGCGGCCGGGTCCGCCAAGGTGATGACCCGCTTGGGTCCGCCAGCCAGGCCGCGTCGAACACGGCGTCCACCGCGCCCAGCGCGCGGACCCGGCCGGCCAGGCCCGCGCCGTACCGCACCGGCGTCGCTCCCAGCTCGCGGGCGAGCGGTTCGTCATGCTCGCCGACCGCGCTGATCACCTTGATCCCCCGGGCGACCGCGAGCTGCGTCGCGATGATGCCGACGGATCCGCCGCCGCCGAATAGCAGCAGGGTCTCTCCGCTCTTGACGTTCAGTTGCCGCAGGACACCGACGGCCGCCTCCGCCGAACTGGGCAGCGCGGCGGCATCGATCCACGAAACGGTGTCTGGCTTGCGGGTCCAGATCGACGCCACCGCGTATTCGGCGTACCCGCCCAGGCTGAACAGCAGGGCCGTGACGCCGTCGCCGATGGCCGTTGTGGTGACCCCGGGCCCCACCGCGTCGACGGTGCCGGCGGCCTCGAAGCCAAGCACGGCGTTCGGGGGCAGCGGGATGTCCTGGAGATAGCCGGCCCGCAGGGCGAGATCGGTCGGGCTGATGCCGGCGGCCTTGACCTTGATCCTGATCTGGTCCGCCCCCGGGTCCCGCAGCGGGACCCGGTCCACTTCAACACCTCAGGCGGTCCGTAGCCGGTCATCACAATCGCGTTGGGCATAGCAGTTCCTTCCTTCCTGGTAGCAGCCTCGGTATGGCAGCGAACGGCAACCTCAGCGTGTTCGTTGCGCTGCCCCTCCCAGCTGGCAACGATCATCTTGGCACGGAAGGCCCAATCGGCCGGCGCGTCCGCACTTCTGGCCAGCCGGCGCACCTGGTGCTCTTCGACGGCATCGGCGGGTGGGCGAGCTGACAAGAGCTTGGGGCATCGAGCACCTCCTCACTCTTGTTTCCCGCATAAATTATACCTCTGGAATGGAGCACTAGCATCACCAACAAGGAAGAGCTAGCCAGACACTAATGCAGCCACTATGTGTCAAGGAGGTTATGAGCCGGGCTGGGATCGCTCCAACAACGAGTACAGAAATATGGCGCCAGACCCGACGGCAACTTCTTCTATCTTGCTCATCTTGCGCGGTGAAGTCCAAACTCTCGTCATTGGCCGCCTGGCACTACCCTAGAATACAAGGCTATTCAAACACTTAATGAGTCTCATGCGTTGGCCCTGAGCCGTCCACGAGCGGAATCCGCGCCGCAGTGGTGTGGCAGGTCCAGTGTACCGGACGTCGGTTGCTCTGTCAGCCCGATAGGCCAATCTGGCTGCGCTACGGAACCCCCGCCAATATCTCCCGTCTCTCCCCAGTGCCCCCGAGCGCGCCGTTCTCGGTCAAGATCGTCATCTTCTGCACGGCCGCCTCGTGTCTCAGAAAACGGCCATTTCTTGAGACGGCTCTCAGCCCTCGTTCGCCAACGAGCACATCCCGCCTGCGTGTGTCTCAAAAAACCATCTCATGAGCAAAATCTCATGGTTGACATCGCACCTGAGTTTTTGAAACACTAGAGACACCTATCAGCCGCGATGACCGCCCAGCAGAAACGCCTTGTCAATGCTCGCGCCCCCCCGCGCTGCTCCACGAGCCTGGCAGACGTCCCAGCGACGAGGAGCTGAGCCGGTTCCGGCGCGTCCTCACGAAACCGGAGACGGCTTTCCCTTGCCCCTCCCAAGGAGGCAAACTATGTTCGTCGGCTACAGTCGGGTCTCAACCCTTGAGCAGCATGCGGATCTCCAGCACGACGCCCTGCAAACCGCGGGCTGCTCCACGTACTTCACCGATCAGGTCAGTGGCGCCAAAGCGGAGCGCGACGCCTTGCAGCAGGCGCTGGCCTTTGTGCGTGCGGGCGATACGCTGGTTGTCTGGAAACTCGACCGGCTGGGACGCTCGCTCAAGCACTTGATCGAGACCGTGACCCAGCTCGAGGAGCGCGGCGTGGGCTTCTTGAGTCTGACCGAGAACATTGACACCACCACCTCATCCGGCAAACTCATCTTTCACATCTTTGGCGCGCTGGCTGAATTTGAACGAGATCTCATCCGTGAACGCACGCAGGCAGGCCTCGCCGCAGCGCGGGCGCGGGGACGAATGGGCGGCCGGCCCAAAGGAGGCAGTCGACATAAGCAGGCCATGGCGCGCAAGCTCTACGCGGACAAGACCAATACCATTCAGGACATCTGCCGCACCTTGGGCATCTCACGCGCGACGTTGTACCGCTATGTGAAACCGTGAAACCGCAGTGACATCAGAGACAAGAGATAATCTTGTAGCTGGTGTCCTTCATAGCCAGTAGGGCACCGACCCTTCCAGGTTCTTTGGCTTGATGCCCTGCAGCGCTAGGTAGGCGATCTCGTCGCTGTAGTGGATGGTCACGGGCAACCGCGGCAGCCTGAGTGAGCCGAAGTGGAGCAGGGTGAGCGCCAACACCGAATGGATCGCCTGCTCGATCGGAAAGCCCGCCGAGGCGCGCAAATGCAGCGGATTCGGTGTGACGTTCTGGAAGGGCGGCAGCGTCGAAACCAGGAAGGCCTCGCGGTCACTCAGGCGCAGCGCGGTCCCTTTCGCCGGCTGATGGATGAGGCCGTCCGCGCTCGCGTAGAGGCGGGGCGTCCCCGACTTGAGCACCTCGACCAGGTGGAAAGTCGCCCCGATGCCGCGCGCCCACTCCTCCAGCGCCGCTGCCTCGTCGCCACGGAAGAGGCCGTCGCGGTGGACCACCACGCGCTTGCCCTGGAAGTCGCGCAGCGGGAAGAGGCGCTGCAGCACGTCGCCCGGGATCGTCTCCCCCTCGAGTGGCGCGTCGTGGATCACATAGCGCAGGAAATCGCCGTCATTGAGATAGATGCGCGCGATCGCGGTGGCGTTCATGCTGCCGGCCAGCCGCTCTTTGCGCCGGCGGGCGATGTCGATGCCCACCACGATGTCGGCGTAGGGCAGCGGCTCGGCAAGCACGAAGGGCACGGCGCCCGCTTTGCCCAGCACCCCCAGCGCGATATTGCCGAGCGCGTAGGGGAGCGAGAGCGCGCGCTGCGTCACGACCTGACTGGGGAGGCCTTGGCCGACGGCCAGTGACTTGAGATGTTGATAGGTGCCCCATTCGCCTGCTTGGCCCACAGCGCCAACAGCGTCGCGCGTTGCGCCGGATGAATAGGTATAGGGGAGCAGTGACAGCAGGAGGTCGGGCGTTGTGGCCGCGAGTGTCTCGTAGGCGCGTTCGATGTCGACGCGGCCCGTGCCGCCGAGTGCCTCCTCGGCGACGATCGTGGTCTCAACGTCGAATCGGCGTAGCTCCCGACGCAACGTCTCGACGAAGCTCTGTGCGACCGGCCGCAGTGGCGTGGCGAGGGCATGCAGCACGGCTAGCCGGAGCGCGGATCCCCCCGAGGCGTCAGCTGTCGGCCGACACAGGCCATGCTGCGCGAGCATGTTCGGGAGGGTGCGCTCATCGTGCAAGACGACCGTGCCGTCGCCGAGGCGGATGCGCGGGGCGAAGCCGACATCGTCGCCGGTCAGAAAGAGCGGCGCGCGCCGGGCGCCGGTGGCTACTTGCGGGCCGGCTGTGTGGGCTGTGCCGCTCGTGCCGCTCAGATCACGTGAACCGCACCCACCCCCACGATAGGCATTGGGGGCGAGGAGTCCGGCGTCCTTGGCGAGCTGGGCGACTGTGGCCACGATATCGGCGCGGTCCTTGGGCGCGATGCGCAAAGCCTGCGTGGCCCGGCGCGCATCGATACCGAAGCGGGCATACTCCTCGGTGCGCACGATGGTGCGCAGGGCGCTCGCCGCATACTCGTAGCCAGTGCGGCCAGCCTGCACGCGCACGACTGGCTCGTCGTCGGGAACCCGCTCGATGAGGCGGCGCATCTCCTCGCGCTGTGTCAGGCTCAGCAAATGATTCCGGAGCCCGCCTACAGTGCCCGTGACCTCGGTAACCTGCCCTTTGAGCGACGAGCTCGCGTCGCTGACCCACATACCGCGCAGCGCGTCGCCCCCGCGTGCCTGTCGTGCGAAGGCGACGAACGGCTGTTTCGCGACCAGGCGTGAAGTGATCGAGAGGGAAACAGCAGGCTCGCCGTCCACGACCCAGCCGCGGACGGTGTAGGTGCGCTCGGCCCGCGCCTGCCCGAGATCCTGCACGAGCGCGGCGAGCACCTGCGTCATGTGCGAGTGCAGGTCGGCAAAGAGCGCCCGGGCGACAAAGTCTGCCCGGGCCTGGGCAGTGGGCCGCCAGGTAGCGTCGTGGATGACCTGGAGGAGTGCCTTGAAGATCTCGGGCTGCGCGCGCTTGAGCGCGCGCACGAGCTGTTCGAGCACGGGTGTCTCTACCAGCAGATCGCCGACGACCGCGCCGCACGTCACTGTCCAATGGCCCCCGGCCGTGCGGCGCAACTGGTACGCCAGCTTGCCGCCGATGGTCGCGGCGTCGCCGTCACCGCTGCGGAGGGCAAGGCGATAGCCATAGAGCGTGGGGAACGTATCAAGCCGCACCGGGAAGACCTCGGCGAAAGGAATCCGGCGCGTTGCTGTTGCGAGCATGGCGTATGCCTCTACCCTTTCAGATCGAGCGGCGCGTGGTCGTGCGCCGAAGGAAAGCGCCGTGCAGGTAGAGCGTTGACCACGCACCCCTGTGTTGGCGCCACGACGTGGCGGTCACATGCCCACATCTCGTATGGGTTAGAGCGAGTCTACGGAGTGCATGAACTGCAGGAAGCGCGCTCCATCAGCCTGGGATGCTGCTACGAGGAGGCGCACTGCGGCGGCGGCCATCTTCGCAGCTGCCGCCACTTTCTCAGCAGGACTGCCAGATCCAGGGGTCTGCACCAGCAGGTGCTCGAGTGCCGCATAGCCTGCGCGGATTGTTGCCACAGAGTGGTCCTGCCCCAGCGGCGTATCTCCCCCTGTGTCGTCAGCCTGCCATAGCCTCAGGAGCTGCAATACCGCGCCAAAGCCGGCAGTACCTTGATACGTCTCGACAGGAATCGCTGGGGCCACGTGTGCCTGGAACGCGCAGAATGCGGCAGGATGCTGCTCTGCCAAGTAGGTCAGGTACTTGGCACAATACACCGCCAGATCCGCGACCGTGTCAAGGATCGACTCGTCGACGACCGGTGCGACATTCTTTGCGGTTGCCACCTCCAATCGATCATACTTGCGCGTGATGTTGGCGAAGATGCCCAACAGCTCGCCGTGCTTCCTCCAACTGTCCCCGTATACGCGTGTCTTCTTGTTGTGGAGCTCATTGAGCACAGCCACCACGCGCTCAATCGCGAACGACCTATCGACCTGCGCCCCATTCCAAAAATACGCAAGGAAAGCCTGCTCACGCGGTGTGAGCGGGATGAATTCGCGATCGTGCAGTCTGCGCGTGAGATACTCGATTGCCCCCACCTTCAGATCAGATTCCGGCAACGCCGCCACCTGCTCGCCGAGCTCGCTCCGCTCGGCACCAGCGAGAAAGCGATTATAGATGGCGATGAGCCGCAGGAAGGTGCCCAGCAGGTCATCCGCAATCGCGCCCCACTCGTTCGCTCGTATCTGCTCCCCGCGACGGATGCGGTCCTCGAGTGTGAACCACACGGTCAGGCACTCGTCGAACGCCTCAAGTGACGTTGAGAACCGCGGGCTCGTAAACCCGAAGTCATAGACGGTCTTGGCGCGGCGATCGGCGAGGATGCGCTCCGCATGCGCGTAATGACGCTCGTACAGGTGCAGCGAATCGATGAAATAAGACGTCGTACCGAGTTCGGTGCTCGTCCAGTGGGCGATCAACTCCTGAAGCACACTCCACATGAACATGTCGATCCCGGAGAACCCCCACATGATGTCGTTGCTGCGCAGTGCTACGCTCAACTCCACGCGCCCCTGGCGCACGAGCGCGTGGAGCCAGTTGTTGCAGGGAATATCTCTGCTGGCGGTGTTGTCCCGCGTTGGATCAAACAACACGATGACCGCCTGGCGGCTCTTGGGGGTCCGCTGGAGCGTGTGCACGACGTGCCGAATCTGGTCGACACCGCTCCAATCACGTAGCCGCGGCCCGTAACCGCCGCGCCAGACACACCCGTCGTCGGAAAACTCGGCGGCACGCGGCAAGTACTGCGACAGGAATGTCAGGTCATTGCGTCCAGCTAGGACCCACACGGTCTCCGCGATGGTCGCAAAAAGGTTATTGTGCCGCTGGGGCGCGAGCAGCACGCGCTGGTACGGTGTGCCGATGCGCACCAGCCGTGGGTGTATCTCACGGCACATCCCTGCGCGGCTCACGACCTCCTGCCCCGTCCGAGCGACGGCCTCGAGCTCAGCGAGGAACGCGTGTGTTATCGTCGGGTAGATCAGATCTGCCATGGTTTGCGCCTTTACAGATACGGGCCATCTGCTGCGGGCAACACCTGCGCTCCGGACGTCGGACCGCGGACTTCCTAGCCAAGGCTAGACATCGAAGAGCGGATCCTGCTGCGTCGAGAGCGGCGTGGGATTGGGTGCTCTTGATACCGGCTGAGGGATCAGGTGGTTGATGCCCCACTTCGGGGGATACCAGTAGCGGACGAGCGGCGGCGATGGGCGATATCGCTGCTTGATCTGTGACCGGCCGCTCGTACCGCGGACATCCGGATGGACGATGCGCGCGTACTTATCCACCTCGCAAAAGAGATTCTGGCAGTCGATTAGCTGCAGCGGGCGGCCCCAGAGCGAGCGGAACTCAAGGCCGAGACGGGCAAACTCTTCAGCTTGGCGCTCCGCCACCAGCCGTATGATGTCGGCCCCACTGAGTCCCCCGAGGCTTGTGAAGCACTTGCGGATCCCATCCCGCGCGCCAGGACCTGGGATGACGAACTCCATCTCGCTGAAATTGACCAGCGTGCTGTAGTTGAGATCCGTCACATATTGGAACGCCAGAAAATCTCCCAAGAGGGGATACGCGCGCAGGATCTCGAAGGCCTGGCGCATCGAGCGCGCTTCGGCGATGCGCTGTGGGACCTCGTCTCGCATCAGGGTCTCAAGCACATGCAGATAGGTACGGTGCTTGCGCACGTCACTGAACGCGCCGCGCCCAGACGGCATGATGTACGCCGCCGAGAAGATAGGCACCCCACCACTTATGGCGCGAGTGAGCACCTCGTCATAGCGGGTGTAGTCGTAGTCCGCGTGGCGGATCGAGCCGAGCTGCTTGGTGAGCAATTCCCACGTCTCGATGCGATTGAAGACCTTGAATAATAGGGTCCGGAAAAAGACCTCGTTGGGCGACGGGTCGCCCTCGTAGAGCACGTGCTTGATGAGGTATTGGCTGACACGATCCGACGCCCGGTAGGCATTGGTGAACTTGTACCGGGCCAGGACGGGGTCGTCGGTAAGCGGCGGGTCGTCGCCCTCCAGACGGCGGAAAAAGACGCGTTGCCGCTCTGCGGCGAAGCGCCAAAAAGTATCATAGACGAGTGTGGGGCGCGCGGGGGCGAGCCGTGCATACGCGTCGGAAAGGCCTCGTCCCTTCCGACGCGTACCCTGCTGCCCATCTCTTATCTGTGCGTCCATGAAGAACATCTCCTCATCTACCGTACCGGCTTGCTGCCGCCACACGCGACACAAGGGTGTACCAGTCCCACAGAGTCAGTGCCCCTCTCCGTGGTGGTGTGGCATGTCTGCCTGAGCGTGCGTTCCGAGCGTGGCTAGACAATTCGGGCGTCGGCGGCAAGCGTGGCGGCAACTTCCTCGGCCAGCCGCGTGAGAGTGCGCTTCGGTACCGCTCGCTTCGCCACCGCCGCGACACAGGTCAGGCGCGTGAAACGGAGATTGAGCTCGTGGCCAACGAAACGACCGAGACGGGACAAGCCGAGGTAGTTTCCGTATGCCTTCGCAAACAGGGTCTGCAGTGGGTAGAATGCCGTAACGGCCAGTTCGTTCTCTCCGTAGGGGCTAAACGTGACCGATTGCAGGCACGGAAATCCGCGCTGGCGCTGGTTCGTATGGTCCGCATGCGGGTCGAACATGGCGAGTTGCAGGGCAGACCGTCGGTGATTGTCTCCGCGATACGTTGTGATAATGTGCTCTACTTGGTTGACCGGGCGGTCATCGTCATAGGCGATCATCCGCTGAAAGTACAGGCCATTCCTATTCTCCGAGTACTTGTGCCGGAGGCGAGGCAACAGGCGCTGATACCTTCTATAGAGCTCTAGCCGCGGCCGCCCGGGATTCCACAGGCTCGCCGGGAAGATTGTGTTGGCCACCGCTTGGCAATCGTCCTCACCCTGCTCGAGCAGGGCGCAATCTAAGGCGCGCCGAATCTGCAGATCTTCGACCGGCATGCCAGAGCTGTCAATGTTGACCGTGACGACGAGCGGCGAGATCTCATCGACGCCGCGCTCCATTACCCGCAAGAACGCCTTGCCCCAGGCATGGGATAGGTTGGACGCTTCGACGGTTAAGAGCTCGCTAGTCATCGATGGGATCCTCCAGGTGCCTGAAGATGCTGCGACCGATATAGCCGCGCCGCGAAACACGGACGTAAGCCGACCAGCTTCCATCTCGTGTCACCACGCGCCCGCGACCTGGCACTACCCCACGGAGGAGTGTCATGTCGCCAAGTGCCCTGAATATTTCAGCGCACTCGCCCTCGAGGACGACGTCGGCCGGAACGGCCACGAGGTCACCGACCTCGAGATCGATCGCGCGATCTCGCCAGTGAGCGTCTACCACCAGCACGTCGCCGTCATGGTCGAAACCCAAGAAATCGGCTCTGATGCGCTTGGGAGTCACGCGGAGCAGCTGCTCCATGCGCACGCGAGTCAGCGCGTGGAGACTCAAGCCGAGGTGGTACACCAGGGTTTCGTAGCCCACGTCCAACCAGCACGCGATCGTGTACAGCCGGAGCGGTGTGCAGTCAGCGGGTAGCCATCCCCTGGTCCGAAAGGCCCAGTCGACCGCCGCTTTCGGCATGAGGAGGGCGCCTGCAAAGGTGTCGGCGAGGTATTCTTCCGGCTGGAATGGCCCGACGCGTTCCTGCTGGGCGGTCAGCTCGTCGACGCGCGTTCCATGGCCAAAGACGTGGTGGCCGAGTTCGTGTGCGCAGGTGAAGGCACGGCGCCCGCGAGGGCGCAGTGACGAAATGATAATGACTGCCGGTGCCTCCCTTTGATAGAGACCTTCCATGCTCTCCACGTCGAAGAAGCGCAGTTCGATGCCGAGCTCGTCGACGAAATCGTAGATCTGCAACGGGCGATTGGGCTCGATCGCGTGGGACCGACGAAGGGCGAGCGCTTGGCGCACGGCCGTTCGGGCCAGCTGTCGTCGCTCATTCATGGGTCCCGCGCTCCTCTACGCGCAAGGCTGCGAGCAGTTCGAGCACCCGGTCGAGATCTTCCGGCCTCAGGTGCGCCAGTTTACGGGCGGCAAGCTCAATGCGGGCACGTTGGGTGTCGCTCTCTTCAGTGTCCGTCAGCCACGCGACGCTCACCCCGTAGATGCGGGCCAAGTGCGCCAGCTCCTCCGCCGTCACTCGCCGCCGCCCCGCTTCGGTCTCGGTGACGCTGGGGCGATGCAGCCCGAGCAGTCGTGCGACTTGACCCTGTGACAGCCCCGCTTGCTCTCGCGCCAGCCGTAGTCGTGCCGCGAGGGTAGCCCCAGCACCAGTTCGGTTATCCATCGGAGTGCGCCTCCTGTGCGTTGATGAGACGATACACGTGCTCCACGATCTCGCCTATAGTGGCCCGCCTGTCTCCCACCCTGGTCAGGAAAATCCGCTCGTCGATCTCACAGCCCAACCGTTCAGACAGTTCCAATGTGGTTTCCATGGCGCTGTAGCTGTCGAAGCCGTCAAGGTCGCCGATCGGACAGAAGTTATCAGTGATCGTGACGAGGTCCGGGATGGCGCGCGCGCCATCCTCCTGATTGTCGAGGATCGCATCGATCACATACTGGCGAAGCTGTTCGCGCGGAATCACAACGTCCTCCTTACCATGTGGTAATGAAATCTTACCACATGGAGCGCCAGGACGCAAGAGCAAACACACCATGAGCATCCTTGCGAGGAGTGAGCCGCCGAGATCGGCATGTCCTCGCCGACGCCTGCTCCTCCAGCTCCTGCACTCGATGGCCGAAGATGCGATGAGGCATCCGTTCGACCTAGTGCGGGTACCACTCCAGACGGAACGGTCGCCGTGACAGCTATGTGGTCCGCAGGGTGCGCAACCGTCTCACTGTCTGTGGGCGGCGGCTCACGATATGTGGGTCAGTCTCACCTACTGCGATCACAGTCTCAGTATCTAGGACAACCGACAGCTTACCTACTTTGCCCCTGGTGCTTCCGTAACACTGCCCCTATATCGTTGCAGTGTTCCTCTGAGGCCGATTGCGGCTGGTGACAGCTTCCGACCCGACAACACACCCCCCTGCGGGGGGAAAGGCAAGAGGCGGGTTTCCCGACGCCACGACGCCCGTCACGGACGGCGGACCGGCCGCGCCCGAGATGTGCCCTCCCGCCTTTCCGGGTTGCCGAAGGCCCTGATCTCACATGATGGACCTGGTGGCGCGCGCAACGGTGCCCTAGCGAGCGGGCTTCGTTGCTGCTGGAGTGCGGTGGCGGCTGACGGCGCGGAGCAGCCCTTCTGTACAGATGTACCCCGCGGTGAAGAAGGGGATGCCGGGCACAATCCCGAGCCGGGTCACCAGGACGAACCCATCGGCCAGCAGGAACGCCAGGACGCCAGGCAGGAGCGCGATCAGATAGCCACTGCCGCGTTGGCGCCAGTGCTCGGCCAGGGCCGTGAGCAGCAGGACATCGACGAGGTTGGTCTCGAAGCGCCCCCAGGGCAACACCAGGAGGAAGTCCCCGAAGCGAAGCGGTGCAGAGCCGGCCGCCGTGTGCGGCCCTGACAGGGACACCCCCGCCGTCAGCAGCACATCTACCACACTAAGGCAGAGAAACAAGAGCAGGAAGGGACGGAAGCGTGGCGCGATGCCACGGCCCAAGAGCAGCCCACCGCTCCATGCTACCACCAGCACCACGAGGTCGATCCAGGGGTAGAGCGGTAGGGCGAGCGCCACGCCAATCAGGTTCAGCATGATCCCGGCGCCCAGCCCGAGGGTGAGGGGCCAGCCGCCGAGCGGGCGGGCGAGCCAGGGGATGGCCGTGCAGACGAGAGCCAGCGCTAGCGACAGGCCGAGGACAAGCGGAATCGGGAGCATGGGGCGGACCTCCTCTGGGCGCGGGAGCCGACCGTGCTCCCTCACTACGGCAGGTGGGAGCATGGCAGCCATCGCACGTTGCCTCGCCGACCCTCGTACGCGGTCCCGTCGTAGTCGTAGTCGTGGTCGTAGTCGTGCTCCCCCTTCATGACCTCCGTCGGGTGCCTAAAAGGAGCCTACACCCTCACCCTGGAGGGAGAGTCAAGGGGCGGAATTCCTGGGGCCACGGTGTGGGTCTGCTGCCAATAGGCACACCAGTGTGTCGTCTGTAGGAAGCGGGCTGGGTCGGTGCGCTGGGTCAACGCCGACGCTGAAATGGTTCTTGTTCTTGCGACCGAGCTGCCCAACATCTGGGACAGTTCTGTGCTCGTCTTTCCTCTTCACGCCTGTGCGAGCAGGGCCATTTGTTGCAGGGCGATCTCTCGCAGCCCCTCAAAAGCCTCCTCAACTGGCAAGACGATGATGTCTGGGTGCTCGGAGGCCCATGGCGCGGCGACCTGCCGGGAAGCGAAGAAGAACTGGCTGTTACAGCCCCCTTGCCGGATACAGCCTGCCTCCTGGAGACGTTGGAACACGCTCCCGTCCCTGAGGATGGAGACCACCGCGCTTGCAGGAGAGAGACTTTCAAGACGGTCTGGCGTGAGCAACAGTTCGATCTTGGCTTCTGTCACCGGGCATTGGGAGACAATCTGAGCCGATCGGTTCAATACAAGCGGGTCATAGAGCGTGTCTGGAGCACACCAAGCGTAGAGAGAATGGCCCTCCACGACCACCTGATGGATGGTAGGCTGAAGGGTCAAGCCCCAGCCCAACAGGTTGCCGAACCGGTCGTACTCGGCATCAGGATAGCGCTCAAGCACCGTCTGCACACGCGCGCGAGAAGTGTGCAGGGCCTAGGCGAGCGCATCAAGGGAAACCGGTGTTGCGCTCTCAACTAGCAGGTGCCACAAGCGGTGAAACAGTTTCCACTCAAACGCTGTTTCTGGCTCGAGGAGAGCCTGTTTCAGGCTCTCAAAGACGAATGTTGACATCACCGTGCTCCTGCTGATGTGTCGTCGCTTCAAACGGTTCCTCGTGGTCGAGGACCTGCGGCACGGGAGAGGAACCCGAAGTCCTCGTAGGTGCGCAGGACACCAGCTGGCCCGCCACCAGCAGGTTTTGCAGCGCCATCAAGCGCGAACTGGTCGGGCGCCGCGTCGATGATAGCCAGCAGCGGCGCGGCCAATTTGTGCAGGTCATACGTGGGGAATACCTGGTTTGTCATGAGACGACCTCCGCATCAGGGTCGGTGTTGGGCCTACAGCGATGCGCATTGTTCCCGGACGCGAGGGTTGTTTGCCGTGCCCAATACGCCCCGTCACAAGCAACCTACACCCTGCCCATGGGGGGAGAGTCAAGGGGCGTCGCGAGGCCTCAAGGGAGGTCAAGGGACAGCGTTCGCGTTCACGACAGCACGGGCACAGCGACGCGGGTCCGACACCAACAAGCGCGCGAGCTCAGGGGACATCGCTGTTCCCTCTCGGTACGTGGCCTGGACTGCGTGGATACGGCACCGCAGTGCCTGGAGGTCCGCGATCCGGGCGGCGACGCGGGCATCGGCCCGCGCCAGGTGCTCGTCCAGCCGGGCGCCGAGCGACTCGTGAGGATGGGTACCATAGTGCGCGACGAGGGTCTGGGTCTCTTTCAGGGTCAGGCCGAGCGCCCGGAGGCTCTGGACGACACGCACGCACCACAAAGCCTCTTCGCCAAAAAGACGGTAGTTGCCTGCGCTCCGGCCCAACGTGTAGATGAACCCCAGGCCCTCGTACTCGCGCAGCTGCTTGATCGGCACACTTGTGCGCCGAGACAGCTGTCCGATGGTCATCGTCATCGCGTTCGATCCGACCAGTGCTCCCATGGCTTCAGCCTCCGATCTGCTGCAGCGTGTGCGCTGTTGCGCTCCGGTGGCACCCCAGGACGCCGGCAGGCCACGCTCCTCGCTCACTATGAAGGGCGTCATGCACCTGCCCCTTGACGATCCAGCGCACCCTGTACTATACATTAGGATATCTTGATATAACTAGTTTTCCACAGAAGGGTGTTGTCGATGGCATACATGGCACCTATGGGCCAAGCGGCGCAAGCGGCGCAAGCGGCACGGGAGACGACGGGGGACCGGAGCATCGCGGTATCGACGACGGGCGGCGACGCGCAGGCTGCGGTGCAGGACGCCCAGGACGCGGCCGATCTGCACGCGCGCTTCTTCCGCGCTCTGGGCGATCCTACCCGCATCCGCATCTT
>WNFM01263819.1_pt2 | contig 14325 bp, 12 predicted proteins | sample 5400271 | NCBI WGS metagenome assembly WNFM01 (sample SAMN13153352, study PRJNA577476) | soil metagenome | isolation source: 60 cm saprolite on Douglas fir-dominated hillslope | place: USA:California | collected 2013-09-17 | reverse complement strand
GGCGAGTTCATGATCCTCGCCCTCACCGGCACGCTCGGCATGATGGTGATGATCTCGGCGCAGCATTTCATCACCCTCTTCCTCGGCCTGGAGCTGATGGCGCTGTCGCAGTACGCGATGGTCGCGCTCGAGCGCGATTCGGTGCGCGCCACCGAGGCGGCGATGAAGTACTTCGTGCTGGGCGCGCTGTCCTCCGGCCTGCTGCTCTACGGGATGTCGATGATCTACGGGGCGACCGGCTCGCTCGAGCTCACGCGCGTCGCCTACGCCATCGAGCACGGCGACGCGCGCGCCACGCTCGCCGCTTTCGGGCTGGTGTTCGTGGTGGCGGGCATCGCCTTCAAGCTGGGTGCGGCGCCCTTTCACATGTGGATCCCCGACGTCTACCACGGCGCGGCGACGCCCGCGACGCTGATCATCGGCGCGGCGCCGAAGCTGGCGGCGTTCGCGTTCATCATGCGGCTGCTCGCCAACGGGCTGCAGGGCCTTGTCACCGACTGGCAGATGATGCTGGTGGTGCTCGCGATCGCCTCGATGGCGGTCGGCAACATCATCGCCATCGCGCAGGCGAACCTGAAGCGCATGCTCGCCTATTCGACCATCGCGCACATGGGCTTCCTGGTGCTGGGCATCCTCGCCGGCACCGACAACGGCTACAGCTCGGCGCTCTTCTACGTGGTCGCCTACGTGCTGATGACGCTCGGCTCCTTCGGCATGATCCTGTTCCTGTCGCGCGCGGGCTTCGAGGCCGAGTCGATCGACGACTTCAAGGGCCTGAACAAGCGCTCGCCGTGGTACGCGTTCGTGATGATGGCGTTGATGTTCTCGCTTTCGGGGCTGCCGCCGACGGTGGGTTTCTTCGCCAAGCTCTCGGTGCTGCAGGCGGTCCTCGAGGCGGGATTCACCTGGCTTGTGGTCCTCGCGGTGCTGCTCTCGGTGGTGGGCGCCTACTACTACCTGCGGATCGTGAAGGTGATGTACATGGACGCGCCAGCGGGCGAGATCACGCTCGATGCTCGCGCCGACGCGGGCTGGGTGCTTTCGGCCACGGGAATCGCGGTGGTGGTCCTGGGCGTCCTCCCGGCGCCACTGATGGACCTGTGCGTGCGGGCCATCACCGCCTCGATGTAAGCGTTTCACCGAGACCACCGTCTCGACGCGCCTCGCCTACGACGGCGGGCTCCTCAAGGTGCGCCGCGACGAAGTCCGCCTGCACGACGGCCGCGTCGCCTGGAGGGAGTACGTCGTGCACCCCGGGGCGGTCCTGGTGCTGGCGTTCGTCGACGAGTCGACGATCCTGCTCGAGCGCCAGTTCCGCTATCCGAAGCACCGCCATTTCATCGAGCTTCCCGCGGGCAAGCTCGAGAAGGACGAGGCGCCGCTCACCACCGCCAAGCGCGAATTGATCGAAGAGTGCGGCTTCGAGGCCGGGCGCTGGTGGAAGATCGCCGTCCTCGACCCCTGCATCGGCTACTCGAACGAGGTGATCGAGCTCTACGGGGCCGCGGATTTGAAGCACGTCGGGGCGAAGCTCGACGTGGGCGAGCACCTCGAGACTTTCGAGGCGAAGATCGACGACGCGCTCGAATGGGTGCGTTCGGGCATCATCACGGACACGAAGACCACATTCGCGCTGCTATGGTGGAAGCAATGGGGGAAATGAGTCGGGGAGAGGGTCCGGTCGACGTCCTCGTCATCGGCGGCGGCATCAACGGCGCCGGGATCGCGCGCGACCTGGCCGGCCGCGGCCTTTCCGTCACGTTGGTCGAGCAGGGCGACCTCGCCTCCGCGACCAGCTCGTGGAGCTCCAAGCTCATCCACGGGGGGCTGCGCTACCTCGAGCAGTACGAGTTCCGGCTGGTGCGCGAAGCCCTGCAGGAGCGCGAGGTGCTGCTCAGGCTCGCTCCGCACTTGATCCGCCCGCTCCTCTTCGTCCTGCCGCACGACGCGAGCATGCGCCCGTTATGGATGATCAGCGCCGGCCTCTGGATCTACGACCATCTCGGCGGGCGCATCACGCTGCCGGGCTCCAAGCAGGTGTCGTTCCCGCACATGGAATTCAGCGCGGGGCTGAATCCCTCGATCCGCAAGGGGTTCGTGTATTCCGACTGCCGCGTCGACGATTCGCGCCTCACGATCGCCAACGCCGTCGGCGCCCGCGAGAAGGGCGCCACCGTCCTCACGCGCACGCGCTTCACCGGGGCCAAACGCGTTGGCGAGGCCTGGGAGGCCACCATCGCGCCCCCAGGGGCCGACGCTCGCACGATCCGCGCCAAGGCGCTCGTGAACGCCGCGGGCCCGTGGGTGGTCGATGTCCTCGACCGGATCGAAGGCGACCGCATCACCGACCGCGTGCGCCTGGTGAAGGGCAGCCACATCATCGTCCCCAAGGTGCACTCGCAGGGCCACGCCTACATCCTGCAGAATCCCGACAAGCGCGTCGTGTTCGTGATCCCGTACGAGCACTCGTTCAGCCTGATCGGGACGACGGATATTGCCGTATCAGGCCTGGCCGAGGCCGCGGCGATCACGCCGCAGGAGACCGCGTACCTCCTTGCCGCGGCCAACCGCTTTCTCGCCAAGCCCCTCGCCGAATCCGACATCGTCTCGAGCTACGCCGGCGTGCGCCCGCTCCACGACGACGGCACGGCCAATCCCTCCGAGGTCACCCGCGACTACGTCCTCAAGGTCGACGAGGTGAAGAACGGCACGCCGCTGCTCTCGGTCTTCGGCGGCAAGATCACGACGTACCGCCGGCTCGCAGAGGAGGCGTGCGCGATGCTCGCGCCCTTCTTCCCCGGAATGAAGGAGGATTGGACGCGGACCGAACCGCTGCCGGGCGGCAACGTACGCCACTACAACGGCTTCCGCGACGAGATGCACGCGCAATACCGGCCGCTGGGACGCGAGCTGGTCGAGGGGATCGTGCGCCGCCACGGCAACCGCGCGACCAAGGTGCTGGGCGAGGCGGCGTCGCTCGAAGCGCTCGGGCGCAACTTCGGCGCCGGGTTGACCGAGCGCGAGATCGAGTACTTCATCGCCGAGGAATGGGCCGCGAACGCCGAGGACGTCCTCTGGCGCCGCACCAAGTGCGGCCTGCACATGACGGGGCAGCAGCGCGACGCCGTCGAAGCGTTCATGAAATCGAAGCGGTGAAACCGCTGGCGGAGTTCCCGGTGGAGGCGCGCGGGCGCATCCGCGGGGTGCTCACCGACATCGACGACACGCTCACCTCGAACGGCCATCTCTTCGCAGCTGCTTACAGCGCGCTCGAGCGGTTGCGCAAGGCCGGATTGCTGGTGATCCCTGTGACCGGGCGCCCCGCGGGATGGTGCGACCACATCGCGCGCATGTGGCCGGTCGACGCGGTGGTGGGCGAGAACGGCGCCTTCTGGTTCCGCCACGATCCCAAGGTGCGGCGATTGGTGAAGCGCTACATGGTCGAGGAGCCCGAGCGTCGCCGCCAGGCCGGACGCCTGCGCGAGATCGCCGCGCGAGTGCTCGCCCAAGTCCCGGGATGCGCGCTCGCCTCCGACCAGGGCTACCGCGAGGCCGACATCGCGATCGACTTCCGCGAAGATGTTCCCGAGATGTCGCGCGAGGCGGTGGCCCGCATCGTCGCGATCATGCAGGCCGAAGGACTGACAGCGAAAGTGAGCTCGATCCACGTCAATGGCTGGTTCGGCGCCTACGACAAGCTCTCCACGACCCGGCGCATGCTCGCCGAGGATTTCGGCATCGATCTCGATGCGAGCCGCGAGGATTTCGTCTTCGCGGGCGATTCGCCCAACGACCAGCCGATGTTCGCCTACTTCCCGCACTCCGTCGGCGTCGCCAACGTACGCGAGATGGCCGATCTCATGACGGACCTCCCGGCGTGGGTGACGCCTTCGGCGGGGGCCGCGGGGTTTGCGGAGCTTGCGGAAGCCCTCATCCCGATTCGCGCGGACGCCTAGTCGCCACGCTTCACGCGGGCCCATTCGCCTTGCAGGACGGTTCGCCCCGCGCGGGTGATGGCGTCCACGCGCTGATTCATCTGCTCGAACGTCGCCTCGGTCTCGAGCAACAGTCGATCGGAGTCATCGATCGCTGCGCAGAGCTTGTTGTGCACCTCCTTTGCCGGGTTCAGCATCAGCAGAATCCTGTTCCTTGCGAGCGCGATTCGCTCCGCCAGTTGCGCGAGCTGCGGGTCGTCCCTGATCGCTTCGAGCGCGTCCTTGCGCAAGACTTCCCTGAGCATCGCCGCGCTCACGGCGAGAGCGACGTATTCGGCCAAGGAGTCGCGCAGCGCCTCGACCCAGCGCTCGCGATTGTTCGAGATGAGGGACGCCCGAATCTGCTTGGACGCCACGACGATCGAAACCAGGGGCCCGGCCGCCGCCGAGACGAGCGCCGAGCAGGCGGTGACAAAAGTGATCGTGAGGGCATCCATTGGGCATCCCGCGCGGGCCGAGGTCACGCCGCACGGTAGATTTCGGGGCGGCGCCGTGTCCTTCATATTCCTGGACGTGAATCGCAAGACGAAGTCCTGGAAGGAATCGTTCGTGTCAGTTGGCACGGTGGGAGCGCCCGCGGACATGCGCGAGCCACCGTCGCGGACGACACTCGACCGGGTTCATACCGCTTTCACTACTTCTTCGAGGACGGATCGCCATGACGAACACATGCCGAGCGAGCCCAGTCGCGCGCTGGGCCCTCGCGCTGGGGCTCGCCTCTCTCGTCCTGAGCGGGTGTAAGAGCGACGTAAAGCCGCCGACACCGCCGCCGCCCGAGGTCTCGGTAATCGAGGTTAAACCCGGCCCGGTCGTCGTCAACAACGAATACGTCGCGCAGACCCAGGCGCCCGACACGATCGAGATCCGCGCCCAGGTCACCGGTTTGCTCGAGCGGCAGGCCTTCGCCGACGGTGCGCGAGTGAAGAATGGCGACCTGCTCTATGTGATCGACCAGCGTCCGTTCGAGTCGCAGCGCGTCCAGGCACAGGCAAGTCTCGCGCAAGCGGAGGCGAACCTCATCAACGCCCAGCAGAACCTCGCGCGCAACGCGCGCCTGATCGCCCAGAAGGCGGTCAGCCAGCACGATTACGACACCGCTGTGGCGCAGGAGCGCGCGAGCACGGCGCTCGTGGGCGCGCAGACGGCCCTCTTGCGCAACGTGGAGCTCAACCTCGAATTCGCCACCATCCGCGCGTCGCGCGACGGCTTCATGGGCAATTCGCAGGTCAAGCCCGGTGCGTTGATCGCGGCCCAGCAGACGCTGCTCGGCACGCTCTACTCCAGCGACCCGATGTGGGTGTACTTCTCCATCAGCGAAGACCGGTTGCTGCAGCTGCAGAAGGCGGCGAAGCGGCCCGACCAGAGCACGTCTTTCCGCATCCGGCTCGCGGATGGCACCGAATACAAGTCGACCGGCCACCTCGATTCCGTCGAAGCAGCGATCGACCAGAGGAGCGGAACGCTGCAAGTGCGCGTCTCGATGCCGAATCCCGATCGTGTTCTTCGGCCGGGGCTGTTCGTGCGCGTCATCGTCCCGGCCTTCGACAGTCCGAGCGCGATCCGCATTCCGCAGCAGGCCGTGCTGGAGCTTCAGGGAACGAAGTCGGTGTACGTGGTGGGCGCCGGCGACAAGGCCGAGCCGCGCCAGATCGTTACGAGCCATCTTCTCGGCGCCGACTGGGTAGTTGCGAGCGGCCTCGCTTCGGGGGACCGGGTCGTGGTGGAGGGGGTCGGCAAGATCCGGCCCGGCGCGGTAGTCAAGCCAGTCGTCATGCCCGCGAAAACGTAAGGCGCGCACATCATGCTCAACTTCTTCATTGAGCGGCCGGTGTTCTCGACGGTCATCGCGTTGCTCATGATCCTGGTCGGCACGCTGGCGGCCGTTGGCCTTCCGATCGCGCAATACCCGCAGGTGGTCCCGCCCCAGGTCACGGTGAACGCCGTTTTCCCAGGGGCCAACGCGGATGTGGTTTCGCAATCCGTCGCCGCGTCGATCGAGCAGCAGGTCAACGGTGCGCAGGACATGCTCTACATGAGCTCGAAGAGCGGCAACGACGGCACCTACAGCCTCACCGTGACCTTCGACATCGGCACCGACAAGAACATCGACCAGATCGAAGTGCAGAACCGGGTCGCCATAGCGCAGAACCAGCTTCCCGCCGAGGTCATCCGCAACGGCATCGTGGTGCGCAAGACCACCACCGACTTCCTCGAGGTGATCACCCTGACGTCCCCCGAGCGGCGCTACGACACTGTGTTTCTCAGCAACTATGCGCTGCTCAATCTCTACGACGCATTGGGTCGACTCCCCGGTGTGGGACAGGTGCGCATATTCGGCGCGCGCGACTACAGCATGCGCGTATGGCTGGATCCCGAAAAGATGGCGCGACTGGGCGTCACCGCGGTCGACGTCGCGAACGTGATCCGCGAGCAGAGCGCGGTGGCGCCTGCCGGTAGCATCGGCGTACCGCCCGTTCCGCAGGGCCAGCAGATGCAGTACACGGTGTTCGTAAAGGGCCGGCTGGCCGAGGTGGGTGAGTTTGAGAACGTCGTCATCCGCGAGGCGGGGAACGGACAGGTCGTACCCCTCAAGGGCCTCGCACGCATCGAGCTTGGTGCCGCGGACTATTCGATCTACGCGACCAACGACGACGTGCCTGGGCATCTTCCTGCAACCCGATGCGAACGCTCTCAACGTCACCAAGCTCGTGCAGCAAGTCATGGACGAGCAGTCGGCGCGCTTTCCCGCCGGCATGGTGTACCAGATCCCCTACAGCACGACTCCCTTCGTCACGGAGTCGCTGAAGGAGGTCGTGAAGACGCTCTTTGCGGCGTTCGTGCTGGTCGTGATCGTGGTGTTTCTCTTCCTGCAGAGCTGGCGCGCGACGCTGATCCCGATCCTGGTGGTGCCGATCTCGCTGATCGGCACCTTCGCCGCTTTCTCGGCCCTCGGCTTTTCCATCAATACGCTGACGCTCTTCGGCCTGGTCCTCGCCATCGGCATCGTGGTCGACGACGCGATCGTGGTGGTGGAGGCGGTGCAGCAGCGCCTCGACCAGGGCGGCATGACGCCGAGCGAAGCCGCCAAGTCCGCCATGGCCGACGTGGGCGGTCCCGTGATCGCGATCGCCCTCGTGCTCGCCGCGGTATTCGTGCCGGTCGCTTTCCTGGGGGGCCTCACAGGGCAGCTTTACAAGCAGTTCGCCCTCACGCTCGCCGTGTCGGTGATTCTCTCGGCAATTTGCGCGCTCACCTTCACGCCCGCCATGTGCGCGCTGCTCCTGCGGCGCGTCGAACCGGGACACGAGCAAGGCGGCCTGCTGAGCCGGTTCTTCGCCCGGTTCAATCGCGGCTTCGAGAGCACTCGCAACGGCTATATCGGCTCGGTCTCCTTCATGGTGCGCCACGTCGTCCTTGTGACCCTCACCTTTGGCGCGCTGATGGTGGCGGTCTGGGGATTGATCACGACGCGCCCGACGGGCCTGGTGCCACCGGAGGACCAGGGCTTCGCCTTCGCGGTGGTGGGACTCCCGAACGGCGCGTCCCTGGAGCGGACCAATGCGGTCATGTCCCAACTCACGCGCATCTCGCGCGAAGTCCCCGGCGTGGATGGGGTGGTCTACATCAGCGGCTACAACCTCCTCACCGGCCAGGCTGTGTCCTACAACGGAACCGCGTTCATCCGGTTCAAGCCCTGGGACCAGCGCACCGCATCATCGCAATCGGTCGAGAATCTCGTCGGAACTTTGATGGGCCGGCTCAACAGCCAGATCAAGGATGCCAACGTGCTTGTGCTGAATCCGCCGCCCATCCCCGGGCTCGGGACAGGAGGCGGATTCACATTCGTGCTGCAGGACCGCACTGGCGCCAACGCAGCGCAACTGTCCCAGGTCCTGCAGGGCGTCCTCGCCGAGGCTCGCAAGCGCAAGGAGATCGGGTTCGCGTACAGCGGCTTCGACCCGCGCATTCCGCAGATCGAATACCGGGTCGACCGCGACAAGGTGAAGGCGCTCGGCGTGCCGCTGAGCGACGTGTTCTTCTCGTTGCAGACGTTCCTCGGCAGCTTCTACGTAAATGACTTCAACCTGTTCGGCCGCACCTACAAAGTCCAGGCGCAAGCCGAAGGCGCACAGCGCAGCCAGCCCGAAGACGTGAATCGGTTCTACGTGCGCAGCGCGGGCGGCACGATGATCCCGCTCAGCACGCTCGTCAGCAGCCGTTCCATCAATGGCCCGCAGTACTTCGAGCGCTACAACGTCTACGGCGCGGCGACGATAAACGGCGTCAACGCGCCCGGCTACAGCTCCGGCCAGGCCATTGCGGCCATGGAAGAGATCGCGGCAAAGCTTCCGCCCGGGTTCGGCTACGAATGGAGCGAGTCGACCTACCAGGAGAAGAAGACCGGCGGGCAAACAGGATTCATCTTCGCGATCTCGCTCGCCTTCGTGATCCTCGTGCTGGCCGCGCTCTACGAGAGCTGGGCGATGCCGGTCGCCATCCTTCTCGTGATTCCGTTCGGTGTCTTCGGCGCGTTCCTCGGCTTGTCGATGCGCTCGCTCGACAACAACGTCTACACCCAGATCGGACTCATCATGCTGGTGGGGCTCGCGGCCAAGAACGCGATCCTGATCGTGGAATTCGCGCGGCTGAAGCGCGAGCAGGGCGAGCCCATCGTGCAGGCCGCGCTCGACGGAGCGAAGTTGCGGCTGCGCCCGATCCTGATGACTTCGTTCGCCTTCATCCTCGGCACGGTTCCGCTCGCGATCTCGATGGGCGCAGGAGCGGGAGCGCGCCAGGCGCTCGGCACCGCGGTTGTATTCGGCATGCTGTTCGCGACGCTGGTCGGCGTGTTCTTCATCCCGGTGTTCTACGTGCTGCTGCAGCGCGTGAGCGAGCGGCAGTCGCCCTTCAAGCGCGAGAGCGGCACGCCGGCGAGCGCGCAAGACCAACCCGCTCCCGATAAGGCGACGGCATGAGACCCACCCTCCCGAGGAGTTCCATCATGCGGCATTCCGCCATCGCCTTGTCGATCGTGGCGACGTTGTGGGGCTGTACGGTTGGGCCAGATTACCGCCGACCCGGGATCTCAGCGCCCACCGCCTGGCGCCTGGGGGCCGCCGAGGCGGGCGAGATCTCCAATACCGCCTGGTGGGAGCAGTTCCAGGAGCCAGTGCTCTCGAGCCTGGTGCGCGAGGCGATCGAGAACAACAAGGACCTTGCGATCGCTACGGCCAATGTGGACCAGGCGTTCGCGCAGTACGGCATCTCGCGCTCCGCCCTATTCCCGCAGATCGATGGCGGCGGTTCAGCCGCGCGGCAACGCTCGGGCGAAAACGGGCCGGTGCCCGCGTTACCCGGACGCCCGACCCTCAACGACTACGACCTGCACCTGTCGGCGAGCTTCGAACTCGACCTCTGGGGAAGGCTGCGCCGCGCCAACGAGGCGGCGCGCGCCGGCCTGCTGGGCAGCGAAGAGGGTCGGCGCACGGTCGTGCTCACGCTGGTGAGCTCGGTCGCCACCGGATACATCCAGCTGCGGGCGCTGGACCGGCAACTCGACATCGCGCGGCGGACTTCGCAGAGCCTCGGCGAAGCGGTACGAGTGCAGCACGTGCGCTTCGACGAAGGCGCCGTGCCGGAGAGCGACTATCGGCAGGCCGAATCGCAATACGAGACCGCCGCCGCCCAGGTGCCCGAGCTCGAGCGCCAGGTCGCGCGCCAGGAGAATTTCATCAGCGTCTTGCTCGGCAGGAAGCCCGGCGCGATCGAGCGCGGGCGCGAGATCGACGCGCTGGTTTTTCCCTCGCTGCCCGAAGGCCTGCCTGCCGACCTTCTCGAACGCCGGCCCGACATACGCCAGGCCGAGCAGAATCTTGTCGCCGCCAATGCGGACATCGGCGTTGCCAAGGCCGCATACTTTCCGCGTATCAACCTCGTCGGCTTGCTCGGCCTGGAGAGCGGCGAGCTCTCGGATCTCTTCAAGGGTCCGTCGAGAACGTGGTCGTATGGGACCGGGGCGTCGCTCCCGATCTTCAACGCCGGCCGCATCCGCAGCCAGGTCGCGCAAACCGAAGCATTCCAACGCCAGGCGCTTTCCGCATACGAGAAATCGATCATCGTCGCCTTCCAGGAAGTGGAGAATGCGCTTGTCGACCGCAGCAAGTTCGCGCTGGCGCGCGAGGCGCAATCGCGCAATGTCGCGGCTTTGCAGCGTTTCCGCGACCTCGCAGACCTTCGCTACCGGGAAGGCGCAACGATCTATCTCGAGGTGGCCAACGCCGAGCAATCTCTCTTCAACGCCCAGCTCGCCTATGTCGCCACTCAGTCCCAGCTCTTCCAGTCGTACGCGAGCCTCTACAAGGCGATGGGCGGTGGCTGGGTCGCGGACGCGGAGAAGCTGGTGCAACGATAGGAGCCGGGGCCGATCGGATGTCCACACCGACATTGACTATGCTTCACGTCGCCATCAGCCTGGTCGGAATTCTGGCGGGCTTCGTCGTGCTGTACGGCATGTTCGGCTCGAGGCGATTGCCCAATTGGACGGCGGTGTTTCTCGGCAGCGCAATTCTGAGCGACGTGACGGGATACCTCTTTCCGAGCGATCACATCTTGCCGTCCCATATCATCGGCGAAATTTCACTCGCGATCCTCGCGGTGGGGCTTCTCGCGCTCTATCGCTATCGACTCGCGGGAAGCTGGCGCTGGATCTACATTGCCTGCTCAGTGGCGTGCAGGCTTTCTTGAAGATCCCCCTGCTGAAAGAGGTGGCGCCGACGCAATCCGACCCCGCGTTCATCTTTGCGCAATCCGTGGTGCTCGTTATCTTCGTCGTGCTCGGCATTCTGGCGTCGAGGTCGTTTTACCCCAAGGCAGCCCGATCCGCCTCGCCTGAATCAGGTTCAGTCTGACGGGAGGCATCGAAGTATGCGGCGTCAGCTGACCGACAGATCACCTGACGCCGCACTCTCTCGTCAGCCCCCGCTCTGGCGCGTGAGCTCCTTGAGGAAGATCTGGACCTGTTTCTTGTCGAGCTTGCCTTCCTTCCTGGTGTCGTGCTTGTCGAACATCTGCTCCACCTTCCTCATCACCTCAGCCTTGGTGACCTTGCCGTCGGGGGCCTTGTCGCACATCTTCACGAAGAGATTCTGGTCGTCGAGCCCTTCGTCGGCGTTGGTTGGCAGGATGGCGAGCGTGAGCGTTGCGAGCGCCAATGCGGCGAGAGCCGTGTTCAATCGTCTCATGTCAGTCTCCTAGGAAGGATTCGAAGGTCGGGACAAGCGATCCTCACTTTGCACGGCGATGAACGAAGGCGATTGGACGCACGTGCGCAAAAAAACTCCGCACGAGGATTCCAGCATCCTCGCATCTCGCACGGCTATCCTCGCCTCGGTTACTGATTCTCGAGACAGGAGCGCACATGGGGGACGACGTATTCACCAGGCAAGAGCGGCGCGACTTCCTCAAGAAGGCGGGGGCGATCGCCAGCGCATTGCCAATCTCGCATCGTGTAATCGGCATGGCGAGCGTCGGCACGATCGCAGCCGTGAGCTCATCTGGCGTGAGGGCCGCGGATTCCGCGACGTCTGCGCCGTTTGCGGGCTATCAGTATTTCGGACCGGACGAGGCGGCGTTTGTCGAGGCGCTGGTGAATGTGATGTGCCCTGCGGACGACCTGACTCCGAACGGGGTTGATTGCGGACTGGCAACCTACATCGACCGCCAGCTCGCGGGCGGGTTCGGGCATGGGCAGGGACGCTACATGCGCGGCCCGTGGAAGAGGGGCAAGCCGCAGCTCGGATTGCAGATCCCGCTCACTCCCGCCCAGTTCTTCAAGGCCGGCGTAGCGGCGGCGGCTGGCGCGTGCACGAAGAAACACGGCAAGAGCCTCGACCTTCTGGCGGCTACGGACGCGAATGCATTTCTAGTGGAAGTGCAAAGCGGTCGCATCGCGGATTCCGCGGTGCCGCTCGCCTCATGGTTCAACGAGCTCGTCTATCCGCTATTCGTGCAAGCGTGCTTCGCCGATCCGATGTACGGCGGCAATTACGACAAGGTGTTCTGGAGAATGATCGGCTATCCGGGGTTGCCGGCGACCCACTCGCTCGACATGGTCCAGTACCGGGGGAAGCCGTACCCTGGCGCCGCGGCGCCGAAATCCATTGCCGACTTCGGCTGAGCGGAGCGTCCATGGCCAAGAGGCTCGAAAAGCGCACCATCGTGATCGTCGGCGGTGGACTGACCGCGGGACTGATCTCCAGGCAGCTCACCGCGCACGGCATCGACGTCCTAGTGCTCGAGCGGGGCGGCGAGCACGCCGGCGGGGCCGAGGCGAAGTTGCCCACGCAGCGCGATGAGCTTCGCTGGGATACGCACCAGGGCCTGGTCCAGGACTGGTCGGTCGAGGCCTATTCGCTGCGCCATTCGCTCAACGACGAATCGATGCCGGTGCGTTGGATGGAGGCATTCCTTCCGGGCGACGGCAGGGGCGGGGCGGCCAATCACTGGAATGGCCACACCTTCCGATGGTCGGAATACGATCCCGAGCTCCGAACTCGCTACCTATCGCGCTACGGCGCCGGAGCGATTCCCGCCGACATGCCGCTGCAGGACTGGGGCGTGACGTACGCCGAGCTGGAGCCCTACCACGATCTCTTCGAGAAGCTCTTCGGACTCGCGGGCAAGGCCGGCAACATCAACGGCAAGATCCAGCCCGGCGGCAACCCGTTCGAAGCGCCGCGACGCGGAGAATATCCCCAGAAGCCGCTCGAGATCACGGAAGCGGGGAGCATCTTCAGGCAGGCCACCGAACGACTGGGCTACCACCCGTATCCGACGCCCGCCGCGAATTCGCCCTCTGCCTACACCAACCCGGACGGGCAGAAGCTCGGGAAGTGCCAATACTGCGGGCACTGCGAGCGCTTCGTCTGTGAAGCGCAGGCCAAGGGGAGTCCCGAGGTGTTGCTGTATCCGATGCTGCAGCAGCGCAAGGGTTTCGAGATTCGCCTGCACTGCCACGTGCTCGGCATCGACTACGACGGCCAGGCGAAGCGCGCCACGGGCGTGCGCTATGTAGATCTCAAGAGCGGCCAGGAATACGAGCAGCCCGCCGACGTCGTCGTGCTCGCGGCATTCACGATGTCGAACACGCGCCTCCTCCTCTCCGGGCGAATCGGCACGCCGTACGACCCGAAGACACGGACCGGCGTGGTGGGCAAGAACTTCTGCTACCAGATGAACTCGGCGGTCAACGTCTTCTTCAAGGACCGTTGGATCAATCCGTTCCTGTCGACGGGCAGCACCGGTACGGTGATCGACCAGTTCAACAACGACAATTTCGACCATGCGGGGCTGGGCTTTCTCGGCGGCGGCGGCATCAGCGCGAATGTGTTCAACGGCAGGCCCATCGGTGCGCGGCGCACGCCGCCGGGTACGCCCCAGTGGGGCACGGCCTGGAAGCAAGCAAATGCCGCGTGGTACGCGCACGCATTCGCGGTGTCAGCCCAGGGAAGCTGCTATCCCCATCGGGAAAACTACCTCGACCTCGATCCCGAATACACGGACGCTTACGGAGAGCCGCTGCTGCGCATGACCTTCGACTGGCGAGACAACGAGCTGAAGATGTCCGAGTGGGTAACCCAGCGGATCGGCGAGATCTGCAAGGAAATGGGACCGGACATCATGGGACCAGTTGCCGGTCGCAAGGCACCCTTCGATACGCGCCAGTACCAGAGCACGCACATCACGGGGGGCACCATCATGGGTGTCGACCCCGGCTCGAGCGTTGTGTCGCCTCGCTTGCAGCATTGGGATGCGCAGAACCTGTTCGTGGTCGGCGCTTCCGTGTACCCACACAACTCCGGCTTCAATCCCACAGGACCGCTGGCGGCACTCGCTCTGCGGCTGGGGGACGACCTGGTGCAGTACAGCCAACGCCCGCGATTGCTTTAGCCCCTTCGGGAGGAATCCATGACCAGAGTCCTGCGCTTTGCCATTTCCCTTTCGTTCGTCGGCTTCATCCTGCCTGCTGATGCGCAGGATGCCGCGGCCGGCAAGGCCTTGTATCAGCAGTGCTCCGTATGTCACTCAGTCGATGGCAGCAATGGCGTCGGCCCGACGCTGAAGGGGATCGTCGGCCACAAGTCCGGTGAGGTCGCCGGATTTCGTTCCAGCCGCGCAATGAAGAATGCCGCCATCATCTGGGACAGGAAGACGCTCGATGCCTATCTTGCTGAACCGCAGAAGGTCGTCCCGGGCAACCAGATGCCGTTCTCCGGCCTCGTCGACGCAAAGCAGCGCGCCGACCTCGTCTCCTACCTGGAGACCCTGAAGT